>Ga0209540_10001813_pt1 | contig 15638 bp, 14 predicted proteins | sample BarGraIncu01121A_FD_184501 | JGI IMG/M metagenome (GOLD analysis project Ga0209540, IMG submission 184501) | Arctic peat soil microbial communities from Barrow, Alaska - Barrow Graham LP Incubations 011-21A (SPAdes) (version 2) | ecosystem: Environmental > Terrestrial > Soil > Wetlands > Peat... | reverse complement strand
TTATCTTCCTTCTCTTTTGATCGTAGTAAAATTATGCCCTTTTTTTGAGATGGCAAAGCTAACCTGGGATGCTCATGCATTCTTATTCTGAAATCGTTGTTTTTTTCCCATTTACTACGGCAAGGCCTATATAGAAAACTACAGCTTCAAGGAGCTTATGAGCTGTTTGTCAAGGATAGAGAAGATCGTAAGCTATGTTATAGAGAGAACGACGGCAGGCGTTAAACAGCCTGTCGTATGTGTTCAGGGGGGGCCGGGTATGAAGGCAGATACGAGCTTTTCCCAGAAGTTAAAAGCGGGATGGACTAAAGCGCGGTTAATGGCCTATTATACACTTACGGAGGCGCAGTATGAGAAAATCATGAATTGTTTGAAGGGGGTCGGGCAGGGTGTGAGAATTTGAAGAGAAATGGATGTCCAGAGGAGAGCTCTGGATATTCTTATTCAGACACAGTCTAAGTAATTGGCCTGTTTTCGATGACTTTGAATTTTTCTAGATTTATATAAAGTTCCAGTTGAACTACTTTGCACATACCATTTCAACTGGAAGATGATTAGAACAGCGATGAAAAAAATTCCCCATTTCCAGCGGATAAAATTTCCCGGCTGAAAAACGTGGGAAGAGCTCCGGCCTGACCCCGGACAGCTCCAGCCCCGCCCCGCCAAAAAAAAAGAATACAAAAACAATATCTATATAGTACCTTTTAGAAATAAGGATTTTACTAGCTCCGTTTAGCAAGATATCAGCTAGTATCAGACAGAATCCCGATATTCCGATATTAAAAGTCCTACTTCTATGCGCCTAACGATAGCGATTAAGTTTTTAACAAAATCATAAAATTTATTTTTTTCTAAACACCGGAACGTTAGCCGATGTTTTATGTTGAAAATCGCATTTTGTAAAAGTAAGATTCGTTATGTATAGGATTTAATGATAAATATATAAATATAAATAGCTATTGCCGATATTCCGATATTTTAGCATATTTTTGATTTAGAAAAAAATCAGAGCGATTATAACGCTTATATTTTTTTAACACCGGAACGGTTGACACATTATAGAAAGAGTTTTCAGATAATTTTTCTTCGGTCAATTATCGGCTAACTTCGGTTAAGAATCCGATGTTCTAATGGGATGGGGGTTTAAATCTTCATTATTTTTCATGAGATTTTCTTCGAGTTGATTCCCTCTTTGAATGATATTTTCCGATCCACAGGCTTTAACAACATCATCGAAATTTGCCTTCTGGCAGATGAAGACCACTTTTCCATATTTCTTTTCTGCCATCTGACGTTCACTACCAATTCCTCAAAGTTATGACTTCCTGACACCTCATACTCGATAGCAAGAGTTTTTTCGCCAATTTTTGTCACGATATCAACATCATCGTTATGATTTGTCGACAGGATCGGAACATTTCTCTGAATAAGAAGTCTTGATACTCTTATGGTTGTGCTGTAGTGATCTATTGACTCATTGCCTATCATACCATTATCAACATTTTTGAGCCGGGTCTGGATATTTCCTTTCCCGAAGGGGTTTGCCGGGGTATATGCCTTATATCCCTGGGTCCGTAAGTACTCCAAAATAGGATCTCTTTTCTTCTCATCAAGCCAATCACTGAAGTAAATGTTATGGTCAGAAAATAGACTTATTGGAGAAGAATTCAGTGAAACTCCAAAATCGGGTGTCTGAGATTGTAAAGCAGATTTCTTTCGATGAGAAAACCTCAAATAGAAATATCCTTCAAGCAATTCAATACTACAAACAACATGGGGGGAATATTACCTCTTCTGCTCCCATTGATTTCCTTGATGAAAAGGAGCAAGAAATTGTATTTGATAATCAGGGGAAATTGCGTGTGTCTCTTTATAAAGTACTCCTCTTTTCCCACATGGCAACGCTTATTAAATCCGGGGGTCTCAATCTTGTTCATTCATATAAATATAAAGCGTTTGATGCGTATCTTCTGACCCAAGACGCATGGGAAAAACAAAAAGAAACACTCCAGGCAGAAAATGATTTAGGTAATCAGAAAATAATACATACACTTACTGATCTTTTAAATACCAATTATGAACGAACAAATACTCGTATCAAAAATGGTTCAAATCAGTATATCCGCATAAAAGACGACCGTTTTTACATCTCCACACCAAAGATAGAAACAGGTGATGAGAATGAAGAAACAACAACTGCAGATATGTTTCCCAAAGCCCGTTCTGTGCCGCTGCTATCAGTTTTAATAACAGTAAATAATGCAACAAACTTTGTTGAATCGTTTACACATTTTCAACAAAAACACATTGGGACTAAACCGGAAGCAAAGACGTTTTATGCAGGGATCATAGGACTTGGTTGTAATATAGGGACATCGCAAATAGCACAGATAGCTCGTCATATTAATGAAAATGAGCTTGAAAACACGGTTAACTGGTACTTTTCTGTTGATAATCTGATGTCAGCAAACGACGCTATTATTCGTTTTATTGATAGGCTTGATGTCCCAAAACTATTTAAAAAAGATCAAGGCAAAACTCATACCAGCTCTGACGGTCAAAAGTTTGCCATTGGTGTTGATTCGCTCAACGCCAATCATTCCTTTAAGTACTTCGGAACAGGAAAAGGCGTCAGCGTATACAGTTTTATTGATGATACCCATTCTCTTTTCTACTCAACGGTTATTAGTTCATCTGAACGAGAAGCTGCATATGTGATTGACGGGCTCCTCCATAACGATGTAGTGAAATCTGATATCCATTCTACTGACACTCATGGATATTCCGAGATTATTTTTGCGATAACCCATCTGCTTGGATTTACCTTTGCTCCCCGGATTAAAAACCTTCATGACCAACGATTGTACAGCTTTGGGAAACGGAAAATCTATGAAGAAAAAGGGTACGACATTCTTCCTGATGGAATGATAAACACACAGATTATTGCAGAACAGTGGGATGAGTTTCTTCGTCTTATTGCAACCCTTAAACTGAAAGAAACAACCGCCTCACAATTACTCAAACGTCTTTCTTCGTATTCACGACAGCACCCATTGTATCGAGCACTTAAAGCATTCGGGCAGATTATAAAGACAATCTATATTCTGCAATATATCGATGATCTGCTACTCAGACAGGCAGTCGAAAAACAATTGAATAAAATGGAAAGTGCCAATAAATTTGAGAAGGCAGTGTTTTATGGAAATAACCAGGAATTTCAACAAGAAACAAAAGAAGAACAACTGATTGCAGAAGGATGCAAACGTCTTATTGCCAATGCGATTATCTGTTGGAACTACCTCTACATTTCTCAAAAACTTGCGGACGTAAAAACAGAAGATGAACAAAAAATACTTATCTCAAGAATCAAACAAGGGTCCATCATCACTTGGCAACACATAAACTTACATGGAGAGTTTGATTTTTCAGATGAAAATATTCGTAATTCTTTCCCCTTTTCCCTTCCCAAAATTTTGGACTTACAGGTGGGGTAAAAATGGGTAACTTTACTCCAGAGAAAGAGCTTGTGGGGGTCGATAATAACGCTTTCATCACATGGCGCATTTTCCCTGTTTGTGTAACAACACCCAATATTGTACTATTTATCTTATTTTTAATGACAATATACCCAAAGCTACAAAAAATATAAAATTGTACTGTTGAAGTTCCCCCCCTCTCCATACCACATCCCTCACACAGTCAGTTGCCGATATATCCAGTCACAGACCACCGATTGAGCATAAGGGCGGCGCACGTCTTGGCTCTAACCCTGAACGCAACTTTTTCGATAATCACAGGGAAAATCCTTCAAGAACTATAGTTGATCTAAAGGGCAATATCTGATTTTCAGATAATCACTTGACATGCTTAATTTATATATATGATGATATTATCCACTGCACAGGTGGAAAAAAATGGAATCATATAACTCTGGTGTAGGGCGTACCCTCAGAATCGCGGTTGAATTCGTGGCACTGGCAATCTTGTTGCTGGTAGGCAGCGTAGGTGCAGTGACGCCAATAATCACAACTCATACAGTTGATACTTCAGGCAATGTAAATTCTACATGGGTTAATCTTACTAGTTCTACTTTACCAAATACACCAGTAAGCGCAAGCCCGATTACCGTAACATTATCACTGAATTCTTCGGTTACATTCGCAAGTGTTATAGTGGTAGGGAACACGGTTGAAAACCGGGATGCATCGCACATGCTGCCTCCCTCCTCTTATATTCTCGTAGGAGATTATCATAATATTTTTACTACTACCAATTACAATCCACCAGTAACCGTAAGTGTAAAATATAATACCTCTTTACCATCGGGTTACACAGATTCGAATGTAAGATTGTATCACTGGAATGATTCAACAAGTCAATTGGATAACGTGACGACATCTTCCGGCTCAGGAATGGTAACGGGTCTGGTTTCAAGCCTTTCTCCTTTTGTGCCTGCTATTCCTGCAAAGCCAATAATAACAAAAATAGATCCAACCGATCCGATCGAGACAATCGTCAATATACCACAGACATTCAGCATAACTGTAGATCAAACGGCAAATGTGACATGGTATATTAATTCAAATCCTTTAAATTATAGTGGTATTATTCCAGCTGGCAATATAATCAGTTTTACTCCCTCTTCGATAGGCAATTACAACGTCTCTGTAAGTGCATCAAACAACAATGGCACTGATACGGAATATTGGGACTGGTCCGTCCACCCCACCACCTTCTTCACGGGCAACCGTATATGGGACGGCAGCAAACCACTTGAATTCTCTAAGACATATACATGGACTCCCCAGAGCTTTGCAGGATTCTATTATAATGCAAAGGACGATGTGGGAAGCGAGTCCCTTACAATGACACTGGGCGATTACTCATCAAGAACAATAGCAACGGGAGCCCTCGTTTACTCGACATCACCGCAGGAACTGAGCTTTACCCACTCGGCCTGGGGCAAATACCAGGTCATAGGCTTCATGGGGGATAAGTATTTTGCAGGTTATACTGCTAATACCGCATCAACTAATACCCGTCCGACTACGGATTTCAGCGGGATCACCGCGCTGGCCCAGGGAGGGCTTCATAGGGTGCTTATTGACGATGATACCAAGCGAACAATAGCCGTCGGAGGCACTCTTGCCCTGCAGGAAGGTTATGTCCTGAAAGCAACAGAGATTGATCTTAACACAAGAACCATGCTTTTGTCCCTTTTGAAGGATGGGAATGAAGTTGATGTTTCGAATATCTCCGCGGATGAAACGTATGTATATTCTAAAAACGTTAGCGGTATTGAGAATCTTCCATTGATCATGGTAAGGTTCGACAATGTATTCTCAGGCCAGGAACTGCAAGTAGCATTCATGAAAGGTCTTTTCCAGATATCAGAGGATACCACAACAGTACATACTGGCGATCGGTTCGGTAACATGGAAATAAGCATTGTAGGCCAGAGTGGAATACAGATGACAAACAGCGCAAATATTGGCCTCAGCAAGGGTTCTACAGCTGATATCATGGGAAATCTAAACATAAAAGTCGCCAATAACGATTCTGCTGTCAGGTTCGCACTTACAGTTGATAACCCGTCTAACCAGGAAGTCAGGAGCACTGTTTACAGGGATTCCGATTCCCCTCCTATAACGGAATGGACACCATACAATTTTGGAATGAACATTGGTGATACGAGTTTGGGTTTCTATTATAATCTTGACGATGGAGTGGGAAGTGAAGATTTGAAACTTAATGCTCCGATAAGCGGCAGGACCATACCGCAAAATAGTCTAGTATATTCAACATCACCGCAGGAAGTTCCGTTCACATATACTGGTTTCGGGAAATATCAGGCGATTGGTTTCATGGCCGATAATTATTTCGCAGGTTATACTTCCAATACCGGAGTATCAAACGGAATCCCGATCATCGCCAGGCCAAGTACTGATTTCAGTGGAATAAGCACACTTGCAAACGGCACTCTCCATAAAGTCCTCATAGATGATGATACCAAGCGGACGATAGCAGTGGGAGGTACCATTGCCCTTCAGGAAGGCTATGTTCTAAAGGTGACTGCTATTGACCTGAATGCAAGGACTGTGCTTCTGTCCCTCATGAAAGATGGCACAGAAGTTGATGTTTCACCTCTCTCACCAGGTGAGACCTATGTATATTCTAAAAACGTTAGCGGTATTGAGAATCTTCCATTGATAATGGTAAGGTTTGAAAGTGTCTTCTCTGGCCAGGAACTGCAGGTTGCATTCCTGAGAGGGATATTCCAGATATCTGAGAATCCCACTTCCATTAAAGTTGGAAATCAGTTCGGCAATATGGAAGTTACAAGCGTTTCAAGTAATAGCATCACAATGAGCAACAATGGGAGCATTGGACTTATCAAGAATACTGATAATGCTCTTATGGGCAATATCAGGATCAAAGTAGCAGATAATGATGCTCTGAGGTTCTATTTTGCAGTTGATGTAGGAATAAAAGGTGACCTGAACGTCAATGGTCAGTCTGCAGATGCTGGTGATCTGGTATTGATGAAACGTGCTTCTATTGGGGAAATCCAGGCAGATTCCAGTTACGATCTGAACAACAATGGACAGAATGCAGACGCAGGGGATCTGGTATTGATGAAACGGGCATCAATTGGCGAAATAAATTTATAAGGAGGAAATAAAATGAAAAAAAATATAAAAGAAATTGGAAAATTAACAATAGCGCTGGCAGTGCTGGCGCTGCTTCTATCGGTTGCATCAGCACAGCCTGTTGCGACAGATTTTGGTGTGAATTACATTTCTGGGGACCCAAATACATTCGTACTTGTTCCTGTGAATATTACAAATGTCCAGAACGAATCTATTGCAGGTATTGTTTTTGATATCAGTTTTGATCCGAGCGTCATAAATTTGACCAAGAATCATGTGCAAAAAGGGGATTTGACTTCTGCCTGGGATTCTCCCGGTTTGAATCCGGCAAATGGTAGAATATCCATTGTCTTTGGAGGCAGCGGAACGGAAATTCCGGTAAATGGAAGCGGCTCGGTAGTTGTACTGAATTTCAGTGTGGTTGGTGCTCCTGGAGCTAAGAGCGCAATGAATATCAGTGGAATACAATTAAGCGGTCTGGAAGGGGCTCTTGGAACAGCTCAAGCAAATAACGGCACTTTCATAATAACTGGCTCTGCAGTTGTAACCTCAATCACAATCTCACCATCAACAACAACGTTGACATCTGGAGCAACACAGACATTCACTGCATCGCCCAAGGACCAGGATGGCGCTGCCATCCCGGCAACAATCACTTGGACAAGCAGCAACACAACTGTGGGAACTGTCGATGCCTCAGGAAACTTCACTGCTCTTGCTCCGGGAACTTCCATGGTGAATGCTACCAATGGTTCCGTCATCGGAACTGCGATCGTGACCGTGGCTATATCAATAGATATTATTCCCCCTGTGACAATGATAAGTGGTGTTACTGAGAACGGTTCGTTTAATAATAGTGCGACTGTTACCTTAAATGCCACAGATAATCCAGGAGGATCTGGAGTCAACGAAACATTTTACATGGTTAACGGTGGTCAGACCACAACATATTCAGCGCCGTTCGTTGTTGATACTGTCGGTCCGGATAATGTAACATACTGGTCAACAGACAAAGCGGGAAATGTCGAACCCCAGAATATGGTAAACTTTACTATTGTGAAAATATCACAGGTAAATGCAACTGCCACACGTGAAATAAAAAGTAAATCCATTTTACCGGGGGATTCAACAAATATTACTGTCAGCATCTTGGCGAATGCAAATGCGTTAGCTCTTCATGAAATTCCTCCAGAGGGATGGAATGTAACAAGAGGAACTGATAGTGCAGATGCTTTCAAGAACAGTACTAATGAATGGGTATGGAAAAGTACGCAAACCAATAAGACCGTTACTTATACATTGACAGCACCCAGGAACATTTCTATTGGGATTTATCAGATCAATGGAACATTAATAGATGCAAATGGAATAATATTGGCAAATGTAGAAGGAGATAATACTATTAAAATAGATAATATTTCCCCTGTGACAATGATAAGTGGTGTTACTGAGAACGGTTCGTTTAATAATAGTGCGACTGTTACCTTAAATGCCACAGATAATCCAGGAGGATCTGGAGTCAATGAAACATTTTACATTGTTAACGGTGGTCCAACCACAACATATTCAGCGCCATTCGTTGTTGATACTGTCGGTCCGGATAATGTAACATATTGGTCGAAAGACAAAGCGGGAAATGTCGAACCCCAGAATATGGTAAACTTTACTATTGTGAAAATATCACAGGTAAATGCAACTGCCACACGTGAAATAAAAAGTAAATCCATTTTACCGGGGGATTCAACAAATATTACTGTCAGCATCTTGGCAAATGCAAATGCGTTAGCTCTTCATGAAATTCCTCCAGTGGGATGGAATGTAACAAGAGAAACTGATAGCGCAGATGCTTTCAAGAACAGTACAAATGAATGGGTATGGATAAGCATGGAAACCAATAAGACCGTTACCTATACATTGACAGCGCCCAGGAACATTTCTATTGGGACTTACCAGATCAATGGGACAATATTAGATGCAAAAGGAACACTGACAAATGTAGAAGGAGATAATATGATTAAAATAGATATTCTGGAGTTCTACAGAAGACTCGGTAACGATCCTGGTGTAGTTGAGACAATAGATCTATTGAGAGCTTTTGATGACTTCAGCAATAACATAGTTCCTCGAGGATTTGATCGACCTTTGAGCGCAGCGGAGGTAAATGAATTGATTAACGAATGGAGAATTTCTTAAGTAAAAATAAATATCAGAGTCAAACAAAACGAGATAAAATGAATTAGAACTTTCACGATATTGTTGTTTCAAGGACACTGTTGCATTAACAACATTGTTGTATCAACAATATCGTGAAAATTTTTTGGTTACCAGGAGAACGTAGTCCTGCGGCAAATGAACGGGAAGATGGGTGTTTTTGGGAAACGCACCCAAAAGGTAAAATAAGCATTTTACTCCAATAGAGGGTACCGCCCCGATTCGTCCGTAAATATACGCTAAGTGATTGGACATAGTTGTTTGCCAATATCTTTGTCATTAATTCTTTATTTCCAGTAAAAAGAAGGGAAATTCTCATAAAGGCCTTCCGGTAGTAATGAGGGTACCACCACGATTCGTCCGTAAAGTGTCCATAAGACAGTAATTAAATAATTATCTTATAATATTTTTATCGAGCTTGGCCTTCCGGTAGTAATGGAGAAAAAAACAACGTTTAGGAATATTTCTGTCAGGAAGCACACGCTCGTTATCGGTGAAAAAGGAAACTGGCATGATATTATGTTTAATTCTATATTACAAAACGATCGTAGAAATAGTGATACTCTATAAGTGAGATTTGCTTAGCGTTGTTTTTTTCTCCGTTACTATCGGAAGGTCATTTTGCATAATACTACTGAATTCTCCTGGAAACGATGCAGATGATTATGCCGAATCATTAATATTTCATACAGTCAACAGTACCGCTCAACCTTTGGAATCGGAACATGCCTTGACCTTGATATTAGGTCAAGATCCGATTCATGCAATGATTCCTGATACGGAATTTTCCTATAGTCCAGTCTTACATTTGACACGGCTTTTGCGTGATGGTGTTCAAGGATTGCCAAGGCCAGCTCAAGATAGGCTAGGTTCTAATCCACTAACATCTTTGGGAACAGCAGCTCACGGGATGCTCGAAATGGATTCTGCTATAGCAAGCGATCGTCCAGCGCTCCAAGCTTTCGCAAGAAATCTCTTTGGTGCATTAAATGATATTCTAACCAGACTATCGGCTACTCAACCTGAACTTTGTAATGCAGAGTTCTTTCTTGAATTAGCAGCCCGTGTATGGAAAGAATCAAAAGGTTCAACGCATGATGAACGTGTAAACGCTACTATAGCGAAGCTTGAAAAATTGGCACTTTGGTTTGGACGTGATGGTCTCGTTAAACTTAAGGGAAGCAAATCCTTGAGCCAACAACTATTGGAAATATACAGCACCGTCCAAAATAGAGTTCCAAAAAAGGTCTTTTTAGCTCGCTGGTATCCAAAAATTGAAGCGGGGGATAATTATCAAAAAGCAGAATTACGATTTAATCAAATAAAAAATACCCTTGAAGAAATTAAACGCGAAAAAAATATACCTTTAGACTTAATTGATATGGGTACTCAAACCGGTGGAACTTTTCCAATTCATCCTGATATGTATAATGCAATTGCATCTTCGGATATTATTTTAATAGACCTAACAGGTGTGCGCGCAAATGTTTGCATTGAAGCGGGATATGCTTTAAAACATCATGAAAAAGAAAGACTGATATTTATTTTTCAAAAAATTGAAGGTCTGCCCGATTTTCCCTTTGATCTTAACACCTACCGCTATGAACCTTTTACGGATACTGGGGAGATTAAGGGTAAGATTAAACCACACATTGAGGCAATTATTTCAAACGCAAATATTGGAATTCCTTGAGAGGTTCTATTTATATGATATAGGTTCTGCAAACCGTCTCAAGAATTCGTTTGTTGGCGTTATGTAATGTTACTGGATCACAGCAATTGTATCTCTGGTCAGCCTGGGTAACAATTGGCTACCTGCTTCAGCAGTGGCCTTACTTACCATTTTATACCTTAAATGGTAAGTAAAGTACCGATCTCCTATGGCAAAACAGGCATTTTTAACACAAAAACCAGCTATTTTAACAAATGGTAAGTTACTCACTAACCAGCCTCTTCTGGACAGGGGCATGAACCTAGATGAATGTAAAGCGATCTGCACTTCACCCCTAGATACCTCTAAGGGAAAAGCTGTTCTTTCAACACCAAAACAATTAAGTATTACCGATTGGTAATACTCATTCATGGAATATGGCAAGATCACAAAGAAAGGGCAGATAACAATACCGTTGAAATTCAGAGAAATCCTTAAAATACAAACTGGTGAAAAAGTACTGTTCGATTTAGAAGAAGAAAAAGTGGTACTTAAAAAAGCTCCTTTGAACCCTGTAGCTAACCTCATCGGCCTTGGGAAAGGTATTTTCGGTGATAGTGTGAAGTACCAACGTAAAATAAGAGGTGAGTGGGAAGATAAATGAGAATTTTCCTTGATACAAATGTTTTTCTCACTATTTTGAACGAAGAGAAAAACTGGCAATTTGCAGAGAAACTTCTTCTAGATGTCAATAATGGGAACCATACAGGTTATACTTCAGTGATTTGTATTTCGGAGATCTTAGGTGGATTTTATGCAGAAGACGAATCTGAGAAAGGTGAAATGTTCATCACAGACTTGAAGGCTATAAACAATTTTAAAATAACTGATGTGGATCTTATCATTGCAAAAGATGCGGCTAAAATGAGAGCAAAATATAAAATAAAACTTCCAGACGCTCTTATTGCCTCATCGTGTAAATTTCATAAATGCAAATTAATAACACAAGATGAAGATTTCAAAAAAATAAAGGAAATTGAAGTCAAATCCATGGATGAGATTTAATCAATGTCGTCAAAAAATAGTGGTGCAGTGACGGCTGGCTGAAGGTGCAACATGGTGAGAGATTGGGGGCCCCAAACTCTCTAATGTCCTCTTCCCCCTATTAAAGGACATTTCAGTATCATTTTCGCATATTTTTACATCAATTCAATAGGTTTTTGTCCTAGTAAATACAAAGTAGGACAGAATGAAACTTCAATCAGACCGATATACAACAGGTGAGAAGGCTCTTACAAGGGAAGAATACGATAAACTCGTTAAAGTCATTACAGACCTCCAGGACGAGCTCATGATCAGGTTAGGAGTTGCTACAGGGATTCGAAGGGAAGATCTGTGTAACCTTGAATGCGACAACATTAACCTGAAAGACAAGACAATGCTGTTTTATGAATCAAAGAAATCTCGAAATAAGACTGTAGATCTTCCTGACGAAATAATATCCCTTATTCATAAATTCTATAATACACTGGATAAATCAGAACGGAAGAAACGAAAATACTTGTTCGATTATGTTGGTAGGACTGCGTACCGGCATTTTAACCACTGGTGCAGAGTTGCGGATATCCCGGAAAGACCTATACATGCTTTGCGAGCGACGTGTATTAAATTTGCTCATGAGGCTGGATGGAGTGACGAAGCTATATCGAAACTTACAGGAGATAAGATCGCCACAATACAGGAGCATTATAGAACTCCTTCAGTTGACGAAATGAGACAATTAACACAGAGGAGTGCCTTTATTTAAAAAAGCTTCCGCAGAATTCTGCTAAACCTATTGACCTCTGCTTATTTATATATTGAGTCTTTATTTTAATTTGTAAAGCACGAACGCTATGCAGTTAAGGTGTTTGTACCCTTGAAATCGGCTATAGAAAGCGATAAACGCAGAAAAGGCGCTATTCAAGTGCTGTCTGGTGACAGCAACGTTGTAACTGGGCCATATATACATTTATCATTTTTCAAGATCTCCATTTATTCCACTTTGAATAGTGGAAATTACTCTCTGTGCAACATTTTTATCGACTGCCGGCAATACAATGTCCTTTCCCTCAAATCGAGAGGTTAAATATATCTCGGTACTGAATATCCCTCTCTTTAGTCGAACATTAGATATATCTCTATAGTTCATGTCTATTATGTTTGCTTTCAACCCGAGCAATTCAGGATCTTTGAATAACACTCTCCTATTTGTCACAAGAATCGTATTTGGTGTAAATAATGATCCGCCAGGCAAAGTTCTCGATTGTTCAGCAATTATCAGGATTCTTTCTCCTTCTGCTAGCATTGATTTCATTTCTTCATCTATTTCTGTCTCTGTCATTTTTGTTTTCCTCATTTACCGATATTGTTTCATATTATTTATGTCTATTACAACAGAAAAAGTTGTTGAGATGGGTGAAAAAAAGTTTCTTGCGCGACCATAGCGGATAACTTCCGGGACACACCTGCATTATCGTGGTAAAACCTTCTATACAAACGCTTTTTTCTGTGTTAATTGTCTCATTTCATCAACAGAAGGAGTTCTATAATGCTCCTGTATCGTGGCGATCTTATCTCCTGTAAGTTTCGATATAAGGGTACCACCCCGATTAAAACTATCAATAAATTCCATTCGATGATGCCGCCTTTTACGAGCTTAACTGAAAATTAACCATAATCCTGTACTTGAATGTTACATGGCTTGATAGCGTTTTTCGCCTAATAAGCTTTCCTACAATTCTTCGAATGAGGTTTGTGGAAATTACAATTAATATAATCGATAGTTATTTTAGTAAAATAAGTAATATTGGATAATAAATGGTGAAAATGGCGCTAAATACTTCGGAAATGTTGGAAAAAGCCGATATGTTGCTTATAAAGGGCAATTATAGAGATGCCCTCGAATTACTCAGTCAAGTAGAACAATCAACGTTCGAAAATGCAAGATATGATGAGCTTCCAAGAATTTACGAGAAAATTGGATTAATCCTTAGAAATCTCGGTAATTTTGAAAAAGCCAAAATGTACTTAGAAAAAGCACTTAAATTCTCAGAAAAACTTGCTGCTATAGAACCTTCCTATGAGACATCGATAGCAGGAATCCAGAATAACCTCGCTGCATTGCTCAGTGATATGGGCAGGCTCGATGGTGCAAGAGACATGTATGAAAGGGCCTTGAAAGTTTCACACTCGCTCGTGGAAAAAAATCCTGAAAATGCACAATATCTGTTATCTGTGGCTGGAATCCAGAGTAACCTAGGAGCGTTGCTGCGTGATATGGGCAGGTTTGACGAAGCAAAATACATGTTTGAAAGGGCCTTGACAGTTTCACAATCGCTCGTGAAAAAAAATCCTGAAAATGCACAATATCTGTTATCTGTGGCTGGAACCCAGAGTAATCTAGGAGCGTTGCTGCGTGATTTGGGTAGGCTTGAGGGTGCAGAAAATATGCTCGAGCAAGCTCTAAGAGTTTATGGATCATTGCTGAGTATAGATCCTGAAAATGCACAATACCGGTTGTCAATGTCGATAACCCAGAATAACCTCGGTGCGTTGCTGCGTGATATGGGCAGGTTTGAGGATGCTAAATTAATGTATGAACAAGCCCTGAAAGTATCTGAATCGCTCCTGAATACAGATCCTGAAAATGCACAACACCAGTTATATGTAGGGGGAACCCAGAATAACCTCGGTAATCTTCTAGGCGACATGGGCAGGCTTGAGGATGCACAAATTATGCTCGATCAGGCTCTAAGAGTTTATGGATCATTGCTGAGGACAGACCCTGAAAATGCACAATACCGGTTATATGTAGCGGGAACTCAGAATAACCTCGGTGCGTTGCTGAAGATTATGGGCAAGCTTGAGGATGCAAAATTAATGTATGAGCAAGCCCTAAGAGTTTATGAATCGCTCCTGAATACAGATCCTGAAAATGCACAATATCGGTTTTATGTAGCGGGAACTCAGTATAACCTCGGTGCGTTGCTGAAGATTATGGGCAAGCTTGGGGATGCACAAATTATGCTTGAGAGGGCCCTAAGAGTTTATGAATCGCTCCTGAATACAGATCCTGAAAATGCACAATACCGTTTATATGTAGCGGGAACTCAGAATAACCTTGGTGAGTTGCTGAAGATTATGGGCAAGCTTGAGGATGCACAAATTATGCTTGAGCGGGCCCTGAAAATAACTAGTAATGTGAATAGAAGGAGCAGCGAGTGATGTCGGAAACTAATAAATATGCTGTGATCATGAAGATACTTGATATTGTAGAGAAAGATGTCACCACTGAAGAAAGAAATCAACAAAATATTAGAACTGTTATCGAAAGGATTGAAGGTGATTTCATTTTGGAACAACCTATTGGGAGGAATATCATAATGGAAATCGGCGACAGGTTTGAAAACATCAGTCAATCAATAATTGCTACACGTGGCTCAATTGCCAAAGGCATCATCAAAATACGAGAAACTGAGGGTGAGGAATTAGCTGTGGCAATCCAAAAGCTCGAAAAGGCAATAGCTGAGGCCCCAAGCACAGAGATGCCTAACGAGAACAAACAAGAATTACTTCAAGTTCTAGGAGAATTTACTAATCAAGCATCTTCTCCGAACAAGATAAAAGCTGTCCTCAAGTCATTGGGAACCAGTATTTGGGAATCAGTGAAAAATGTAGAATCAATTTCTAAGACTATTACACTTGTTTGGCCTATTATCTCTAAGCTTTGGATATAGTCTATCCGTTTTCAGGGTATCACCACGATTCGTCCGTAAATATACTGTAAGGAAACTTCACCATACAAAATAATATTACTCCATTCAATCGGGATGATATGCTCAATAAGGGTATCACCCCGATTCGTCCGTAAAGTACTTATAAGATGATAATTAAATAATTATCTGGCCATATATTTATCGAGCTTGTAATCGCCAAGCAATAAATTGCAGCTAAGCTTAGGGATTACCTAAAAACAACTTATCTAAATTAGTCACTTTTTGGACTAATTGTATAATTCCATTTTGGATGTAAATCATGAGATTTCAAGTGCAATTTTGCTATAGCTTCATCTGTAAATTTTATTC
>Ga0209540_10001812_pt1 | contig 15640 bp, 13 predicted proteins | sample BarGraIncu01121A_FD_184501 | JGI IMG/M metagenome (GOLD analysis project Ga0209540, IMG submission 184501) | Arctic peat soil microbial communities from Barrow, Alaska - Barrow Graham LP Incubations 011-21A (SPAdes) (version 2) | ecosystem: Environmental > Terrestrial > Soil > Wetlands > Peat... | reverse complement strand
GCGAGCAGCGAGACGCAAGACCGCAGGTAGACATACAAAAAGCCCCTGACCTGAAGGCCAAGGGCTTACTTGTTGCGTATGGTGGGCCGTATAGGGATCGAACCTATGACCTTGGGATTAAGAGTCCGTGCGTTAGAGCAGGTCAGCCGTCAAGGAGAGAGTCCGTTCTCGCGTCCTTGCGATGGTACGTCACTGCATTCGCCTAGTCTTTCGGGCCAGAGTTCTCGATGTCGGGCTCCATCACGAAGCCGATCCCCTTTGGCGGTCGATCTTCTTCCGCCCTCACTGCCGCGTTGACTTGCCAATCATCCGTACCCGAACGTACGTTCGCCAAATAACCCCAGGAAGCGTAGTATTTCTGTGTTGAACACCACACGCAGGGGCTCCGGGGTTCTGGCTCTATCTCAGATTCTCCAAGACGGGAGGTGATCATATGCCGACGAAGAAGATCCACAGAAGCGCGGACACCGGTCAATTCGTGCCGCCTTCGGAAGTGAAGAAGCATCCGAAGACGACAGTCACCGAGACGGTGAAGGTGCCCCCCAAGAAGAAGTAGATCGAACCAGGCCCCGTCCCCTCGCCTCGTTCGACCACAAACCGCCGAGAGTCGCCGCCGCGGACTATGCTTGGTGCCGTCGAGCATCACCTAGGGATTGGCGTGATCGAGTTGGACAATCGGCAACTTCCTCGCGATTTCATGCGCTCCCGGCACCCGGAGCTGTACGCAGCCGAGAGCGAACTTGTGCCAAGCCTGTCGAAGGACGAGCTGGAGTACCGGCTTGAGACCATGGGCAATCGTCAGGAAGAGCAGCTCTTCGAGCAGCTAGCCCGCGCTCTCATGCAGCTGGAAGTGTGTCCGAACATCAAGCCGATGACAGGCCCGACCGGCGGTGGCGACGGCAAGCGCGATGCGGAAACGTATCCGGTCGATGAGGCGCTCGGCCTTTCAGCGTACTGGGGGAGTGCTACCAGCCGCGCGACCCAAGAAGACTGGGCATTCGCATTCAGCACTCAGGAAGACTGGCGTCAGAAGGCGCGCAGCGACTGCAAGTCGATCGCGACCTTGCCGAAGGTCTTTGACAAGGTCTTCGTGGTCACGAGCCGCTTCGCACCGTCCAAGAAGCGATCAGAGCTCGAGGCAGCCCTCGCGCAGGAACACGGATTCCGAGTCGAGATCCTCGACCGGACATGGATCACGTCCAAGGTGTTCGCCAATGGCCGTCAGCGCCAGGTCTCGGAGATTTTGGGTCTGGACGTGAAGGAGTCGCAAGACCGTAGCGATCCGGCGATGGCCGAGCGGCAACACGAATTGAACGATCTTCTCGCTCAGCTCTCCGCGCCGATGGACAACTACGGCGGTAATCCGTACGCGTTGGCGCTGGACTACACGCGGGCGGCACGCCTGTCTCGCACTCTCGGGAAACCGCACCCTGAAGTCGACGGCCTGCTTCTGAAGGCCAAGGAGATCTCGGATCGCTCGGCGGACATTGGACTGAAGATTCGGATAGCCTACGACCGCGCTTGGACGGCAGTGTACTGGTATGACGACTTCCGGACTCTGCTCTCGGCATATCTCGAGCTGGAACAGAACCTGGAACACACCGGCGATCCGTATCACTTCGAACAGGCTCACAACCTGTATCTGACCCTGTGAACGGCCGTCCTCAGAGGCTTCCTTCAGGCTGACGAGGTCGACCTTCCCGCTAGGGCCAAGTTCATCACCGACGGGCTGGGCGCGATTGCCGAAGACGCAGAGCGCCCGAATGCATCGATGTACGCGCGGATCCTCACCGTCTTGGCCTTCTCGCCGGAGTGGCTAGCGGATGCCGACACCGTCGAAGAGCGGCTCACCGAGCTAGACCGTCTCCTCCAAGCCTCCAGAGCACTGCCGGACGTACCTCTGCTCGCCTTCTTGGAACTGCTAGCCGAGCTGGAATCTCTGCTCTTGGATTCGCCAGCATACGATTCCCTGTCGGCGACCATGGCCGATATCGCGCAGGAGCGTTCAGGCGATGAGGCGCGCGGTCGCCTCTTGCTCAGGCGCGGCTTACACCTGCTCGGCGGGGAGGAGTACGTGCGAGGACTTCGAGTGCTCGGGCAGGCACGGGGACTACTAATGCACGACGAGAACATAGATGAGGCTCTGCATGCTTCGGTCGCGATAGCCCATGCGTACGAGTCGCTCGGACTCTACTGGGCGGCCCGGATGGAATCTCTGTTGGTCATTTCTCGATCGCTGCGAGACATGTCGCACCTGCACGACCATGCAGAGGAAGCGATCTTTGCACTGGTGCACCTTAGCGACAGCGAACTCCTGCTTGGCCGGCTTCGCCCCCTTGTCGCTTGGCAGCGCGTGTTCGCAATCGTCTTCAACGCCGTCCTCGCCACTCACGATGACTTGCCAGGGCTGGAACACTGGCAGGTGATGCAAGATGGGGTGCTGTCGGTCTTCGCGATGAACTTGCCGGATGAGGTCATCGGCGAAATGGCGGAATGGTCGACAGCACTTGAGGAAGCCGGGTTCAACTTCTCCAAGTGGGTCGTCTGGTACCGATCCGGCAGAGCGGATGACGTTCTCACCGAGATACCAACTGAATTCGCGCACGATCAGGAGAGTCTGGACGCGTGGATGGGCCTCCTCACCAATCAGCCCGCCGTCGAGCAGATGTCTCCCCTGCTCGATCACAGTCCCGGAGAGGACTGGGAATTCTCGACGACCGTGTTGGGACTCGAAATCGGGTTCTCTTGCAGCGACGACACGGAACTTGTGGCGTTCACCGATAACGTGGCCGGCGTCTTTGAGGCTGCGCTGTGCACTGCATACCTCGAACACCTGGCCATCCTGCCGGAACGAGTCGTCTTCGAGATCCGTTCAGCGCCCGACGGTCACAACCCGCCCCAGTTGGACTGGTCGGGGCCGCGCGAAGACGGACGGTATCCGATTACGTTTGGCGCGGACGCCGCGGCATGGCTCAGCGACCCTGCCAACGACACCGCCGTCAGTGACTTCGTGAGGCTGCTCCTCTTCCGGGTCTTGTTTGACGTCACGATCGACCCGCTCGCGGACATCACTAAGGAGCTCGACCGCTGGGCGGACGATCGGTCGCTGGATAGAGCACTGGCAACAACGCCGATAGTCAGGATGTTGAAGGGGTGCTTGGGTGAAGATCCATACGACCTCACAGCCTGACGCCCCGCTCCATTCGCGATGGGACAGGGCGCAGGCCGAGCTCATGGCGACAAACCGCTATGCCGCGATTCGCCGAGTGATTCCGAAGCAGGTTGCCCTGTTGCAGCAATCGCCGGAGTTTCGAGACCTCTGCGCCCAATACTACGAGCGAGGACTTCCGGACTGGTCGATTCTCTCGGCCGCACACAACGCATGCTTGAACCTATTCGCGTGGAACAACGAGCTGTCGCCGCAAGAGATGCAGTCAAAGGCCTTCATGAAGAAGGCGACTGGGTTCATCGAAGATCACCCGATTCCCGAGAGACTCTTCACCGTCGAACTGATGGAGGAGATGCTTTCGATTCAGAAGGCGACCGTCCTGGCGTCGTGGGGGTTCGAGTTCCGCACTGGAAGCATGGACGTGGGCGGCCTCGAGCGCTTCCTGCGGGAGCGGTTCCCCGTCTATGAAGTTGACCTTCCTCACAAACCCATGTTTGGCGATCCGCCGGGCGATTGGCCGAACCTGAAAGACTAAGGGCCGGAAACCGCCTGTCGAGAACCGTTCGCCGTAGGCATCTGCGTGTCCGCGGATGCGCCGCAGACCCCCGGGAGACGCGCCCAGACGGACTCAGTTGAGCGCCCGGTCGCGACGAGACTGATCTTGGTGCGAATACGGGAGAGTCTGACGGCAACGCGGAGCCTCGCGACAAGACCGAAACCAAGCCTCCACGACCGGATGCTTGACCCACGAGTCGCTCATGCTGTCCCGCTTCCCCTTTCGACGACAACTTGCCTACGCACGCTAGTCAGGCATGTACGAGAACTCAGTCAGCACGTTCGTCAGGAACTCCTGGAGGTCTGCATCATGCTTCGTGTACTCCGAGGCCCCTTGGAAGCTCACATAGCACTGGCTCCGCGCATCTGCCGTGTCAGCGGCCAAGCCGAAGTTGACCATCGCCTGGAACAAGGAATGATGATCCCCGTGCTCGAGCGCCGACCTAAGCTCGGCATGCGGGTGGTCATTGAGGAATGAGCGCACCAGGAACTTCTCCGGCGCTTCGTATGGATAGAGGAAGACGGCGCGTTCCGCTGGGTTGCCGAGGTACCCCGAGTAGTGCGGATGATCCTTGTGATCGCCGTCGAACACGGCGCAATAGCCGATCCGGTTCGTGTACTGCAAGTAGTTGCGCTTGTGCCTCTCGTAATCGTTCTTCACTTGGTCAATCGTCCCCGAGGTCACGATATTGACCAGGCGGGAAGCATACGGGTGCGATTGGCCGATTCTCACCAGAGCCTTTTTGACCAGATACGCTGCCAGATCGTCCGCGCAGTACAGCCGCACCAAAGGGTATCCGGTCGAGTCCATCTTGGATCGTGCGGCCTGGTGGGAGATCCCGGCAATCACCCGATACCCAGCACTTGTGGTCTCGATGAAGCGGCGGGACTTCGCAGGAAACGCCGACAACAGCGTTGGCGAATGGGTCGTCACGATGAATTGCTTCTTGTCCCGCCAAGATACGTACTGGATGACATCGGCGAGTTTGCGCTGAACCGAGGGATGAAAGCCCGCCTCGACCTCATCGATGAGGATCAACGAATCATTCGGACTCTCAATCAGATCCTTGAGAAGGTAGATTACAGACTCCTGCCCGGACGCGGCATTGTATGTCGAGTACGAACGGCCAGATTCTTGGACAAGAAAGCACCTCTTGTTGATGTGGCCGCCGACCTCAGATATCTCCACGGACACGAGGCCGAACACGTACGCGAAAGCCTGCTCGATCTCCGGGTCGAGCCGAACGGCCGTCGCAGAGTTCGCCTTCTCCATCAAGGCCCGAGTGAAGCTCCGGCCCGGAAGGACTCTTTCCAGGTCGACCAGGCGCACCTCGCGATCGCGGATCTTCGCGTTTGTGCGTTTCGCATCTGAGCTCTTTTTGCCAAGTCCGCTCCATGCGGCGCTGCTTGCTAGCCGCTTCCCTGTCCCAGAGAGGTTCTTCCGCCCAACGCGCCACTTCATTTCGTACGAGTAGTCGGTATCGACAGTCTCGTGCGCCGTGAAAGACAGGACGTCCTTCCAAGCGTGCGCACGCATACTTGGGGACGGGGACGTCGAGTCGAGCTTCATGAATTGTTCATGGCTACACGCCAGAAGCAGCAACAGACTCGTCTTGCCGATTGTGTTCGTGCCAGCAATCACCGTCACCGGGTGCTCGAAAGTAAGCGTCAGATCCCGGATGTGGCGAAAAGCGTTGACCTTGAGCTCGCGAGTGAAAGACCTGAAACTGGATCCGATATCGATGAACACACTCGTGTCACAACCATTGAGCTTGGTCTTCGCCTGTTCAATGTTCTGAAAGCTGAATGTCATCTGCGCCGTTTCCCCCCGACATCGGGCCCCTAGTCCGATCGCACCGCAGCCTACCACCAAGACCGACACGGGGATTCCTTATCTCCGTGATTGTGCAGGTCAGCACTCGGCCTACATCGGCAAACGTGCGCCAACCTCGGGCATCTCTCGAACAGCTGAAATATTTGAAGCAGGTTCCCTGCAGGCAGCTGTTCTCAAGGCGAAGCCCTCGGAGGGCGCAACTTGACGGGCAGGTAGTACCTGAGTGCTAGACGCCGAGACGCTCGAGCTCCTCCGGAGCGGCGATCTCGGCAATGAAGGCGTCGACGTGGATCCCGATGGCGCGGGCCATCTCGTCGCAGGTGTAGTAGTTGATCCGACCCTTGTAGGCGAGCACGCTGGCCAGACCTTCTGATCGTCCGATCATGGGGCCGAGCTCCTTCAAAGGGATGCGTCGCCTCCACATCGAGTGCTTGAACTTGTCGGCATCGATCAGCACGCTGCCAGCCGCACGGGCGCGACCCTCGATCGAGCCGGTCTCTCGACTGGCCTGATAGCGACGGGACAGCTCGTTGACGCCGGCGACCTTGGCGGGGTCTGCAATCACAGACGACAGCCAGGCAAGCGCCTCTCCTGCAGGATGAGCATCACCGAACAAGTTAACGATGCCCAACGTGCTCATGGTCAGGACTTCCGATGGACTCATGACGACCTCCTCGCGAAATGGCGAAGGCCCCGAGCCGTATGGGGGGCTCAGGGCCTTCTCTGCACGATCAAGATCAAACGCGGTCGAGCTACAGGTCACCTCCTAGCGACATTGAGCAGACGGTCGACGAGCGCGGCATCACCTCCTTCCTCCTTGACGGACGGATTGACCTAGAACGCAAAGAAGCCCGCCTCCGAAGAGACGGGCCTTGAGTGGATGGGGCGCAGTTGACAGCCATTTCGGGCTCCGTGGGTGCCAAGCGCCATTGCCCCGTGGAACCGCGCTACGTGGCCTGGCTTAGATACGTGACTGCGCAGTTGTTCCAGCGGCTGAGATTCGTAGCGGTGTACGGCCCCTTCACATCGAGCGTCGCGAGCGGTGCGTCATCGATGTACAGGGATCGCCGGTAGTTCGCGCCAATTCCGAAGAAGGGCGTTGGAGACAACTGCAGGAGTCTGACATTGGAGTAGGGGCGTAGGTCGCGAAACCAACCGCCCGCAGCAGGAAACAGTATGTCGAAAGCTTCCAGCGCCTCAGGCACACACGCCGCTGGCATGCCCGCGACCCTGCCCAGGTGCTCGTATTCTTGCGCCTCGTAGTCCGTGAGTATGAAGCCCCCAAATACCCATAGGAACCACTGCCAAAGCACCGCGTACCTGTGGAAGTGATCGCGCCCAGACAGCACCGCGAGCGCATCGCGGAAGCTCGCCGGCAGGAGATCCACGAAGTGCAGTTCGTGCTCTCCAACCGTCATGAGGAGGTTGTTGACCGCGTCCTCGCCGTGCGACCGTCGATACAGCTCATAGTCCACAAGGTTCTTAAGGATCGCCAGCCGCATCTTCTGCTCAACGTAGGTGACGAGGTTCAGCTCGTGAACGCAGTCGGGATGGTCGTAGTAGACCTCGCTGAACACGTCGCTCCGCACCTTGTGGTGGTCGCCAGTCCAGTCGCCCCCGGACATCTCTTGCGACCATCTCGCAGCCAGATGCGGCTGCTCCATGAAGAGTCGATAGAGACCGACGGTTCGCCTCAGCATGTCCTGCTGGAAGAGGTTCGTCTGTAGGACTTGGTAGTAGTCCCAGACGACCGTTGGGCCGACTCGATCGCTCGACTTCCGAAGTCTGCGAAGCTCCTCAACCAGCGAGCGTTCCATCCAATAGGAGTAGCGCCAGATCTCGATGTCGGCATCACCGCACTTCACGTCGCCCAAGTGCGGTGCGAGGGCGGCCTCTGCCTGCTCATGGGTTTCGACGCACGCAAGGTGAATCCCGAGCTTCTCCGCTACCCCCTGAAGCAGGTCGGGCTTGTCCGGCAACCCTAGCGTGACGAACGCTGCCTCAGGTACACCGAGATAGTGCATCTTGCCCCTGAGGGTAAACAGATCGTGAAGCTTCCACCCTCCCGACTTGACCTCCACGATCATCGTCGTTGCGTTCTCTGACTTCTGATCGGTTAGGGTGATGTCAAGCTCGCACACATCGTCCGGGGCTCGCTCGTGTAGGTTTCGCTCGATGAAGCGCCCAGAGCATTGTAGATAGGCGGAGATGAACTCCTCGAACTCGGTGCCTTTCGGATAGTCCGGCAGGTTGACTGTTGTCACCTAGCGCTCAACTGCGATCATTTGAGCCATCGGCGACACAAGCGGCAAGTCCGCGAAGTTCTCGACTGTGCCATCTATGTCGAGAAGGGTAGCGTCGCCTCGCCGGATGGTGAGCCCCATCCGCAACCGTCCCCGAGAGCCCGCCGGAAACGCGAACATGACGGCTGCTCGCTCGTCCTGCGTGATGTCCACAGGCTGCTTGAAGTCCCACTGCTCTGATCCGTACGCAGGGTCGTCATCAGTGCCGGCGCACGCCCAAAGCAATACGACATCGATGGTGTTCCTAGGGACGAACTCCCACCCGACCGTGACCATGCCAAGCAGATTCTGGGGTTCGGTGCGCACGCAGTGCACATCCGAGAACCAACGCTCTTCCTCTTGAGTCATGCCCCGCATTGGCCGTCTCCCTAATCGATTCGTCTTCCAAGCCTAGGGCAAGAGCATCCGCCACGCCATCGGCTGTACTCGTCGCGGACTGGCGGACGATGCCGTTCTTCGCGCGAGGCTGCCTGCCTCCCGGTAGACGCCTTGGTTGGGGTACGGGGCACTCAGCGGGCGAATCGGCGGCTACTGATTCCCTATAGGGGTTTCGCGGGGTTTCCAGATTCTGAACCCTGAATCCCCTTTACGCTGAGCCCATCGTGGTGTTTCGGGCTACAACAACACAGCGAATCCCTCGATCTAGGCGCACGCGACCGTGTCATCCTTCGGTCGCGCCATGTTGCAGTAGCGATGTGTGAGACGAGCGTTCTCAGGGATAGTCTCGCCGCCAGTCCAGTACTGCTTGATGTGGTCGACGTGGGCATCGTCCACGGTCGAAATTGCGTGCCCACAAATAGCGCAGGTGGGATTCGCCTCAAAGAGTTCGACCTTAAGCTGCTTGGTGAAGAGCCTCGGCTGCGCCGGGTAGTCACGAAGGACGGTCTCCACGGTCTGCCTCGCAAGGTCGAAACGCGTGCGCACCTGATCCTGGGCGCTCGTGCTCCGGGTGATGGAATCCATGAACTGCGAGTTCGTGCTCATCAGCTGGATCAGTGCCTCACGAAGTCGATCCAGCGCCGCGTAGGCCCTGTTCTTGTCGACGTCTGCGAAGACGCCCATCCACACGTCATAGAGCGAGGCGTTGAACTTGCGCTGCTCCCACCACCCGTTGGGGTTGGCTTCGTTACCCGGGTAGAACCGCTTGAATGCGCAGTCACCGAAAATCGAACGGACGATCCAAAGGGCATTCTTGAATGCAGAACGCAGCTGCACTGCCTGGGCCGCATCGACGTCCTGGTTCCGCTGCATCTCGTCGTTGAAGAAGCGACGCATAGGTGACCGGTACTTCAGATACGTCGCGTTGTAGAACGCTGCGAACCTTAAGACGAGTTCGATGTCTCGCATCCGCCTGTCGGGCTGCTTGAGGTTCATGATCTGCATGAACTCGTTGTCCGAGGCCATGCCCTTCAAGACGCCCAGGTACGAACCGCGATACACGCAGTTCCGGAGTTCTTGGTCGTTCAGCGGAACCGAGCCGGTGTTCAGCCGTTCAAAGATCTCGAACTTCAGTTCGGTGTCACTGTCCCGGAGAATCGTGATCGTGCGCACCTCGTAGTACTTGATCTTGTCCTGCGCCTCTTCCGGAAGATCGGCGAAGGTCTTTCCGTTGAACTCCTGGAAGACCTCGAGCCCGGTCAGCTTGAACGGCGCGTCCTCGAACTTGCCGTCGATGAAGGAGAAGAACGACGTCAGTCTCTGCTGGCCGTCAATCACCGACTCCTTGTTATCCGACTCCTCGGCGAGGTAGATGATCGGCAGCGGCACTGAGAGGAGCATTGACTCGATGAGCCGACTCGCCTTCTTGCGATCCCATACGTACTGCCGCTGAAAGTCGGGCTGCAGAATCAGCTTGCCGCGCTTCCACTTGCCAAACAACGAGTCGATTTCCGGGTCTGCTGACTTGGTCATGATCGACCGCTTGTCGGTCGCGACGGGGGGTACGCCCTCGGGTTCGAGTTCGTCCTCGAACTGCAGCTCTTCCAGTTCCGGGTCGCACACCTCTGCTGCGTTGGTCTCTTCGGTCATGCCCGCACTCCCCCTCCACTGTCGCGCAGGACTCCCCTGTAGCTCACACAGCACCTCCATGCGCTCCGCTCAAGGCAGAAGCGCCTCGAGCTCCGGTATCGAAAGGAGCCCGTACCGCGCATAGATCTCTCGGGTGTTGCGAGATGCGTTCGACTCCCCGATGACCCCGGCAACCGACTTGAAGTTGGTCACCTTCGCCGAGATGTTAGTCCAGTCCAGCCGAGTGATTGCCGCCATCTGGCGACACAGCTCCGCCTGGCGACCTCGCGGGAATCCTTCGGCCTGCAACCGCTTGAAGATGACCAAGCAACGAAGCTCGTTTGCCTCGTTCCACTCTGAGTCTGCCGAGTAGCCCATGCTCCGTCTCCTGTCGTCCACCCTCTGATGCCTCGCTACGCTCGGCCCCTACTCCGCGTACAGGAACTTCTGGAAGCCGTAGAACACCTCGCGGATCTGGCTCGCGGGCCCAAGCTCAAGAACCGCCTCGTTCAGCCCGTGATACTGCAGTCGCAGCAAAGCAGACAGCTTCTCGGCTCCGAGCTCGTCGACGCCCTCGTTCACGTAGTGTGAGAGCACGAACTCCAGGAAGACCTCCTGCTTCTCAGAGTACGAGCCGTGTATCTGGCGCCGTGCGTATGACGCCCGTTCCTCGCGAGCCACCGTCGGAGCTGCGTAGGCGACGTAGGCGAGGACATCGAACAAGTCCGATTCCTCGGCGTCGATGATGTGCTGCATCTCGACCAGGTCAGAGTGCCTGAAGCCCTTTTCGGCCAAGCCGACAAGCAGGGCGCTCCGCGTATCGGGATCGCTCCAGATGCGCCGCAACTCGTCTTCATCTCTGAAGAACTCGGGCAGCGTGCCGTATAGCGACTCGAGGAACTGCGCAGCCGACATGGGCCGACCGTCCGCACTCCAGAAGGTTGTCGCCACCATGCTCTGAATCGTCCGCTCCTTGCCATCGGCCAGACGCACCCTAACCTTCTCCTTTGGCGGATCGCCCGGCGGCGGATCGACGATCCGAGGCTTCGGTGGCCCAGGCTCAACAGGCGGCCTTGGTTCCGGCGCGATGGGCTCCCCGTCCCATTCGGGATCACTGAAGTGCTCGTGGGCCTTCACGAAGTCATAGACCGTGAAATAGTCCTTGCCTTCGAACAGCCGGGTACCGCGACCGATGATCTGCTTGAACTCGATCATTGACCCGACAGGCCGCATGAGCACGATGTTGCGCACGTTTCTGGCGTCGACGCCGGTCGACAGCTTCTGAGACGTCGTCAAGATCGTCGGAATCGTCTTCTCGTTGTCCTGGAAGTCACGCAGGAACTGGTCACCGCGCGCGCCGTCGTTCGCCGTGACCCGCACACAGTAGTTCGGATCCGTGCTCGTCTTCATCTGGTTGATGAGGTCGCGCACAGCCAGCGCATGCTCCTGCGTCGCGCAGAAGACGAGTGTCTTCTGGGACTGGTCGATCATGTCCATGAACAGCTTGACCCGGTACGCCTCGCGTTCCTTGATCTCGATGACGCGGTTGAAGTCGTCCTCCGTGTAGAGGTGCCCCGACTCGATCTCGCCTTCGATGACGTAGTCGTCGGAGGTGTACACGTACTCGTCGAGTGTGGTGGCGATCTGCTTCACCTTGAACGGCGTGAGGAATCCATCCTCGATCCCCTCGCGAAGCGAATACGTGAAGACGGGGTCACCGAAGTACCTGTACGTATCGACGTTGCCCGTCCGCTTCGGGGTGGCAGTCATGCCCAGCTGCACCGCCGGCGCGAAGTACTCCATGATGCCGCGCCAGTTGCTCTCGTCGTTCGCCCCACCGCGATGGCACTCATCGATGACGATGAAGTCGAAGAAGTCAGGCGGATAGTCCCCGAAGTAGGGACTACCGTCCGGCCCGCTCATGAAGGTCTGGAAGATCGTGAAGAAGATGCTTCCGTTCTTCGGAACCCTTCCCCTCTTGCGGATGTCGCCCGGCTCGATTCGCACGAGCGCGTCATCCGGGAAGGCGCTGAAGGCGTTGTACGCCTGATCCGCAAGGATGTTCCTGTCCGCGAGGAAGAGAACGCGAGGGCGTCGACTCGCATCGTGCGCCAGGCTCCAACGGCTGTGGAACAGCTTCCAAGCGATCTGGAACGCGACCGCCGTCTTGCCCGTCCCGGTCGCCATCGTCAGCAGGATCCTCGACTTGTCGGACGCAACAGCCTCAAGCACTCGCTCGATGGCGAGCTCCTGGTAGTAGCGCGTGTGCCAGTGACCGCCTCGATCCTCCAGCGGGACGGCGGCGAACCTGTCGCGCCACTCGTTCGGTTGCGGAAACGTCCGATCCCACATCTCCTCCGGAGTCGGGTACTCCCCGACGTCTCCCTCGGAGCCGGACTCCATATCGATGGCGTAGATCTTCTTGCCATTGGTGGAGTAGGTGAACCGTATCCCCAGTTTGTCGGCGTACTCCTTTGCCTGGCCCACGCCCTCGGTGTATGGCGACTCGTCCGGCTTCGCCTCAACAACGGCCAGCTTTGTGTTTCGGTACTCTAGGACGTAGTCAGCCGAGAGCGGCTTGCTTCGACGACCAGCGCCCTCCAAACGCCCGAGCGTGATACCGAACTCGCGTCGGACGCGACTGTCCTCGACGACACCCCAGCCCGCTCGCTGAAGGGCGGGGTCGATGAGTTCGGCTCTGGTCTCGGCTTCATTCATGTCGCATCCCTAGAGTTGCCCGCTGAAGGCGTGGTGCAGAAGCGACTGCTTGAGAGCGTCGAGCGCATCGAGTTTGCGCCGGTAGATAGATTCAAGGCGCCGGGTTTCGATGCCCGCAGCATCAAGCCGCTTCACTATGTCCTCTTGCTCAGGAAGCGACGGCAGAGGGATTCGATATGCCTTGATGTCCCCCAGGTTGATGTGCGGATGAGCTGCGCCCACGGCGGCGCGCATTGCCTGTCTGCGACCGAACGGACTGTTGAGCACGTATTGCAGGAATCGGCTGTCCAGTCGCTCAGGTGCAGGTCGGAATAGGCACATGCCTTGAGAGAGGCAGGCACGGGGCAATTCGGGCAGCAGCACGGCCCACCCACAGCTCAACTCCCTTGAGTACACGATATCGCCGGGAGCAGGTCGGTGTCGTTTAGATTGGATGTCGTATTCCTCTTCCGACACTAGCGCCACACCGCCGAGGTTCAATTCCCCGTTGGCGACATCCCTTGGGCGAAGTGCTGGTATCCCCGCAGCCTGGTACCTGGGAGTCCTGTGAGCGCTGTCAACGAACAGCGGGCACAGCTCCCCGAGGGTCTTCTCAACCGAACCCTCAGTACGCTGGGTGAACATGGAATCAAGGTGACTCTCGAAGATCGCACGGGCGTTTCCCAGGTTCTTCTCAGCATTAGTTCTGGCCGTGGCGATATTCCCGAACACTTCATCGAGGATTGCGACGATTCGCCTCTGCTCAGCAACCGGTGCGATGGGCACTTCAATCGCCCGCAAGAGGGGCATGTTCAGCCCTCGTCGGTCTTTGTCACCAGTCGTGTCGCGAATGCACTGGTATTGACTCTCAAGGTAGTAGAAGAGGTACTCGGCGAGCAGCCGATTCCGCTCTATGGGAGTCATGCAAACCACAGACTGATTGCACGTTGCTGGGATCCGGAGCATCGCGACTGTGCCTCGGGTCTTGCCCTGCCCGTTCAGGGCAATCAGCACGGAATCCGCAGGCAGGATTCTCGCGTTTGAATTGCGCATCCCCAACTGCGTGATGCGCTTGGCGCAGTCCCAGACCTGCTTCTTGTGCACATCACCGGAGACCAGCCACGGGATCTCGCCGCCCTGCCAGTACTCGGCGATCTTGGTGTTGGGGGTTCCGCCAGTTGCGAGAGCGCACACTTCACCCAGCGACTGGGTCAGCCAGCCCTCTTTCACAGCAGCGCCCGGATTCTCGCCAATGCCGCTGCGCTTCCCGCATCCAACGCAACAATCTCGTCGAGAATCGCCTGTGGGCTGCGATGGACGACTTCTTCGCCGCCATCGGGGTTTCTGGGCGACAGGTCGAAGGTCGTCTGGTCGATGGTGGACGCGTCGATGATCCAACTCCTGGGCGAGTCGGCGAAGGTCGTCTGCAACTCGATGAACTCAGCGAGGTCGGCGTCGTTGAGTGGACTGGTCTTGCCAAGGTTGCGGCTGGGATTGAGCTGGTAGAACCAGACGCTGCGGGTCGGTGCACCCTTCTCGAAGAAGAGCACCACAGTCTTCACTCCGGCGCCCTGGAATGTCCCGCTTGGCATATCCAGCACGGTGTGAAGGTTGCAGCTCTCGAGCAGCAGCTTCCGCAGGCTTACCGAGGCATTGTCGGTGTTGGACAGGAAGGTGTTCTTGATGACGATGCCGCCGCGCCCGCCAGCCTTCAGCATCTTGATGAAGTGCTCAAGAAACAGGTAGGCAGTCTCTCCCGTCCGGATCGGGAAGTTCTGCTGGATCTCCTTGCGCTCCTTGCCGCCGAAGGGCGGGTTGGCGAGCACCACATCGAAGCGATCCTTGTCCTGAATGTCGGAAAGGTTCTCGGCAAGCGTGTTGGTATGGACGATGTTCGGAGCCTCGATCCCGTGAAGGATCATGTTCATGATCGCGATGACGTAGGCGAGGCTCTTCTTCTCCTTGCCGTAGAACGTTCGAGTCTGCAGTGTCTCGACGTCGCTGGTGGTCAGGTTCGATGTTGAGCTGAGATAGTCGAACGCCTCGCAAAGGAAGCCCGCCGACCCAACGGCTCCGTCGTAGATGGTCTCTCCAACCTTGGGATCGACCACTTTGACGATTGCGCGGATGAGCGGACGGGGCGTGTAGTACTCGCCACCGTTGCGACCGGCGTTCCCCATCCGCTTGATCTTGTCCTCGTAGAGCACGGACAGCTCGTGGCGCTGCGTCTGAGAGCCAAAGCTCAGTTCATCGATGACATCGATGACGTCGCGGAGGTTGTAGCCGCTCTGCAGCCTGTTCTTGATCTCGCCGAAGATCTCGCCGACCTTGTACTCGACCGTGTTCGGGCCGGTAGCTCGCTTCTTGAAGTCGTGCAGGTACGGGAACAGCTCGCCGTTCACGAAGTCCCGAAGGTCGTCGCCGGTCATCGCTTGGTTGTGGTCGATCGCTCCTAAAGCCGTCCTGGGCGCCGCCCACGTTCCCCACTGGAACTTCTCATCGAGGATGAACTTGTAGTCCCGACCCTGAAGCTGCGCCTCGGTCGCCTTCTCCTGCTCCATGGCGTCGAGGTACTTCAGGAACAACACCCATGAAGTCTGCTCCGTATAGTCGAGCTCACTCGAGCAGCCCGCGTCCTTGTGCAGGACGTCGTCGATGTTCCGGAATGCCTGCTCGAACATGAATCCCCCGTTGCGTTCGCGTGCGCTGCGACCTCAGACCCGATCCCCCAGCGAGTATAGGCGACTGCTCTGCCAATCGTGGTCGAACGACCATTTGGTACTCATCCTTGTCGGAGGCGCTTCGTTCTTGCGTATATCTTGCGTCTGACACCCTGGGGAAGGCCGATTGACTCATGCTGGTAGAGCCCCAGCAACCGACCCGGCGGTTGCGTAGCGGAGCCGAAGGCGAAGCAGGGGACTCAAGAAAGCGCAGCTAGACATACAAAAAGCCCCTGACCTGAAGGCCAAGGGCTCGTTTGTTGCGTATGGTGGGCCGTATAGGGATCGAACCTATGACCTTGGGATTAAGAGTCCCCTGCTCTACCAGCTGAGCTAACGGCCCGAAACGCTCGCC
>Ga0209540_10001808_pt1 | contig 15660 bp, 11 predicted proteins | sample BarGraIncu01121A_FD_184501 | JGI IMG/M metagenome (GOLD analysis project Ga0209540, IMG submission 184501) | Arctic peat soil microbial communities from Barrow, Alaska - Barrow Graham LP Incubations 011-21A (SPAdes) (version 2) | ecosystem: Environmental > Terrestrial > Soil > Wetlands > Peat... | reverse complement strand
GGGCTATGACTACCAGTAAGCACATCGGGTTGCTGGCTACGGTGGGCACGGTGCAGTCAAATTCTTATCCGCTGGAAATACAAAAGTTGCACGAAGGCATAGTGGTTACTTCCGAAGCTTGCCCCATGTGGGTGCCGCTTATCGAAAATAATGAATACCAAACTGAGGGTGCCGACTATTTTGTACGCAAAAATGTAGAGCATCTGTTGGCTGCCGATCCGTTGATTGATGTCATCATGTTGGGTTGCACGCATTACCCCCTGTTGGAGGCAAAAATAAAGGATTTGTTACCCGCCGGGGTGCGTGTGCTGTCGCAAGGCGATATTGTGTCTGCAAGTCTGGTGGATTATCTGCAACGGCATCCGGAAATGGATGATCTTTGCACTAAGAATGCTTCTATCCGCTATTTTTCGACCGAATCGGTTGAAAAGTTTTCCTCTTCGGCTTCTATATTTTTGAAAGAAGAAGTAAAAGCGGAACATCTTGATATAAATTAATGATCAACGATTAGTGATTAACGATTAATGATTAACGATCAGTGATTAAAGCACAAAACTCTGTTGTTCGTATCAAACAACAGAGTTTTGTGCTTTAAATGGTTGAAATGTTCGTCAATTCGATGCTGAGAAGTATTTGAGAAAATTTCCGAAGGGTTTTCTCACTAAGAAAAATGTTACAGAAATTTTCCGCAGGATTTTCCAACCACGGAAAATGTTAGAAAAATTTTCTGCAGCGTTTTCCAACGAAGAAAAATGTTAGAAAAATTTTCTGCAGTATTTTCCGACGAGGAAAAATGTTAGAAAAATTTTCCGCAGGGTTTTCCAACGAAGGAAAGTGTTATAGAAATTTTCTGCAGGGTTTTCCTTTAAAGAAAAATGCTACAGAAATTTTCTGCAACCTAAATTTGGTCTAATCACTCATCGTTAATCACTAATCACTGATCACTCATAAATGTTTTACACCAGCATTCTTTTCTCCAAAAATTCCTGAAAAGCTTCTTTGTACGAATCGGATATGGGAACATGAGCTTTTCCGAAGATGATTCGGTTGCGATCAATCACTTTAATCTTATCGGTTTGCACAATGAATGACCGGTGAACGCGCATGAACAGTCTGCTGGGCAACATTTCTTCCATGGCTCGCATAGTGATGTGCGACACAATCGGTTTATCGTCTCCCTCTACATAAATCTTCAGATAATCTTTCAATCCCTCAATATACAGCACTTTTTGTAGTTCTATCTGGATAAGTCGGTAATCGGCTTTTACAAAAATACAATCCTTAGATGCGTCCGTTATTTCGGTAGAAGATTTAGTGTACAACTGATGCCATTGCATGGCTTTGTTGGCCGATGCTAAAAAGTCGGCATAACTAAATGGTTTTAGCAGATAGTCGAGTGCATTGACTTTGTAACCTTCGATGGCATATTGCTGAAAAGCGGTGGTGAAAATAACTTTCGACTTTTCTGGCACTAATTTTGCAAACTGCATTCCGCTGAGTTCGGCCATCTGAATGTCCAGAAATATTACATCCGGTGGTGTTTGGTTTACTGCCGAACTGGCGGCTATGGCTGATGAGAATTTACCGGTAACTTTTAGAAACGGTGTTTTGTCAACGTAACTTTCAAGTAATCCGAGTGCCAGGGGTTCGTCGTCGATAATAAAACAGCTAAGTGTCATGATTGTTCTTGATTATTTAGTGGAATAATTAATTCAGAAATAAATGTATCGCCGTCCTTTTCGGTGCGGATTATATGTTTGTGCGGATACAGAATTTCGAGTCGTCTTCGCAGATTTTCCAACCCAATGCCCGATCCGCTTTTGTCTATTTCTGTTTTCGGAAAATAACTGTTGCGTATCATACATGTCAGCTGTTTGCTGTTCAGCTCATGGATGTCGATGTGAATAAATGAAGGCGAACTTGGGCTGACTCCGTGTTTGAATGCATTTTCTATCAAAGCAATGAAAAGTAGTGGTGCTATCATTTTATCTGTCTGGTCTATATTAATTTCCACTTTCAAATCCACATCGGCATTCAGCCGGATGCGCATCAGCTCTACATAATTATGGATAAAGCTCAGTTCGTGCTCTACCGACACAAAGTTGTCGTTGTTTTCGTACAACACATAGCGGAGCAATTTGCTTAGTTCCAACATCGAATTCTGCGCTTTTTCTGGACTTATAGCAATCAGTGCATAAATATTATTGAGTGTATTAAACAAAAAATGCGGGTTTAGTTGCTGGCGTAGATTAGTCAACTCGGCCTCGGTGTGCTTTTTTTCTTCCTCTTGTCGTTCCACCTCTGTTTTGTACCATTTCGCAGTCATTTTTACAGCCACACTTAGCCCTACAATCACCAATAAAGTTAATATGTCTCGCACTACAAAAGAAATTCCAAATGGTAGTATCTGTTGGGGAGGAAACTTGCCTCCGTGTGGCATGGGGTGGCGAAGTATCATAGTAGATTCCTGCCAAAAATGAATTACCAGAGCTACTGATAAAACCAAAGTAACATTATATAAGACGAACTTTCCAATTTGCCGGTTAAACAGAATTTTCTCTATCAACAGAAAATAATTGGAATAAAACACAACTAACAGTGACAAAACCCACACGGCATGGTGAGACATCTTATCCATTATGTTAAAATCCGGATCTTTATCGAAAATAATAAATGGTAAGACGAAAACCAATCCCCATGCAATAAAGTGGATGAGAAATTGAATGAAATTTCGACTTCCGGTCTTTGTTGTTTTATTCATAATATAAAGTTCTTTTGGCGTGTGCCTGCTATTTATTCATATCTCAATGCTTCAATTGGATCGAGCTCCGAAGCATTTTTGGCTGGATACCAACCAAAAAATACACCGGTGATTGTACACACTAAGAATGACAAAAATACAGAATAAGTTTGTATCGATATAGGCCATGAGAATAAAAGTTTTACGATGAACGATGTACCTATGCCTAGTATCACTCCTATAATGCCGCCGGTGAAACTAATGAGAACAGCTTCGATCAGAAACTGAGACAGAATGTCGCGCCCTTTGGCTCCGATAGACATGCGTAGTCCTATTTCTCGGGTACGCTCTTTGACAGATACATACATAATGTTCATGATGCCAATACCACCCACCAGTAACGATATTCCGGCTATACAAGCCAGCAGAATGGTCATCATATCGGTGGTGGAAGTAAGCATGGTGCTGAGTTCCTGTTGCGAGCGGACATTAAAGTCATCATCGTCAGTAGCTTTTAGCTTATGATTTGTGCGTAGCATGGCTTTAATTTCTGCAGTGGCATTGGTGGTGGCATCTTCCGATATTGCCGAAGCAAAAATACCCTGGATGTATGTGATGGCCAACAGTCGTTTTTGCACGGTGGTGTAAGGAGCCAGTACAATGTCGTCCTGATCCATGCCCATACTGTTGTAACCCTTTGCTTTTAATGTTCCTATGATGGTAAACGGAATTTTGTTGAACCGGATTATTTTTCCAATAGGTTCTTCGCCGTTTGGAAACAGATTTTTAATAATCGTCGTGCCTACAATACATACTTTTGCTGCACCGGCAATTTGCTGTTCGTTGAAAATGGTACCTTTTTCGATTGTAAGTTTACGGATGTCCATATAGTCGGCATTCACGCCCGATATGGAGCTCGGGTAGTTGTTTGGCCCAAAAATAAACTGTCCACTGCTGCTAACCGATGGCGAACACTTGGCGATATAAGTTGTTTTGGATGTTATGTCGTTGAAATCTTGTAATTTCAGCGTCTGCATATTATCACTGCTTTGTCTTACTCCGCCCTTCATGTCGGCACCCGGTTGAATCATAATCATGTTCGAGCCCATTTCCGAAATCTGCGAGCGGATACTCTCTTTGGAGCCTTGTCCGATAGCCAGCATGGTGATAACCGATGCCACTCCAATGATGATTCCCAACATGGTGAGGAATGCACGCAGTTTGTTGTTGCTGAGTGCCCGGAATGATATTTTGATCAGATTTCCTATATTCATTGTTACTTTGTGTTATATGTTTCAGAGTTGATGAGTTAATTAGTGAACGAGTAGACAAGTAAACAGGTAAGCAAGTATACGAGTAGCCTAATTAACTAATAATCCAATTAACTGATAAACCAATTAACCAGTAAACTTGTCTACTCGTTTACTAATTAATCATCTAGTTTCGGTAAACTGTCCAGCATCTTTTTTGCCGATTCAATATGCTGGTTGGTTTCATCTTTAATTACCTTTCCGTCACGGAGCACTATGTTTCGGCTCGTAAAGGTTGCTAGTTCTGGATTGTGTGTAACGAAAATTATTGTTCTACCCTTTTTGTGCAATTCCTGAAATAATACCATGATTTCGTAAGCAGTCCGTGTGTCGAGATTACCGGTAGCTTCGTCGGCTAGAATCAACACAGGATCATTAACCAATGCCCGTGCAATGGCAACGCGTTGCATTTGCCCTCCTGACATTTGGTTCGATTTGTGGTGTAACCGGTCTTTTAGTCCTACGGCTTCCAGCGCTTTTTCTGCCTTTTCTCTTCGCTCTTTGGTGCTGATAGTAGGATTATAAAGCAATGGTAATTCCACGTTTTCTTGTGCGGTGGTTTTTGCCAGCAGATTGTACGATTGAAATACAAAGCCAATCTTTCTGTTTCGCAAAGTAGATCGCTCATCTTTATTCATGGTACTTACGGCAATGTCATCCAGATAATATTCACCCTCGGTAGGTGTGTCCAGACATCCAAGCAGATTCAGCAGGGTCGACTTTCCCGATCCGCTGGTTCCCATGATGGTCACAAATTCCCCCTCGTTGATGTTGAACGAAACGCCACGCAGAGCATGCACGGTTTCGTCTCCCACCTGAAAGTTTCGCTTTATATTATCTAATCGAATAATTGATTTACTCATCTTTTTATCTTTTTTGTCTCCGGTCTCAATCCCGATTATATGTCATCAGTTTTTTTATAACTAATCCCCTAATTATCTAATCAGCCAATTAATTAACTAATTAACCACTCAACCTCCAATTACTTCTTCGGAGCTTTGCTGCTATCTGATCCCGGACGTTTCGGCATAAATGGACTACTTTCGGAAGACTTAGCTTGTGAAGCATCATTCTTACTTATAGTTTTCATTTCAGTGATAATCTCATCCCTGCTGGTTACGCCCGATAGTATTTCTGTGTTTATTCCGTCGGTTTCACCGGTTTTGATGCGTTTATTTCGGATCGTTTTTCCATCTTGCTGCCAAATAACTTTTTCGTCGTTCCCCAGATTTTTACTTATCTGTACGTTTTCAGAAACTGTGAATCCATTATGACTCATAGCCTCGGTGTCGGGTTTAAAATTCAGCGCTTTGTTTGGTAATACCGAAACGCCGTTTTTCTCTAACGTGAAAATAGTGATGTTAGCTGTCAATCCCGGTTTTAGCTTCAGATCTGGATTCGGTGCATTTACTACTACCTGATAGGTTACTACATTCGACGTGGTAGTTGCTTCTAACCGCACTTGTGTCACTTGCCCGTCAAAAATATCATTGGGATATGCATCTACGGTGAAAGTTACGCGTTGCCCTTGTTTTACTGAACCTATGTCGGCTTCATCCACCTTGGCAATCACCCGCATTTTGGTCAGATCTTTGGCAATGGTAAATAAAGTAGGCGTACTGAAACTGGCAGCTACGGTTTGACCTTCTTCCACAGCTCTTGATAGTACTACACCATCGATGGGTGAATAAATAGTGGCATAACTCAAATTGGTTCTCACGGTTACCAAATCCGAAATAATTTTTTTATAAGCAGATTCTGCCTTTTCATAGGTGTATTTTGCTGTTTCGTAATCGGTATCGCTAATCAGATTTTTTCCGTGCAAATCTTTAGACCGCTCAAAGTTTTTCTTTTGATATTCGTACTCTGTTTTGGCCGATCTTAATTCCAACTCTTTCGATCTGAGTGCTGCTTGCAGGGTTGTTTTATCCAGCTCGGCCATAATCTGTCCTTTTTTTACAACGGAATTGTAATCAACATAAAGCTTGGAAATAATCCCGGAAACCTGTGTTCCAACCTCTACTGAGATAATTGGATTAATAGTTCCTGTGGCGGTTACCGTTGTACTTATTTTGTTGGTGGAAAGCTTCGTTGTGATCAACTGAAAGCTATCAGCCGGCGAAGCTTTTAGAAAAAAGTGTGCACAGATGGCCAATAAGACTACGCCTATCACCGAGATAATAATGATTTTCTTCTTTTTCATATCTTTTTAGTTACTAGTTTTTAGTTGCGAGTTACGAGACAGGAGCTTAAACGAAGAGATTCTATCTTGTAACCCGTAACTTGTAACGAATATTTTTATTTAATTTCAATGGGCAGGTCCTGATATATGTTGAGCAATTGCGCATTCATAATGCTTAGGTATTTGGCCTGTATCATATTTTGTTGCGCTGTCAGCAAGTTGTTTTTTTCGGTCAGTAGTTCCAGCGTGTTTTTCATTCCCAGTTTGTATTGCTGATCAATGAGGTCGTAACTTGTTTGCAGTGCTTTCACTTTTTCTTCGGCGGCTGCATATTGGCTTCGTGCCGACAGTGCATCCTGATACGCCGATTCTACATCCGTCAGCAGTGTTTTTTCTGTATCTTGTAAATTAAGTTTGCTTGTTTTTTCGCTTAAGATCGCTTTTTCTACCGTCGATTTAGTTTCTCTGTTGTTGAAAATTGGAATACTGACCGATACGCCAATAGCTTCGTACAAGCTGTTTTTTAATTGATCTCCAATGTCTGAAGAACCGTGGGATGTTCCAACACCTGCACTTAGGCTGATTGTGGGTATATAACCCGTTTTTGCTTTTTCGGTTTCCAAACTTGCCACCTGAATGCTCAGCTTGCTGCTTTTGATTGTTGGCATGGCATTCAGTGCATTTGCATATATGTTTTGTAAACTTGGTAGCGGCTTCAGAACATCCATATCGGTTAACTCAAGAATAACGATATTTAATTCATCTGCCACTCCCAATTCTAACAATTGTTTCAGTTGTAATTTATCTGTACTTAGTGTGTTTTCAGATACTACCAGCTGGTACTTGTCAGTGCTGTATTGCGACTGTAGTTGGGCGAAATCGGCTTTCGAAAGACTTCCGGCTTTCAGTAATCCCTCGCCGCGGGTTTGTTGGTATTCCGAAACCTTCACCGTTGCCTGATTGATTTTTACCGATTCGTCGGCATAAAGAATCTGCAGGTAGGTTTGTAATATCGACATCTGAATGTTTTTCTGAGAATTCAGCAGGTCATATTGGCTGGCTTGTTCGGCTAGTTTTTGCTGCTCTATATTTTTCTTTATCTTTCCACCATCAAACAGGGTCATGGAACTATTAATACTGTATGTTCCGCCATAGGTGTTTGCCGGAACAAACGGATTATTTGTGTAACTTTGGCTAACTGTTGCCGATAGATTCGGAAATAACGCTGCCTTGGCTTGCTTTGTGCTGACGGAGTTGGTTTCAAATGTGATTTTACTCTTCTGAACCTGAATGTTGTTTTGCAACGCGTAGTTGATACAGTTGGTTAAATCCCATTGCTTTGGTTTTTCCTGAGCTGCAAGATTCATTGTGAGCAGCGCAAGTAGACTGATTATAATAATTCGAATTTTCATCTGTTTCTAATGGATTAATTTCGAAGGCAAAAGTAGAACAGATAATTATGGAATGCAATTAATTTAGACGAATGGGTGGTTTTTTTCGATGGAAAGCTTTTTTGCCAGGTATAGAACGTAAATTAAATATAAAAAAGGCCGTTTTGCAAATCTGCAAAACGACCTTTCTTTTCGTTGGATTAAGAATTATTTTGGTTGCCAAAAGCAATTTTTAGGAGATACTATAGTTTCTTCGGCCTTCAGTAGCTTCATTGCTTTGTCCACTTCTTTACGTTCAAGACCGGTTAGTTCTACTATTTTACCTGCGTTTAAAGGTACACCGGCTTTTTTCATTGCATCTAATACTTGTTCTTTTGCTTCCATAAAAATTTTAATTGCCCCTAGCCCCTGAAGGGGAATTAGGTTAGTTTTGTTTATAAATATCTGTTTAAAATATAGTATCGTCTTGAAATTAGTTTACACTTATTGAATATGAAGTAATTTAATTCCCCTTTAGGGGTTAGGGGTTTATTCAATATTCTTTCTCACCTTCTTCAAAAATGCCTGCATCCGGTCGGTGTCTTTTTCTTCAATAATGTCCAATAACACTTTCAACTCCGCCCGTATATTTTCAACTTGTTTGGGCGTGTTCGGGTTGAATAAAATTTCCGTCAGCAGATAATCATCTTCCGACAACAACCCTTTGGCAATGTCCATGTGTCGTTTGAATGTTGTTCCCGGTGCTTCCTGCGGTTTCATTACCGAAGCAAAAACTAGCGTTGATGCAAATGGAATGGATAATGAATAAGCTATCGTTTCGTCGTGCTCGTCGAAGCTGTATTCAAATATTTTCAACCGCAGCGATCCGTACAAATCTTTGAAAAAAGCTTTGCCCATATGATCCGATTCCGAAATAATAATGGCGCTTTGAGTACTAAGATTGTCGAGTGTGGCAAAGGTCGGACCGAACATCGGATGGGTAGAAACATAACGCATACCGGTACTTTCGTAGTATGCCTGTAAACCGGTTTTTACCGAAGCAATATCTGAAATAATACAGTTCTTAGGCAGATACGGCAATATGGTTTGAAAAGCTTCAATGGTAAACTTTAATGTTACGCAATTGATTACCAACTCCGGCTCGAAAGCCCGAACTTCTTCATAGTCGGTCATGCGATAGGTGTTGAACACAAAGCGCAACCGTTTCGGGTCGGTGTCAAATAAAGCCACTTCGTGCTGAATGCACAAAACATCGGTAAGGAATGTGCCCATTTTTCCGGCACCAAGAATTAATATTTTCATTTTTTTGAGTAAACTAGTAAACAAGTAAACGTGTTGACTGGGAACGAAAGTTTATTTATGCTTACAAAATAGCGCTTGTAAATATTTTGTTTTTCAGACAGCAAAGGTAAATAAAAAAGCTACAACTTTTCCATCGGCACATCATCATATTACCACATCATCACATCATCACATCCTTTTTCTTTCCATATTCTTTATCAATTTTCAGAAATGGAATAATTGCTAATGTAGGAATGGCACAAATCATAATCCAGATAAAAAAATGTTGGTAGCCAAAGATGTTTTGCAACCAACCGGCTATCATGCCCGGAAGCATCATACCCAAAGCCATAAATCCGGTGCAAATGGCATAATGAGCAGTTTTATGCTCTCCGTCGGCAAAGTAAATCATATAAAGCATGTAGGCGGTGAATCCGAATCCGTAGCCGAATTGCTCAATGGCTACTGCGATATTTATAAGGATAAAACTCGTAGGGAGTGCCCACGACAGATACACGTAAGCCAAATGTGGTAGTGTAATGCTCAGAGCCATGGGCCAAATCCAGAATTTCAATCCTTTGCGTGAGGCTGCAATTCCACCTGTAATTCCGCCAAGCGTCAATGCAATGATGCCTACCGTTCCGTAAACCAGTCCCACTTGTTCGGTGCTGAGACCGAGTCCGCCAACAGTTCGGGCATCGAGTAGGAAAGGAGAAGCCATTTTTACCAGCATAGCTTCACCCAATCGGTAAAGCAACATGAATATGATAGCCAGCAGAATTCCTTTTTTTTGGAAAAAAGAAGCGAAGGTTAGGCCGAATTCATGGAAAATCTCTTTTGGAGTGTTGCCTGCTTTCGTCGAATCGGAATCAGGGTAGGGTAGTGCAAAGCGGTGATAAACGAAGAAAGACACAAAAAGTCCCGATAAGACAAAGAAGGTGATACTCCACGCCAGACGAAGATTACCTGTATAATGTTCTAACATGCCGGCCAGAATAATCAGTAATCCTTGGCCTGAAATCATGGCCAGCCGATAGAATGTGCTTCGGATTCCTACAAAAAAGGACTGTTCCGAACTATCTAATGCCAACATATAAAATCCATCGGCGGCAATATCGTGTGTGGCCGAGCTGAAAGCTATTAGCCATAATACCGCCAGTGTAGCCTGAAAAAAAAACGGCATGGGGATGAGAAAAGCTACTCCTGCCAATCCTGCTCCGATAAGCAATTGCATCGTAACTATCCACCAACGTTTTGTTTTGATAATATCTACAAACGGACTCCAGAAAGGCTTGATGACCCAGGGCAGATATAGCCAACTTGTATAAAGGGCAATATCCGTATTGGAAATACCGAGGCGTTTGTACATTATTACCGCAACTGTCATAGCTACCACATAGGGGATTCCTTCGGCAAAATAGAGGGTCGGTATCCACGACCAGCGGGATTTACGTCCAGCCCCTAAAGGGGAGTTGAGGTTTGCTGTATCTATCCTGTTTTTTTTCTTCATAATGTATTAATAAAAATATTTCTGACTCCCCTTTAGGGGTTGGGGGTAGTAGCTAAAGGTATATCCTCTTCAATTCAGCCCCTCTGAAGTAATGCAACAAAATCTTGTCATACGAATATCCTTTTTCGCCCATCACGGCAGCACCAATCTGGCAAAGTCCCACTCCATGTCCCCAGCCGGCTCCGGTGAGGGTAAAATGTTGCGGAATGCCGTCTACAATATCCGATGTGTCCACTATAAAGGCTGAACTGTACAGGTGCGAGTTCGATAGCCATTTGCGTATCTCCAACTCTTTGCCAACAATAATGGATCGTTTCGTGCCAGTAATTTTGAGTTCAATAATGCGTCCCGATTCGCCGCGTTTTACCGGAATCAAATCAATGACCTGTCCAAAGTCAATGCCTGAGCGGCGGGTGAGGATTTCGGATAATTCGGCTTCCGTGTATTCTACTTTCCAACGATAGAAGTCGGCGGTTTCCTGATCGTAATTGTTGAGCGCTTGTGCCAATATCTTTTTATCAGCAGTGTTACAAAATGATTCGGGCGATTGGCGTATCCACTTTTCAGCGTTGGCTTCTATGGTCAAATCAGACTCGAAACCGGCGGGTTCTGTAGGGTTATCGACGACCTTGGTGAGGTAGGGGTGATGCTCCGGTGCCCAACAGTTTTCAAAGGTTTCGGAAGCTCCGCCGCAAGATTTGCTGAAACGGGCATCGCAAATCTTTCCATCGTACATCAATACTTCACCGCGGGTTGTTTCAATTGCTTTTTTGACTGCTGCGGTCGATGCTCGTGTAATGCCTTGGTAGCGCTGGCAATGATCATCGGCACATACATCGAAATGGGTGTGCGCATCGCGTTCGTACCATTTAATATATTTGTCGGTTTTTTGTTGTAGAGACAACGCATGCGTTGTCTCTACGGCATGCGTTGCATGCGCGTCATTCGTTGAATCACCATTTTTTGTTGTAACGGTATTCATTATGGGGTTCAACAACCAACTTCTCGAAATAACCGCATGTGCCTTTAATAATTCTTCTGATGCGGTGGCACTCATTTCGCTGGAAATTACGCTGGTGAGGTAATCTTCGACCGAAATACAATTGATGGCGGTTAAAATGCAATTTTCATGTAGAGACAAGGCATGCCTTGTCCCTACAGCATGCGTTGTTTTTACATCATACATTGTTTCAATAATAATTTTCAATGCACCTTTGAATCGTTGATTTTCCTTACGCTCCCAATGAAAATTAATGCCAATCACTACATCTGTCAAATCGAATGATGCTTCGTTACTGGCAGGTTCAAAGATTATCTCTTTCAGACATTCACCATCGAAAGCAATAGTTTCATCGAGATATACAACTTTATGTTTCCCGGAATAGTTTTTACCATTTGATGTAAAAGTTCCATTTAACACAAATTCAATTTCATTGGCAGAGAGTATGCCTACTTGTATGGTGGGTTCTGTAATGTTCATTTGTTTTTTATTCTCGTCAATGCTGTATATGCTATAGTTCATAATACAGGCTTTTGTTGCCGTGAAGATAGATATATTTTATGAATAGAACAAACTATATTCTGTTGTTTTTATCGTTTTATATCGAGGTCCTTTTAAATAAACAAGGGATGCTCATTTGAGCATCCCTTGCGGTTTGAATCTAATTTATTTTTCTAAATTTTAGATTTAATACCCTGCATTTTGTTCTAAAATTGCGTCTTTATTCAGATCAATTTCGCTTTGAGGAATTGGTAGTAATAATTTATTTACCGACGTACTATCAAGGCCTACAATTGGATGAGAGCTCGTAGCATCATTATTTAAGCGAAGTGCTCTTTTGGCTAACATACCGGTCCGCATTAATGTCATACGTCTGTTTTCTTCAGCTAAAAGTTCTCTGGCTCTTTCATCCAAAATAAAGTTTAATGAAAGCTGAGCTGTTGTTACTGGTGATGCATTTGATCTTGCACGTAAAGTGTTAATGGTGGCGACTGCATCATTTATATGTGCACCGCCTTGTTTAAACTGAGCTTCGGCAAGTAACAGATAGGTTTCACCTAAACGCATGATAGGGAAATCTTTAATTGTTGAATATCCAAAAGCATCAAGGGGATCATAAGCACCCCATTTAGTTGTGCTTGGACAGATTTTATAAATGGTATCAGCACTGTTATAGGGAACAAGTTTTCCATATAAGTTTGGATGTGACGCATCCCTACCATCATAAGTAGGATCATTGTATGTATATCTCCGTCTTATATTGAATCTTGAATTACGCATGTCGGTAGGATCGTACAATTTGTAAAGAACCCAATTGTTCAAACGTAAACGGCAAATGGATCTTCCTCCCAATGAATCGCAAATAGCAAGACCTGCAATATTATAGTATGCTGCTCCCCAAACTCTTCGTTGTTGAGGAGCTCCGGATGTTCCTCCAACAATAGTAGTCGGATTTTCTTGTTGAAGTACCCAGATTGCTTCGGTATTTCCCTGACTTCTTCGTTGATTACCATATACAAACATGTCAGAAAATGGATCACCTGCTTGTGCTTTCTTTACTCCATATCTGCTTGTAACTAAACTAAATTTGCCACTACTAAGAATAGCTTGGCATTGAACTTCTGCATCTGCAGGTCTCCCCATTCTTAGATAAGCCTCTGCTAATAATTGTTGAGCCATGGCTTTATTAGCACGGGCTTGATTTGTATTATCAATTAACGGCAAATTAGTAGCTGAATAGACCAGGTCCTTTTCAATTAATGCATTGACGCTGTCGAGTGGTGCCCGAACGAAATCTGTTTTAGGTGTAGTAATAGTCTTAGTAATTACCGGAACACGACCAAACAAAGTTGCTAACATATTGTAAGCATAAGCCCTAAAGAATTTTGCTTCTGCATCAATTTGGTTTTTACCTCCCTGTGATATTCCTGTAATGCTCGGCGATTCAACTGAGGTAATAATGTTGTTTGCATTATTGATTAACTGATAGGCCCACTTCCATGTATAGGCTGCTGCTCCATCCGTTGATACTAACTTATCATAACTATAATAGGGGATCTCCTGACTTTCCTGATTCGGAGTAGAATAAGCAATATCAGTACCGGTTTGCCAAACGGCGAGCCAACCTTGATGATCGCTATAGGTATAATAATAGCTCATTTGGGTATATAAGCCTTTGAGTGAAGCTTGAAATCCCAAAGAGTCCGTCAATGTTGCCGGAGCATATGCAGAGTAATTTGTTTCATTGAGGAACGAGTCTTTGCAAGATACAAATGTTTGTAACATCAGGAACAAACATATTATTGAAAAAAATGTCTTTTTCATATTCTTTGATTTTTTAATAATGTTATTTAAGTGCCACGTTAATTCCAAAAACGATTGATCTTACACTTGGATAATTATTTGTCCAACTGATAGTACCATTATTAGGACCGTTATTAGTTGCACCATAACTAATGCCTCTGCCTGTGTAGGTATCTTCTGGATCCCATCCAACCCAATTAGTAAAAGTGTAAAGATTTCTACCGCTAGCGTATAAGGTAAGGCTTCTAAAGAAAGTATGCTCAAGAATTTCCGGTGAGAAGACATAGCTCAACGTTACATCTTTTATTCTTGTAAAGCTATTATCTCTTGGATATCCGTATCCCAGAGTATTATTGTAAGACAGCGCTGCACGGGTATTGCTCATGTTTGTTGGGGTCCAGTATCCTATTTCCGCCGGAGTGTTTCTTCGGCCTTGCTCATCGGCATAATTCAAATCGACATTATTTTTCAACGAACCTTGTGATGTTTGAATAAAGATGCTTAAGTGGAAATTTTTATAATCAAAGGTATTGGTGATGCCTCCTATCCATTTTGGTTGTGTAGAACCTTGGTAAATTTTATCATTGCTAGCATCAATTTTACCATCTTTATTGACATCCAAAAACTTAAGATCACCGGGTTTAGCACCATATTTAGCTAAATCTGCATCTCCAGTTTGCCATACACCAATCATTTTATAATCATAGATTGCTCCAAGCGATTTTCCGATAAACCAGTTATTTCCAATGTCACTCTTTTTATCACCGTACAAATCAATGATCTTATTCTTGTTTGTGCTAAAATTCCAGTTTGTTGACCATTTAAAGCCTTTAGATGCGACATTTACTGTTTTTAGACTGATGTCAATTCCTTTATTTCCGACTATACCTATATTATCCCAAACATTTGAGTATCCTGTTACAAGAGGTAAATTGCGTTTTAATAATAAATCGGAAGTGCGGTTGTCATAAACATCTACTGTTCCACTTATCCTTGAGCTCAGGACTGAAAAATCGCCCCCAGCATTTAAACCTCTGGTTGTTTCCCAATGCAAATTAGGATTGCCCAATATGTTTGCTAAAACAGTTACATTACTTACTCCATTAAAAGGATATGAAACTGTATTATCTACAAGTGATGTTTGATTTACACCTATGGCCATATTCCCTGATTTTCCATAAGAAGCTCTTACTTTCAATTGATCCAGAAAGTTCTTTGTACTATTCATAAAACTTTCGTTTGACATGTTCCATCCTATTGCTAAAGAAGGAAATGTGGCATATTTGTTTGTGTTTGAACCAAAAGCGGAATAACCATCGCGTCGGGCTGTAAGAGTAATTAAGTATCGGCTATCGTATGAATAATTCAGACGTCCCATTTGAGAAAGCATAGAATAACCACTTTGGTATGAGCCAGAAGTTTGTTTTGCACCGGCACTCAAATTGTTGACAGTCAATATGTCGTTAATAAATCCAACTGCACCTGCGGTAGCTGAAGTATAATTATTCTTTTGAGAACTGTATAATCCGGTAAAATCGAAATGATGTTTTTGCCAATCTTTAGCGTAAGAAAGTATATTCTCGATTACATAAAGAGTTGTCTTAGTATTAGTTATTGAAGCCGTCCCAGAATTGTCATTTCCATCTCTGCCCACATAGCTCGAAGCATTTGTAGGGTTGTAATTGTACGAAGCATTAAGTCGATACTTTAACCCAGGAGCAAATTTTGGTTTTAATTCTGCAAAGAAGTTAGTATTTACATTCACTCGCTGATCTTTGCTATCATTATAGGTTCCAATCAATGGATTGGTATACAATAATTCAGGGTACATCGGATAAATTTGATATTTTCCGGTTGCACTATTCATTAATTGCCCATAAGGACTCATAGCCGACGCGTTTAGTAAATTTACCTTGTTGCCATCATAGTTGTTTGAAACTAA
>Ga0209540_10001807_pt1 | contig 15666 bp, 18 predicted proteins | sample BarGraIncu01121A_FD_184501 | JGI IMG/M metagenome (GOLD analysis project Ga0209540, IMG submission 184501) | Arctic peat soil microbial communities from Barrow, Alaska - Barrow Graham LP Incubations 011-21A (SPAdes) (version 2) | ecosystem: Environmental > Terrestrial > Soil > Wetlands > Peat... | reverse complement strand
ATCGAGCGCCGTGATGCCGTCGACCGGCACGTCGACGCTCAGCGTGCTCGGCAGGCCGTGCTCCTTGCAGAATGCGTCGAGGAACGCGATCGCCCGAACGGTGACACTCGATGTTCCCTGCATCGCCATTTCCTCTGCTCGTCTCGAAGGCGTCGCGCCGTGTCGCCGCCTGGTGAGGCGAGATGATGCGCTCGCCGGCGAGATGACGCTTTGACTTGGATCAAGCGGGCGCACCACGGGGTCGGCCGCGTCAGCCCGCCACCGTCGGATGCGCACTAGGGAACGCCGGCGCATCGCCCTCCCGCGATCTGTGGTGTGCATCTTCTCCTCCTCACTGGATGGTCCGCGCTCGCATGCATGACGCGGCACATGGTTGCCCGAGAGGAGTATTCGCCGGGAACTATAAGGAACCACAAAGAGCGGACAGATGTTGGCGACTTCGCCGGCGCCCGGTTCCCGTTTCGGGGTCCAGCTTCTTCCGATGTGTCGCCCGCGACGGTATCTTGGACAGGTAGCGCTCCTGAGGCGCTCATTGGCGATCGGGCAGCACGGGCACCGTGCCTCGTGGGCGCGGAGGGGTGGACATGTCGCACATCACGCTGAAGTCGGGCTACACCGAGCTGGTCGACCGTCTGAACCGGTTCCCTCAAGGCGCGCCACCCTCGGAGACGCTCTACAAGATCCTGTCGATGCTGTTCAGCGAACGCGAGGCGGCCATCGTCGCGCTGCTGCCGATCAGGCCTTTCACGGCGCCCAAGGCCGCGCGGATCCTGAAGATGGACCTCACCGAGACCCGCAAGGTGCTCGACGGACTCGCGAGCCGCGCCATCCTCCTCGACACCGAGCACGAAGGCGAGACCACCTACATCCTGCCACCGCCGATGGCCGGGTTCTTCGAGTTCTCGATGATGCGGCTGCGCGGCGACGTCGACCAGAAGGTGCTGGGCGAGCTCTTCTACCAGTACCTGAACGTCGAGGAGGACTTCATCAAGGCGCTGTTCGCCAACGGTGAGACGCAGCTCGGGCGCACGTTCGTCCACGAGCCCGTCCTGTCGAGCGAGAACGCGCTGCACGTGCTCGACTACGAGCGCGCGAGCGAGGTCATCCGGACCGCGACGCATCGCGGCATCGGCGTCTGCTATTGCCGCCACAAGATGCTGCACATGGGACGCAACTGCGACGCACCCATGGAGATCTGCATGACCTTCAACGGCTGCGCGGAGTCGCTCACCAGGAACGGCTACGCACGATTGGTCGACGTGAGCGAGGGGCTCGACCTGCTCCAGCAGGCCTACGAGCACAACCTGGTGCAGTTCGGCGAGAACGTGCGCGAGGGCGTGAACTTCATCTGCAACTGCTGCGGATGCTGCTGTGAGGCGATGATCGCCGCGCGCAAGTTCGGTCTGCTGAACCCGGTCCATACCACCAACTTCCTGCCGGTGGTCGACGAAGCGACGTGCAACGGCTGCGGGAAGTGCGCGAACGTCTGTCCGGTAGAGGCGATGACGCTCGTCTCGGCGAACGACGCGCACAACCCGAAGGCGAGGCGGGCCAAGGTCGACGAGGACCTGTGCCTCGGCTGCGCGGTGTGCGTGCGGACGTGTCCGAGCAAGAGCCTGGGCCTGGCCTCGCGTCCGCAGCGTGTCCTCACGCCCCTGAACTCGGCTCACCGCACGATCGTCATGGCGATCGAGCGCGGCGACCTGCAGAACCTGATCTTCGACAACCGCGTGCTGTGGAACCACCGCGCCATGGCCACCGTGCTGGGCGTGATCCTGCGGTTGCCGCCGATCAAGCAGGCCATGGCGAGCCGCCAGATGAAGTCCCGGTATCTGGAGTGGCTGATCGCGAACGTCACGGTGTAGCAGCGGTCCGACGGCGCCCCCGTCGGACCGCGCGTGGACTATGCTGAGGACGGCTCGCGTCGACTCTTCAGATCGGGTCGACGCCAAGTGGCACCGGGAGGCGCCATGTTCAAGACGATCATCGAACCGTTTCGCATCAAAGTGGTCGAGCAGATCAAGATGACCACGCCTGAGCAGCGAGAGGAGATGATCCGGGCCGCGGGGTACAACATCTTCGCGCTGCACTCCGACGACGTGATCATCGACCTGCTGACCGACAGCGGGACCGGCGCCATGAGCGCCAACCAGTGGGGCGGCGTGATGCGCGGCGACGAGTCCTACGCCGGCAGCCCCTCCTACTTCCACTTCCGCGACTCCGTCCAGGACATCACGGGCTTCGAGTACATCATCCCGACGCACCAAGGCCGCGCCGCCGAGCGGATCCTATTCTCGGTCATGTGCAGCGAAGGCGACGTCGTCCCCAACAACAGCCACTTCGACACCACGCGGGCGAACGTCGAGTTCAGGGGAGCGATCGCGCTCGACCTGCCCTCCGCCGAGCTCGCCGACATGGACTCGGACCACCCGTTCAAGGGCGACATGGACGTCGCGGGGTTGCGCGCCGCCTTCGCCGAGTACGGCGCCGAGCGCATCCCGCTGGTGATGCTCACGGTCACCAACAACTCCGGAGGCGGGCAGCCGGTCAGCATGGCCAACGTGCGCGAGGTGGCTGCCGTCTGCCGCGAGTTCGACACCCCCCTCTACCTCGACGCGTGCCGCATCGCCGAGAACGCGTACTTCATCAAGCTGCGCGAACCCGGGTACGCCGGGACGTCAGTGCGCGCGATCGTGCGGGAGATGTGCGACCTCACGCAGGGCTGCACGATGAGCGCCAAGAAGGACGCCATCGTGAACATGGGAGGATTCCTGGCCACCCGCGACCCCGATCTCGCCCAAGAGGAGAAGAACCTGCTCATCCTCACCGAGGGCTTCCCCACGTACGGCGGGCTGTCGGGGCGCGACCTCGAGGCGATCGCCATCGGGATCCAGGAGGGCGTCGACGAGGACTACCTGCACTACCGCATCACCTCGACCCGGTACGTCGGGCAGCACCTGCGCGACGCCGGCGTGCCGCTGCTGTGGCCGGCCGGCGGCCACGCGATCTACCTCGACGCCGCGCGCTTCGCGCCGCACCTTGAGCCCACGCAGCTCCCGGGCGTCTCGGTCGCCATCGCGCTCTACCTGCTGGGAGGCGTGCGCGCCTGCGAGATCGGCACGCTGATGTTCGGCCACCACGACCCGGAGACGGGACAGGAGACCGCCGGCCCGCGCGAACTCGTGCGGCTGGCGATCCCGCGCCGCGTCTACACCCAGAGCCACATGGACTACGTCATCGAGGTCGTCGTGAAGGCGTTCGAGCACCGCGAGAGCCTGCCCGCGTATCGCATCGTCGAACAGGCACCGTTCCTGCGGCACTTCTCGGCCAAGCTGGAGCCGACACGGTAGGCCGTTCGCGGTCGCATCGGCGAACCACGAGGGCCCGTCTCAGCGCGAGACGGGCTCTCGAATGTCGCATCCCGCGCGCTCCCCCTACGGCTCCAGCACGACCACCGCGTCGACGAAGAGCTCGTAGTCGTTGTCCTCGTCGAGATCGTGGATGAGGACCTTCTCGACCTCGCCCTCTCCGCGGACCGCTGCCAGGCGGGACTGGAAGAGCACCTTCACGTCGGACCGCTTCACCTGAGTGGCGAGCTCGTCGGGCAGGCCCAGCGCATCGAGCTCGGTGAGGAAGATGACGCGGGGAGTCACCTCGGTCAGCGCGAGCGCGAGCCGCGCCGACGCGACGCCCTTGTCGACGATGAGCACGCGCTTGTCCGCGAGCTGCGTCACGTCAGGGACCGCCGCGTACACGCCCCGGCCGGCGTAGTCCGCGATGCCTTCGACGACCGTGGCGACGGGCACCCCGCACCCCGTACCAGCGCCGGCGATCTCCTCCGCCGACATCGGCTCGAGCTTCTTGCCCGCGCGGTAGTTCTTGATCGCGTCGTGCAGCGCGTCGGCCGCCAGGTTCGAGCAGTGCATCTTGATCGGAGGAAGCCCGTCGAGCGCGTCGGCGACGTCCCGCCGCGTGACCGTGAGAGCCTCGTCCAACGTCATGCCCTTCACGAGCTCCGTCGTCATGCTCGAGGTGGCCACGGCTGAGCCGCATCCGAAGGTCTGGAACGCGATGTCCTCGATGCGGTCGTCACGCACGCGGATGAACATCTCCATTATGTCGCCGCACACGGGGTTGCCGACACGGCCCACGGCCACGTCGTCGCCCTCGAGCGTGCCGACGTTCCGGGGATTGCGGAAGTGATCGAGCGTCTTCTCGGAGTACTGCGTCGACTTCATGGGACTCTCCTAGCGGTCCTCGTAGAGCGGCGACATGCGCCGCAGTCTCGCGACGATCTCGGGCAGGACTTCCATCACGCGGTCGACGTCGGCGTCCTGGCTGAAACGTCCGAAGGTGAATTCGAGCGACCCGTGGGCCTCTTGGTGCAGCAGCCCGCAGGAGATGAGCGTGTGGGACGGCTCGAGGGTCTTCGACGAGCAAGCCGAGCCGGTGGAGACGGCGATCCCTTTGTCCTTCATCGACAGCAGGAGCGACTCGCCCTCGATGCCCTCGAACCGGAAGTGAGCGTTGTTGGGAAGGCGCTCGGTCGGGTGCCCGTTGAGGTGGGAGTCCTGGATCGTCGAGAGCACCGCGGCGATGAGCCGGTCGCGCATCGTCGCGAGTCGGGCGGACTCCCGCGGGAGCTCCTCGACGGCGATGCGGGCGGCGGCGGCCATGCCGACGATCGCCGGCATGTTCTCCGTCCCGGACCGCAGCCCGTTCTCCTGTCCGCCGCCGATGGTGACCGCGGCCAGGCGCACGCCCTTGCGCACGTACAGCGCGCCGAGGCCCGGCGGGCCGTAGATGTCGTTGCTCGACAGCGTGAGCAGGTCGACCGGCACCGCCGACATGTCGATGGGCAGCAGGCCCTCCGCCGCCACCGCGTCCACGTGCAGCGCCACGCCCGTCCCCTTCAGCATCTCGGCTATCCGGGAGATGGGCTGGACGGTGCCGATCTCGTTGCTCGCCCATCCGACCGACACGAGGACCGTGTCGTCGGTGATCCGGGAGCGGAGCTTGTCGGGATCGATGCGCCCGAACTGGTCCGGAGGGACCTTCGTGACGCGGAAGCCCGACTTCTCGAGGAACTTGCCGATGTTGTGCAGCGAGATGTGCTCGACCTCGGAGATGATCACGTGCGCGCCCTCGCGCTTGGCCCGGTTGGCGTACCCGATGAGGGCCAGGTTGTTCGACTCCGTCGCGCCCGACGTGAAGAGGACCTCGTCGGGCTGCGCGCCGATGAGCGCCGCGACGTCCGCGCGGCTCTCGTCCAACGCGGCGGTCGCCCGGTCGCCCACCGTATGCAGAGAGGCGGGATTGCCGAATCTCTCCGTGAAGTACGGGAGCATCGCCTCGACGACCCGCGGGTCGACGGGCTTCGCGGACTGGTAGTCCAGATAGACTTCGCGATCCATCGCTTCGCCCACTAGAACCACATCGTCGCGCCCGCATCGAGCGCGAGATCGTTGAGCGTCGCGGCGCCCACGATCTTCACTCCGTCGATGAGCTCGACGGTGTCCCATCCGAGCATCTGCTTTGACGCCTCGCAGACGAGGATCGGGATGCCCATCGCCATGGTCTTGTCGAGCATCTCGCGCACGGTCGGGAACGAGCCGAGCTTGATCTTCTCGGCCTCGCCCGGCAGCAGCGTGAACAGACCCATCCCGAGGTAGTAGACCGTCGGGTTCAGGTCCATCGCCTTCGCCGCCTGTGCGAGCACCAGCGGCGAGTACTGCCGTTCGCGCTCGTTGCTCGTCTGAACGTACAGGATCGCAAGCTCGTCTTTCACCTCAGCGCCTCCTAGCGTCCCTTGCGGATCAGGAACCGCTTCTGGTTCCCCTGATCCTCGATCGATACGACCTCGTGGCCCGCCCGCTTGGCGAACCGGACGAGGTCCTCCTCAGCCGCCGGGTCGTCGGCGAGCACTTCCAGGACATCTCCCACCTCGAGGTCGTCCATGGCAGCCCGCGTCTGGAACAACGGCTCGGGGCAGTACAGGCCCACGCAGTCCAGGGACTCCGCATACGGTCGTGCCTCGGTCACGTGACACCTCGTTTCACGCATCGTCGTTCGCTCACGTGAGTATCCCCATGCCGGAGAGCAGTGAACCGCATCGCGGACGCTGGCCGGCCCGCGGGCGGTGGTCAGGGTCGCAGCGCGGCCATCAGGAAGGCCTTCGCCGCCGCGTACGCGCCGGGGCATTCGCTCTCGCGAGGCCCGGCGATGTTGAGCACGATCGGACGGCCACCCGCGAAGGCCAGGAAGCCGGCCAGTCCCGGGGACCTGGGATCGTCGGACACCGACATCTCGAGGCACGGCTTTCCGGACCGCTCGGCCACGCTCGCCGTGAGAAGCGTGCCCGGCGAGACGCCGGCGGCGTCACCGCAGGCCAGGATGAGCGTGGCGTCGCTGTCCCTCACGTTCCACTCGGTGCGTTGACCGGGATCGCTGGAAGGCGTCTGAGCCAGGAGCGGGTAGTCGACGAGCAGCCCCGGGCGAACCGGGTAGTCCTCGGCCCACCCTCCGGAGGGACACCAACCCTCGTAGCGCAGGCCCAGTGCGATGGCGCAATCCAGCGCTGCCCGGTCCACGCCGCTCTGACCCCCGGACCGGATGCTCGAGATCATCGGAGTGCAGCTCGTCGCCGAACTGGTCAGACGCCTGATCTGACGAGCGGGCCGAGTCCGATGAAGACGTGCAGCGCCCGGTCGCCCTCGATCGTCGGCGGGCCCAGGATGGCTACCGGGCCGGATCGGCCGTCTGTGGTCTGGATACGCATCTGCTCACCGGGCTCGATCGTCATGCCGAGCGGGAGCGCGGCGTGCGCGTGCCACCCCGGGGAGTCGGGGGAACCTCCGGGAGCGTCCGCGAAGTCCAGCAACACGGCGATGCCGGACACGATGACCGTCTCGCCGTCGAACAGTGTGGCCTCGACCTCTTCCATGGGTGCGATCCCTTCGCGTTGCCCGATGGTGAGTACATACCCGAGGGAGGACCGACCAGCGTGCGAGGTTAGTCCTCCGTTGCCCGCGGGTAGGGTGGAATCGGACATCGAGGACGCCCGGCGGCGGGCCTCGTGGCGAGCGAAGGAGGAGCCCCATGGGTCTGCGCGACGCCGTGTTCGGCCGGAAGACGACTTCGACACCATCGGCGGCGCCGCCCGCGACGCCCTCTCCGGCGGTCAGCACCCCGGCAGAGCGAGCGGACTCGGGCGAGACGCACTTCTTCATCTGCAGCCCCGACGCGAGCCTCATCGACGCCCATCATGAGGTGCTGGAGGCCGGCCTCCCCGCCTACGGGGGAACCGCTGAGCGCTACCGCTGCAGCGGAAGCGAACTGGAGGAACGCGAGCGTCGGGCGAAGGCCGAGGACATGCCGTTCTCCGGCGTGAGCCGCATGGGCCCCACGGCGAAGTCCCCGGGCAAGATGGCGGACGTCCTCCGCAGCATCCGGGGCGATCCCGGGGCGGACACGCATGTCGAGCACGTGAAGGTGAAGGACTCCGGCGCCCCGTGGGTGCGCAAGGTGTATGAGGATCTTCTGAAGGAGGGCATGTCCGAGGGGATCCTCCCCTTCTACCTGCACGAGACCAAGGACGACGGCGAAGCGCGGTACCTGCTCGATTCCCTGCGCCGGGTCATGTGACGCCTGTCGGGTGCGAGGAACGGCGTCAGGCGAACGCGCGCGCGTAGGCCTCGAGGATGCGGTCCATCTCCGCGTTCGCCGACGCATCCACGTGGCGACGCCCCGCGTCGGCGGCGAACCATGCAAGCGTCCGGCGGATGCCGTCCCGGAAGGGGACGACGGCCCCGAAGCCGGGCACGAACGCCTTGATCTTGCTGTTGTCGAACACCACGCTCCACGTCTTGTCGCCGAGCAGGCTCCCGGCCATCTCCGGCGCCACCTGCGCGATGTAGTCGGACGGGATGTGCACGATCCTCGCCTCGACGCCCAGCGCCTCGGCGATGGTCTCGTAGATCCGGTTCCACGTCAGCACCTCGTCCGAGGTGATGTGGAAGGCCTGGCCCAGCGCTCGGTCGTCCCCCAGCAGACCCAGGAACCCTCGCGCGAAGTCGTCCGCATGCGTCACGACCCACAGCGACGAACCGTCGCCGTGCACGATGATCGGGCGGCCCGCCAGCAGCCGATCGGCCAACGTGTAGGTGCCCCAACCCCCGAGCGCGATCGGGAGGTTCGTGTCGTAGGTCATCGACGGACGCACGATCGTCACCGGGAAGCCCTCCTCCCGGTACGCGCGCATCAGGCGCTCCTCGCAGGCGATCTTGTCGCGGGAGTACTGCCAGTACGGGTTGTGCAGCGGCGTCGCCTCCGTGATGAGGTAGTCCGCCGGAGGCTTCTGGTACGCCGAGGCGGAGCTGACGAAGACGTACTGCGTGACCCCGTGCCGGAAGAGAGCCAGATCGCGCTCGATGTCCCGAGGCACGTAGGCGATCCAGTCGACGACGACGTCGAACTCCAGGTCTTTCAGGGCCGCGCGGACGTCGTCGGGGCGGTGGATGTCTGCCGTCAGTGCGTGGCTGCCGGGCACGTCCGCGGTCCGCGTTCCGCGGTTGAGCAGGTAGAGCTCGAGCCCTTGGGCGACCGCCATCCTGCTGACCGCCGCGCTGATGAAGCCCGTGCCACCGATGAACAACGCTCGCATGGCAGGCCGGTCCTTTCCGGTCGGGTGTCCCACGGGGCTTATGCCCTCGAGCCGCGGGTACATACAGCTGGAGAAGGTCACCGTGCGCGCCACAAGAAGGAAGGCGAGCGCAATGTCGACGGAAGCGCAGGAACCTCGTCACTGGCCGTTCACCAACGACGCCGGAGCGGCCGATGCGCCCACGTCGTTCCGCGCGGCACTCGCGCGCAAGAACGCCCGCGCGTCCGCACAGGCGTTGAACCGGGAGCAGCATGCCCGCCTCAACCGCCTGATCGTGGGTGGCAGGGCCCACACCAAGCAGCATGGTCTGAGCTAGTCCGAGCGCTCGTACCAGCCCTAGTAGCGCAGCGACGTGACCTTGATCGTCTCGATCAGGGAATCGCGCTCCGCCGGAGCGTAGGCGTCCTCGAACCCGTGGAGCGCCTTCACGCGTGCGGTGAGCTTCAGCGCACCCGCGATGCGATGGAGCGCGTACAGGAAGCACGTGATCGCGGCGCCGAGGAAGAGGTCGCGGAGGAGGCCGTACACGGTCTCGGGATCCTGCAGACGATGAAGGTAGTGATGCATCGGGAGCCTCCTTGGTTTGCCTGCGAACGGAGACGACTGCTCACTGCAACGACAGCAGTGCACAGTAGGGTACGTTCCCACTCCGGGTCGATGGGTAGTCACCACAGGAGCGGCGACACGGTATCCGAGCGGCCATGACGGCCGCAGCGAATCGAATGAGGGGGTCTGGGCATGGACACGAACAAGATGCTGCGCGACCAGTTGTCGCGACTGGTCGAGCACAGCGAGGCCCACGCCGGCTTCGATGCCGCTGTCGCTGACATCGCGCCCCACACGCGCGGCACCCGGCCGGCGGGACTGCCGCATTCGGCTTGGGAGCTTTTGGAGCACATCCGCCTGGCACAGCGCGACATCCTCGAGTACTGCCAGGACGCGCCCTACGCCGAGCGCCCGTGGCCCGAAGGGTACTGGCCGTCGACCCCCGAGCCGCCCACGCTGCAGGCCTGGGACGAGAGCGTGCAGGCGGTGCGGCGCGATCGCGAGGAGTTCCAGCGGCTGATAGCGGACCCTGACGTCGACCTCTTCGGGGCGGTCCCCCACGGCGCGAAGCACACCTACCTGCGTGAAGTGCTCGTCGCTGCCGACCACAACGCCTTCCACGTGGGCCAGCTGATGGTCGTGAGACGACTGCTCTGACCTTCGAGCCGGGCGCCCGAAGGCCGGCGCCCTACCCGCCGGTCCCGCGGGCGATCCCCGCGATCATGCCGCCGACGTACGGCAGCAGCCACAGCCCCCATACGGCGATGCTGTAGCGGTGGAAGCCCTCGCGGGCGGCCGTGCTGCCACGGACGAGCACCCACGTCGCCCACAGAGCGTGCACGGCCATCAGGCCGAAAGCGGCGATGCCCGTGAACGTGTGCACGAAGCCGGCCCGCTCACCGATCGCGGTCAGCTGTCGCATGAGTTCCGTTGCGGCTCCGTCGCACACGAGACCCGACCAGAACAACACGACATGCCACCAGCGCAGGTCGCGCCGGGCACGTTCGGACCACACGCCGGTCGTGTAGAAGACGAAGGCGAGCGACATGACGATCGTTGGGAGGATCAGTTCGCGTGGCATCTCCGAATCGTACCGCGAAGGCCGGGCGCGGCGTGCGCGGGGCCGCTTCGGCAGCGATTCAGGAGTCGCGGCCTTCCCGCCCTCGTTCGCCTCGCAGGTAGGCGACCCAGTACACGCCGGCCACCAGCAGAGTCCCGCCGACCGGGTTGCCCGCGCTCACCGCCACGATGTTCCGGACAGCGCCGGCGATCGATACCGCGCCCTGGTGGTCCAGCGCCAGCCCGAACGGCAGGAAGAACCAGTTGGCGATCGAGTGTTCGAATCCCATGGCCACGAACGCGGTGATGGGGAACAGGACCCCCAGGATCTTGTCGGTCACGCTGCGCCCGCCCATCGTGAGCCAGATCGAGAGGCACACGAGCGCGTTGCACAGGATGCCGCGCGCGAAGGCCTGCCCCAAGGGGAGGCCGGCCTTGGCGACCGCGATGCCGATCGCTGTCTTGCCCACGGCGCCGCCACCCAGGCCGCCGATGTCGGTCCACCACGCGACCAGGACGGTTCCCAGGCAGCCGATCACATTCCCGGCATAGACGATGACCTAGTTGCGCACGACGTCGCGCGTGCTGATCAGGCGGCTCGCCCACGCCATCGCCAGGAGGTTGTTGCCGGTGAAGAGCTCGGCGCCGGCCACCACCACGAGGACCAGCCCGAGACAGAAGCTCAGGCCGCCGATCAGACGGGTGACCCCGAAGCCGAGGTTGGAGTCGGTGACCACCACCGTGAACAGAAGGGAGCCGAGCGAGATGAACGCACCCGCGAGGACAGCCAGCACGAGCAGCGTCAGGGCATCGGTGCGCGCCTTCGCCACCCCGAGGAGCTCGACCTTGCGGGCGATCTCACGCGGGGGCCGCGCATCACCCAAGAACGGCTGCCTGTCCATCCGGATCCATCCTCCCCACGCGCTGCGACCCGCCCGCTGGAGCACGGACTCGCATCCGGCTCGTACCCCCAAAAGCGTCGGGCCGAACTGGCTGCAGGCATCGTCCTAGCCCAGGCGCTGGATACCGATGCCGATGAGGCCGGGGCCGGTGTGAACGACAAGCGCCGGCGTTATCTGGCCCTCGATCGCATAGCGGTAGTCCGGCAGCCGCTCCTTCATGGCCGCGATCAGCGTGTCGGCCTCTTCCTTCGCGGCTCCGTGCATCACGGTGATGTTGTAGTCCTTGGCGTCCGCCCCGAACTCGACCGCCTTCTCGAGCGCCAGACTGAGCGACTTCTTGCGTCCCCTCGCCTTCGCCACCGTGTAGTAGATCCCGTCCTCGTTGCACGAGATGACGGGCTTCAGGTCGAGGAGGGTGCCGATCATGCCCGCGACGAGGCCGATGCGGCCGCCCTTCATGAGGTACTCGAGCGTCGAGACGCAGAAGAAGAGCTTCGTGTTCCGGGCCGCGGCCTCGACCTCCCGGCACACCTCCGCGAACGGGAGCCCCTGCTCGATCAGCTCGCCGGCGCGTATGGCGGAGAAGCCGCTGCCGATGCCGATGTTCTTGGTGTCGATGTAGCAGGTCTCGAGTCCCTCCGGAGCAGGCCCGAGGCCGCTGACCATCTCGAATGTGCCGCTGAGCCCGCTCGAGATGATGACGGCGATCACCTTGTCGTAGCCGTCGGCCTTCATCTGCCGAAAGAGGTCGGAGACCGTCGCGGGACTCGGCAGCGAGGTCGAGGGGATCTCCTCGGCGAACCGTGCGAAGACCTCCTCGGGCTGGATGTCTATCCCGTCGCGGTACTGGGCGTCCTTGTAGATGATCGTGAGCGGCGCCACGTACATGTGGTACTTGTCGCGATACGCCTTGGGTACGTCCGAGCAAGAGTCGACCAGGATTGCGATCTTCTCTTGAGCCATCTCATCCCCTGTTCGTAGCCGGTCCCCACGAAAGCTCGTTGCCCCGTTGAGTCTAGGTCAAAACGCGGCGGGTCGGGCGCCGCGGCCCGGAGCGCCATTCCGGCGACTCTGCAACACGGGCCCGGATGGCTGAATCGGGTCTTCGGAGTCCCGGGCCACGCAGCCGCCGCTTGGCAGGCCTACGGGCGAGCCGTGGCTCCGCGAGCGAACGCCTCTTCCGCAGGCAGCGGCCGCCCGATGGCGAACCCCTGCGCGCACGTGACGCCGTAGCCCACCAGAAGGCCGAGCGTCTCGGCGTCCTCGACACACTCCCCGGTGGACGCGATGCCGAAGCCGCTGCACAGTTCGACCATCGCGCGCACGATGTGCCGGTCCTTCCGGCTGGTCATCAGCTCCTTCACGAAGGCGCCGTCGATCTTGAGCCCGTCGATCGGCAGGTTGTTCAGGTAGTAGAAGGAGGAGAACCCCGAACCGAAGTCGTCGAGCGTCACGCGACAGCCGATGTCCTTGAGCGCCACGATGAGCGCGCGGGCCTTGTTCATGTCGAAGATGGCGACCGTCTCCGTGACCTCGACACCGAACCTCGCGGGATCGACACCGGCACGGCTCAGCTCCGAATCGATGAGCGACACGATCCTGGAGTCGCTCAGGACCTTCCCCGAGAGGTTCACATCGAGGCGCAACCGCGCATCGCCGCTGTGGGCGGCGAGCAGCTGGACGGCGTGACGGACCATCCAGCGGTCGATCTGATGGATCAGCCCCACGCGCTCGGCGATCGGCAGGAACGAGTCCGGCGGGATGATCTCGTCGCCCTCGCCCTGCAACCTGATGAGGAGCTCGTAGCGGTCGACCGAGCCATCGGACAGGTCGATGATGGGCTGCGCGTAGACGAGGAACCGGTCCTCGGCAAGGGCACGCTCGATGCGGGCCGACCACTCGAAACGCGAGCTCAGCTCGTCGTCCCAGTCCTCATCCGGCCGGTAGAGACGGTAGCGGTCCCTGTCCTCCCGCTTGGCCGCGTACGTCGCGGCGTCCGCGCACGCCATCAGCTCCTCGGTCGTGCTCGCGTGGTCCGGGAACAGGGCGATGCCCAGAGACCCGGTCACATGCACGCTCTGTCCGGAGAAGACGAACTCCGCCTCGCGGACCCCGGAAAGCAGGCGTTCGGCGACGATGAAGGCCCCGTCGGCGTCGGCGTCGTAGAGCAACATCCCGAACTCATCGCCCTCGAGCCTGCACAGGGCGCCCCCCGCGCGCAACTCGCGGCTGAAGATGGCGGCCAGGGCGATGAGAACGTCGTCGCCGGCCTTGTGTCCGAAGCGGTCGTTGACGTCCTTGAAGGCGTCGACATCGAGCCACAGGAACGCGCCCCGATGCTGGCCGCGGCGCGAGCGCTCCAGCGCATGGCCGATCTCCTCCTCGAACCTGCGCCGGTTCATGAGACCGGTCAGATAGTCGTGTTCAGCCAGGTAGACGAGCTGGACCTCGTGACGCTTGCGCTCAGTGACGTCGCGGGCGATCCACTGCACCGCGATGCCGCCGACCGACTCGATCCCCGTCGCTGTCATGCTGAGCTCGACGGGGACCGACCCCCCGGAGGCGCTCTCCATCTCGGTCTCAAAGGACTCGGTGTGGCCGCGCCCGGACGGGATGCTTTCCTCGACACGCTCGGTGCCGCTCTCGTGCACAAGCTGGCTGTAGTGCATGCCGAGCAGCGCCTCGTTCGGGTATCCGGTGAGGGCGCTGGCCTGCGGGTTGGCGAAGACGATCACGCCGTCGGACGTGAGACCGAAGACAGCGTCCGCCATGTTGTCGATGAGCAGCCGGTACCGTTCCTCTGAGGCGTGCTGGGCGCTCTCGGCGCCTTCTCGCTCGAAGGCCTCCCGGTTCTGGCGGACGAGCGCCACGATCACGACCCCGAGCGTGAACACTCCGAAGATCGAGAGCGCGATGGCGAAGTAGAGCATGGAGTTCTGCCCTGCTCGGTAGATGGTGCGCGGAAAGCGGACCATGACAACGGCCGCCGGGGTGCCCGTGGCGTCGGACAGGACGATCGACCCGGTCATCGTACTGGGGCTGCTGGCCTCCACCACGGTCCCTGTCTCGAGTCTCGAGACGAATGCGCTGCGGACGGCCGCGGGCAACTCCGGGACCTCTGTCGACGTGTACAACGCGACATCGAGGTTCGTCTGCTTGGCGATCGCGTCGATCTCGCCCGCGTCGAGGAAGCAACCGACGAAGATGACACCGCGGGGCGGCTTGACGCCCGCGCTGTCTGTGACCGCGCGGGCGGTGAAGAGCAGCAGTCCCTCCGGCAGGTTGAGCAGGCCGGCCGACGTCTGGCCGATCCGGGTCAGCCGGAGGTAGGACGGCCGGGCCGCCAGAAGCGCCCGCAGACTCTCGGGGAACGGTTGGGGCTCGCCCGTCCCGAGGTCGATGCGCCTCTGCTCGAGCACGCGGCCGTCCTCGGCGACGAGCGCCATCACGTTCAGGCGCAACGCCTGCAAGGCGGACGGGGTCAGGTTGGCGGCCGCGAAGCCGGGGTTCTGCCCGAGCTCGACGCGGTAGACGTCGTCCCACGTCCCCCAGTCGTTGGCGACACTCCCGAGGTCGTTCATGCGCGAGGCGAGCGCCTCGTTGACGCGCACGACGTTCGCGTCCGTCTCGCGGACCTCGAGGGCCGAGAACGCCGCGTTCGAGATCGCCTGCACGGCGAAGAACAGGCCGAGGAGCAGCAGCAGCACCGCTGCGCAGACATTGACTACGCGCCGAGCGAAAACGGGACGCATGGCCGTCTCCCCCGATAGGCCTGCTCGCATTCCGTACCATTGTGCCCAAGAAGAGGCCGCGCCTCCAGACTCCGCCGGATGGGGGCGAGCGATGAAGGGCGCTATCCGGCACCGGGCGATGCGTTCCGCGCGCGCGCCGACATCGTGTGCGCGGCCGCGAGCGGCTCCGGCACCCTGTGTCGACCGCTCGACCATGCGAGCGCGAGCGCGATGGCGCTGTCCAGGTCCGCGAGGTGCCCGGGCGAGACGTAGACGGGCTTCACGCCGGTCTTCAGCCTGATCGACGCGCCCTGCGCGCCCCACTCCTTGGTCAGCACGTAGAAGTCGCCCCGCTGCCGGCCCGGCAGGTGGTCGATGGCGTGGAACGGCGTCTTGGGCACGCCGATCGTCGGCACGCCGAGCAGCACGCCGACATGCGAAGCCAGCCCGAGGCCGCGCTCGTGCACGACGCCGTGGCCGTCGAGGAACACGAGATCAGGTCTCACATCCAGCGCTTCGAGCGCCTCGAGCGTGAGCCGGCCCTCGCGGAACGCGAGATAACCCCGAACGTATGGGTGGTCGGGCTCCCCCTCCACGACGGCGGACGCCACCACCCGGAGCCCGCGGTCCATCGCCACCGCGGCGGCCCACGCGCGCGAACCGTCCTTCGTGTAGCCGACGTCCACGCCCGCGGCCACAAGCGGCGCCCCTGGTCCGGTCGCCGGTAGCGTGCGCAGCACCACCTGAGCGGCAAGGCGCTCTTGGA
>Ga0209540_10001806_pt1 | contig 15678 bp, 15 predicted proteins | sample BarGraIncu01121A_FD_184501 | JGI IMG/M metagenome (GOLD analysis project Ga0209540, IMG submission 184501) | Arctic peat soil microbial communities from Barrow, Alaska - Barrow Graham LP Incubations 011-21A (SPAdes) (version 2) | ecosystem: Environmental > Terrestrial > Soil > Wetlands > Peat... | reverse complement strand
TATCATATTAAAGCGACAAATAACAGAACACCAGCACCTGACACAGACAATAAAGGTTATAAGCTTACCCTTATCCGCCAGCTGGCGGATTCGAAATCATGCGATCATTCAATTGTAATGTGATCAAAAAGGCACCTTGTGAATTTGTCATTAACTTTTATCTTCTGACTTTTGTTTTTATCTTAGTCTTCACTATTGCCTTTAATAAACCATTATTTTCTGGTTGTTAGGCATCAAAAAAAACTGACATTAGATGCAATGATAATTATATGGAAAAAATGAAAGCTGTAGTATTTAACAAAAAAGGTTCGCCTGAAAAGCTGATTTATTCTGATGTTGACAAGCCTGTACCAAACGACGACGAAGTTTTGATAAAAGTACATGCTGTTGCGCCAAATGCTGCCGATTACCGTTCAATGAAAATGGGAATCATCCCTGAGAAGAAAATTTTTGGAGCCGATATCGCAGGCTGTGTCGAATCTATTGGTAAAAATATTATTCAGTTTAAGCCCGGGGATGAAGTAATGGGCGACCTTGCCAGATATGGATTTGGAGGTTTTGCCGAATATGTAACAGCTCCTGAAAAAGCCTTGATAATTAAACCTGCAAAGCTTTCATTTGAAGAAGGCGCTACCCTGCCTATGGCGGCATTAACAGCTCTACAGGCATTACGTGATAAAGGCAATATTCAAAAAGGACAAAAAGTCTTAATTGTTGGCAGCGCTGGTGGTGTTGGAACATTTGCAGTTCAGCTTGCTAAATATTTCGACACTGAAGTAACCGGAGTATGCAGTTCAAATAATTTGCAGCAAACGAGATCTATCGGTGCGGATTACGTAATTGATTACACAAAAGAGAGTTTTACCACAAATAATATGCATTATGACCTCATTTTAGCTATTAATGGTAATTATCCAATTACAGCCTATAGAAAAGCCCTGGCTCCAAATGGCATATATGTAATGGTTGGTGGTTCTTTATCACAGATTTTTAAATCTCTTGTATTTGGGCGGTTGATGTCATTTGGTCCGAAGAAGATGAGATTCTTATCTGCAAAAGCAAATAAAAGTGATCTGGAATTTCTTGCAAAGCTTTTAGAGGATGGCAAGATCAAGCCAGTTATTGACCGGCGCTACTCACTTGATAAAACTGCCGATGCTATGAGCTATCTTAGGGAAGGACACTCACATGGGAAAGTGGTGATAATTGTGCAGTCCAAATAAATAAAATTACGAATGTCTGACACAGACAAAAAATGCCTTATGAGAATAACATCACAGTAAATAAACTCCTCAACCAGTAGCAACCTGGGAGCCTGCTGGCTTCAATTTGAAAACAAATTTAATAATTAGTAAATTTAGCATGCTAAACATTAGAGATATTACTGATAAAAGCAATCTTAGAGATGGGTAATCCAATGACAGGTAATTTTTTGTCCGGAATAAAAAAGCTGACTGCAACCAAAAGGAAAATCTATATTATAGGATTTTCCTTCGCTTTTTTAATTACCCTAAAAGAGGCAACCAGGCTCTCCTACAACACCTTCCAGATTTTCTCTCACGGATCTATCGATTTCTGGGCTAGTAATAATCCTTATTCTGACTGGAGTCATTTGTCGATTCTTGGAAAACCTCTCGATGTCTTTCTTTACGGCCCGCTTTTCTCGATCCTATTTACTCCATTTATCCTTTTACCAGGCTGGCTTGGGGTGTTTTGCTGGAATATATTTACATATACTCTATTCTTCATTTCTGTTTTTACCCTGCCGGATCAATTTAGCTTTGGGAAGAAGAAATTTATATTCTTTTTCACTGCTTTATTACTTCTCAGCGCTCTTTTGTCGGTTCAGTTCAATCCGGTCGTCGCCGCAATATTTCTTTTTTCATTTACGCTGCTTGAGAGGAAAAAAGGTTTTTGGGCCGTTTTGCTTATTCTCTTATCGGGATTTATTAAAGTGTACGGAATATTTCAGCTGGCGATGTTATTGTTTTATCCCCGATTCTGGAAAAATGTGCTGTATGCCGTACTGTTAGGAATCGTATTGTTACTCTTGCCGCTGATTCATATCCCGGCAAATGAACTGGTACAATATTATCATTCATGGATTGTAACAGTTATGAACCATTCAGATGCTTTGCGCTTTTATAGTATTTACCGCCCGATTTGCCTGTTTTGCAAATCTATAGAGCCGTTTGCGGGATTAATTTCAATAGGAGTTCTTATCGTGATCCTTATTTTCACTATATTAAAACTGAAGTTATTTAAAGAATCGTTTCTGCATCGGGCTCAGTTTCTTGGAATTATTATGAGTTGGGCCATTCTGTTTGGTTTAGGTTCTGAAAGACATACTTATGTTATTGCAATGGTTGGTTATGCGATCTGGTATCTGTGCTCTGCCACAACAAAGTTAGACAAGGTACTGTTATGGATAAATTTTGTGTTACTGGGAATTTTACCTATAGACATTCTTTGTCCATCGGCAGTATCGAATTTAATACTCGCAAAACTTAATATAGGTATAATTGTATTCGCTATCACATGGTTAATAATGGTTTACAAAACTTATACTTCACATATTATACCTCAAACATGATTGTTTAATCTTTGTTTTTTTGAAAATACCCTAATTATGCAACAGACAAACAATGAAAATATAGTACAGCCAACTCTGGTAATAATAGTCCCGTGCTATAATGAAGCGGAAAGATTACCTGTAAATGAATTTATTGCATTTCTTGATGAGAACAGAAGTGTCTCTGTTTGTTTCGTAAACGATGGATCTAAAGATTCTACAGTTAAAGTATTAAACCAAATAAAAGAAGCATTTAACGAAAATGTACATATAGTATCAAATGATGATAATGTCGGTAAAGCTGAATCTGTAAGGAGAGGAATGCTCTATTGTAACGACCGGCTTAATTTTGATTGCATTGCCTACCTGGATGCTGATTTAGCAACTTCACTGCAGGAATGCCTGGAATTATCGAAATATTTAAATGATGAAATAAGATTTTGCTTTGGTTCAAGAATTATGAGGATCGGGTCAGTTATCGAGCGATCTTATATGAGGCATATTATTGGAAGAATACTCGCAACATTCATTTCTGGGGTACTGAAGCTAAGAGTTTATGACACTCAATGTGGCTGTAAAATAATAAAAGCAGATTTAGCTGTAAAATTGTTTCAGGAGCCGTTCATTTCAAAATGGTTGTTCGATGTCGAACTCTTTGCACGGATAATCAATATCTATGGAAGACCGGATTGTATTTCCAGAATGATAGAAATACCCCTCAATAAATGGACTGAGAAAGGCGGATCAAAAGTAAAAATTACCTATGCATTCAAACTATGGTTCGATCTATCCAGAATTAATAGAAAATACCGAAGTATCCTTTAAAAATCACATTTGGTTCGTTTGAATCATTTGCAGATAAAGGTTGCAGAGATTATAATTCAAACTATGATAATTCCATTTTCAGTTCAGTACTCCAAGCGTATTAATGCTAAAGTTGCATTTGACGATTTCGATGGAATAATTGCCAATATTGCAGAGACCATCGAGACAAAATCGGGTGAAGAAATAATGATGGACAAGGATCAACTTACTTATAAATCGAAAATCCTGACTTTCAGGTGGGATTTTAACATCCTTAAACCAATTGATAAAGGTATTTTCAATCTCGAATTCAGAGAATCTGAATGTTATCTTTTATATGAATTCTTCATGTACAGGATGTTATTTATCTCATTTATCTCTGCAGTAATATGTCTCATAGTTGAAGTAGATATCCTTATAGCCGCTGCCATTTTATTTGGCTTGAACTGGATTATTACAATTATCAGACATAGATTACTGTTCAATGAAATAGTTTCTGATGTCGAAGATTCTGTCAATAAAAAAAACGACCGCTTAACAAGGGCTAAAATTAATTGAGTAAAAATTATGAAAAGAGCTTTTTTATTTATGGCTTGCATCCTCCTGCCTGCTGCATGCAAGGATGCCGACAATAAAGGCTGTAATCTCAAATATTTACCTCCATTTCTTAATCTCCTTACTATTAACAAATACTTGTGCTAACTTGCATTTATAAAGGCTTAAAGAACAAATTTTAAACTATTGGTTTTTACAGTGATAATAAAAAATAAATTAGATAGAACATTTGGACCCTTCGGGTCTTCTACCGGTTTCTTCCTGATGCTGGGAGGAGTTTTAGCAACCTATTTTTCAATTTTCGGATTGCTACTTGTTATTATTGGAGCTTTCGCTGCATTTACATCTACAAGTGCCTTAATTGATACCGATAATAAGAAAATCAAATATTCAGATAACCTGTTTGGGATCCTGCCAGTTGGAAAATGGATCGATATCAAACCTGACATGAAAGTGTGATTAAAGAAATCTCATAGAGGATATATGGGATATATCCGGGGAACTCAGCCAGTTGGAATTCATTATAACGATATAAGAATCGTTTTATATGGTTCTGACAATAAACAGATTATGCCAATAAAAAAGTTTGATTCTTATGAATCTTCAAAAATTGAACTTAAGAATTTAAGCTCTCTTCTTGGATTGGATATAATCTGACAGATTTTATGCTATTAAAAACTAATTAGACAATACTATTATGTTCCCATTCTCTGTCAGATACTCTCAGAAATTCAAAAAGAAGATTCCGGTTTCCTTAACTGATGAAATTATGACCTATATCAAGGACTTTATTTTGCAAAAAAATGGCGAAGATATAGTTGTTGAGGGTAACATACTGACTTATAAATCAGGCTTTTTTAAAAACAGACGGATACATGATATATTGGTACTTGTAGACGGTGGCAGCTTTGACCTTGAATTCCAGGAAGGGAGTTGCCGGTTGACCTATGAGTTTTACATGTACAGATTGTTTATTGTTCCCTTATTAATGGCAGTTTTTATTGGATTATCATCACTTAATTTTTTATTTGCCTTTATTTCATTCGCCGTTTTAGCATTTTTGGGGTGGATAATAGTTATTATCCGGCATCGGTTGATGCTGGGAGAGGTTATTCTTGACATTGAAGTTTTAATTATCGAAAAGAAAGAAAATGAAAACACTTTCATTAAGGCAGATAATTTAAACTACCATCTGCCGGGCGCAGTAGACTGGACTCCTGAGGACGGGGAGTGGAAACCTGAGGAAGGAGACTGGAAACCAGAGGATGGAGACTGGAAACCTGAGGATGGAGATTGGGAACCGGAAGATGGAGACGGGAAACCAGAGAACTAAGCCCAGTGACAGATGAAAAGCAAACGGTTGCAGAAAAATCCTTAAGGAATAAATTCCAGGCTTATTTACTTACTCCGGATCATCAGACAACCAGAATTATTATACTAAAGACTACCGGATGAATAGAGCTTTCAGGGAAGGAATGAAATATGAGAGTCTGAGCCCTCGGGATATGCCTATGGCAATTGGAGAATATGAAAATTGCACTTTTATAAGTTGTGACTTTTCAAATTCAGATTTATCCGATATGATTTTTTTTGAATGTGAATTCCGGGATTGCAATTTAAGTCTTGCCAAGCTGATCCGGACATCTTTCAGAGAAGCTAAATTTATCAATTGCAAATTATTAGGGCTGCATTTTGATGACTGTAACGATTTAATAATCACTTTTGAATTTGACGGTTGCACTTTAGACATCTCATCCTTCTTTAAGCTAAAACTTAAAAAGACAAGATTCAAAAATTCAAAAATAAATGATGTTGATTTTACAGAAACAGATTTAAGCAATTCTTCATTTGATAATTGCGATTTGCAAAAAACGGTCTTTAAAAACACCAACCTCGAAGGAGTTGATTTTCGGTCTTCTTATAACTATTCTATCGATCCGGAATTAAATCGCATTAAAAAAGCAAAATTCTCGATACCCTGGATAACTGGATTGCTTGATAAATATGATATCGAGATAGATAAATAAAAATACTGCCGGTAACATAGATAACTGAATATAAACAGCTTACATGACACTCCGCAACTTTAAAGTTAACTTAATCATAACGAGACCCTGGTTGAAAACAACGCATAATTCTCCAAATATCTGATTCAGATGAAGAGACTTTACTCTTTCAATTTTATAACACGGATCCTTTTTCTATTATTGACCCCGACTTTATTCCGGGCATTGAATTTTGCATTCATATGGCATTCCATTTATTGGGGGGCAATTACCATGGTTGTAATCATTTGGAGCATTGCAATTTTAATTTCACCATTATTCGGTAGATTAGGTTGCGGCTGGATTTGCTTCATGGGAACAATTCAGGATCTTACAAGCCATCATTCTATATTCCATATCAAGTGGAATAAACCTGTTATCTGGATAAGAGTGTTTAACATTTGTGCCTTTTTTACGACTGCATTTATATTTTTCTTTATACGCCTGGATTCCGGAACAATTACCGGAATTAAGTTTGAACCATGGTTCTTAAATATGGATTTCAATCTTCACTATAAGTATATATGGCTTTATGATACACTGGGTGCTGTTTTGCTAGGATTATTACTGGAGCGTCGCTGGGCCTGTCGCAACTTATGCTTTATGGGTGCCTTATGTGCCTCAGGAGCCTCAATTTCAAGGTTAATACCTGTAGTTGATACCCAAAAATGCAATCTCTGCGGTAAATGTGAAACAGATTGTTTAGTCAGGATCCCCATTAAGGACTATGTGATTAACAATCATGGACTAGTGACTAATCCGGAGTGCCTGATCTGTGGCAAATGTGTGGAAAGTTGCAAACCTCAGGCTTTGAAAATTAAATTTATATGGAACCAAAAAAAGTATATTAAAAACATTGTTTAAATCCGGCAGATCAAAAGGATTCTATAGCAGGACAGTTTTATTGCAGAACTTATTTAGTTAAGCATGGACGACAAGATAAAAAAATATGCATTATTGGCTCAAAGAGCAGAGATCACGGAACATTACCTCTATATGAGGCTTGCAGCCAGTTGCAGGGACGAAAAAAATGCTAGTGTTTTAAGAAATATTGGTGAACAGGAAATGGTGCATGCCCAGTTCTGGAAATCAAAGACAGGCCAGGATATAAAACCAGACAGATTCAGGCTTTACCGTACTGTCTTTCTGACACACGTCCTTGGGATGACCTTTATTCTTAAACAGATGGAGAAAAAAGAGGATCTAAGCTCAAAACAATACTCCGAATTATCCTCTGTCTTTCCGGAGCTGGAACATTTCTCAAAGGAGGAGAAAGAACATGAGAAGACAATTCTCGAAATGCTTGATGAAGAGAGCCTGCAATATATCGGATCTATTGTACTCGGACTAAATGATGCGTTGGTAGAGCTTACAGGTTCTCTCGCCGGATTCACCTTAGCCCTGGGTGGTACAAAAGTAATTTCGCTTGCAGGTCTGGTCACAGGTATATCTGCAGCTTTATCAATGGCCGCTTCAGATTACCTTTCTTCAAAAGCAGAAGGTGATGCCAGGGCCAAAAAATCTGCGGTTTATACAGGTATTTCTTATATCATAACGGTCATCCTTCTGATATTGCCTTTCCTTCTTATGACCAGCAAGTATGGTGCGCTGGCCATAACACTGGTGACTGCTGTTTTCATAATCTTTTGCTTTAATTATTATATCTCAGTTGCAAAAGACCTCAACTTCAGGCAACGCTTCTTCGAGATGACTTTTATCAGTTTTGGAGTTGCCGCCTTCTCATTCATTATAGGGTATGTTCTAAAACTGATTCTTGGGGTAGATTTATAATATTCAAATGAAAAGAAAAATACTTATTGCTGGTTTGTCTATATTGATCGTACTCGTGATTCAAAATTTCAGTACATCCGCCCAGGAGAATACCTCCGATTGCAAAGTGCTGATGAAAGGGATTTCGGAGCATTACCAGGGGGAATGCAAAAATGGATTAGCTGAAGGTAACGGCATTGCAAAAGGAGCAGATATTTACATCGGATCTTTCAGGAAAGGATTTCCTGACGGGAAAGGTGTCTATAAATATAAAGATGGCCCCACCTATACAGGTTACTGGAAAAAGGGGCTTAAAGATGGTGAAGGGGAACTAAGGTACATGGTCAACGGGAAAGATTCAGTTATAACAGGCGTCTGGAAAGCGGATAAATATGCCAGTAAGCTTAAAAAAGCCGATGACTATAAAATCCTCAACCAGAATAATATTGATAATTACTCGATAAAAAGAACGGATCAGGATATTTATCTCATTGAAATCTCATTTGAAAGAGTAAATCAAAAAATTTTTCCCCGCGACCTGGAATTTACCTTTTCATCTGGACATGTGACAAAAGACGGAAAGACATTGACTCTGCGCGATTTTACTTATCCGGCTTACTGTTATATTCATTATACGATATTGAAATCATTCGGGCAGGTGACATGCAACTTTGACTTTGAAGTGCTGACTCCAGGGAAATATACTGTTCTTGTGACTAATAACTGATTTAATTAGTCCTTACTGTCAGAAGGGAATTTCTCTTGCCAATATAAACAAGGCAAACCAGAATAACATAAACGTGACCGGGCTTACTGGTCCGCTTCTGAGTGTCTGCAATGTAAATGGCGGCGGACTTGCTGGCGCAGTAAAGATTGATGCGCCAAAGGTGACTGAGTCTATTCAGCCTCCGGCTCAACCTTACCAGCTCAGGTAGAAGGATTACTTACAAGTCATTATCCAGGGAAAGTTAAATTTTGATAAATATCCTATATCTGTACATCAACCAGAGTATAAAGTAAAGAACTCCGAATCCTCCCAATGCATGGATTAACCGGTACCACTCACCGCAATATTGTTTAAGCCCGCCAAAAACGACATCGGCAATCTGTCCGAAGTCATAAAGATGCGCTGCGCAGTATGCAAATATTGCGTTCATCCCTATTACAGTGAAAAATGAAAAGCCTCGTTTTAGATTAAGTCCGTCAATAAGCCAGAGGAAAAGTGAGAGTGATAAAAGACAAATGCCACCTGAGAAGAGCACAAATGAGCTTGTCCAGATATGTTTTACGGAGGGGAACCAGATATGCCAGATACTGCCAAGAATAATCAGTGCAGCTCCTGCAGCGGCCAGGTAAAGTGATTTTCTTTTTACCTCCATCCCGGATTGAAGCAGGTATCCTGAGAAAACCCCGAGCATGGTTGTAGCTCCGAAATTCAGGCTGCTAATAATCCATGAATACGTGGTTCCGTCCTGGTGAATCCCAAATACGAGCTTGTCGATGTAAATGGCAAAATTTCCTTCGGGCGTAATTACTCCGGGGCCATATCCAGGGACAAGTGCCAGAGTTAGAAGTGCCCAGTAAATTATCAATAGCAATCCTGTTCCTATAACCTGCCATGGTACCCTGAGGTAAAGAATGAGGATTGAGGATATCAGATAACCGCTGGCTATGGCCTGGAGAGTATTGCTGTAGAATTTTATGTTGCTCCAGTTCAGGCTAAGGAGATTGCCCTGGACTGCCATTCCAAGGATCCAGAGAATTACGACCCTCTTTATTATATGCGGCCATAATGCTGAAGGAGAGCCTTCCTTTTCAATTCTCTTTTTAAAAGAAAAAGGCATTGATACTCCTACAATGAAAAGGAAAAGCGGCATTATCAGATCATAGAACCGGAATCCGGTCCACATAACATGAGTAAGCTGCGTGGAGATAAATCCGGTTGCCGGCGTATGCAATATCCTGTCAAGGCTTTTGAGAATTGCTTCTGCACCTATTATCCAGAAAAGGTCAAACCCTCTCAGAGCATCAACTGCCGCTATTCGTCCTGAAACATTCTGTCCGGGTTTAGTCACCATGAACAAGTCCAGCTGTGAAAAGAATTTGTTCTCCATGGAGAGTAAATATTTAATATTGAACCAGTCTTGAAATCAGTTGAAACCAATTTGTCTTTCCAGACTAATTTTAATGGTTTCGCACTACCATATCGTTATCAATCAACCTGGAATTGTACGACTGAATCACTGCTTTCATTTTCTCAGTCATTATGTTAACCAGGTCCGGCTCTTTTGTTATAAGATTTGATTCAAGGTATTTGTCGGTCCTGAAATTATAGAGATCCATCGCCCGGTTATCCATCATCTCAAGGATATGATCCCTCATATAGAGATGATAATTGCTGCCGTTTGTATTGAATGCAAATGATTCACGTGAGTCGTCAAGAAGGTTAGTGCCGAATGCAATATAATCATGGTCGTAATTCAGGTAATTCAGGATTGTCGGCATTATATCGATCTGTTGCGCAATTCGTTTTTTCATGCCTTTCAGATCGCTGCCGGGCTTAAAAAATATTATTGGGATGCTGTAGGAGCCGAAGTCATTCTGAAATTCCTTATGAATGGACTCATTTGTATGATCGGCAGTAATGACAAACAATGTATTCCTGAACCATGGTTTATCAGAGATTTCCGTAAAGAATTCCCTTAAAGCAAAATCAGTATATCCCACGACTTCAACGATGGGTGCCGGTCCCTTTTTAAATTTATTCACATATTTTTCAGGAACCTTAAATGGATGGTGGGAAGAAATTGAAAATATTGAAGCAAGAAACGGCTGCTGGAAGCCATTGAGCTTTTGTGCGAAAAAATGGAAAAATGGCTCATCCCAAACTCCCCACATTCCATCAAAATCATTCTTGTTAGGGTATTCATTGAGGCCGAAATAAGAGTCAAACCCGGCCATCCTGGCAAATGAATCAAATCCCATTGATCCGTTCGGGGCGCCATGAAAAAAAGCGGAATAATAGCCTTTTGTCTTTAATAAAGAAGCAATCCCGTTAATCTGATTGTTGGCATAGTGTGAAATGATGTAAGGAGTCTCAAGGGATGGGACAGATGCAAGTATTGAAGGCATGGCATCTATCGATTTTTTACCGTCTGCAATGGAAACGTCAAAAGTCAGGCTCTCTTTTATCAATGAATCAATGAACGGAGTATACCCTTTGTAAGTTCCACCTTCCAGCTCAGAGCTGAGAGATCCTATATATTCCCGTGCAAAGCTCTCAAGTATAATAATGACGACATTATCTTTTGTAAATGGCTTTGTTGTATCGGGAACAATATGAGGATTATAAATCTCATCGAGCTTCTCCTTTTCAAAAAAATGGTATTTCACCAGCGGTTTCTTGCCCGATGTTCTTATAATGCTGAACGGGGTATTAAGGACAATAGGCACATCATGAGGCGATTTTACATATTTGGCTGCATTACTGATTGTTATCGGGCGTGTTGAATGCTTATATCCTCCTCTGGCTCCACCAATCACCAGAGCAAGAGCAACAGGAATGAAAAGGACATTTATCAGGTAATATGCGATCCTGCTCTTTGGTTCCGGCTTTACTGGTTTAACTTTATTGTAAAGGAAAACCATAAGGAACCAGGTAAAAAAGCAAAGAATTGTTGCCGGCCAGTAGTCTGCCATATACTTAAAGAACATTTTTGATATATGCTCTTCATTTTCGAACGTTTTAAAAACGTCAGCAGTGGCTCTTTTAAACACAAACCGGTAATAAACAAAATCCATACAATTTGCAGCAATTGCAATCCCGTTGATCACAAAGAACAGGATACTTACTATCTTTTCGTAAATCGTGCTGTACCTGAAATCGAACGGAACAACTTCAAGCAGAATAAATGGCATATTGATATAAACAGCAGCCGAGATATCGAACAGGAGACCTCCCTTCATCATTATCAGAAACTCTCCCACAGAGATATCCGGGAACATTTTCAGATTGAAGAAATAAAATCCGATACGGCAAAGCGAGAACAGGAATAGAACAAGGAATATCCTGTAAATCAGTACAATAAGTATATTCTTGGTTAGATTCCTTAATTTCATCAGCGAAGCAATAGTTTTAAAATGTCTTTCAGAATTCAGGATTTAATTGCTGAAAAGAAAGCATCTAAAGTATAAAAACTATTTCTCCGTTGCAAACCTTACATCTTTCATCCATACAATTACAGGTGCAACTGTTGCAGTTCCCATTCCTTCGCCTGTGCCACCTGAAGGTCTTCCGCCACGACCACCGCCTGACCGGCCACCACCACCGCCACGTCCGCCCATACCACCGCCGCCACGTCCACCCATACCGCCACCACCTTCTTCACTCATTCCTCTTCCCGGACCTCCGCCCATTCTCGCGGGGTTAATTCCCGGGTAACTGAACCCAAGGATTATCGAACCATTATTCTTTTTCTTTTTATCAGATGCTTCGGGCATTTTTGCCAACGGGAATACGAGTTCGTACCACATATTACCCTCCTTATCAAATCTCATGGAACCCCTGAAAGTATTCATTTCAGCTGCAGAAATAAAGGAATGGTCTGAATCAGCAAGACCAATCAGTTCTATTCCGGCCGCCGGAGGCGTTTGCATGCCTGCGCCGCCCGAAAGAATCCCCCTACCCGGCATTCCTCTGGGCGGGTTTTGCTTTGACTGCATATCAGGTTTCCCCTGGTTTCCTGTTCGTGCAGGATACCTCAGACCAGTTTTTTTCCCTTTCCTGCCATTAGTATTTATCCATACAGTCAGACCGGATTTAAGTACCTGCCTCTGGATATCCTTGTCAAAGATCCTCAGATCAATGTAAAGGTTATCCCTGTCGTTGGATAAATTATAGTAGAACTTGCCTCTTTCAGTATATTTAAGATCAGATGACTGAAATGCAATATTATCATGCCCCTTATCGTGCCAATTCAGATAGAATGATTTATCCTTCTGGGCAAAGATGCAAGTGCTTATGGTTAATGAAAGAAAAGTAACGAACATCCTCATAAGAATATAGTTTTGGTGACCAGATATTAGACAATAAAATGTCTCGGATTATTCCAGTCAGGTAATCGTATAATGTTAAAATTGATCGATTGTAAAAAAAAATGCCAGGCTCTAACCAGAAGCCCGGCATTGATCAGGTTTATTTAAAGGTTTATTTATTTTGCATGTCCTGCATCATTTCTTTCAGGTCTGTATCCATACTGTTTACTCTCTTCCTTGCACCCATGCCAACAAGCATGAATATTACCAGGAGAGCAATAAGGACGTACATTACTATTTTTGTTGTCGCCGGATTTGCTTTCAAAGCTTCAACAAGTCCGTGATAAATAAGGTAAAGTGCAAAGACGTTTACAGCCAGTCCAACAATTGATCCTACTAGCGGGCTGAATCCTGAAATGAATCCAAGCAGCGCGCTTATAGGCATGATTACCATTACAGCAGCAGTAACTCTTGCGCAGGATTCAAAATCAGTGCTTCCCTTGCAGATTGAAGAAATAACCAGGGTAACTACTGCTCCGACAAATAATCCTATCACAGCTCCAATTATCGTATAGACAAGGATCATGATACCGAAAGCTCCGCCAAACATGCTGCCCCCCAGGTGAAGAATACTCCACAGAAATGAAATGATCCCTGCAACAGCTCCATAGATGATAGCTTTGATGACAGGTTCGCCTAAACCTCCCGTTGTCTTCATCGTCGAGAAGTAAGATTTCGGGGTTACAAGGACATCTTTAGATTCCTTAATAAAAGCATTAAAATCGAAAGAAGTTTCACTCATAGTCTTAACTTTTAAAGGGTTATAGTTAATCAATAATGGATAACCGTATTTTAAGAAATCCAAGTTAGAAAAAAAAATGACGTGAAGTATTAAAATAACCGATATTTAATCAGCGTCTTACCGCTGACTTAAGGTAAAAGAATATGGTTGTATGACTGTAAATGATATTGCAGCGTCACATCTGCTTACTCAAGGTAAGTATACCCGTAAAGTCCTGACCGGTAGTTTGAGAGGAACTCTTTTCCCTCCTCAAGCGAGATGATTCCTGCTTTTACAGATGAAGTAACCCATGTTTCGACAGTGCGGACAAGCTTTTTAGAATTGTATCCGACATAGTCAAGAACTTCAGCAACTGTTTCACCATCAATTACCTGGTCAATTTTATAACTATTCTCATCAACTGAAACGTGAACGGCATTTGTGTCTCCGAAAAGATTGTGCAGGTCGCCAAGTATCTCCTGGTATGCACCTACAAGGAATACACCCATGTAATAACGTTCATGACCTCTGAGTGGATGGACTGGAAGATGATGAGATGAGTTCCGTGTTGAAATGAAATTATCGATTTTCCCGTCAGAGTCACAGGTCATATCCTGTATAGTGGCTGCGATGGTTGGCTCTTCGTTAAGTCTGTGGATAGGCATTATGGGGAATATCTGGTCAATTGCCCATGCATCCGGAATTGACTGGAAAAGAGAAAAATTGCAGAAATATTTGTCCGACAATATTCTTGAAACCTGCCTCAGTTCATCATGAACATGCCTGGAGCTGTTTGCTACCTGGTAAACTTTTCTTGCTACTGACCAGAATAATCTTTCTATCTGGGCCCTTGTCTTAAGGTCAATCAGCCCGAGGCTGAACCTGTCGAGCGCCTCCTCCCTTATCTGCTGTGCATCGTGCCATGTTTCAAGCATCCTCGGTTGATTGAATTCATCCCATAAGGTGTAAAGTTCCTTCAGGAGCTCATGATCCTGCTCATTTATTTCCTCTTCCTCATCCCACGAAGGGAGTGTCGTTGTTTCGAGAACTTCAAAAATCAGCACTGAATGATGTGCTGTAAGAGATCGACCCGATTCAGTAATGACATTGGGATGAGGAATATTATTTTTATTGCTGGCATCCACAAAGGTGCTCACAGAGTCATTCACATACTCCTGGAGAGTATAGTTGACGCTGTTTTCGCTGTTCGATGAGCCTGTACCGTCGTAATCCACACCAAGGCCCCCGCCGATGTCAACAAATTCAACATTAAAGCCTAGTTTGCGAAGCTGCACGTAAAACTGCGATGCCTCACGAAGCGCGGTTTTTATGCGTCTTATCTTTGTTACCTGGCTGCCAATATGAAAGTGAATAAGCCTGACGCAATCGCGCATTTTGTTTCTCTCGATGAAATCAATAGCGTCGAGCAATTCACTCGAGGTAAGCCCGAATTTGCTGATATCACCTCCCGAATCTTCCCATTTGCCGCTTCCTATACTTGCCAGCTTAATACGTATGCCAATATTTGGTTTTACTTTAAGTCTCTTGGAGATCGTGGTAATGAGCTTGAGCTCATTGAGTTTTTCAACAACAAGAAAGATGCGTTTCCCCATTTTCTGTGCCAGAAGAGCAAGCTCAATATAATCTTCATCCTTGTAACCGTTGCAAATAATGAGAGACTCAGGGTCAGTGTTAATTGCCAGAACCGCATGCAGTTCAGGCTTAGAACCTGCCTCCAGGCCGATGTTGAATTTTTTGCCATGGCTGACAATTTCTTCGACAACCGGTCTCATCTGGTTCACCTTGATAGGATAAATAATGAAATTCTGAGCAGTGTAATCATACTCCTCCGATGCCTTCTTAAAACATTCTGAAATACTGATAATACGATCGTCCAGGATATCAGGGAACCTGATGAGAACCGGAGTTGATACATCTCTAAGTATCAGCTCATCAAGCAGCTCCTTAAGATCAACCGAAATACAGTTTTTCTTAGGAGTGACTGTAACATTTCCCTTGTCATTAATGGAAAAATAATCAACGCCCCAGCCATTGATATTGTACAATTCAGCAGAGTCTTCTACACGCCACTTTCTCATGATCAGTTATTTGACCAG
>Ga0209540_10001804_pt1 | contig 15685 bp, 15 predicted proteins | sample BarGraIncu01121A_FD_184501 | JGI IMG/M metagenome (GOLD analysis project Ga0209540, IMG submission 184501) | Arctic peat soil microbial communities from Barrow, Alaska - Barrow Graham LP Incubations 011-21A (SPAdes) (version 2) | ecosystem: Environmental > Terrestrial > Soil > Wetlands > Peat... | reverse complement strand
TCTTGCCAGAGTTAGGTGCACCGACAATAAGTAGTTTCATTACATCTTGAGTGTATTGCTCAGCCGACTACGCGCCGCCGGCTATCTCACTAGCATAAAAAGTGGACCAGTAAACGGGGTCAGGTCATCGAGACAAACGCCGATACCGTTGACAGCTGACAGGCCGCTATGAAAGTCTTCGCCAGTGACCCTGCGTAGGCTATCGCTCCTGCTCTTGGCCATCGCGTTTCCGCTGACCGTCGGAGCGTGTGCTGGCGGAACGCACGTCATCCCGTGGACTGATCAGAAACCAGCCGCTTCGAAGTACCGCCCGCCGCCGCTTGCTCACGCGTGCACGGCTAAAGACCTTCGGGCGACGCTCGCGCTTCAGGGGGCAACGCAGAACTTGGCAGGGCCGCTGACGCTCACAAACGTCAGCGATGGTTCCTGCGCGCTTGTCAGGAAACCGAAACTCTCTTTCACCGGCGCCGCAGCGAAAGCCGAGCGTTGGAAGCTCCAACTCATCCCCAGCCCAGTAAGAGCCGGGCCGGGGGACAAACAGGCACCTATCCAGTCGCTCCGAGCTCTTCAGTCAGGAGCAAGTGCGGTCACCTATCTGTTCTGGGGAAACTGGTGCGGCCCGGGCTCGGCTGCAGGCGGTGGCTCCGGAGCTGAACCGGAAGCTCTCGAGCTTCACCTCCAGGGAGGCAGTTCTGCCCTCATCTCGCTACGTCAGTGGGGCGCTCCGCCTTGCGGCGATCCGCGCCAGCCTGCTTTCCTTCAGGTCTCGGCATTCCAGCCCACCATCAAGCAATACCCCGCGAACTCGAGGCTGCCGCTGCGGGTGAGGATCGTCGGCGAGCGAACGATCCACCACGATGGCCCCCGTCTCCTCCTCCACCCGGGCAAGGTCTTCCACTACGAAATCGCGCTGACGAACACGAGCGGAATACTATTCCGGTTCAAGAGCTGCCCCGTCTACATTGAAGGGCTCGCTCTGGGGTCGAGTTCCACGTACGCGCTCAACTGTAGGTCGACCGGGACGATCGGGCCTAGAAAGACCGCGCTCTTTGCGATGGAGTTCTCAGTTCCCGTAGGCGCTCGACTCGGGAATGGGGGTCTAGGCTGGCTGCTCGCACCGCACACCAACAACCCTCCGAGTGCAGATGCAGCCGTTCTCGTCGCGCGTTGACGCGGCCACTCTTTGACCACGGATCTTCTCGGCGACCGGACCACGAAAGGTGCTCCTGAGCAGCAACAACGTTGTGTTTACGACAACGGATGGAACTAAACGGAGCACGTTCAAACCCTCAAGCCGGGGTTGAGCTCTCTCGGCTCGGCGTTCTCCACGACGAGTTGCTGCGTCGGGCCTTGGTCAATCCTCGTGAACCTCGGTCTGCTCCTGCCAAGGTGAGCCCGGTGCTCGAGACCGTGACACTGGTGCTAGAGCGAGCCGAGAAGCCGATGCGGGCACGCGAGATCCACGCCGCTGCAGAAAAGCTCGCCGGTGCGCCGCTGCTCTGGGAATCTGTGAGGGCAGCGCTCTCGGCAAACCTGACGGGTGAGCATCCGCGCTTCCAAAGGGTGCGCCACGGCGTCTACCAGAAGGCCTAGGGCGCAAGCGGCCGCCGAGCGCGAAAAGCGGATTATGGATCTTACGAGGGTTTACGTCTTTCTTAGCTTCTACACAGCAATCCCAGACGTGCTTCGCGTACCGTAGGTGCCCATGCGCCAGCTTATTCGCGTAAGTTTGGTCATCCTCGCCTTCATGGTGGTCGTCGTTGTCGCGACGAGTGCCTCGGGAGCGCGGAAGGCGCCGAGAGTCAAGTCGCCTGCGGGTCCGATCGATACCGGAGTCAGCTACATGCCTCTTCGTTCCGACGCCGATACCGCAACGCAGTTCAAGCGCATCCGCGCGGCAGGCGCGAAGTACGTCGAGATCCGCATGTACTGGGCCAATGTCGCGCCCTCAGGGCCCACGCAGCCCGCCGGCTTCCAGGCCAAAGACCCCGCCGATCCCAACTACAAATGGGGCGCCTATGACAGAGCGGTACAAGCAGCCGCGGCGGCCGGGTTGAAGCCCAAATTGGCCATCACGTCCGCTCCAGACTGGGCCGAAGGCTCCGGTCGTGGGTCGGCGAAAGATGGGACATACAAACCAAGCCCAAGCGCGCTGGCGAACTTCATGACTGCGGCGGCGAAGCGCTACAGCGGGAGCTTCGAGAGTTTGCCCAGGGTGCAGTACTGGGCGGTCTGGAACGAGCCCAACCTGAATACCTTCATGGCTCCTCAAGTGGTCAATAGGAAAGCGTTCAGCCCGCGCTGGTACCGCTCGATGCTCAACGCCTCGGCCAATGCGCTGCACGCGGTCAACTCCAGCAACGTCGTCATTGCCGGAGAGACGGCGCCGTTCGGCTCCGCGAGGGCGAACCGAAACGCGACCATGCCGATCACCTTCATGGAGAAGGTGCTCTGCGTCCGCGAGAAGAAGGTCGTCAACAAGACGACCAAAGCGGTCACGTACACCTACAAGTCCGCCTGCACGAGGAAGACCGAGTTCGATGTCTGGGCACATCACCCGTACACCCAGAGCGGCCCGACGACTAAGCTGAAGGTTCACGGCGACGTGTCGCTCGGCGACATGGGTGAGATGCGAGCCGTACTGAACACCGCCATCAAGGCGAACCACGTACGGTCGAGTAAGCGAGTCCGGCTCTGGGTGACGGAGTTCAGCTGGGATTCGAAGCCGCCCGACCCGAAGGGCGTCCCGATCGTGCTCGAGACTCGCTGGGTCTCGCAGATGCTCTATCAGATGTGGAGCTCCGGGGTGTCACTCGTAACCTGGTTCATCCTCCGCGACCAGCCCATGAGCACGTCGCCCTACCAATCCGGGCTCTACTACGCCGGCTCCCACGGAATCTTGACGGATAAGGCCAAGCCGATACTGCGCGCCTTCCGCTTCCCCTTTGTTGCTCTGCCGAGGACCGCGAACGGAAAGACGACCGTGCAGCTCTGGGGCCGTATGCCAACAAGTAAGGCCGGCAAGGTCATCATCGAGCGCAAGTCCGGCAGCAGGTGGAAGCGGGTCAAGGTGTTGAAAGCCAATCGCTACGGCATCTTCAAACTCCGGATCGGCAAGCCTGCGAATACCGTCTACCTCAGAGCTCGGCTCCCTAATAAGAGCGATCAGTCCGCCCCCTTCTCGCTGAAAGCTCCCAAGAAGCCTTGGAAAGGCTGCCCCTTTGGAACCTGCTAGAGAAGGCTTCGTAACCCGGCCTGTGGTCGCGTCCACGACAGGCTTGGAGAAGCTATGAACGAGATCTGCTTTGTTCGTGACGGCGGGCGGAGAGCGGCAAGGTGATCCACGTCGAGAGCGACGGGCGCGGGGGCGCGGAGCTCGCTTCGTCGTGACGCTGCCGCGAGTTGCCCGCGGCGAAGGAGAGCGCTCTGATGATCTCGTGACCGATGGGGAACGCAGCTCCGGCGCGCTCGGACACTTCCCCGCGATGCCCAGCCGCTTCCTATGCCGACGAGGCCGGGCGCAGGGTCGAGCGGGACTCGCCACGCCGAGGAGGAGGAATAGCCGCGAGCGGAAGGACGGGGCTACGGCGTCGGCTCACCGTAGCGCGGAGCGTGCGCCCCCTGCCGGACTTGCTCCAACGCGAGTGGTACTGAGAGCCGCCGGTGAGTTGCACCGGCGGCTCAGTCGAAGTGGCGATCAGCCGGACTTGACGCGGGTGGCGACAAGCCGACGCGTCGAGCTCACCATTTTCCCCGCTCTAGGTCTTTGAGCATCGAGATGTCGAGCGCCTGCTCGGCGACGATCCTCTTGAGCCGGGCGTTTTCCTGCTCCAGCGCCTTCAGGCGGTGAGCCTCGTCCTCCTTGAGCGCTCCGTACTTGAGCCGCCAGCGATAGAAGGTCTGATCTGAGACCTGAAGGCGCTTACAGGCCTGAGGAATCGTCAAACCTTGAGCCTGGAGCTTCTCCGCCTCCCTCAGCTTGGCGATGATCTGCTCCACGCTGTAGCGCTTGCGTGCTGCCATCTCAACCTCCATTCGGTCTCTCAGAGTTAAAAGCTACGACACTCGAGCTGGACCAGATAAAGGGGGGCCGGACATTTGAGTAATCGGAATACGGCTCTTTCGATAAATCAGGGCTAGTTCCGGTTGCGAGTTAAGCGCTCGCGCGAATCGATCCTAGTTGCTCGAGCTCGGTGATAGGCGTATAGCGCTCGAAGTCACCGCTGACGACGAGGCGGAACTGCGCCAAGGCGAGATCGACGACCATCACGCCCGCAAAGAGATCCTCGGCCTCGAGAGACCATTCGGCCATCGCCGGGTTCTTCTGGTCGTTCAGCCACTCGCGGCTCATCTGGCGCCGAAGCGACTGAGTCAGTCCGGGAACCGCGCCAGGACGCAGAGTCCCTTTCACCTCGAGCGCGAGCACGGCGTCGTCCGGGGCGAGCAAGAGAAGGTCGACGCCGTGGATACCAGATGTCGGGATCTGCCAAAACAAGCTGTACCCGTGCTCGTCGAGGATGATCTCGGCGACCGACTCGGCGACTTCGCCGGTAACCCGCGCGAGATGGCCTGAACGCTGTGAACGCTCGATGGTTGCGAGGCTATGCGTACGGGCACGCTCAAAGAGTTCTTCGGCCGCTCGGCCAGCGTCGATGCAGCCCCGGATCGTGCTTTCGTCGATCGGGAATGGTGTCGCGGAGCGGATAGCTGCCCTGACGGGCATTAGTTCGCGTTTCCCTGGCAGGTTGCTCATTGTTCGCCAGCTCGCAACGGAGCTCTGGCAGCCGCGAACAAGCATAAGCGGTATGGAGCTAGGCGGATTCGAACCGCCGACCTCCTGGGTGCGATCCAGGCGCTCTCCCATCTGAGCTATAGCCCCGCGCGGTTACAAAGTCTAGCGCCAGCAAACACACGCCCTCGCCTTCCACTCCATCCCAATTCGTTTCACCTCGCGGCGGACGCACGGCTCGAGGCTCGCGTTAAAAACCGACGAAAGCCATCATGCCTCCGCAGGAGGCAGACTTTTATCGACAAATCCGGACGACTCGCGCACGATCAGCTCGACCGGCACGATCAGCTCGACCGGATTTGCGCCGGGGTCGACGATCATGCGCAGCACACCCTCGGCCGCCGCGATCCCCTGCGCCGTCGCGTCCTGGCGCACGGTGGTGAGCTGCGGCGACACGAGAGTCGCGTAGGGAGAGTCGTCGTAACCGACGATGGCGATGTCGTCGGGAACACGCAGGCCGGCCTTCTCGATCGCGGCCATGGCGCCGATGGCCATCATGTCGCTGGCCGCGAAGACCGCGTCTGGGCGCTCGTCCAGCGCCAGCAGCCTCTCCATCGCCACCTCACCGTCGTGGAGGAAGAAATCCGCCTCGGCCAGGTAGTCCTGCCGAGCGTGGAGGCCAACATCCTCGAGCCCGATGCGATAGCCGAGCAGGCGCTCGCCTCCAACCGCGTGAGACAGGGGCGGGTGGATAGTCGCGATCCGGCGCCTACCGGCCGCGTACAGGTGACGGACTGCTTCGAGAGCCCCGCCGACGTTGTCGGACGAGACGTGGCCAAGTCGAGGTGCGAGACCGACGTCATCGACACCGACACAGGGGATCCCTGCCTTGAGCAGCCTGGACACCCGCAGATCATCAGTGGTGAAACCGTGCAGGATGACACCGCGGACGCCGCTGTCGCGGCAGCGGCGAAGGTAGGCATCAGGGTCGGAATCGATGGTGGTGAAAAGGAGCAGATCGCAGCCGCTCGCACGCAGGCGCGACTTGATGCCCTCGAGCAGTCCGAGAAAGATCGGATGCGGGCTGTCTGTGTATTCCCAGGTGATCGTCGCCACGCCGATCACCGGCGGCGTGGCGCCCTCCGTTCGCATCTTTTCCGCGGCCAGCGCGTCGGCTCTTTCGCGGAAGAGCTCTCGCTCCTTCGTTTCCTCCTCGATTGCAGCGAGAATTGCGGTTGCCGAATGGCTCATGTCTTGGAAATCGACCGATTGTGAAGGTATTTGACCGTGAGGCGGCGGCGCGGAGAGCCGCACCTCTCCCTCCCGGAACCGTACTGTAGCCAGAAGGGCACTAGCGCCCGCCCTCCACGCGCGAGCCGCCGACTATCTGATCGCTCCCGTCTTCGAAGCGCACCCAGGCCTTGAATCCACCGTCGTAGTCGCGTGCCCAGAGAACGAGTCGGGCATCGCGGCCGGCGACCCGGCAGTGTTCGTCGCCCTCGCGATCGAGTCCGCGCCAGATACGCACAAACGGATTTACCTCCCATTCCTCAGCCACGCTGGTCTCTTCGCTGTGCCCGGGCAGGATGCGCGTCTCGGGCGGAAGCGCAAGCAGGACTTCCATGATCGAGCTGTGCAGGTCGGCGAAGCTCGAGCCCGAGCCGCCGACCGAGCCGGAAAACAGCGTGTCGCCACTGAAGCAGGCGCTGCCGTTGATGAGAAAGGAGAGCGAATCGGCGCTGTGCCCGGGCGTCACCAGCGTCTCGATCGAGAGCTCGCCCGTCTCGAACCGGTCGCCCGCCCGCTCGATCGGCTCGAGGCCGAAGCGGCGCCGGAGCGACTCGTTGCCGGCCGTGTGATCGGCGTGCCCGTGCGTCACCAGCAGATGCGTCGGCGTCAACTCGTGCGCCTCGACCGCCTGCAGCAGCGGCTCGAGCGGAGCGCCACTGTCAACGAAGACCGCCCTGCCACCGCGCCTATCGCCGATCAGATAGGCATTCGAGAGCCAGCCTGGATGCATGCTTCGCTCGATAATCACGTCATCAGTCCCCCTTCAGGCAATGCTTCCGAAGCTGGAGCGCCTTGCTAGTTGTGAGACTAGGCTAGTTGATCGGATGTCCGAAATTCTCACCCTCCCGGCCGGCTTTCCGCGCCGCGTCAAGGCAATCGCCTCCGATCTCGATCGCACGCTGATCGGCGAGGACTACGAGCTGCACGAGCGCACCGCCGCCGCAATCGCGGCCGCGCGGGCGGCGGGAATCCATTTCGTGGTCGTGACCGGTCGCATGTTCCGCTCGGTGCGCCCCTACCTCGAACTGGCGGGCATCGACGACCTGGCCGTCTGCTACCAGGGTGCAATCGTCGCCGATCCCGTGAGCGGACGCTTTCTCCGCCACGTGGCGATCCCGCTCGAACTGGCGCGCGAGACGATCGCGGCCGTCGAGCAAGAAGGGTTCCAGCTCAACTGCTACGTCGACGACAACCTCTACGTGGCGAAGATGACGCCCGAGGCCCACGCTTACGCCGAGCACCAGCGGATCCCGATCGACACGGTCGGCAACCTGCGCGAGTGGCTGACCAGCCCGCCCACGAAGCTGGTCGTGATCGGCGAGCCGAAGGCGCTCGACGGGCTGGCGGGGCGCCTGCGCGAGCAGTTCAGCGGGCGACTGTACATCTCAAAATCGCTTCCCTTCTTCCTCGAGCTGGCCAGTCCGGAGGTGTCGAAGGGCTCGGGGCTCGGCTTCGCCGCCGAGCAGCTCGGCTTCTCGTCCGCCGAGACCGTGGCCTTCGGCGACGGAGAGAACGACATCGAGCTGCTCGACTGGGCCGGCTACTCGGTCGCGGTCGCCAACGCGCAGGCCGAGGTGCTCGTGCGCGCCGACTTCGTCTGCCCACCGGTGCAGGAGGAGGGAGTCGCGCAGGTGATCGAGGCCCTGCTCGCGTCCGAGACGGGCCTCCTCCCCGTAGACTTGCAGCCGTGATCGACCTCAAAGCCGCTCGCTCGGATCCGGATGGCCTCCGCGCTGCGCTTGCTCGCAAGGGCGGCGTCGAGGCGTTCGACCACCTGATGGAGGCGGACGCCCGCTGGTTGGAGCTCGTGCCTCAGGTGGATGAGCTTCGCTCTCAGACCAAGGTAAAGGGAAAACCGACTCCCGAGCAACTCGAGCAGCTGAAGCTGACCAAGACGAAGCTGCAGCGCCTCGAGGAGGAGCTGGCGGAAGCCGAGGCCGCCCGGGAAGCGGCACTGGCGCTTGTTCCCAATCCGCCACATCCCGATGTTCCGGACGGCGAGACCGACGAGGACGCCGTCGAGCTGAGGCGCGTCGGCGAGCCGCGCGCGATCGAGAATCCGCGCAGCCACCTGGAGCTCGGCCGCTTCGACATGGACCGGGCCGCGAGACTGTCGGGCGCCCGCTTCGGCTACATCATCGGTGACACCGCCCTGCTGGCTCTCGCGCTCTTCCGCTTTGCGCTCGACCTGCTGGGAAGCAAGGGCTTCTTGCCGGTGCTCCCGCCGGTGCTCGTGCGCGAGGAGGCGATGTTCGGCACCGGCTTTTTCCCAACCGACAAGGCCAACATCTACGAGATCGCATCCGACGGCCTTTACCTGACCGGCACCTCGGAGGTGGCGCTCGCCGGACTGCACATGAACGAGGTGCTCGAGTCGGACGAGCTGCCTCTGCGCTACGCCGGTTACTCGACCTGCTTCAGGCGCGAGGCGGGAGCGGCGGGCAAGGAGACGCACGGCATGTTCCGCGTGCATCAGTTCGACAAGGTCGAGATGTACGTCTACGCTCGACCCGAAGACTCCTGGCATGAGCACGAGCGCATGACGGCGATCGAGGAAGAGATTCTGCAAGCGCTGGAGCTTCCATACCGCGCCGTCGACATTGCTGCCGGTGATCTCGGCGCCCCGGCAGCCAGGAAGATCGATCTCGAAGTCTGGCTGCCGAGCCAGGGCCGCTACCGCGAGGTTACGTCCTGCTCCAACACGACCGACTTCCAGGCTCGTCGTCTCAAGGTCAGGCATCGCGGCGAGCACGGGATGGCGCCGGTTCACACGCTGAACGGCACCGCGGCGGTCGGGCGCATGCTCCTGGCTCTGCTCGAGAATGGGCAGCAGGACGACGGCAGCGTCATCGTCCCCGCCGCGCTGACAAGCTACGGCGCGCCTACCTCGTTCCAGCGCTAGCGGCGAGCCGCATACGAGGTTTCGACGACCCGGGTGGGCGATTCCCCCGGCGCGACCTGGACTATGCTGGCGTCGCGCGGCGGGGTGCCGGAGCGGACGAACGGGACGGTCTTGAAAACCGTTGGGGGTTCACGCCCCCCGTGGGTTCGAATCCCACCCCCGCCGTATAACCAACGGAAGTCCGCCTCCTTCGGAGGCTTGACGACTTCCGTTGGTGGGACTTGAAGTAAAGGATCAGTTGCGACGTCCGCCGGATCGCGAGAGAACACGGCGCCCGGGCGCCGAACCGGCAAAACGGACTCGAAAAGTCAGCGCGATTCAGACGGAATTCCGCCGAGAGGAGCGCACGAGTCCTCATCCCCTCCAGCCGCTCGAGGAGCCTCACAACACGAGGTTCTTCGGGTCGCTACTGGTGAGTGTCACGTACCCCTCTCAGGGGTCAAGAATCCAGCAAGAGGTGCCGATCGGAGTGATGTTGACATTGTTGAATCTCTCCCGCCAGCTCGAGGTGTAAGAATGATGCGAAGAACCAGCCGCGTGCCTTTCCGCCTGTTCCTTGTTGTGTGTGTTGTAGCGTTGGGTGGCGCGCTGGTGCCAACTGCAAGCGCTTCACAACTCATCGACCGGAACGCGCTCAAAGTCCGACTCGCCGTGAACAAAGCCGGGATCGCGATGCTCACCTACTCCAAGAGAGGTGCGCGGAAGAGGGTCTACCACGTCCTGGCCAGAGGAGCGATCAACGCCCGTCCACCGTCGAGGAGCGTCAAGCAAGTCGAGTTCAAGCTCGATCGCGCCGGCGGTTGGGGGTTCTTCCGCAACGGGAAGTACTGGAAGCGCTTCAAGAACGTCTGCGGCCCCTACGAGGGCGAAAACCTTGCCTGGTTCGTCACCGCCTGCACGATGCCCGACGGCTCTCACTGGGCGGTCCAATCCTGGCAGCGCATGCTGGCCAACTACGGTCTGCCGTCCAAGGGCCTGAGGAAATCCTGGGAGCTGCGACTGTCGCACTGGAACACCGATATACCGGTGCTGACGATCAACCTCGACTGGTCGTGGGCCGGGCGCTTCGATCACCTCTGGGGCTTCTACGCCTACGACGGTAAGCCCGTCTACGGGTACAAGCAGACTCCTCAGGGCGCACCGCTCGATCACTTTGGCCGCAACATCTATGTCGATACCTTCAACTCTCGCTACGGAGCGGGCTGGAAGCGCGAGAACAGCTTCCTCGCCCATCCTCCCACCGGCGGCTTCTGTTACGGCTTCTCCGTTCATCGCAAGAACGGGATAACAGGCAGGGGCACGAGGTACCGTGCCACCGTCCAAGGGCCGGGCGTGGCTCCGGATGTGTTCTGGATGGCCGACGCTCCGGGCCCATTCGACAAGGCGCTCGACGCGATTGCCAATCAGCGCCAGGTCGATGATCTCAAGGGCGACGACAGGTGCAACATCAACTAGGCCTTTCGGCCTGAGTGAGAAAGCAAGCATTCGACCGCGCCCGGCGCATCAATCGCCCGGGCGCGGTTCTATGCCTATGATCGCGCCATGAACAGCAGCGTCGACTCCGGCGCGCTCGAGGCAGTCGTCTTCGACATGGACGGCGTTCTCGTCGACAGCGAGCAGATCTGGGACGAGGCGAGGCGAGCGTTGGCGCTCGAGCGGGGCTTCGCCTGGCCGGAGAGCGCGCAGCGCGAGATGATGGGCATGAGCTCGCTGGAGTGGTCGCGCTACATGCACGAGCGAGTCGGGCTCGCCGAGGCGCCGGAGGAGATCTCGGCCGAGGTCGTGCGCCGGATCGAGGACCTCTACTGGCAGCATCTGCCACTGCTCGAGGGCGCCGTCCAGGCTGTCGAGCGCATGGCCAAGCGCTTCCGGCTCGGGCTGGCCTCTTCCTCGAACCGACCGATCATCGAGCTGGTGCTTGAGCTCGCCGCGATAGCAGACTGCTTCGAGGTCACCGTCTCGTCCGAGGAGGTCGAACGCGGAAAGCCGGCGCCGGACGTGTATCTGGAGACGCTCAGTCGCATGAAAGTCGTGCCGGCGAGAGCGGCGGCAATCGAGGATTCGACAAGCGGGCTCCTCTCCGCGCACGCGGCCGGCATGTTCGTGGTTGCCGTCCCCAGCCCCGTCTTCCCGCCCCGTCCGGACGCGCTGGCCGCCGCCGACGTCGTGATCGACTCGCTGACCGAGCTCACGCCCGAGACCGTACTCGCTTCGTGAGATCAGCTTTTAGTGGGTGAACAGGCGCACGCCGGTGCAGGTCATGAGTAGGCCGTATTCGTTCGCCGCCTCGATCACCTCGGCGTCGCGGATCGAGCCGCCGGTCTCGGCCACGTAGCCGACCCCGACCGCCGCGGCGCGGTCGATCGAGTCGCGGAAGGGAATGAAGGCGTCCGAGCTCAGCGACATGCCCCCGAGCCGAGCCAGCCAGTCGGCGCGCTCCTCCGCGCTGAGCGGGCGCGGCTCTTCCGAGAAGGACGTGAGCCAGGCTTCGCGCTCCTTCGGCGTCATCTCGTCGCGCAGATACAGATCGATGGCGTTGTCGCGCTCGGGGCGGGTGATTCCTTCGCGGAACGGAAGCGCCTGCACGAGCGGGCTGCGGCGGAGGTGCCAGAGCTGGGCCTTGTTCGCCGCCAGCTGGACGCAGTGGATGCGTGATTGCTGACCGCAGCCGACGCCGACCAGCTGACCGCCCGAGGCGATGGTGACCGAGTTGGATTGCGTGTACTTGAGAGCGATCGTGGCCAGCAGCAGGTCGCGGGCCGCCTCTTCGGGCAACTCGCGATTCTCGGTCACGATTCCTGCGCGGAGGTCGTCGAGCGTGAGGCGCGCGTCGTTGCGCGGCTGCTCGAGCGTGACGCCGAGCAGGTCGCGGCGCTCGACCGTCGGCAACTCAACGCTCGGGTCGGCCTCGAGCACGAGGTACTTCCCCCGCTTCTTCTGCTTCAGGATCTCCAGTGCGGCGGGCTCGAAACCGGGCGCGATCACGGCGTCCGAGACCTCCTGAGCGAGCAGCGTGGCGGCCGCCTCGTCGACGACGTCGCTCATCGCTACGCAGTCGCCGAAGGAGCAGAGGCGATCGGCACCGCGGGCGCGCGCATAAGCGGTCGCAACCGGACTGAGTTCGACCTCGCCGACGAAGTACGACTCCGTCAGGTCGTCGGGCAGAGGCACAGCGAGACCGGCGCCGGCCGGACTCAAGTGCTTGTAGGAGGCCGCCGCAGCAAGCCCGAGCGCCTCGCGCAGCTCACGCACCAGGTTCCAGGCCAGAAGCGCATCGAGGATGTTGATCGCGCTCGGCGCGCCGTTCAGCACGCGAAAGGGAAGGCGCTCGCCGGCTGCCAGTATTTGCGCGGGCGCCTGGTGCGGGTTGATTCCGTAGCGAAGCTCGAGTCGCGCCTGGGTGGTCATCGAAAGCCCTCCTCTGAGGTTGTCGGTTTGCCCAGGCGCTCGGCTTCTTTACCCGCCGCTCCCCGGTGGTTTCTTCCACCTCGTAGCGCCAGTTGCGGCGGGGCTCCATTCTCCCACAACGACCGAGCCGGGGGCGGCGCGAGGAGACGGGGAGAAGATGCCCATGGCGATTCTCTATTCGCCCTCCACCGAGCCACCCGCCCGCGGGGTCGAGCCAGAATACCGTCCCGAAATGCAGAAAAGCGCGCGGTAATGCGCCTTTTCTGAAGCGAAAAGCACTCGCTCGCCTTAGTCTCGGCGAAGTACTAGTCGACGCGGCCGAGCAGGACGCAGCCGTTGTGGCCGCCGAGCCCCATCCCGTTCGAGAGCGCGTAGGAGAGATCGGCCTTGCGCGCCTGATTGGGGACGTAGTCGAGATCGCACTCGGGGTCGGGGTGCTCGTAGTTGATCGTCGGTGGGATGACTCCGTGCTCGATCGCGAGCACACAGGCGATCGCCTCGAGCGCGCCCGCGGCGCCGAGACAATGCCCGAGCATCGACTTGGTCGAGGAGACCGCGAGCTTGTAGGCGTGGTCGCCGAAGGCGGCCTTGATCGCCTTCGTCTCGGCGGCGTCGCCGAGTGGAGTCGAGGTGCCGTGAGCGTTGATGTAGCCCAGCTGCTCGGGCTCGATGCCTCCGGTCGCGAGGGCCTCGCGCATCATGCGCGCCACTCCGCTCGCCTCGGGATCGGGCTGGGCGATGTGGAAGGCGTCGTTCGAGGCGCCGTAGGAAACGACCTCGGCGTGGATCTTGGCGCCGCGAGCCCGGGCCGCTTCCAGCTCCTCGAGTACCAGTATTCCGGCTCCTTCGCCGATAACGAATCCGGCGCGTGTCGCATCGAAGGGACGCGAGGCGCGCGGCGGATACTCCTCCTCGGCGGCGAGGCCGCGCATGTTGCAGAAGCCCGCCAGGATAAGCGGCGTCAGAGCGGCCTCGGCACCGCCGGCGAGAATGGCGTCGGCCGTTCCGCGGCGAACGATCTCGGCGCCTTCGCCGAGCGTGTAGGAGCCGGTCGCGCAGGCGGCGACCATCGCGAAGTTGATTCCACTGAAACCGAAGGCGATCGCCAGCTGGCCGCTGGCCGCGTCGGTGAGGACGCTGGGGATGAACCAGGGCGCCACGCGACTATGGCCACGCTCGAGCCTCGTCTGCTCTTGAGTTGCAATGCCGCCGATGTCGCCGACAGCCGAACCGAGAACGATTCCGATCCGCTCGGGCGCGTAGGCACCGAGCAGGCCGGCGCTCTCCACCGCCTCCTTGGCGGCGGCCAGCGAAAACTGCGTGTAGCGCGCCAGCTTGCGCAGCTCCTTCGGCGGCGCGAGCCCGGTCGGGTCGAAGTTCTTGACCTCGGCGCCGATCTTCACCGGGTAGTCGCTGGCGTCGAATCCTTGGATGAAATCGATTCCGCTCTTACCGGCGACTAGCCCGTCCCAGGTCGTGGCGAGGTCGTTCCCAAGCGGACTGACCGCTCCCATTCCGGTGACCACGACGCGGCGCATGGCCAAACTCTAGTTGAGGCGGCCGGCCGAACGGCGGGTGAGCGTGGCCGCCGCGGCACGTTCGAGACCGTCTCTCGCCGGCGACCAGGGCGTATGCTGAGAGCAGGATGATCGACGAGCATTCTCCGGGCCTCAACCTCTCGCTCGATCCGCTGGACGACTACATCGTCATTCAGCCCTCCGACGAGGAAACCGAGACGCGCGCGGGCCTGATCATCCCCGCCAGCTCCGAGAACAGCTGCAAATCTGGTGTCGTCACCGCCGTGGGCGCCGACGCCGAGGGCATCGAGCCGGGCGACAAGGTTCTCTTCCCCAAGGACGCGGGCTACGAGGCGCGCCTGGCCGGAACGGCCGTGCGAGTCATCCGCCGGCGCGACCTGATCGCGCGCATCAACGACTAAAACCGACGAAAGTCCGCCCTCCTGCGGAGGGCATGACGACTTTCGTCGGTGGAAGAGGAAGGCGACCGGGGGATGGCGTTTGTTGAGCCGCGCCCGCGCAGGTCGGTCGCGGCGGCCGACCTCGGAGGTCATGGGCGTAGCAAAGCGAAAGCTCTAGCTCTATGCAGATAAACGAGCCGGATACCGCGCCGCCGATGATTGGGACGCTCAGGGAGGGCGCGCTGCACGCGCAGCTCAAGGAGTGGTACCGCAACCCGGGTGACGAGCTCGAGCAGCGGCTCTCGGGCTACGTCGTCGACATCGTGCGCGGCGAGCTCCTGATCGAGATCCAGACGGGCGGCTTTGCGCCGCTCCGACGTAAGCTCGACGTCCTGACGCGCGAGCATCCGGTGCGGGTCGTGGCTCCCGTGGCGCGCGAGCGCAGGATCGTCCGCCTTTCGAGCGAGGGCGAGATCCTCTCCGCCCGCCGCTCTCCCAGGCACGGTGCGGTCGTGGACGTCTTTTCTCGCCTGGTCAGCATCCCCACACTGCTCTGCAGGCCAATGTTCGAGATCGAGATCCTGTTGACCGAAGAGGACGAGCTGCGCATCCACCAGCCGGGGAAAGCATTCAGACGCCGCGGCTGGACCGTCAGCGGACGGTCGCTCTCGAGCGTCGTAGAACGCGTGCGTATCGCCGGCCCCGAAGACGCTGCGGCGCTACTACCGTCACGACTCCCCGAGTCGTTCGACACCGCGGAGCTGGCCGAAGCGGCGGCAATCACCCGCCGGCTTGCGCAGCAGATGACCTACTGCCTGCGCGCGATGGGAATGCTCGAGATAACCGGCAACCGCCGCCGCGCCCACCTCTACCGACGGACCTACGCTCCGGCTCGCGTTTCGCAGCGGCGCCGAATACAAAAAGTCCCCAGAAAGAGCGAAGCCCGCCTCGCGTAAGCCGCAGACGGGCGACGCCATTGCCGGGATGAGGGGGGAGCCGGCCTCTAAAGTTTCGTCTCTGGGCCCGCGCGAGGCAGCACCCCATCGGGGGATTTTCGCGGCGCGGCGGGGTTACCGGGGATTGGCCGGTTCGTAGACCCCACGCCAGTCAGCTATTCTGACCGCGCTCGGAGAAGTGGCCGAGTGGCTGAAGGCGGCGCCCTGCTAAGGCGTTAAGGGGGTCTTAACCTCCTTCGAGGGTTCGAATCCCTCCTTCTCCGTTATTCCGGCGAAAGTCGGCCCGCGGAGCGGGCCCAGACTTTCGCCGGCGTACCGAGTCGTACAAGTCACCGCGCCTTCGTATCCGCGAAAAGTCCGCCCTCCTACGGAGGGCATGACGACTTTTCGCGGTGATAGATAAAGGCGATCCAGAGGAGGGCGTTTTGTAAGCCGCGCCCGCCATGTCGGTCGCGGCGGCCGGAATGCTTTCGCCATCGGTG
>Ga0209540_10001802_pt1 | contig 15690 bp, 10 predicted proteins | sample BarGraIncu01121A_FD_184501 | JGI IMG/M metagenome (GOLD analysis project Ga0209540, IMG submission 184501) | Arctic peat soil microbial communities from Barrow, Alaska - Barrow Graham LP Incubations 011-21A (SPAdes) (version 2) | ecosystem: Environmental > Terrestrial > Soil > Wetlands > Peat... | reverse complement strand
CTTTCCGCTCTCCCGTAGGGGCTTAGTCTTCGGGCAGCGCAGCGGGGCAAAGCGTTGATTTTGAGCGGCTATTATACATAATGACAGCTTATGTGTCTTTTTTCAGGGTATTTCCCCGAGCGTAGCGAGCCTATTTGGTGAAAAAGCGCACATAACTAAGCATTATGTATATATAGCTTTGAGTTGTTTTTTTTCTGGCGCAAGTGCAGCACGGTGGTGGCGGTTGGAGTGCAAACGTCTTTTTTGCCTTTTGCAAAAAGTGTGACAGAAAAAAAACAACGAAGCGTGGATTGTGCGGAAGACGACAAAAAGACCGTGCAAGCCCAGAGGTACGAGGGGCGGGGATTTTTGGCGGCTGGGGATTTGCCCCGCTGCGCTGCCCGTAAAGAACATCCAAGCGAAGCCTGACCTTTGGTTTTAACAACTTTTATAGGCACACTTTTCAAAAGTGCGCCAGCAGGTGACCTAAAAGCGTGTGTATTAGCGGTTCGTTGTTTACTTTTATCGTTAAATTCTCTTTCATTGCAACATTATCTATATGATATGTCCGTGAGTTGACCTTGGAAAAGATAGCAGTGTTGGGCTTTTCATCATTTTATCATTCTATATCGTTTCAACCTCATTTCAAATGCCTGTTCACTTCCTTCCATAACATCACAAATCTCCTTTTTAATTATCGACTGCTCAACCGAACCAGAACAAATTATTTTTAGTTTTTTGCTCTCTGAATCCATTGATAATATATATTCTGCATCTCCATTAACAGGAATATTTGCGTTATGCGTGACTACAATAATTTGTCTGTGTTCTTTTGCTTGTTTAAGCCTGTCAACGACTAATTCATATACAAGTCTATTGTCTAAATCATCTTCGGGTTGATCTAAAATTAATGGAACATTACCTTGAGAAAGAATAAAAGTAAGAATTGCCGTAGTTTTCTGACCTGCTGAAGCTGTTGATAATGGTTTAAAGACGGTTGAGCCTGTAGGTTTATATTTTATTTCAATTTCATCCTCTGGTAATAATAATTCAATTTCATCAATTTGTGAATCAGGTAAACCTTTCACAAGGTTAACAAAATAACCCGTTACACCTATTACTGCAATTTCTTGTTTTATGTCTAAGAATATTCTTCTAACTGAATCAATCGTTGTTTCTACATTTCCATTAAAACATAAATCTGTTAAATAATCAACATCTGTTTGGTATGAATCTTCCTTACGAATGATTGTTCGTAGTTTATTAATAAATTCATTTCTATTGCGGAATGCCTTAACAGATACCTGAACTTTTTCGTCCTGCATATTCACATTGACAAAGGCTTGTCTTTGAGAAGTTATCTCTTTAGTTTTAAGTAAATAATCAGCCTTTAGTTGATTCCGCAACGAAATTTCATTAGTTAAGTTTATTTCTATAGCAATAATGGCTGCTAATTCTTTTTCTTTCGTTTCTTTGGTATTTGTTAGTTTTTCAAAATTCGCTATGTCGTTTATACCTTGCTGTTCAAGTTCTTGCTTTTTTGTATCGAAGTCTGTTTGGTTTTTATCAAAATCAAGTTTCCATTTTATTTTTAAAGTTTCAGTTGTGAAAATTCTTTTCAATTCTGCAATTTTTCCTTTAACAACTTCTAATTCTGATTTTAAAGAATTTAATCCATCAATTGCATTCTTTGAGAGAACTGAGATTTCAGTTTTATATTCATCTTCAAAACCTGAATAATCAATATCTTCCAAATCAAAAGAAGAAATTAAAGTTTCAAGGTTTGTTTCTCTTGTTTTAAGTTCTGAAATAAAATTTGATAATGTTCTTTTCTGTGCAGTGAATTTCTCTTTGCTTAATAGAATAGCTGCAATTCCGCTCTGTTGATAAAACTTAATCTGTTCGGTTAAATCAGATATTTCTGTTTGAAGTTTTCCTTTACCTGAAACTTGTTGTTTCATTGTTCTGATTGAAGCAGACTTTTCTAAAAATGATTTCTTGGTTATTTCTCTATCATTTTTCAATTCGCCCATACCATCAATCGAATTATCAATTCTTTCACGCAATGAATTAGGTTCCTGTGCTATTTCATATATTTGTTTCTGTGAATATTGCTCAAATTGAAAAAAATCAATAAAACTTTCCGCTGTTTCTATCTCCCAAGAATCAGTATCAAATGAGAATTTATAAACTGTTATGGTTTGATTAGTAGAATTTACAATACTCGTGGCAACTATTTTATATAAACTTTTATTTCTAACAAATTCAACTTCAACAACAGATTCATCGGTCAAAACCCCTTTTTGAGTTCTGTTATCAGTTTTTTTGTAAAATTCAGTTTGGTCAGATAAAATATCTTCTAATGCTTCAATATCAGCATTTCTGCTAAAAACACCTCTGATAAACCTTAGAATACTTGATTTACCACTACCACGACCACCAATAACCGTATTCAATTGTGGACTAAACTCAATTTTAAATGGATTTGCGTTATCTGTTATTGCAGTATTTGTAATAGTAACAGACTTAAACCATAACTCAGGTTTTGTGTACGGTAGATTTTGTGCAATAAAACAATTTTGTACTCTGAAATCAGGTAAAAGAAAAGCTTGTCTCAAACCTTCTAATGAAGGTGTTTCATCCATTTTTATCCATGTATATTTTTCCCCAATGCCATCTAACCCATGTTTTGGGTTTTTGGGCGAATTTGGATTGTCTGAAAATGTAGTTATGGCAAGTTTTTTAGAAATTGCTTTTTTAACAGGCTTATACCATTCCTCAATTTTTACAAAATCAATTTGAGGGTCAGGATTTCCATAATAATCATTCAGAGAATCCTTTAATGAATTGTTCCCATTTATTTGTAATCCAGTAGCTGCAAATTCTTTATGAACTATTTGAATTGCATTGATAAATGGTAATTCAAAAAACTTATCAAGATTATCAAAACTAATTGGTGATAAACCGTTAAACTCATCAACATGTGCAGGGATAACAATTGCACCATGCTCATGTGCTCTCTGAGCTATTTGAAAAATATTTTCTGTTGTACTTGCAGTTTGGTCTGCTAGGTTTGCCCTATCTATACCGCACCTAATAATGAAATCGTTGACATCGTTTGTTGTTTTATTTGTATCAAAAAGAATTAATAAATGAACTTTTGAAGTATCACAAGTAATTTCAACACCAGGGAAAACAAACAAATTTTTATCTTGAGCGGCAAGTTTAATTTTATCAATCCACTCACCTGTATTGTGGTCTGTAACTGCAACACAATTTAAACCCTTTTCAATTGCTTTATCAACCCATTGTTCGGGGGTTATTGTTTCGTCTTCAAAACATTTGCTTGCAGGGGTATGTAAATGCAAATCGCATTTAAACCAACTTGTACCTTTAAATGGAATATTCATAAATTTTTCTTTATTATTTGATTATGCCTTTATGCAGCAATACTTTCATATTTATTGTCGTATGTTTTTTTTACAATGACCGCTAACGACCGAGTGTGTGTTATATGGCGTTTTTATTTTTCTTGTTTTTTTTTCGCGCACTCTGGGCAATTAGAAATTAACCCTTCTTTATTCGAATAGTAAAAGGGTATTAAGTAAAATTCATTTTCAATAGTTATGTCATCAAATTCAAGACTTTTATTGTCATGATTAACTAATAAATCATTCAATGCCATATTTTCAGGATTATATATTTTGACTAATCTTTTTTGTCTTTCATAATTCGCTTTACTTGTACCACCGTTTTGATAAGCTTCATCAATAACTTCTAACATGTTAACGTAGTCTATTTGAGAACAGTATTTAATAATCTTATCTAAATTAGAATCGTTGATTCGTCTCAAAAAATCACCATGTTTAGCACATTTCCCAACCTCTGTGAACGGACCAAAACTAAATGAATAAGAATATTTGTTAGTTGCAATTTGTAAAGTTGTATATTGTCGAAGTGGTGGAGCTGGTAAACTCATATTCGATATCAAATCCATGAGGATTAAATAAAAATCCAATAAGTTATTTTGTTTACTCGGAAAACCAGATAGTCGTGTGTCAGTTATTTCAGCTATTTCTTCTGAAGAATAAACAGCTCTATAGGAATTTGTAGACTCCTTTAATTGTTGAATCAGTCCCTGATTTAAAATAACAATTAGATTAGGCCAAACAGTATTTGGATTATCTTTTTGAAAATCTTCAATATATTCAAAAAGAGATTCTCTTGAAAGAGTTGCATCATATGCGAACAAAATGCCAAATCCTAATGATGAAGAAAATTGCAAAGTCATTCCACCAAACTTCTTTGCTGTAGAATGGCTCTTTCTAAGACTCTTAAATGTTTTAATTTTATTTAATGCGTCATAAAGCGTGTCTTTGGAGTCTATATTTGATTTAACTTCAATAATACCATAAACACTTTCAATCGGGAAATATTGTATATTCTCAATGCTGATCAACTTTGGTGTATTAAGTTTGTCATAAATCAATAAATCAGTTTGATTACTTATGTGTCCAGTAGATGAGATTATATGAGAACTTCCGTCTGAAATACCAAATTTATCAGGAATATAGCCGGATTCTTTTAGAAATTTTCTCAATATATTTTCTCTTGCATTCCCTTTGTCTCCACTATGTTTTATTGATGATGCTCTTTCAAAATCTCTTCTCATATTCTCATCAATCAAAGACATTTGATATCCGATTCCTGAGAATCCTTCTTTTTCTCGAAGTTTTACATATTTCTGGTTGAAATCATCAATGTATTCTCTTGCTTTATAAGGGTCTTGATTTACTTGACTCTTTGTAGTTTTTTTCATATTTCTCAGTTCTAAAGTTTGTCGAATTGCAATCTTTCATTTTTTTTAAATGCCATATAACATCCAATAAATGTGCAATTGCACATATTTCCGCTTTATATCCTATATTTTATTGCACATACCCTCTATATATAGAGATTGGACAATAGTTTATTTTTCCCGCCTCGAAGATAAAAATTCCTTTTAACACCAACCATTCTCTGTTATCTGTTATCTGTAGCGTGCAAAATCTAGCACCCGATGTTTGAATATGGAAGTCTGGAGACTTCCTTCTAACCACGACCAAGCGAAGACGCTTGGCCGAACACAATAACACCAACCTACGACCAACTGAGTTGTAAATTTAGAATTTTTCGAGTTTGAATTTTGCAATCTATGTCTTTTATTTACTATAATTGGCCTTTACACAACTCTATGCTAACTAAAGTTTTATTTACGAAGTATTAGTTAGTATAAATTTGCATTATCATATAAAATGCGTACAAATTTATAATATTATTTTAGAAAAGTACACCATTCCGCATTATGGCTACCGTGAAACACATATCTGAATCGAATTAAATCTTTAATTTAAAAACAACAGTTGATATTATTTTTTGGTTCAAATATACAATCTATTTATGAAACAAAATCACTTACTTTGTACTTATCATAACTTAAAATACAAGATTTTTTTAATATGCAGCAGATCAGAAAAATAGCTGATTCATCGAACTTAGACTTCTATACAGCCAATATAAGTACACATGTTGTACTACCATTTATTGACGGTGGTATTGCCGCTGGCTTTCCAAGTCCGGCACAAGATTATATAGACCTGAAAATAGACTTGAATACTGAATTAATTACTAATCCATCAAGTACTTTTTATGCTCGGGTAAAAGGAACTTCCATGCAAGACGCCGGTATTATGGACGGTGATATATTGGTAATTGATAAGAGTCTTGAACCCAAAGACGGTGATACTGCTGTTTGTTTTATAGACGGTGAATTTACCCTAAAATATATCAAGTTTGAAACTGACATAGTTTATCTTATTCCTGCGAATCCTAAATTTGAGCCAATTAAAATAACTGAGGAAAATAATTTCTGCATTTGGGGTATTGTTACCTATTCTATAAAGAACCATAAACGATAAATGTACGGCTTAATTGATTGCAATAACTTTTATGCTTCATGTGAAAGGGTTTTTCAACCCTCACTGAATGGCAAAGCTATCGTTGTTTTATCAAACAATGACGGCTGTGTTATTGCACGGTCAACTGAAGCAAAAGCTCTGGGTATTCCTATGGGTGAACCAGCATTTAAATTAAAGGAATTGATTGAAACTAATCAAGTGGCTGTGTTTTCTTCCAATTATGTTTTGTATGGGGATATGTCTAATCGGGTAATGACAACAATAGGTGCATTTGTGCCTGAAATGGAAATCTATTCAATTGACGAAGCCTTTCTGTTGCTTAATGGGTTTGAAAATATAAATCTTTATGAGTTGGGTGGTAAGTTAGTGCAAACAGTAATAAGGAATACAGGAATACCTGTTAGTCTTGGGATTGCACTTACTAAAACACTGGCAAAGGTGGCGAATAAGTTTGCCAAAAAATATAAAAACTATAAAGGTGTTTGTATAATTGATAATGACGAAAAACGTGAGAAAGCACTAAAGCTGACAAAAATCGGTGACGTTTGGGGTATAGGTAGACAATACACAAAGAAACTTGAATACTACAGCGTGAATACTGCGTGGGATTTTACACAACGAAGTAAGGGTTGGGTAAGGCAACAAATGGGAGTTGTAGGGGAAAGAACGTGGCTTGAATTGCGAGGCACTCCATGTATTGAAACTGAATCACCTAAGTCAAAGAAAACAATCTGTACTTCACGAAGTTTTGGTGAAAAGCTAACCACTATTGAACCTATATCGGAAGCAGTTGCGAATTTTGCTGCCGGTTGTGCTGAAAAATTGAGAGCACAGAAATCTACGACAGCTGTGGTTATTGTATTTATCCATACAAATCCGTTTGCGACTAATCAACCTCAATACTATAATCAGGCTGTTTTGCAATTACCTGTTTCGAGTAATGATAGTACAGAATTAATTGATTATGCTTTTAGAGGGTTACAATCAATTTTCAGAGAGGGTTATCAATATAAAAAGGCGGGTGTTATAGTTAGTGAGATAAGCCCAGAAAGACCTTTACAAGCTGATATGTTTGATACCCGTGACCGTACTAAGTACAATAAAGTTATGGGGGTGATTGATAAACTTAATGCTTCATATGGTCGACAAAAAGTCAAGATTGCAGCGCAGGGATTTGACAGAAAGTGGAAATTGAAAAATGAAAAACTTTCGCCTTGTTATTCAACAAATATCAAAGATATTTTGGTAGTAAAAGCAGAATAAAAACAGCCCATTTCTCACGAAGTGGGCTGTTTGATTAACCTTAACTATGTCTGTCTGTAAACAATATAGTTGAGTGCAAATATAGTGTTTTATTTTTTAATTGTGAATAATTTTCAACACTTGCTTGGAAGTATTGTTTTTTGAGGTGATTTCAAAGATATAAACGCCAGTTTTTAGCTTTGGAATTCGGATTTGGGTATTTGTTAAGTTTACACCCTGGCAAATTTTTATTCCATTTGTTGAGAAAATTGTATAAGCAATTGAATCGTTTACCTTGTATTCGACAGTGAAACAATCCTCATTTTTGTTGAATTTTATATTGAACGGTTTTTCAATTATCTGTTGTAAGTCTGTTGAAATCTGATAAGGTGTGCCTTTTAGTGTCCCCCAAATATATTCTATTAGTTCGGGGTGGTCGATAAATGGATTACGGTTTTTTTGAATGGCATAGACATTTTCAACTCTTGTAAGTTCTTTTTGACTAACGGGGTCTTGTCTGCCCCATTGTAAGAGTAATTGGATTGCCCACGGTTTCAGAGTTGGGTATGTGTCAGGTTCCATCATGTTTTCAGAGATTGTTGAATCCCATTTTCTTGTATAATGTTCGTAAGCTGTAGCCATGTAAAAATATGACCGTGCAAAGTCTCCTTTGTATTGGTCTGCCGGTTCAAAAACTGTCCCTACATACCCATAATTACTACCTGCACCAATTTTCGAAACGCTGTTGGTGTATGTTGGTGTTCCTGAAACAATACCTAAAGGGTGATTACTTTTGTAGTTGTTGGTTTTACCATCCGAAGGATATAAATTATTTAGATCTTTGGCGGGACAATCGGGGTGATCAATATCACAACCCCACCAACTTTTCGGAACAGAATGTTCGATTTGAATGGGCATGCCAAAGCCCGGATAATATAATGAAACATAATTTGAAGGGAAATACCTGAGTGAATCGGAATACATGTCAATTACAAGATTATTGGTAGTGTTTCTGTCTGTTGAGTAGAAACCCTGCCATGTATTGCCTGTACCAGAACCATATCCCAAATAATGTGTCGTGTCTTGACAAATGATATTGTGCAGCTCTGTTTTTAGTGCTGCTGAGGATTTGCCATTCAGGGTATTGTAATAACCTATTGGGACTGAGGCAAAAAGGAATAATGAGTTAATAAATAATAATATTAATACTTTTGTTCTCATATGCTATGATTTACATTAAAACTCATTATTTTACCAGTAGTACTGTATAAAAAATATTTATATCTTTGTCACATGAATAAATCAATGCTGAAAATTAAAAAATATATCGAATTATATTACCCTTTAACTATATCTGTTATAGGAGTATTGATATTTTATTTTTGGTTTTCAAAAAACGGTCTTCTTAGTGGATTGACTACTAAAATTATGTTAGACAGCACATTATCTTTGATTATTTCAATTGAAGCAACCCTTTTTGGTTTTTTATTGGCTGTATTAGCATTAATTCTACAAATGAATAACAAGCTAATCCAAACTATTAAAGAATATGGAAGATTTAACGATTTAATAAGTTTTTGTAAGAGATCGGTATTTGCATCATTTTCTGTTGTCGTCTTATCAATAATTGTTTTGTTGATAAAAGATATTTTACTGTTACATGTTATTAAAACAACTTTATATTATCTATGGGGATTCTCGCTAATTTATAGCTTATTATCTGCTTTTAGATTTGTTAGAATTTTCTTTTTATTAGCGAATTCCAACTAATTGTAAAATTTGTTGTCGTAATTTCAATTCGACTAATTTTATACCATCCTTTCTTTCAACAATTTGTAAATCTTTTGCAATAGTAAGTTTATCAATTCTAAAAACGCCACTAACTCTATCAGATACGAAATTTACAGTTTCTTCAATAAGATTATTTTCATCACCCGATTTGCCAATTACAATTAATTTGTTTTTTGTCCTACCGTGTTCCCCATGAGGAATATTTAAATAACTGCTTGCCAGATCAATAATACTCCTTAAGTTTAATTTATTGAATGAAGTTTTCTCCGCAGAAAGTTTGATTGTAATACTTTTTGTTGCGTTTGTTTTATTAACTAAATTATGCATATCGCTAATTGCACCATCATTTCCTACTAACTCTCGAAGATATTGTGTAGGCTGTGCAATTTGTATTTCTACTGAATCCATTTCTATTAATCTACTGAGTCTTATACTTGCTTCAAGGTTCATAATAGGAGTAATGGCAACATGATATGAACTATTTGAATGAAGTTCGGAAATTGAATTAAAATAATATTGTATAACTGATTCTACAACTCCCATTCTATTTACTTCCCATAGTAAGACTTTCGAGGATTTTAAGTATAAAAAAACATTAGGATATGCAAAACCTTGACCTGCACCTAAGCTAACGGCACTATAGTCTTCTTCAACCCCTGGAGTGTGAACCGGAGCAATATCTTTTGTTTGAGTAGCTACAAACATGCCAGTAATAAAATTACCATTATCTGTCACATGTGATAACTCCAAATGTTTATTTTGATAATCAATAACATGTCTAAGGTTATTATCTAACAAAATATCCTCAAAGCTACGAGAGCCTGAGTATTCGACTAGTGAACAGAAAACTTTTTTTGGTTGTTTCATAAAATTTTTTTTTAGTATAAAATAGTTAGTCAGTAAAGTTAAATATCAAAATTGAATCAGTCCAACAATGCTTTTACCAGCATTATTTTTACCCACAATTATATTTTTACCTTTATCAAAAGACAAAGATATTTCCTTAATTGACCTATAGTTGCTAATAATTAGTTTTGATAAGTACATAATAGAAACAATTAAAATTCTGTTTCTTGCGCATATTCGGCATATTCTTCAAGAACTGTGTCTGTCATATATTCAAGACGCTTTTCATTTGATAGTTCTTGAATTGATTCGTAAGAAATATATGAACATGATTCGGACAAAGGACCTTTTTCTAAGAAAGCAAATACTGGCCTTGAAATTTCTTGAAGTACCTTTTCTCTTCTTTCAATAGGTGCAACAATATGTGCATTTATATTCAAATTAGGTTGTAATGCCATTAAGTCAGCCATTCGTAAAATGCCAGAATAGATTGAAGTTGTGTGTTCAACTTCAAATGCACGAACAATTGAACGACCCTTAATCCAAAGAACATCAATGTTTTCAATAGTTTTTAATGTTGCCATATCATAATTTAGCGGTAATTGTTCAATTAAACAATTAGTCTTTGGCTTCCAAAGTTCTAATACCCTTTGTCTATCACTTCGAGGTAGCCATATTTTTAAATTCATTCTTTCAGCAATTTCAGCTAATAAAGCTTGAATTTTAATAGAGTCTCGTTGATTTGTTTGTTGTTCTACAACAGTTGTGGTAGTTGTTATAACTTCATTTTCAGGTATTGAAATACTTACTTGTTTACTGTCTTGAGTCTTTACAGTAATAGTTTTTAAATTTTTCAAATCACTATCTGACAGATTGAACTCTTTTGGGGTTTTTGATTGCTGTTGCAACATTGACAAAAGATAGTCGCCATCATGCTGTTCTAATTTTCGTAAACTTGAACGTACCATACCAGTCCAAGATAAACTTTTTTTAGGTAGGTTTTTAGTGAAGCTTAAATTATTCCAACTAATATCATTGTCAACCGGAATACTTTGATCTAAAGATAACCATATAACTGGTTTTACATTAAATCGAATAATATATGGATCTGATATTTCAGTAAAAATTGGTTCTTCACTTATAAAATAGTTGCTTGTAATTTCTAATACTCCAACCCATCTTGATAATTTAGTGACATAACACACCAAAAAATCACCAGGACGGATTAATCCTGAAACCCCCTTTTGTTTTTCACGAAAACCTGAGATACTCTTATCTGAATTAGAAAAGGCTTGATAAGTGTCTGGAGAAAAAATATCGATATAATATGCCATAATAAAAGATTTTGAGTTGTATTGAAAAAAAACTGCAAACGCTTACACTAATATAATAAAAATACAATAGCTAAATATATTAGAAACTAACTCATAATACTAACAAAAGCATTTTTGAATTTAGACTCTTGTTCGTGGATTGATTTGTTGTAAAATGGTAATCCCCAGATATTGTATTCTTTACCTTGCCAAAGTTGTTCGATTTCTGCAATGTCTTTGATTTGTAACAGAAAATCTTCTTTCCATTTATCATTCAATATAAGGTGACCACCTTTAGGTTCAATAAATATTTGATATTGACAAGTTATATCTTCTTTTTTGTTTATTAAGAATAAAACAAAGTCTGGCTCAAATGGACGACCATCATCGAAAGCATAAATTTTGAAATGGCGTTCATTCCTGATAAGATAAATTTCATCATATAATTCTTTTAATTTATCGTGAATGCTATCAATATATTGAATAAGATACTTTTCCTCGGAACTACCAAAACAATCAGATTGAGCGTACCAATCACGACTTGAAAGGTCAAGATAGATTTTTGTTTCAATAGGATTACACATAGAACGACCAGTTTCCTTATCGCTATCTGTGTTTTCATCAATACTAAAATTAAGGGTTTTGTTTTTAACAATATCTTTAATCAAGTATGGTTTGAATTCCTTAGTGCCTTTAAACTCAATTTTGTCTGAACCTATTGTTAGCGAAACTTCATTTAGAACCTCTATTGTAATTTCTAATTTTTGCTTTTGGTTAAGATTTTCAATGTGTTCAGCCAAACCATTTACATTAATACTTTTAGAACCTAGATAATTATCGGAATTAATAAACTCGCTAATAGATTTTAAATTAGGCAGATATTTCTGTAAATTGTCAAATTTATAGAAATCGAGTTTATTGATTGCTTTTCGAACAATTCGTTCTCCAAAATCAGTAAGTTTGAACTCTTTGTTTTGAGTGTTAGGTACATTAGTTGCACCTGTATTGCTTTTGTCATTTGTTAGAGCACGTTCTTCATTTGTAGAACCGGTGAGCAATTTAATAGTATGAGTATGATTTATTATTGAACTTTTTAGACAAAAAATATCTTCACGATTATATTTCTTTTGTTCATTTTTAAATATTAAGCCACTTTTATAAAATGGTGTTTGAGCGAAATTATCTTTTACAAATAATTCACGTTGGATTGTAGTGGGAGCTTTGATACCAATTTCAATTAATGCAGTATTTAGTTCTTGAATGTAACGAGGATTATATGAAGCATGATAAAATAACTCTTCACAAATACGTAATTCATTTTCTTCATCACTGTCATATTTGCGCATGTAAAGGGGCTGACTAGGGTCAATCTGAAAAGGACAATATCGAGCACCACGACCAATTAGCTGAGCTTCCTGCATAGTAGTTTTACCCGGCACACCATTTTTAGCATCACGAGTATCATAGAGACGAACAATATCAAATAAATTCAACACATCCCAACCTTCATTTAATTTATCTACGGCGAATATTACACGATATTCGTTATTATGATCTTCAAGAGAATTTATTGCAATTTGCTTCTCAACACTTTCTTCTTTGCTATTAACAGAAATTTGCTTATCAATGCTGAAATCAACTTTAAGCTCCTCGATTAAATTCTCAAATGAAATGTCATTTAACAGACAATAATCAAAAACTTTACCAACTGCAGTATTATTATTTGCCGATTTTATTCTTACCAAAGTATCAATAGAAAGAGATTTAATACCATCTGTAAAATCAACTTGGAACTTTTGACTTTCTTTGATTGTTTTGGATTTTAAAAGAATAACTGGTTTGATTAACAAACCATTCTTTTCAAATATTTTACGACGATATTGGCTTAATAGAACGCCTTGGATTGCACGGTCAATTGGTGATAGGTCTGCTTGTAGAACTTGTACTTCTTTAGAATAGCCATCGGCACGAAATTGCTTTAACGGATAGTCAAATAGCAATTTATTCTCGTATTTCTGAGCAATGACAGAGTTAGTAAGGTCTGCTGTTGCTGTAAATTCAAGCATGACATTTTCATCGTGAGCATTGAAAATGCGTGAGATTGTACCTTCCCAACTACGAACAGCTTCCAATTCTTCAACTGACAGTTCTTTCCCTTTTTTAGTTTCGGCGTTTATATGGTGTGCTTCATCAGAAATGAGAACAATTTTTTCAGATTCAAAATCGTCATAAGTAAGAGAGTTTTCTCTTGGAGTATTCAAGTTAGAATGTAAGCCTTGTACAGTGCTGAATGAAATATTAATATCGTCCGGATTACTGTTTTGAAAATTATCTACTTCATGAATATGAATAGTTTTATCACCTAAAGAAAGATTTTCTGCAAATAGATATTTAATACTTTGTTTGTTTAGAAAGTTTTCTTTTGTTTTATCAATAATGTTTGAACTATTGACAAAAAATAAAAAATTACGATACCCTTTATCGTATAAGTAAACAATTAACCCAGCCATAATTAATGTTTTTCCGCTACCTGTAGCCATGTGGTAAAGTAATTGAGTGGGAACACTTTTCGGACGGTTGGGGTATTTTTCCCAATAATAAACGAAACGACCAAAAGCATCGTATTGATAAGGCCTTATTTCAAATGCGGGCTTTAAATTTGAAACAATGAAGCTTGGAACAAGATTTTTGTAAAAATCTTTACCATTAAAATCGAGAGCAACATCAAAAATTACGTTAAGTGGATTCGACATATATATATATTAAAATAATCCATTAAATAAATTAACTAACTCCTCTTTTTTGCCTTGTATAAGTTGCTTATAAGAATAATAAATATGTGGGAAAGTTTTATTGTTTGTATGCAAAGGAGGATTATTTACAATTGTTTGCATAATTGGATTTATATATTTTAAATTATAACTACTGTATTTATTAGCTATGATAACAGCGTCTGGTGTCGATTTAGTATTTGCAAATTTATGTAAATCTGCTTTATACTGATTATTTAAACCCCAATTTTTTGAATAAGGTAGATTCGGGAAAGTGATAATTTCTATTTCTTTTAGAATAAAATCATCTTCTTTTTTAGACCAAGTTATTACAAATAATCTTAAATTAGATTGAACTCTCAAAATCTCTTGTGAAATCCAACGCCTAATATCATCACGATAGTCAATGTGACCCCAAAAATTCTCAAAAGACTGTTTGCATAAAAAAAAGTCATTGTTACAGTGCAAAGCAACAGAAGTATTGTTAGCATTTTGAAATTCTAAAATACCAATAGGATTAGAACTTAGATCAGAAATAAAACAATCAATATTTGTTGGCCAAGCTGTTCCTGCTTTTCTTAATTCTTTATCAAAATAAGGCAAGTCATCTATCTCACGAAATTTCTTAGTTGATTTCCAACCCTTTATCTCAGACAACCAATTAGAAAAAGATTCATATGTGTCAAACTCATTAATAAATTCACACTTATCAGCTGAATGAATTGTATATAACCAAACTTTTTTAACTTCATCGCAGTATAAAACATACGAGAGTTCAATATTAAATGCTAATGCAAAATTAATTTTTCTTTGAAGAACTGGTAAACTCTCTAAGTTAATTATTTTGTCAAGTGTTTCTTTTTCAGTGCTATGTGGGATAGATACGTCAAAATCAATTCTTGAACGTTCAAATAAATGTGTAACAATATTTTCAGTATTTTGATTACAACCTTCAATACTATCAAAATAGTATAATGTTTCGAGTATTAATTTTTGTTTTGTCCAGTTATCACTATCACTTCTTTCAGAGCTCTCTTTTCTAAAATTTACAAATGCCATAATAATTATATTAAATTGTAAAATAACTTGCAATTAGCTTTATCTGTGTCTGTTATTTTATAATCTTTATCATTGATTTCTGACAAAGGCAAATAATATTGATTTTTATCAATAATATCAATTAAGATTTTCTGTGTCTCAACAAATGACAGTTTATGAGGTTCAACAAACAGACTATCAATATCCATTGGGTTTATTGCAAAGGAAAAGTTATTAGATTTAAGTGTTTGCCAAATTAAATTTAAATCATTGATATTATTAGCAACTTTAATTCTATCTGCAAATGATATATGATAAGAAGCAAGTTCAAAATATAAAAAATTATCGTCATTCAAACATTTTTGAACTCTGTTGCACGTTACAGAATTTATATAATCCATTTGCTCACATAGGATAAAACGACGATTTGTATCATCTTCTCTATTTACTTCTAAAACAGCTTCTGCAGTACTACCACTACCAGCAAAGAAATCTAAAATAATATCATTATTTGTGGTTGTAAAACGGATTATCTTTTTTAGTAAATTTATCGATTTAGGATTATCAAAGACTTTCTTTCCCATTTTTGCTGTTAAGGCCTTTGTTGATTTACGATTATCTTCATAAAAATAACCTTTTAATAATTCAGTGGCTGTTTCTAACCTTTTTTTTATTTTTGGAATTGAGTTTTCATCTTCACCCCATAAAACCTCTCCTATTTTATCAGCATCCCAAAAAGTAGTTTCAGGCCAA
>Ga0209540_10001801_pt1 | contig 15695 bp, 15 predicted proteins | sample BarGraIncu01121A_FD_184501 | JGI IMG/M metagenome (GOLD analysis project Ga0209540, IMG submission 184501) | Arctic peat soil microbial communities from Barrow, Alaska - Barrow Graham LP Incubations 011-21A (SPAdes) (version 2) | ecosystem: Environmental > Terrestrial > Soil > Wetlands > Peat... | reverse complement strand
GTTTCTTTATTTTATTCATACATACAGTATAACACAATAGTATTTAAATTAGCTTTAATGAATGCTTTATAGTATTACACACAGTCGTTATTTTATGGCATACAAACGTTGCGGCAAGGGTTCTCCCACATGAATGAGGGAGAACCCTTGCCGCGTTTCTTGGATCTGGCTCGGCCGCACTGTCAGGCACGGTCTTATTCCTACATCTTACATCTAATTCTAAATGCAAACAAGTTTATATGTTTATAAGTTGGTGTCAGACACCGAGGCATTGTGTCCGTTTTTCGGAGGTTTCACAGGCACCGTATCTCAGGTACTACAACTTTCAAGGAAGGTTGCACTCTCAAGCACCTAATTGGCCTTTTGAAACCATTAAGTCATCGTATAACTCATGAGGGGCAATATCTTGTTCGTTTGGCCATTCAATCCCGTATTCCGATACTCGCACTTGCTTAAAATATTCTGGATTGGAAAGTTCACCGAACCAACTCCCTTTTATATATGAGCTGACATCAAACAAACCTTCTTTGCCGTCTTCAAATTTAAGAAACAACCGGTAATCGTCCATTGGTTCAACTTTCAATACTCTCGGGGTTAACATAATCCGTTCCTCCTTTACTTAAGTGGTTCGATTCTAAAATACTTTTCACCCTCTAATAAAATTTTCCAGTCTGCATAAAGCTCGTCCTGATGAATGTCAATCCATACCTCAACCTGTTTTTGTTTTTTAGACGGAATTTTTCCACTGATCAATTCACCCTCTAAACTCATGACCATTTCTTCACCCTGGTACTCTGCATGGATATGCGGGGTATTGTGTTGTCCGTCTTTTTCACTGTACATTCTTATAATAATGCCATAAAACATCGATATAATTGGCAATGCATTCACCTTCTTTTTAAATTATGTATAAAAAATCCCAAGGTGCAGTCATCCCTTATGGAGTGGAAGGCTTACTGCCAGGGAACTATTAACAATTGAATTATATCAACATAATAGTTCATTTTGCAGAAGTTGTCAATGCTATGTCAAAAATTCAGAGCATTCGTTTTAGCATGAGAAGTAGAATAAGTTAAGTTCAATATCATTACAGGCACCGTATCTTCTTTAGAAGTGAGGAATTCCCCCTTGCAGAAAACAACAGGGCACTGTATCTTTTTTCTTTTATTATCTGTTTTCTATTGACAGTTTAATAAAGCCAGCGTATAATTCAAGTAAGGAAACCAAGCTTCCACACTTTTTTTATGAAAGGAATCTAATATTATGTTAAACTCACGAATGGAACAAAACAATCTGTCAATAGAAAAAAGACGGATACATATTTCTTCAAAACGTCAAATTACTATCCCAGCTAAGTACTATGAAGCTCTTGGATTAACAAAAGAGCTTGATTGCATTTACTCAAACGGGATGCTTATCCTTACCCCTGTTAAAAAAGATGATCTTGCCTTCTCAGAAGAAATTCTTGCAGATTTAATTAGTCAAGGCTATGCTGGAGAAAAATTGCTTTCTGAATTTAAAAAGATTACGCATCAGGTTCGACCTGCTATAGAAAAAATCATAGAAGAAGCTGATGCCCTTGCAAAAGCATCCTCTGAAAACTATAGTGATCCAACTGATGCAATCTTTGGAACTGATGAACTGGAGGCTTAAAGATGCTTCCAGTTATCTACACACCTATAGCAGAAAAATTCTTTAAGAAGCTCAAAGATAAGCCACTGAAAAATGCTTTCAAAGAAGCGATTATGAGTATCCGAGAAAACCCTGATATTGGAGAAGCTAAAACCGGTGACTTAAAAGGTCTTAATTGTCTTGATCTATATCACAACCGGACAAACTATGAACTCGCCTACCGCATATCTCAATTAGAGAATGGTGACATAGTTGTTGTGATCATGGCTGGGACACGAGAAAACTTTTATCAAGAACTAAAACGATACTTGAAATAAAGGTATTACTTCTTTCATGAAATAGAATAATCATTCATGGTGTTGGGAAACGTTGGTTTTATGGCTGTTTTTCAGAGGTTTCTCAAACACCGTCAAGGCCTAATTCTAAATGTAAACAAGTTTATAAGTTGGTGTCAGGCACCGAGACTTTTTCGACCTGGCTCGGCCGCACTGTCAGGCACCGTATCTGCCGCCGTATCTCTCAACAACTATGTTGACAAACATTAATCAATACCGCAAAGTTTTCCAAACAATTCCCGATTCATCAATGGATCTTGATCATGAATCGGCCGCCCCATGGCAAGTTTAGGGTAGACATAAGTGGTATTACCTAAATCTATATTTATTAAGATCGGCAATATATCACTTAATACACCTTTCAATGTTTTTATTTGATCAATGCTATTGATATGAATTGATCTAATGCCATATGCATCAGCTATTTTTATAAAATCAGGTGGAGTATAACCTTTTTCTTCTCTTGTTTGAACATAATTTGATTCAAAGTACATTTCTTGAAAATGTCTTATCATTCCTAATGAGTTATTATTTAAAACAACGACTTTTATCGGTATTTGCTCTCTTGCTATCAGCTGTAATTCTTGAATGTTCATCTGCAACCCACCATCTCCATTGAATGAAATAACAGGTTTTTTGGAAGCATAATAGGCTCCAATGGCAGCTGGTAATGAATACCCCATAGAACCATGACCACCAGAAAATAATATCCGCTGTTTATTCTTAGTTTGAAAAGATTGTGCTACCCAAACTTGATTTTGTCCGACATCTGTGGTAATAACAGAACCATCATCAATTAAATGGCTTAAGTTTTCTACGATGATATTACCATTTTCACAATCAAGTTGTTTTAATTCAGTTTTTAACATAATGCATGTTTCCAACCATTTTTCACAATGAACTTCAAATTCAGTATTTAACAATACAGGCAACAATTTTTCAATATCACAAATAATTTGAATCTCATCACTTTTTATTTTATTGGAAACTTCATTTTCATCAATATCTATTCTAATGAGTGTTGCATTTTCTGCAAAAGCCTTTTTATCAGAACCTGTTTGTCGGCAATCCAGTCTTGAACCAATTGAGATAATCAAGTCACTTTTTGCAGTTGCAAAATTTGCATACCGATGACCATAGTCTCCGATAAATCCAAAATTATATGGCGAATCAGTAGCAAAACAATCAATGGCAATCATACTGGTCACCACTGGTATTTTCAAGATCTCTATTAACTTTTTAAATTCATCTGCTTTGTTGGCTTTGGAAATGCCTGCCCCAGCCAGTATTAAAGGCTTTTTAGCCTTTAATATATGTTGTTTTAAGATTTCAGCAATGCGATGGTAATCAATTGTTTCTTCCTCGATTATATCGAATCCTATTAATTCATCTGGATTTATTTCTGCCCTAAATATATCCATCGGTATGTCCAACACAACCGGGCCATTTCGTCCGCTCATCGCATAATAATAAGCTTTCTCTAACTCATACTTAATATTTTCTACTTTCTTTATCATTGTTGCATACTTAGTAATCGGTTTTACGACACTTACCACGTCCATCTCCTGGAACCCCTTTTGTCTAACAAGAGTGTCCCCTTTCTGTTCATAGGTATTAACCTGTCCTGTAATAAACAAAGTCGGAATGGAATCAAAGTATGCATTTGCAATGCCTGTCATAAGGTTTGTCGCTCCCGGTCCACTTGTTGCATAGGCAACCCCTAATTTATGTGAATATTGTGCATAACCACAGGCAGAAAAGGCGCATGCCTGTTCATGATAATTGGTGCAAACTGTAATTTGATTGCTATATTTGTCTAAGGAATCCATTAAATGAGTTACCATACCACCTGGATATCCAAAAACATGGGTTACCTCTTTGGAGATTAAAAACGAAACAATATAGTCTGCTAATTTCATATTATACACCTATTCTTTTTCATAAAAACTAATACTTTGTTATCCTTAAAAATTTATTTTTCAAATCTTGAGTGATGATTTGTCTTGATTTGGAGTTTAAAAAATATGTCCATTCTACTTGATTGCTTCTTTAATTTCACTTGCCATCTTATCAATCATTTCATCATTCATGCCAAGGATAGACCCCTATCCAAAAGGTATCATTCATAATGCGATTGGTATTTATAAGCTCCCCCTACAACCCGATACCCTTTTCCTGTTTTTCTCATTCCATCAAAACATGGATGTTTAATAAGGTTTCCGGCAAATAATGTACGGGTTTGAATTCCTTTGTTTCCTCAATACTTACGTATCTTTACCATATCTTCTATATTTTTTTTATTGCTTCTATTTCGCATAATGCTTGTGTTATATTGCTGTATGTAAGTCCTTTTAGGTGTTCAATATCTATATCCCACCATTCTGTCAACAATAGCCTATCAATAATATTTGATTCAAAACGATATCTAATTAGTTTAGCAGGTACTCCACCAACAATTGAGTACGGGGGAACGTCATGTGTTACAACTGCACCGGCTGCGATAATTGCCCCATGTCCCACAGTAACTCCTCTTTTAATGAAAGTATTGGCTCCTATCCAAACGTCATTACCTATAATAGTTGTTATATCTTCATTATAAGTAACACCAGGATCAAAAATATTATCAATGGAATATTGGAAGGAGTTCGTTGATAGCCAGTCAGTTGGATGTTCCAATGCTCCAATAACTACGTTAATAGCTATAGATACAAATTTTCCTATTTTTACATTACTATAAACATCCCCTTTTACGATGTATGAATATTTTCCGATAGACACGTTTTTACCAGTATAAACATTTTCCAAAAGAGATGGTGCTTCTATATATGTATCAACATCTACCATATTTATGTTACCAATACTTATTCCACATCTCATGTATTTATTTCGGCGCCTCGCCTTTTTACTGAATACAACAAGTATACCCTTAATAATTCTTCTTGTTATCATTATAATATATCTCATAAAAGATTTCGTACCCATTGAATAGTTTCAGTAATCCCTTCTTCAAAAGAGTAACGTGGCAAAAATCCTGTATCTTCTGTTAGTGTTGAAATATTCGCACATAAATGCATAACTTGATTTTCATTATATGCTTTTTTTCCTATCCCTGATGAATTTTCTTGATCTATTAAATCACAAATATTATTAATATATTCATATAATAACTGTGTTTTCCCGCTACCAACGCAATATACACTTCCGTCTTTACCCTTTGTTCCCATTAAATAAAAAGCCATACCTGCGTCTTTTGAATATAAATAATCCCATGATTGTTCACACATTGTGAATTCAGTTTCTTCTCTTCTTAACATCCTATTAACTGCATACATTATCATCGTATCTTTATTATCATATATACCATATACACTAAAAATACGCCCCCAAATATGACGTAATCCAATCGATTTACATAATATAGAACTTAATTTACCAGCGGCATATTTTGCAACACCATAAGCTGTATCTGGATTAATCGAAGTATTTGGTGAAATAATATTTTCCACTCGACCATATTCAGCCTGAGATCCTGCCCCAATAAAAGTATGACAACCTAACTTTGAAGAAAGCTTAACTGCTTCTAGAGTGTAAAGAATATTAGAATTTTGCAATATTGCATCATCCCTATATTGTTTAGCTGTATTTTCCCAAGCAAAATGGTAAAACACATCAAACTTTCTGTCAATATATTTATCAACAGGGAAACTATGAAATTCATCTAGATCACATTCAATTACTTCTATTAAATCAGATATTGGAATTCTCTTCAAATTTATAGAATTTCTTCTAACTACTGCAAGCACCTCAACACCATTTTCTATGCAAGCATTAAGTACTGAAATACCAATCATACTCGTGGCCCCTGTAATTACAACTCTTTTCATAAAATTCACCTTTCGCTATTTTATTCGCTTACTGGTTCAATAATCATATTTCCCAAAAATTCACTTCTTTCAAGAAATGGATACATATCCTCTAAAGGTTTAGAGACCATAGTACCATCTATATTTAATTTTGCCGCATTTGTTGGTACTATTTCTTGATTCTCTAATAGTTTCACTTCAATGATCATTGGACTTTTACAATTTAAAATCTCTATGATATGTGTGTTTAAAGCATCTATGGTGTCGATACAAATATATTCTATCTCAAATGCCTCTGCAATTTTTTTAGTTTCTGGCATAGGGACTCCTGATTTGGGACTCTCTCCTACAAAATTTCCATTAAAAAATTTTCGTTGAGTTTGCCTAATTGAATGGTACCCATTGTTGTTCATTACGAATACCTTTATTGGTAAATTCAAATGTTTAATTACCGATAATTCCTGCAAGTTTTGCTGAAAAGACCCATCTCCAGTAATTGTAACAGTACTGTGTTTTTTATTTGCAACAGCAACCCCTATTGCAGCTGGTATACCAAAGCCCATTGTCGCTATTGCACCAGACGTAATAAACCTTTGTCCTTTTTTAACTTTCGAACCTTGAGCCACTACGTAGAATGCTGAACCAGCATCAGAAATAAATGGAATATCTGCATTCATTTTATCTGCTAAAACATCCATGAATTTATAGAAATTAATACCATTTAAGTCATTTTCATATTCCGGTAAAAATACTGGATATTTATTTTTCCAATTTTGACAATTTACCAGCCATTCTATAAATTCCAAATCGTCATATTTTATCATATTTATTTTTTTCAAAAATAATTTGGCATCTGCTTGTATTATTTTATCAATCTTAATAGTTTCTTTTTTGTGTTCGTTTTCATCAATATCAACAACTATTACTTTAGCTTTTCTTGCAAAAAGTTCATATTCGTGACCTATAACTGAAACCGCAAGCCGACTTCCAATTGAAATTACCAAATCTGCATTTTGCATTGCAAAGTTTCCAGCACGTGTTCCCTTAGTACCAACTTTTCCAATATAATTCTCATCTAAGTATTCTAAAACATCAATTCCCATAATAGGAGTAACAACAGGAATTTTGTATTGTCGAATAAACTCTTTTAACTCAGTACAAGCATCTGCAATTCTAATACCATGTCCTGCAATTACTATAGGTCGTTTGGCTTTACGAATCGAATCGAAAAAATATTGTATTTCCTCTGATGTTGGTTGTACCTTTATACTTTCTTCAATATCATTTATTGAATCAAATCCTATTAATTCATTCTCTCTAATAATAGCACTTTGAACATCTAATGGAATGTCTAACCAAACAGGTCCTGGTCGTCCACTTTTAGCCATGTATACTGCCTTCTCTAAATAATATCTTATTTTATCGGGTTCGTTAATCATAACAGCATATTTAGTTATAGATTTTACTATAGGAATAATATTTGCTTCCTGAACCCCAAATTGCCGTAAACCTTTAACCTTTGAATTGTAAACAGTCTGCTTTCTTTTAGCTTGTCCAGAAATAAATATACATGGTGTTGAATCCTGATAGGATCCTAATAAACCAGTTATAGTGTTGGTTGCTCCAGGTCCACTAGTAACTAATACTAATCCTATGTCATTGACATACTTTGCATAAGCTTCTGCCGCCATTGCTGCAGATTGTTCATGTTGTGTACAAGTGTATTCTATTTTGACGGAATTTCCAAATGAATTAACCAAATGCATACATCCTCCACCTGTTACCATAAACATGTTTTCTAATCCTAAATTTTCAAAAAATTCAACAACAAAGTCAGATAATTTCATTATTTCGCCACTTCCTTCCTGAAATCATTGTAGCTTTGATATAAAAGGGCAGCATCAACTTTATAAACAATAAATCTAAAACCTTGTTCAATCAATAATTTTGCTTCCTGAGCTGAATGAACCATACACCCTGCTAATTTTTTATTAGCATTAATAACCGCAACTGCTTGTTTTAATATATCTAAAACAAGTTTGTTATTAACATCACCTGCTACTCCTAATGAGACAGATAAATCATATTGCCCAATATATATAATATCCACATGTTTGTTTTTAGCTATCTCTTCTAAGTTTTCTAATCCTTTTTTAGTTTCAATTATTACACCAATAGTCAAATCATTGTTTCTTTCTTCAAAAAATCCTTTTTCTACGCCATTATACCCACCAGTGTAGACGTATGGGTTAAAACCTTTATTTCCTATTGGAGGATATTTGGAGTATTCTACAATTTTTTCAACATCATCTAGAGATTCGACTTGAGGAAATATTATACCATCAGCACCTGTGTCTAATGCTCGTAAAATGTAAGATTCATCAATTGAGGGTACTCGAACTATTGCAGCGCTTTCCTCCGCTTTAATTGCAAATATCATATTCTGAACCAATTCGAAATCAAATACGCCATGTTCCATATCAATTATTTGAAAATCCATTTTCGCCTTAGCAACAATATTACTAGCATAAGGAGTTGGAATTTCACTCCAAGTTCCCAAAATAAATTGATTTGCTAACTTATCCTTTAATTTCATTTTACATTTTCCTCCTAAAATGATAAATTTTGATTTCTAACCTTGTCCTCTAATAGTTTTTCAGCAATTTCAACAATCATATCCTCTTGTCCTGCAATTGCCTTTCGTCTTCCTAACTCCATGAAAATATCTCTCGGATCAACTCGGTATCTTTTTGCTGCCTTTTCGACATGTGGTTTAAAAGCAGAAAAAACACCAGCTAAGCCACTAACTATAGTCAAAGCATTTAAACCAATGTCACATACTGCTATATTTTTTACTATTTCTTCACTTGCATCTAACATTCTATATAATTGGGCATCCGTCCTGATATTATTTTTTTCTAGCAATGCTATAAAAGCTTCTAATTGACAATTTCCAGCTCCTGCTCCAAGCCCTCTAATCGTACCATCAATAATTGTTGCACCTTCTTTATATGCGATATATGAGTTGGCAACAGCTAATCCTAAATTATTATGGGCATGAAATCCAATTTTAATATCCAAGTTGCTACTTAATGTACTAATAGTTTTTTTAACAAGTTCAGGAGTTGATGCTCCTGCTGAATCCATAAGGGTTACACCTTTCACACCATATGATTGCATCTTTAATGCTTCCTCTAAGAGTCTGTTCAATGAAGTCATGTGAAACATCATTAAAATTCCATATGCTTCTTTTCCTTGCTCTCTAACATATTCAATATGCTGTTTCGTAACATTAGCTTCTGTGCAATGACAAGCAATACAAAAAACCTCAACCCCGAGTTCTATTGCCGGTTTAATATTGTCATTGATCGTGCCAAATCCTGGTATTAGAAATGCTCCCAATTTTGTTCTATTTAGATTTTCTGCAGCAGTTAATAACATATCATTATCACAAGTTAATGATTGTCCTACTTGTAATGAGGATGCACCTAATCCGTTTCCATGTCCTACAATAATGGTATATATTCCAGCTTCATCCATCGCCAGACAATAATCTTTAATATTCTTTTTTGTCAATTGATGTTTAATGGCATGCGAACCGTCTCTCAATGTTGAATCAAAAATTAATAAGTTTTCCATAATATCATTCCTTTATTGTTTTTTTCGCATAATTTTCTGCAATCTCAATAGCTGCACATGTAATTACATCCAAATTTCCTGAATATGCTGGCAGAAAATCTCCACGTCCTATTACTTCAATCATAATCGTAACTCGACCATTTTCATAAATTGGTCCAACAATGATTTTATATCCAGGAACGTACTTCTGAATTTTTTTTTCCATTTTATAGACTTCTTCACATATCTTTTCCATATTCGGATTATCAATTAGTGCATATAATGTATTTCTCATAATTACGGGAGGTTCTGCTGGATTCAATATGATAATAGCTTTCGTATTTTTAATACCTGTAAACTCAAATATCGCGTCTCTTGTCGCTTGCGTAAATTCATCAATATTATTTCTAGTTCCCATTCCGGCCGATTTAGAAGCTATTGTAGCAACTATTTCAATATATTTTGTATTAGTATGTACTTTTGAAATAGCATATGCTATAGGAATGGTGGCTTGTCCTCCACAAGTAATTAAATTCACATTCACTTCTTTTTCGATGCAATCTTTCATATTTATAACAGGAATACAGAATCTTCCAACATGTGCAGGTGTTAAATCAATCGTGAATTTATTCATCCTTTTTAATATTTGAGCATTATATTTATGTACACCTGCAGATGTTGCGTCAAATACAATTTCGCAACATTCAGCATCGTCTTCAATCGCATGAATAGAGTTAATTGATGTTTTAATCCCCATTTTTTTCGCAAGATTTATTCCCTCAGAGTTGGGATTTCTTCCTGCAAACATACCACATTCTAATACTTCTGATTTTTGTAGTTTCATTAAAATATCTGTCCCAATATTACCTGTGCCTATTATAGCAACTTTCACTTTTCTCATCTTATCACCCATCTTTTTCATTTTCCTACATCTGTCCTTCAATGAGAGAATATCAAATAAACTTCATTTAAGAAAAGTTTTTAGTAAATATTAAAATATCTGTTTAGTATTTACTTTGTTTTCATTAGAAAACTAAATTGTTATCATAAAATTGATATCTAATATTGAAAAATATCCGTCTTCTAGATCCACAAATCTATAATCGTTATTTTTTACTTTAAAACTCACATTATTCATTAAATGAAAGAATTAAAATATTCTGCTAAGTCATTCCGGGTATTAATTGGAGTTTTGAAAATAATCCCATCCTACTTAATTGCTTCTTTAATTTCACTTGCCATCTTATCAATCATTTCATCATTCATTCCTGGATAAACCCCCACCCAAAAGGTATCGTTCATAATCCGATCGGTATTTATAAGCTCTCCTACAACCCGATACCCTTGTCCTGTTTTTCTCATTTCATCAAAACATGGATGTTTAATGAGGTTACCGGCAAATAATGTACGAGTTTGAATTCCTTTATTTTCTAAATGTTTAACTACAGCATTCCGGGAGACCCCTTCTTTGCAGGTAAGGAGAAATCCAAACCAGCTTGGCTCTGAATTTTCACAGGCTTCTGGTAAAACAAGTTTTTCTTCCGCACCAAAAAGGGCTTCTTTTAGACGATTAAAATTATGAATACGTCGTTCAATAAATCTGGGGAACTTTTCAAGCTGGGCGACCCCGACAGCCGCCTGCATATCTGTTACCTTTAAATTATAACCAAAATGAGAGTATACATATTTGTGATCATACCCCACTGGCAATTCGCCATATTGTTTATCAAATCGATGGTTACAAATATTATCAACTCCTGATGGGCATACACAATCTCGTCCCCAGTCTCTCATTGAAAACATAATCTTTGATAATAGAGGGTTATCAGTATAAACTGCACCGCCTTCACCCATTGTCATGTGATGTGGTGGGTAGAAACTAGATGTTCCAATGTCACCAATGGTTCCAGTATATTTAATTTGGCCATCAATGCTATATTTTGATCCTAATGCATCACAATTATCCTCAATGAGCCATAGGTTGTGCTTGTCACAAAATGCTTTTATTCTTTTTATATCAAACGGATTTCCTAAAGTGTGCGCAATCATAACTGCTTTTGTTTTTTCAGAAATGGCATCTTCAAGTTGCGCAACATCAATATTATACTGAGGGATTGTCACATCAACAAAAACAGGAATAGCTCCAAATTGGATAATGGGAGTTACCGTGGTTGGAAAACCTGCAGCCACCGTAATCACTTCATCCCCTGGTTTAATGGCTCTTTCTTTCAGAAGTGGCGAAGTCAATGTCATAAAAGCCAATAAATTTGCAGATGAGCCTGAATTCACAATCGCACACTTTTCAACACCTAAAAACGTTGAAAAATCACTTTCAAATTTTTTGCAAAACCGTCCCGCTGTTAGCCAAAAGTCCAATGCGCTGTCTACTAAAGAACATACCTCTTTTTCATCAAAAACCCTCGATGCATAAGGAATTCGATCGCCATCATTATAATCGGATTTTTTCAGGAATTCGTCAGTATACGCACTGACTAAGTTCAGTATTTCATTTCTTGCTTCTTGTTCTGTTTTGTTTTTAAACATTCTCAATCTCCTCAAAGTTGTCTCATTTAGATACATTGCTAATTTAACCTTAATAACATTCTAAATTATTTCATGTACATATATTCATCAATTTGCTTATTCATACATACCTCAACACTATCTTTTTTTAAATAGCACTTTGACCATTCAACCGTTTTTTTTATCGCTGTTTTAACCTCCCAGTGAGGGTTCCACTCAAATGTTGTTTTGAGCTTTGAACAGTCTAATTTTAAAAATGTTGCTTCGTGTGGCCCATCTTTAAAACAATTCTCCCATTTGATATCTTTGCCCCAACATTCACAAAATAAAGAAACTAAGTCTCCTGTTGTCACACAATCTCGCTCATCGGGTCCAACATTGTATGAACCTGCATATTGAGCATCTTCCATCTGCTTTTTTGCAATCAATAAGTAAGCAAAAAGCGGCTCTAACACATGTTGATAAGGTCGCATGGAATGGGGGTTTCTAACAATGATGGCTTCTTCTTTTATTGCCGCTCTGACGCAATCAGGAATAATGCGATCATTGGCGAAATCGCCACCACCAATAACATTTCCTGCTCTTGCCGTGGAAATGGCGACTCTATTATCTGCAAAAAAAGATTGCTTATAACTGTGGGTCACTAGTTCACTGCATGATTTACTATTAGAATAGGGATCAAAACCATTAAGCGATTCATTTTCACGATATCCCCAATGCCACTCTTTATTTTCATAAACTTTATCAGTTGTCACATTTAAAAAGGATCCAACACTTTCACAATGACGGATGGCTTCTAAAATATTGACGGTTCCCATAACGTTTGTTTCATAGGTATACACAGGTTCTTTATAAGAATCCCTTACAATAGGCTGTGCCGCTAAATGAAATATAATTTCTGGTTTTGTATCATTTACTACTGATTGGAGATGTCTCAAATCGCGAATATCGCCTATTACTGAATTCATTTTTTTTTCTATGTCTGCAATGGCAAAGAGATTAGGTTCTGTATTAGGTACTAAACTGTACCCTGTTACTTCTGCACCTGCATTAATCAGTATTTTTGATAACCAGGTTCCTTTAAAACCCGTGTGTCCAGTAATAAAAATTCTTTTCCCTTTAAAATAATCTAGATCAACTACCATCTTTTCCACGGAGCCTTTCCACATTCCCATAATTCTTCTAGCTTTTGCTTATCTCGTTGTGTATCCATACATTGCCAAAAACCATGATGTTTATAAGCCATCAATTCATCTCGGTTAGCCATTGTTTCTAGAGGACCTTGTTCTAAAACCGTTGTGTCGTCTTTGATAACATCGAATATTTCTGAGTTTAAAACCATAAATCCTGCATTAATCCACCCACTGTCTTCTCTGCTTTTTTCTCTAAAAGCATTGATGCAATTGCTTTCAATATCTAGAACCCCAAAACGACCATCGGGTTGTATGGCTGTCATTGTAGCAACTTTTCCATGTTTCTTATGAAAGTTTACTAACGCAGAAATATCCACATCGCATACACCATCGCCATAAGTAAGCATAAATGGTTCGTTTCCAACATATTCTTGAATCCGCTTAACACGACCACCAGTCATTGTCTTTAAACCAGTATCAACGAGTGTGACCTTCCAAGGCTCTGCGTAATTATTATGTACAGTCATTTCATTATTTGCTAAATCAAAAGTTATATCAGATGTATGTAAAAAATAATCTGCGAAATACTCTTTAATCGCATAGGCCTTATAACCTAAACATATAACAAACTCGTTATACCCGAAAGTTGAATAATATTTCATAATATGCCATAGGATTGGTTTTTCCCCAATTTCAATCATCGGTTTTGGAATTAAATGTGATTCCTCTGATATTCTTGTTCCAAATCCACCTGCTAATAATACTACTTTCATAAATTACCTCTCGTTTTATAAGATGAAAATCAAATTGATAAATCTTTACCTATTAATCATCATTTTTCTACTTGACAATTCAATTGCTTTCTTATTTATTTCTTAACTTTCTTATAAATCTTTCTTAAAATCACTATTAATCGCGATGGCATGATAAAAAACGGATATAAATATAACCACGCCACTGGATATTTATATGTTTCTTTAAAGATTAAACCGTACCCTGTAAATATAAATTTTGTATCCCTTGTTTTCATTAGTATAGTACCGCTTCGTAAAAATTTCTTAATTGTGTTTTTATAAACTTTGTTTAATGATCGCTTACTGAATCCATTATTTAAACCAGTGTCAAACAAAACCTGTTTCCAATAAAAAGAAAATACTTCATAAAAATTATATCCACCGCTATTTCCACTCCTGCCAGCAATACATGGCTTTGAAATGATCAATATTTTTTCTTTCATTGAAATTAATTTGAACAAAATGTGAGATTGAAATAAATAAGTATTAAGATATTGTTCCGGATTATTTATTGAATTAAACAATTCTTTATTAAATATCATGCCTGATACAAAGGTAGCATAAATATCTATGTATTCAATAAATAAATTTTTGTCTTCAAAATATAAATCATCATTCATTGTAAAGACACTTGTTTTACATTTTGATGGTACTGAACCATTATCTATCTCAGTGATATTCAAGTATATAAAACTTAGTTCAACTTCATTTAATATACATTCTTTGATTTTATTGATACTTCCATCTAGCAAAATGTCATCATCAGAAAGCAGATGGATGAATTTCCCTTTGCCCACTCTTAAACATTTAAGAAAATTACCATCTGCGCCGATGTTTTTTTCATTTCTGATATATTTTATAAAACTATATTCTTTGCAATAATTAATCATAAATTCATAGGTTCCATCAGTTGATGCATTATCACAGACTAATACTTCCACATCATCATCCAATTGCGGTATAATATGCTCCAAGCATTCTTTTAGATAAACTTTTCTATTATATGTTGGAACTGCTATTGTTAATATCGGTTTTTTTAAATTCATTACCATGCCACATCCTTCTCTTTTTATAAAATATAATTATTATCCAAGGTAAAGACCAAATATAAGTTGAAGTGAACCCTAAAAAGAAATATTGAGATGGCAAGTATCTTGCACAAATAAATGTTGTAATCAAAATGTAAATTGCTGAAATTAGGGAAATCAGAACTAAAGGTTCCTCTTTGTGTGCTCTTAAATATACGGCCATCATGTTTATAATTATTTGTAGAAACCATGCAATTGCTAAGAATATCATGGGTAATATATCGAGAAATCTATTTATAATTTCCAGCTTTCCTTTGAAAAACAATAAAATTGCGAATGCACAAATTGTTCCCATTAAAAATGTAACAATTGATAATAAAAAATTCTTTAAAAATAATCTATCCAATTTTTCAAATTCTTTTTTTGAAATAAGCATATTTAATTTAGGTGTAATTGAAATTATCCAAATATATGATATTCCAACAATTGCCGTCCATAATGCAATGCTTATTCCTACTTTTCCTGCCTCAACAGAACCTTTATATTGGAACATTAATGGAGTATAAATCTGAAATATAAAATACCCACTCGCAAAACTTATAGCATACTTCCATAACAAACGAAAAAATTCTCTTTTCCATGAATAATAATTTTTTTTTGATACTACTATTAGTTTTTTTAAAAAAACTTTAAACGTAGTAAAAAAATAAATAAAAATTAGGTTTGCACTTATAAAGCAAGAAAGAGCTAATGCATAAAGGTTTAAACG
>Ga0209540_10001800_pt1 | contig 15695 bp, 13 predicted proteins | sample BarGraIncu01121A_FD_184501 | JGI IMG/M metagenome (GOLD analysis project Ga0209540, IMG submission 184501) | Arctic peat soil microbial communities from Barrow, Alaska - Barrow Graham LP Incubations 011-21A (SPAdes) (version 2) | ecosystem: Environmental > Terrestrial > Soil > Wetlands > Peat... | reverse complement strand
CAGCTTATTTAATTAAGAATTTCCAGTATGCAAAGTTAGTAAAATTGGCATTTACCATATTCTCCCCACCTGAAGCAGCGCATACTTTTTAAATAATTAGTTCCGTCTGCAAGAATCTCATATTTATGAAATTTCCCTTCATCCGCAGAAATGGAATGCTTTTTGTTGTTAAAAGATTCACACTAACCCAGATAACCGGTCACGAAAAAATTATTGTTTCTTTTCGTTTTTCCTGCTGTATTGATTTCCAACTGCGATCGCGACGATAAATCAGATTGTAAGGGGGCTTTTTGTACTGAAGAATTCAGGTATATTACAATTCTGATCAAGCACAGTTCAGATTCAAGTGCAGTTGTCCTGACCGATTATAAAGTTATTCGAATCTCTGATAATAAGGACCTTACACTACCTGGCAATGTTTTTCCTATTAATTCCGGATATTATCCGCTGGTAAATGATGGTCAGCTTTATTTCCTTAGGAACAGTATCACAGAAATTGAATTTCAGGGGTATATTCAAAATTCACAAGGTTATAAAGAAGCTCTTTGATGTTGGAGCGGACTGTTGCCATGTATCTCTTGTATCGGGAGAAGCAGTTTCTTTTATTCATTGAGCTTCCTGAGCAACTAAAATCTGTGATTCACCTGTGAAATTCCTCCATCTACCGATAAAGTATAAGTATAACCCCGTTTCACTATTATATTTGCCTTCAATTAATAAATCCATTAAAAACTAACCTGATGAAAAAGCTTTTGTTATCAAGTATCGCAGTCCTGTTTTGTATTTCGATCATGGCACAAAACAGTGTTAACCTTAAAATGAACCTTGAAAAAAACAAAGTTTACCGGTTTAAGGCCTCTTCAGCCCAGACGATTAACCAAACCATAAACGGAAATCAGCAGACAACGGATACAAAAGTTGACTATTCACTTTCATTAAAAGTGATAGACGCGACCGCTGATTTTATGATTTCTGAAGTACATATAGATACAATGAAAACCAATACAAATGCGATGGGGAAAAGTATCGTTATAAGTTCCACAAGTGAAGCCGATATTAAATCAAAAGAGATGACAGATGTATTGTCGTGCATACTGAACCGCTTAAGTAAAAATGCACTTTACGTCAAAATAGATTACACTGGCAGGGTAGCTGAAATTGTTAATGCGAAAATGCTTTCAGATGTAATTATGAAGGATACAAGCTCCATAACAATTACAGGCCCGACAAAACCCGGTATAAAAAAGCAGATAGAAAATCTGATCAGCGATAAAACATTAAAAACAACAATTGAAATGTTTACCTATCATTTACCGGGAAAACAGGTCGCCGTTGGTGATAACTGGAATATAGGCGTAACTACAAATTCCGGGGGAATGTCGCTCGATATAAATACAAAATATCATCTTGACGAACTATCCGGGAACAACGCTAACATAACTGTTGAGGCGGATATTAAGGCAACAGCGAATGCTGATCCTATTATATCAGGAGCTGCGAAAGTAACCTATGACGATTTAAAGGGATTGAGTAAATCAACAATGGTAACTGATATCCGCACAGGTTTAGTAGTTGAAGACAAAGCTAAAACACAGATTACAGGTAATCTGGGTATCAGTGCACCTGGCATGAGTATGACAATTCCGATGGATATCAACGGGGAATCGAAAATTATTGCACTTCAATAAACTGAAATTATAATTTAAAATGAAAAAAGTTTTATTTAGTCTGCTGCTGATTATATCTCTTACTTCTCAGGCTCAGAACATCAAGGGTAAAGTATGCTACGAGAAAGATAAATCGCCCGTGCAGTTTGCTTCTGTAGCATTGGTTCAACTGCCTGATTCAACAATGATAACAGGTGTAATTACCTTAACTGACGGAGGCTTTATGCTTGAAAAGGTAAAACCCGGGAATTATTTTTTAAAAGCCAGTTTCGTGGGCTATAAGGCCAATGGGAAAAATGTCATTGTCGATGCAACCAACAAAGAAATTACAGTTGATACTATATATTTAGCCGAAATCATAACAAGCTTAAAGGAAGTCACGGTTTCAGCCGAGCGCATTAAGGGTAAGGAAATGGTTGACCGTACAGTTTATGCAATTCCAGAAGTAATTGCCAAAAGCTCGACTAACGGTTATGATATTTTAAAGAAAATACCACAGGTCAATGTCGATTTTCAGAATAATATAACACTTAACGGCAGCAGCAACTTTATCATTCAGGTGGATGGAAGGCAGCGCGACAGGGACTATCTTAACAAGCTTCTCCCTTCCGACATCCAGAGCATTGAAATTATAAGCAACCCTTCAGGCAAATATGAGGGCAATATTGACGGGGTAATAAATATTATCCTGAAAAAAGAGGCAAGGTACGGTATGAATGGAAATGCAGGACTAAATGTCAAGCCGATTAATAAACCCACAGTACAAGCAACCGGCAGTCTCGATTATTCTATGGGCAAAATTACATTTTATATAACTGGTTTCACCTATTTGCAAAAACTGAATATCAATACAACTAATACCAGCAATTTTGTAATGAATGATTCAACAAGCAGAATGTCGGGAACTGGTGCGTTAAAAGTGACCAGTTCATCAGTTAACACCGGTTTCGATTATTACATGAATGATAAAAACAACCTGAGTTTTAGTATAAGCTATAAGCCAATAGATCAGGATATTAATATTCCGGGTGAAACCTTCCTGTATAAAAGCAGTGTTCCTCTGAATACAGTTTTATCGCAGTCCGTGAATAACGTGCACAGTGACGAAACAGCGGCATCACTGTTTTACAAAAAGACATTTAAAAAACCTGTCCAGGAATTCACGGCTGAGACGAACTTATACTGGTTTAAATCAAATACCGGGAATGATTTTACCAATATCAGATACCTGTATAATTCCGATACGGAAATCAATAGTTACAGCAGGCTAGAGGATGATATAAACAACAGGAATTATTTCTCCGTTAAATTGAATTATGTACAACCTCTCGGGATGTCTGCAAAAATTGAAACAGGTTATCAGTTATATAGCCAGCAGATGAGCTATCTTTTTAATATTAATAACCAGGAGACAAGTAACCTGTTTAAATACAACGAAGTTCGTAATTCGGTTTATGGTGGAATTACCTGGAATTTGAAAAAGATCGGGTTCCAGGCTATGCTGAGGGTGGAAAACAGCCATATCAAGGCTGATTCGGTTACCGCGCCAAACTATACCTGTTTCCTGCCGTCTGCTAACCTTCAGTACAAATTTTCGGCATCGCATAACCTGAAATTCACATATAATCGTAGAATTAACCGTCCCGGAATCTATAACATGGATCCGTATTATAAAATTGGACAGAATTATGATATTACTGTGGGTAATCCGAATCTTAAGCCCGATTATCGCGACCGTCTGCAGCTAACCTATACGTGGAACTTTGGCAGCAACTATTTCTCCCCATATGTTTATAAGGAGTTTTATACCGATAAAATCGGAAGTGAATACCAGGTAATAACTTCGCCCATCAGTGGCACACTGACCACATTCACCAAGCCCTTTAACCTTCTGAGTGGCTATGAAACAGGCGGTGGTGTTAATACCATGCTATGGTATGTAAATATAAATGCAAGGATTTATAAAGGACATATTAACGAGTACACCGGGCAATCAGTTACTATCCCCGGTCTCGATTATTTTTCCTATAGTATAACCAGCTATGCATTTGTTCAGCTTGACAAAAAAAAGACAGCTACGGCATTTGTTTTTTTGAGTTTCAACGGTGTAAATATGAATGCCCAGAGCAAAACATACAGCATTCCATTTTATGGTATAGGTGGCCAGAAGCAAATCAAGGATCACAGTATTGGCCTATTTTGGTTACTGCCCTTTTCAGGGAACATAAATTTTCAGAAGACCATTACAGAGACCCCTTACTTTAACTCAACGAATGTTATTGGATTTAATGTAGCAGGTTTTGTCCAGATCAGCTATTCATATAAATTCAACAAGGGTAAGAATGTGAAAAAACTCGACCATAAAGTAGAAGTTGAGAGCGACAGCAAGAGCCAGGGAATCGGGAAATAATAGCGGCTCTCTCTGCGTAACTACCGGAGCTTGACGACGGGTGCGTTTAATAAATTTTATAAAGGATATTAGAATTATTAAACAGATAAAAATTATAAAAATGAACACTAATCCTAATGTAGCAGAATCCACTCAGCGAAAGCCACTGAGAATATTGCCAGGTATTATCATCATTATAATTCAATTGCTCCTGAGATATGTCTTGCCTATCATTTTGCCTGAAGCAATTGCAGTAGGATTGTTCGGAGGGATACTTAGCGGATTAGCGGTTATTATCTGGTGGGCATTCTTTAGCAGGGCCCCCAGGTTGGATCGCTGGACCGCTGTCGTTCTAATGATATTAGCGCTTTTAGCGACAGCCCAATTCATCGACATTTCCATTTCAACATCGATGATGGGATTAATGTATCCCATATATTCAGTCCCGGTCCTGAGTCTTGCATTTGTTGTGTGGGCTGTGGCCAGTCGTAATCTATCTGACAGACCCAGACGTGTAACTATGGTTGCTACTATCCTGATTGCATCAGGATTCTGGGTGCTTCTGCGTTCTAATGGAATGGATGGACAGGCCCATCATTTCTTTGCATTCAGATGGGCTAAAACATCCGAAGCTCGTGTGATTGCTCAGACCAGCAATAGGCTGACAGCAATGCCACCTGATTCATTGACAATGACAAAAGAAGCCGAATGGCCTGGGTTCAGGGGCGTTAACCGCGATGGTATTATTCACGGTATCCGGATTAAAACAGATTGGTCTAAGACTCCTCCGGTGGAAATGTGGCGTAAATCGATCGGCCCGGGCTGCTCATCTTTTGCAGTTCATGGCACTTTGCTTTATACTCAGGAACAGCGTGGTGATTTCGAAATGGTTACCTGTTACAATCTGTATACCGGTGATCCGGTATGGAGACACAGTGATACCGCCCGTTTCTGGGACTCACATGCAGGAGCTGGGCCACGTTCGACACCCACTCTCAGCAATGGCCGGGTATACACGCTAGGTGCAACCGGAATTCTTAATGTACTTGATGCAGTCAACGGCAATGTAGTATGGTCGCGTAATGTCGCAAAAGAAACTAAAGTAAAAATACCAGGCTGGGGCTACACTGGCTCACCATTGGTGGTTGACAGTACCGTACTGGTTGCCATAGCAGGTGAAATTGTTGCTTACGACATCAACAATGGCAGACAGCGCTGGTCAGGCCCGGATGGAGGCGACAGCTACAGCTCACCGCATTTATTGACTATCGATGGCATCAGACAGGTCTTTTTTATGAACAAAACAAATGCGACCAGTTATTCACCCGCCGATGGAAAGCTGTTATGGGAGTTCCCTATGACAGGGGCACCGATTGTTCAACCAGCTATGATTACTGAAAATGAAATCGCGATCAGCGCAGTCAGCGAAACTGGCGGAAAAGGGATGCAACGGTTCTTTATAAAAAAGGAAAACGGGAGATGGACTGCTAAAGAACGCTGGTCAACAGACAAGTTGAGACCTTATTTCAATGATTTCGTCGTTCACAAAGGTCACATTTATGGCTTCGATGGCATTAGTCTGGTATGTATTGATGTCGAGAATGGAAATCGCAAGTGGAAAGGAGGACGCTATGCAGGAGAAATTCTTTTGCTGGCCGATCAGGATCTGTTGCTGGTATTATCTGAAAAAGGAGAACTGGCATTGGTTATGGCGACCCCTGACCAGTTCAGAGAGATTGCACATTTCCCGGCACTTAAGGGCAAGACATGGAACCACCCGGTATTGTCAGGCGATATCCTTGTGGTCCGGAATAGTGATGAAATGGCCGCATTCAGATTGTCAAGACAGAATTAGACATTTGCAGGCCATGTTTGCATCTGGCTGTATTTCAAGGAGTTCAGAATATTAATTCAGTCATTGAGAATGGCTTGCCATGACCGGGATATACATTTCTGATATTCAATGATCTGATCTTTTCAAGACTTGCGTTAAGTGCTGTTTCATCCTCAACGATATCTGCAACTGCCGGCTTTTTTCTGTTGCTTATCGTATCACCGGCAAAAAAATCGAGGTCAGTGGTAAGAATACCAATAGAACCACTGGTATGTCCCGGAATATGTATGACCTTTGCTTCAAATCCGATGCTTCCGAGGTCATATCCATCGTAAAGAATTATATCAGGCTCAAATGGTTCGAGCGGGAACTTCTTCATCAGGGGTTTAATTAAAAGCGCATTCAGAATGGACCATCTTACTCTCGAAAGCATCGATGATTTTCTTTTGCGATTGGAAATCCTCCTGCCTGTTCTGCAGAGATCTGCATCTCCATCATGCACTGCAATCTTCAGACCGTATTTTTTCTGAAGATAAGCACAGTTTCCAATATGGTCGAGATCTCCGTGTGTGGCAATGACTAATTTAATCTCTCCCGGTTTAACTCCCTCCTTTGCAAGCGCCTGTTCAAATTTTGACCTGCCCATGGCAAGTCCTGTATCAACAAGAAAAATTCCCTGAGCAGTTTTTATCAGGTATGCATTTACCATTCCAAGGGAAAGATGTCTGATTTCCATGTGAAAAGTTTGGCTTACAAAGTAACTCTACAGGATTCAATAATACAATAAGCAAGAGCCAGATAATTCCTCAAATATTTATTTATACTTATGAAAGAGCGTGGGATTGGTAAGTGGTGTTTTGTTTATATCTTGGACAGGTAAAAGAGGTTTCAACTTGAAACAATATTTCGGGTAAAAGTATATTGGTTCCATTCCAACTACATTGAATTATTTGATTAACCTATATGGAGACTAAAAAATTCACACAGATCGGAACAATTTCATTAATTGTTATGACCCCATTTCTGATTTTTAGCCTGATAATGATAATCGCTTCGGGATTTAAAGATCTTATAATTGTTTCAATATTTGGGTTCATTGCACTTACACTGGTTGCTTGTCTGTTCATATTTTACAAATTGACCATTTACATAAACGACACAAGTATTTCATTTAAACTTGGGATTGGGTTGATTACCAGGAAATATTTGATAGCTGATATTCTAAGCTGTAAGACAGTCAGGAATGATCCCTTATACGGGATAGGTATAAGAATGATACCTGGAGGCTGCCTCTATAATGTATCGGGACTTAGCGCTGTGGAGCTGATATTTAAAAACAAAAAAGCAAAAGTCAGGATTGGCACTGACAAACCAGATGAAATTGCAGAAATTTTAAGCCGTAAGATAAAGGTTGAGAAATCTGAGATCAATTACAACCAAAAAAACAAATCAGGTTACTTATTGTCAGTTATAATTATTCTCATAATTCTGACCTTCCCCACATTACTGATATTATCTGGCAGCAGGGACACAGAAGTTACATCAACAATTTCTGATTTCAGAATAAAAGGGATGTACGGGTTGACAATTAAATATTCAGAGATAAAGCAACTCGATACCATCTCCCGTCTGCCAGGGATTAAAGTAAGGACAAATGGTTATGCCCTTGGCATAAGTTAAGGAAGAAGGCACATTCATGGTATTCAGGTAAATCTAAGATCTACAATTCTTTCGTGACAATGGAACAGAATACTTATAAGGAAGGCAAGATAAGTAAACTGCAGAAAGAGTTTATTGCCATTGGTATTTCTGTAGTAATTAACTGTGAATCGTGTATGGAATGGCATATAAAACAGGCTCTTGACGACGGAGCAACTGAGGATGAAATTATAGAATCAATTGAGGTGGGAATTGAAATGGGGGGGGGACCAGCAACTGCTTCAGCGAGATTTGCAATGAATGTGCTTGAATATTATGGTAGATAGCACCTTTGATAAAATCGATTATACTCAAAACCTGCTGCCAAAAGGTGAGTATGAATCATGTTCCTTTTTGAATTGCGACTTTTCAAATTCTGACCTTTCTGATATAGTATTTATGGAATGCGAATTTGAAAACTGCAACCTGAGCATGGTTAAACTTACCAAGACAGCACTTCGCGACATTAAGTTCAGGAACTGCAAAATGCTGGGACTTCATTTTGAAAACTGCAACAGCTTCGGATTATCATTCAGCTTTGAAAATTGTAACCTCAACCATTCTTCTTTTTATCAGACAAAACTGAAGAAGACAACTTTTAAAAAATCAAAGCTTCATGAAGTGGACTACACAGAATGTGATTTAGGAGGGTCTGTTTTTGATTTGTGTGACCTAAACGGAGCGATTTTTGAAAAAGCAAATCTTGAAAAAGCCGACTTTCGTACCTCATTCAATTATTCAATTGATCCTGAAGCAAACAGAATAAAAAGAGCAAAATTTTCATTAACAGGAATTGCAGGACTTCTGGATAAGTATGATATTGAAATAGAAATATAAAATAATATCAGCTGCAGATATGGAACCAAGATTTGAAGCACTTAAGGAGAAGAAATTATTGGGTAAAAGGATGACCATGCCTTTTTCTGACAATAAAACAGGTGACCTGTGGAGAAGTTTTATGCCACGACGAAAGGAAATACTAAATAAAATCGGATCAGAGCTTTATTCAGTACAAATGTATGCTCCGAAGTTTTTTGACAATTTTAATCCAAACACAGAATTTGAGAAATGGGCAACTGTTGAAGTGAAAGACTTTAACACAGTTCCAGATGGAATGGAAACATTTATATTAACAGGAGGACTTTATGCAGTTTTTTTATACAAGGGGATTGCCAGCGAAGCAGCTAATACATTCCGGTACATATTAGGCACCTGGCTGCCTAATTCTGATTACTTATTAGACAACAGGCCACATTTTGAAATATTAGGGGAGAGGTATAAAAATGAAAGTCCTGATTCGGAAGAAGAGTTATGGATACCAATCAAACCGAAATCTGTCGGATACTCAATCGCACCATGGTTGACTGTTCAGAATAGTGTGAAAGCAGTCGATTTTTACAAATCAGCATTTGGTGCAGTTGAAGTATATCGATTGGAAGGACCCGATGGGGATCTTGTGGCGAGACTTTCAGTTAACGGGGCTGAGTTTTGGGTCAGTAATGATTCTTCTTTGAGCTCGGATCCTGAATCTCTTGGTGGCGGAACTGTCAGAATGATCTTAACTGTTCCTGATCCTGATGCATTATTTGTTCAGGCATTGAAAGAAGGTGCTTCCCAGGTTTTCCCTGTTGGTGAAGAGCATGGCTGGAGACTTGGACGGCTTGTTGATCCTTTTGGTCTTCACTGGGAAATCGCCAAACCGCTGCTTTAAATAAGTAGCATACTCAATAATGATAATAAGAACTAGTTCTGATAATCGCGATTTCATTAAACTAGTGAAATTCCTTGATGCGGAGCTTGCAATAGCAGATGGAGAGGACCATGCATTTTATTCTCAATTCAACAAGATTGATAAAATCAGGCATGTAATCCTGATTTATGAAGATGGAAAACCAAAAGGTTGTGGCGCAATAAAGGAGTTTGGATCGAATGCAATGGAAATAAAACGAATGTACGTCTCTCCCGGAAGCAGGAATAAAGGATTAGCTTCTAAAATTTTATCTGAATTGGAAAAATGGGCATGTGAATTATCTTGTTCTAAGTGTATTCTTGAAACTGGCAAAAGACAGCCTGATGCTATCGCACTTTATAAAAAGAACGGATATAAACAGATCTCAAATTATGGACAATATACCGGGGTTGAAAATAGCGTATGCTTTGAGAAAGATCTGATCTGAAATTTAAATAAGAAATAGCTTCTGTCAAATAGAATCCCTGAATTTTAGGTTTCAGCAAAATGCAGTACCAGGATGGTTTAAAAGCATGCTTATTTCAGATGACGGAGGAAAATACAGGTTTAATTAAATTGACTTTGCTTTAATAACGGCATAACTTTGTTTAAGCAATTGTAAAGAGTATATAACTGAAAATTATTTCTATACCTGATTTTCAACATTTCATATAGAAATATGTTATGAGTAACAGAGCGATGGATAATTTAAATGAGAGTTTATAATATTTGATTCACTTAATTACATAAAATTAAAATTATGAAAAAAATGATCTTCATTATGGCAGGCATATTTATGTCTTTACTGGGTCTTAATAGCCAGAATGCTACGAGCGAATATAAGATTGTTCAGAAAATCCAGATTCCGGGTGATGGTTTCTGGGATTATCTGAATGCTGACGATGCAACCGGAATGCTATATGTTTCGCATGGAAAAACGGTAAATGTTGTGGATCTGAAAACAGGTACAAATGTTGCAACCATTACCGATGTTAATGGCGTTCATGGTATCGCTATCGCTGCTGAATTCAATAAAGGATTCATTAGCAATGGTGCCGACAGCAATGTGACAGTTTTCAATATAAAAGATTTTAAAGTTATCGAAAAAGTACCTGTAACCGGCAGAAATCCTGATGCCATTCTTTATGAACCGTTCACCAAATCAATAATTACCTGGAACGGACGATCATCGAATGCCACAGTTATTGACGCCCAAACGGATAAGGTAATACAAACTATTGCCCTGGCTGGAAAACCTGAGGCAGCAGTAAGCGATGGGAAAGGGAAAGTGTTTGTGAATATTGAAGATAAGAATGAAGTATGCATGATCAATGTTAAAACCTGGAAGGTAGAACAAACATGGTCAATAAGTCCGGGTGAAGGGCCCAGCGGTCTTGCTTTGGACAATGAGACCCATCGCCTCTTCAGCGCAACAGATAAGCTTATGGTGGTGCTTGACGCAGAAACAGGTAAAGTTGTAACAACTCTCCCTACCGGAGGCCGCGTTGACGGAGCAGGTTTTGATCCGGGTCTGAAACGGGCCTACAGTTCCTGCGGAGAGGGTGTGCTTACTGTTGTTCAGGAAGAAAATCCGAATTCCTTTAAAGTACTGGCAAATGTACCAACTCAAGCCGGAGCGAGAACTATTTCGGTAAGTGCAGCAACACATAGAATCTATTTGCCAACGGCAGAGTTTGGACCGACTCCGGAAAAGACAGCTGATAATCCACGACCACGGCCGACTGTTAAACCAGGGACTTTTACGGTGCTTGTGGTTGAGCCAGTCAAATAATTTAACTTTGATTTAAATTAAAGTTAATTTGCAATGTCTTCCATTAAAAAGGTTTCATTGCTATTTAGAATTCTCATAGTTCTGGGTGCCATATTATTTTCTGACAATATTTCTGCATTAACACAAATAATACAGTTTAAAGACTCTATTAATATAATAGATACATCTACTTCTAAAGCAAATCAGAATAACATCAGCTATCAAAAACCATCGGCCAGTTTTTACAAAACGGACAGCATCTTTTCATTTCAGTCACCCAAGGGATATGTACCTTCATTGCTTAGCAACTTTGGAGAACAGATAACTGCGCCTTTAAGGTTTAATAAGAAAGATTGGATAATTACTGGTGCCGCTGTCGGTATGACTATAGCACTCATTCATTTTGATAACGACATTGACAAATGGGCAACCGTTCAGAAACAGAAACATGTCTGGGTAAATAAATCTTCACCGGTTATTACCCAGTTTGGAAGTACATATGGTATATCTTCAGTGGCTGTAATCGGGTTAATAAGCGCTGCATTCAAAAATCAAAAAGGAGTTCAGACAAGCTTGCTGGCAACACAGGCATGGATTACCTCAGCGGTCTGGGTACAGCTGATAAAACACTTTACCGGAAGAGAGGATCCGAGTGCTTCATATATCTATAGCAAAATGCCGGGTGGCAAATGGTGGGGACCTTTTATACAATACGACCAGGACGTTACCATTTATAAGTCCGTATCCTCTTTTGATGCTTTTCCCTCAGGCCATACTGCTGCTGCATTTTCTATCGCAACGGTTTTTGCAACGCAGTACAATAGCACAGCGGCAGTTCCGATTATAGCCTATTCTATGGCCACACTGGTTGGGGTCTCAAGATTAACTGAGCATCAGCACTGGGCATCTGATGTTTTCGTCGGAGGTTTAATAGGGTACGCATGCGGTAAGCAAGTAGTAGCTCACTTTAATAAAATTCATCAGAATCCGGTTAATTTATTGTCTTCAAGATCAAATATTAAAACAGAATTCACATTTATTCAAAATGGCAATCAGATTGGATTTTCCCTGAAATGGTGAAAGGCTAAAGGATAAATTTAATCTGTTAAACCTTTATGTCATTAGGCTGTTATTTATGAATCATGAGATACATATCTGTAAAAAGACCAAAATCTTATCCTGGAGGTGACTCTAAACGGGTAGTTGATGATATATATGGCTATCCAGGTCATAAACCAAACCCTGTTTGTCTCCCCGTCACTTGCTATAACAATCAATTAATAAATATTGAAACTCATACAATAAACATTTCATTATGAAATTAATCCGTTACAAACATAGTTTTCTTATTTATTCTCTGGTTGTTATGCAAATATGTTTCTTAACTTCCTGTAATACAAAATCGTACAATACAAATCATCAAAACGAGAAAATTGATTTTCTTGGGTTTTATCTTGATATGGACTATGTAAAAGTAAAAAGTGCTATGGATTCTCTGCTTAGCAATGGTGAATTACATTATTTTGAAACTACGGATGTAATTGGGAATAAACAAAAAGACTTATACCATGATTTTTCAGGAATAAGTCCTTTTCTTTATGCAAAAGTTAATCTTAGAGGGACCTTAATAGTTGATGAAAGGTTAACCAGTATTCAACTGACTCTATGCACCAGGTCAGATACAGGAGAACATCGGTTTTCATATAATTGTGACCTGAAAGATCTTAAAAAATTATTTGAATTATATACAGAAAAATATGGAAAACCCAACTTGCTTGGTCAGGGAGAAAAATATGATTGGTTATCAAAAAAAATATCAAATGTTTATTCCCCGGGCCCAAAAGGAAGATGGCTGATGGATAAGATATATTTTTGGGAGAGGGGAAACTATATAATATATTTTGATTTTGGGTACCCGGTAAGCCTGACCAACTCAGATAATCCAATTACAAAATCTGATGTTCAGGAATTGCATGATTCGACAAGTGTCCCAATAATATACCTTGACTTTACACCAGGCTATATAGATAAGCTACTTGAGAAAGCAAGCAGAATGAAAGAAGAAAAATCTAAATAAAGCAATAATTCTTTTTATCACATAAATAAATCCAAACAAAATAAAGAAGTGAAGAAAACATCGATCTTATTATTGTCAGTAATTTTTATCGCATCTCTGATTTCATGGTCTCCTCCTCAAAAATCCGGGCCCATTGAAAAGACTGAAATAAGAAATATTGTTTTTATGATTGGTGATGGCATGGGACTTGGTGCCGTATCTTCAGCAATTACTGTCTCACATCATCCTCTCAATATTGAGCGTTGCAATATTATCGGATTACAGAAAACATTTTCTTCAGATCATTACGTAACTGATTCCGGAGCTGCAGGAACAGCATTGGCAACAGGCAATAAAACGAATAATGGTGCAATTGGTGTTGATTCAGAGGGGAAAAGTGTTAAATCGATCCTGGAAATAGCAAAAGAAAATGGACTTGCTACTGGTCTTGTTACTACTTCTGCCATTACGGATGCAACACCTGCGTCATTTATAGCACATGAATCAAGCAGGAACAGCTATGAGGATATTGCAAAGGATTTTCTTAAAACCGATGTTGATGTTTTCATAGGGGGAGGTTATGATCATTTTGCATATCGGTCTGACAAATTATATCTTATTGACAGTCTTAAAGCCAGAGGATATAAGGTTGAAACTACAATGAGTGCAGTTCTTAAATCAACTTCATTAAAGCTTGCCGGACTTATTGCGCCTGTCAATATTCCTTCTCATTTAAATGGAAGAGGCGATATGCTCCCGGCATCCTCTAGAAAAGCTATTGAGATACTAAATAAAAATCCAAAGGGATTTTTTCTTATGATAGAAGGTAGTGAGATTGATCTGGCAGCTCATGCAAAAGATGAAACTTCACTTATGGAGGAAACACTGGATTTTGATGATGCAGTAGGTGAAGTACTTGATTTTGCTCAAAAAGATGGACATACCCTTGTCGTTATAACTGCCGACCACGAAACCGGTGGGATAGCTATTGTCGGTGGCAGCATAAAGGCTCATAAAGTTCTATTAGATTTTCCTACAAACAGTCATACAGCCGTTATGGTTCCTGTATTTGCTTATGGCCCTGGTGCAGAAAAATTTAGCGGCATATATGATAACACTGCTTTCTTTCAAAAATTTTTAACAAGTTATGGATTTGGAGAATCAAAATAAGAGATAGCTGATTTCACTTAAGGACTTGTCTTCCCATGGGTTCGAATCAGAAATACCCATATACACCTAAAATAATTATTTCTTAAAAAGAACTTTTCCATATACCATTCCCCAAAGTTCCTGCAAAGATATTGTTTCCGCTTATGGAGATTGAATAAACACCTACGCCCATGCCATCTGGTAAGCCATTATTCACGGATGTCCAACTTTTACCATTATTGGTTGATAAGAAAACACCAGAATAAGTTCCTACAAAGATATTGCTTCCGCTTATGGTTATTGAATGCACACTTATACCATCGGGTAAGCCTTTATTTACTGCTTCCCATTTGATACCATTATTAGTTGATAAGAAAACACCGCCATCAGTTCCAGCAAAAACATTGTTTCCGGTTATGGCTATGGAATGCACATTTTGATTTGATATCCCGTTATTCACCCCAGCCCAACTACTGCCATTATTGGTTGATAAAAATATACCTTGCCCATTAGTTCCTGCAAAGATATAGCTTCCGTTTATGGCGATTGAATACCAACTCTTACCATATGGTAAGCCATTATTCACGGATGTCCAACTGCTGCCATTATTGGTTGATAAAAATACACCATCATAAGTTCCTGCAAAAATATTGCTTCCGCTTGTAGTTACCGTAGAGATGGCACTTTTTGATAACCCGTTATTCACTGCTGTCCAACTGCTGCCATTATCTGATGATAAGAAAACACCGCCATCAGTTCCTGCAAAAATATTACTACCGCTTATAGCAAGGGAATACACAGATACAATTGATAAACCATTAATAACTGAGTTCCAATTGCTGCCATTATTGGAGGATAAGAAAATACCATTGCCATTACTACCTGCAAATATATTACTCCCGTTTATGGCAAAGGAATATACCGTTACAAGTGATATTCCGTCATTCATAGCTACCCAACTGCTACCATTATTGGTAGATAAGAAAACACCGCCATCAGTACCAGCATAGATATTACTCCCGCTTATTGTTATTGAATTCACTTGCTTATTTGATAATCCATTATTCATTGGAGTCCAACTGCTTCCATTATTGGATGATAAGAAAACACCATATGGAGTTCCAGCATAAATATTGCTTCCATTTATCGCTATTGAGCTTATATATAAATCAATATCAGGAGTATAATTATTTAAATTTGTCCATGTACTACCATTATTTGTCGATAAGAAGACTCCATGAAAAGTTCCAGCAAAGGTATTACTTCCACTTGTTGCTATTGAGTTCACTGATTGAGTTAAGCCGTTATTTGCTTCTGTCCATGTATTTCCATTGTTAGTTGATAAGAATACATCAGGGTATTGTACTGCAAAGATCTTGTTTCCGCCTATGGTTATGGGATT
>Ga0209540_10001798_pt1 | contig 15707 bp, 15 predicted proteins | sample BarGraIncu01121A_FD_184501 | JGI IMG/M metagenome (GOLD analysis project Ga0209540, IMG submission 184501) | Arctic peat soil microbial communities from Barrow, Alaska - Barrow Graham LP Incubations 011-21A (SPAdes) (version 2) | ecosystem: Environmental > Terrestrial > Soil > Wetlands > Peat... | reverse complement strand
GACGACACGACACGCGCCGCCCTGATCTCTGCGACCTGGCCAAGCGCTTCTTCGATCTCCGCGATCGTCGCGGGAGGAATACCTATGTCCATGCGGGATCCTCGTCTTCGAAGTGTGCTGCGTGAGACCCCTGATGCCCCTGGCTGCACCCCCGGACCCAAGGGTGCGCCCCAAAGATACCCTCGCAGTCTCCGGAGTGTCAATCGCAGCCGACCCGATGACTCGCGCACGAGTGCCGCCCCGCCGTGCGGAGCGGCACTCCGATGAGGCACGAAGAGAGACTAGACCCGCGTCTGCAGCACTCCATAGTCACCGTCGCGACGACGGTACAAGACGTTCGTCGCGCCGGTCTCGTCCGACGCGAACAGGAAGAAATCGTGGCCCAGCAGCTCGAGCTGCAGGATGGCCTCTTCCTGGCTCATTGGCTTCAGGTCGACCTTCTTCGTCTTGACGACCACCCGGTCCGGCTCGGCCTCCTCGGCGTCTGCGGCCGTGGGCTCCGGCGCGGCGGGGGTGAGCTTGCCCGCGTGACGATCGACGACCTTCTCCTTGAACTTGCGGGCCTGGCGCTCGAGCTTGCCCGAGACCTTGTCGATGGCCGCCTTCATGTCGCTCGCGCTCTCGCGGGCGCGCAGGATGTGTCCCTTCGTGAACACGGTGACCTCGGCGACGTTCCCTTCCCCGATCGAGCGGTTGCGCTCGTGGTAGAGCTCCACTTCGACGCTCACGGCGAGCCCGTTCAGGATGCGAGCGACCTTGCCGACCTTCTCCTCCGCGTAGTCACGTACGTCTGGCCGAACGTCCATCTGGCGACCCTTGACGACCATGTCCAATGCTGTCGGCCTCCTTCTTTGTCCACCACCCGTACACCGCCGCCAATGCGGCGGGAATGAACTATCTACCCTCCGCGGCATCGCGGCGGTCGTTGGCGCGATGCGCCGTGAGAGCCATGGCCCGGACGCCTACTGCGCGTCCTTTTCCGATGCGTCCCTCGTCGGCGCGAAGGCCGATGCGGCGGCCGCGAGACGATCCTCGAGCGCTGCAACCCGCCCGGTCAGATCGCCGATCTCTGCCGAACCCGGCGACGCGGTGCCCGCGACGGCCGGAACCATGGCCACCGCCTGAGCGCCTCGCACGAACTTCAGATAGCCCAGCGCTATCGTCACGACCAGGGCGAACAGCACGACGAAGAACCGCGCCATCGAGGTGCCGCTGGCGATGACCCAGCCGGAACCGTAGACCATCGTGAACAGCCCGCCGAGCAGCAGCCCGTTGGACAGCACGCGGAGCTGGTCACTGCGGATCAGCGAGATGCCCATCACGATCGTCGCGAAGATCACGAGGATGATGCTGGTGTTGCGCGACCACGGCTCCATCGCCTTCTGTATCTGGCTGTTGAGGTCGTTGATCTGCTTCTGGATGGCCTCTTGCTCGGCGGCCACGGTCCCGGTTGCCACGACGCCGCCGTCCTTCGAGTTCAAAGGGTTCTGCTGGTCGTAGAGAGGCTGCAGCTTCTTCTGGATGGCGTCGCCGGGCGAGGGATAGAACGTGTAGACGCCTACGCCGATGAGGGCCACGACCATGAGCCCCAGGAAGAACGAGAAGATGGTCTGCAGCGTGTAGTGCTGCCGGTCCGCCGTAGTCGCCATGGCGCGCTCCTTCTCGTCGGATGTCCTGAGTTGATTGTACCCGCGACGGACCGGATGAGGCGGGCCGAGACCGGGCACATGCACTCTCCACATCATGTCAGCGGCCGCCCGGGAAATACCCTGGGCGGCCGCTGACATGCGCGTTCGAATGGATCAGGTGATGTGTCCCAGGAAGTCCTTCGTGCGGTCGGACTTCGGGTGGTCGAAGACCTCCTCGGCCGTGCCTTCCTCGCAGATGACGCCCTCATCCATGAACACGACGCGGCTCGCCACGTCGCGCGCGAAACCCATCTCGTGGGTGACGACGAGCATCGTCATCCCGGCCGCCGCGAGCCCTTTCATGACGTCGAGGACGCCACGGACCAGCTCGGGGTCGAGCGCTGAGGTGACCTCGTCGAACAACATCACGTGCGGGTCCATGGCGAGCGCGCGCGCGATGGCGACGCGCTGCTGCTGTCCGCCGGAGAGCTGGGCGGGGAAGTTGTCCATCTTGTCGCCCAGACCGACGCGGCGCAGCTGCTCCTCGGCGATCTTGGTCGCCTCGGCCTTGTCCCGCTTCAGGACCTTGCGCTGGGCGAGCATGACGTTGCCCTTGGCCGTGAGATGCGGGAACAGGTTGAAACTCTGGAACACCATCCCGATCTGCTCGCGGACCTCGTTGATGTTGGTCTTCGGGTCGGTGATCTCGATGTCCTCAAGAAAGATCTTGCCGTCTGTGGGCTGCTCGAGCTTGTTGATGCAGCGGAGCATGGTCGACTTGCCGGAGCCCGAGGGGCCGAGCACGACGACGACCTCGCCCTTGGTGACCTTCAGATCGACGCCCTTGAGGACTTCGAGCTTGCCGAAGGACTTGTGCAGGCCCTCTATCCGGACGATGTACTGGCTCATCTCCCCGACCTCCTCGGCGGTGCGGCTGCGGAAGACGCCTGTACGACCAACTCCGGCGACGCGCTCGCCGGCGACCACCCGCCGAACAGCCCGCCCCTGCGCTTCGGCCTGTCCGTCGGTGACTCTCCGTGCTCCGAGACCGCGAGCTTCGACTCGAGCCGACCGACGAAGTTGATGAGCGGGATGGTGATGATCAGGTAGAACGCGGCGATGACCACGAACGGCGTCATGTTGCCGGTGTTGGCGACGATGTTCTGCGCGGCGTACATGAGCTCAGGACGACCGACCGCCGCGAACAGCGCCGTGTCCTTGAACAGCAGGATGAACTCGGACGTCATCGTCGGCAGAACGCGCTTGACCGTCTGCGGGATGATCACGAACTGCATCGACTGAGCGTAGTTCATGCCGAGCGAGCTGGCGGCCTCGAACTGGCCCTTGTTGATCGACTGGATGCCCGCCCGGAAGATCTCGGCCAGGTATGCCGAGCTGTTCATGGCGAGCACCGCGACCGCGGTGATGTTGTCGTCCACCCGGAATCCGGCGATCCGCAGTCCGATGAACGCCACGAAGATCTGCAGGAACAGCGGCGTACCTCGGATGACGTTGATGTAGGCCGCGGCGATCCAGCGGAGCGGCGCCACCTTCGACATCTTCATGAACGCGAAACACAGGCCGCCCACGATCGCGATGGGGAACGCGAAGGCGATCCACGCGAGCGCCAGGAACCAACCGGTGATGACCATCGGGACCGACGTGACGATCAACTGCGGCTTGAAGAACATGCCGAGCGCCTTGACGCTGTTCCACTGAGTGACGAACGGGATCGCGTCGAGGTAGCGGGACATGCGCTCGGGGATCGTCGGGCTGCGGTACGAGAACTTCATCGTGTCGTCGGTGCGCTGTGTGGCGACCGGCGTGCCGGTGGCGGTCGACTCAGCGGAGTACGACAGCTTGAGCGGGTACGTGCCGCCCTCGTTCGTCGGCACCACTGCGTAGATCTGCACGCGGAGCGTGGAGCTGGGCGCGATGCTCGGGTCGAACTTCACGGACAGCGTCTCGCCCGTCGCCGCGCCGGTCACCTTGACCTTGTTCCGGATCAGGCCTTCGAGCGTCACCGTATCGAAGGTGACCTTGCTCAGGTCGAACCCCTTCGGGAAGACGAAATCCATCCCGGTGATCGATGCGTCCCCGTCGGTGAGGGAGACGAACGTGAACCGGGTCGGCGCGCCGCCGGCCTCCTGATCGACCGTGACCTGGGGATTGGTGAGCGCGAGCGCCGGCGCCGCAACAGCGAAGAGCATCGCCGCCGCAAGGACCAGACCCAGCAGCAGTCGCCGCGCCGTTCGCGGACCACGATCCATAGTTGCTCCCTCGAACACCGGCACAAATGGAAGGGGCCCCCGCCTTCGGAGCGGGGGCCCCTTGAGTCGTGCTAGTTACTTTAGCGTTCGTTCGACGAGCAGGGAACCTACTTCGTGGGAGCGGTACCGAAGTACTTCGTGTAGATGGCGTCGTACTCGCCCGAAGCGCGAACCTTGGCGAGACCGGCGTTGAAAGCGGTCAGCAGCGCGGCGTTGTCCTTGCTGATGCCGAAGCCGTACTGCTCACCGGTCGGGATCTGAGCGGCCATGATCAGGCCCTTGCTCGCGTCCTTCACGTACTCGGCGGTGACGGGCAGGTCGTTGATGACCGCGTCGACGTTGCCGGCCTGCAGGGCCGCGAAGGCGCCCGCGGTGTCCTTGAACGTGACGACGGTGGCGCCGGCGGGCTTCAGGTTCTCAGACGCCCACGAGGAGCCGGTGGTGCCGGACTGCACGCCGACCTTCTTGCCCTTCATGTCGGCAGGGCCGGTGTAGGTGCCGCCGGTCTTCATGGCGACAGACTGGTTGGAGTCGAAGTAGGGATCCGAGAAGTTGATCTCCAGCTGACGCTCGGCCTTGATCGTCATGCCCGAGGCGATGACGTCGAACTTGCCGCCGGCCTTCACGGTCGGGATCAGGGAGTCGAAGATCTCGGACGAGAAGACGACCTTGTTGATGCCCATCTCCTTGGCGATGGCCGTCAGCAGATCGACGTCGAAGCCCTCAGCAACAGAGCCGTTCATGGACTCGAACGGCGGGAACGTCGTGTCCGAACCCGCGGTCAACTGGCCGGGGGTGACGAGCTGCAGATCCGCTGCCGGTGCTGCGGTCGTCGTCGACTCAGCGGGCGGGGTTGCGGCGGGCTGCGAGCAGCCTGCCAACGCGAACGCGGTCACCGCGAGCGCGGCGATCACGATCAGCGCGACGAACTTGCCGGACTTCGCCATATCTCCTCCTCAGGGAAAGCGGTCGGGCCACGGCCTCGCGCCGGATGGCCACGCATCAGCGCACAGGTTACACCATTCCATACGGAGCGGTGTAGCACCGCGGGAGGCAGTCCGACGCAGATTATGCGTGGGCTACTCGCCGGGCGGGGACGCGGAGCGGCGAGGCTACGGAGTCGTCGTCGACTCGGGCGTCGCGGTGGCATCGGGCGTCGCGGTCGTCTGGTCTGACGCGCTCGCCGGCACCTTGAACTTGGGGAGATCGCCCGCCCACTTGCGACGCAGCGTCTCGAGCACGCCCTGCGAGGAGAGCTTGTCGAGGACCGAGCGGACCTCGGTCTCGAGCTTCGTCTTGTCCTGTGCGACGCCTACGCCGATCGGATACGCCGGGGCGAGCTGACCGCCGTACTTGAGCCCGGTGACGCTGCGACCGATGTAGGCCGCGACCAGGGCGTCGCCGGCCACCACGTCGGCCTTGCCCTCAGCCGCCGCGCGCATGGCCTCCAGCAGCGTCGGCATGACCACCAGGGGTCCCTCGCCGTACTCGTCGAGCAGGAGCCAGTAAGCGGCGGAGCCCTTCTGGACGGCCACCTTCCTGGCGGACAGGTCACCGATCGTCAGCGACGTGGTGTCGGAGGCGAACACAGCGGACGAGTCGCTCACGTAGGTACCGGCGTAGGAGAGCTGGAGCGCCACCGACTGCTCCACGGTGAGGCCGCCGAAGACGACATCCACCGTGCCCGCGCGCGCCTGTTCGGCGGCCGCGGCGGGGGCAAGGTTGACGATCTCGAGCTTGAGCCCGAGCTGCTCGGCGAGAGCTGCGGCGACATCCACCTCGAGGCCGACCTGCTTGCCCTTGACGGTGCCGCCGAAGGGCGGGTAGCTCAAATCGATGGCGGCACGCAGCACGCCCGGCTTGGATATCGCGGGAGGTGAGAGCCGCGGCTTGAGGGTTGCGGCGCCGATCCCTCCCGTGCAGCCGGCAAGGAGTGCCATGGCTGTCACGAGTGCCAGAGCCGTGAGCGTACGTCTGGTCATGCGGCGCGCCTCCGTCGTGAACGTGTCGATCGATGTGCTTCCACCCGGCTGACCTGGTCTTTGGCCCCACACTCGCATACTGGAGCTTTCGCTTGATGTCATCTCACTACCGGCCCTCTCGCCCGGGGCCGCGGTATGCGACCGTAACCGGGCGGTACGACTTACCCCTAAGACGCGCCATGCTCGCGCGACGGTCTCCCGCCGGCTTACGTGGGTCCTTTCGGCCGCGTCTACCCTGGACTAGGAGATTCCCGAAGGAGCCTCCGCAACCACAGACCCGGGTGGAAGCGCATCAATAGTAGCAGTCGCGGGCGATGCGGGCCGCGCGCCCGGAGCCGTCAGAGCGAGGCGACGGCGGAGGGGGCCGATGAGACCTAGAGGCGCCCCCCGCACGCCCGTGCGACCGCGAGCACGCGCACCTCGCGCGCGCCCGCACGGGCGAGGGCGAGCGCGGCCGCATCGAGCGTGGCGCCGGTCGTGAACACGTCGTCGATCACCAGGATCCGCGGCGGCACCGACACGCCCGGCACCGCGACGATCGAGGCGCGCGCGTTGGCGGCCCGCCTCTCGCGATCGAGCCCGCGCTGGTCGCGACGAGGACGTGCGCGCAGTGCGTCGAGCGCGGGCACGCCGGTGAGGTGCGCGAACTCCGCCGCGAGCAGCGCGCCGTGGTCGAAGCCCCTGCGTGCGAAGGCCCCCGGGGAGGCTGGCACCGGGACGACCGCCTGCGCCCACGATGACCACTCCCCCGCCGCTCCGGCCGCCAGGCGCGCGAGCTCGCCGGTCAGACGCAGCTCGCCCGCGTCCTTGTGCAGGCGGATCATCCGGTCGAGCGGCCACTCGAAGACCGCTGCGCAGCGCCCCCGCTCGAAGGCCGGATCGGTGCGCCCGCACTCGGCGCACCCGTGCGCGCCGTCGGGAGCGCCGCACCGGGGACAGGCTTCCGCGCGGTCGATGATCGCCAGCTGCGCGCGGCAGCGGTCGCACAGCAGCGATCCGGGAAGGTCACAGCCGGCGCACCGCGACGGCCACAGCAGGTCGGCGACGGCCACTGACGCGCGGCGAACCGCTGCGAACGGGACGCGGTACATCGCGCGACTCCCCTCGGGATCGTTCGGGCCGCCCGGCCCGACGAAGGCTACGGGAGGAGCAGCTGGACGAGCGGGATGGTTGCCAGGCAGCAGACCGTGGTCACGAGGATCGCCCCGGCGATGAACGCCGTGTCGAGCTTGAAGCGCTCACCTACCACGAGCGCGAGCATCATCGACGGCATCCCCGCCTGCAACGCGAGCACACGCACCCCACCCATGTCCTTGGTCATGACAGCCACCGCCACGGCGATCGCCGGGAGCAGCAGCAGCTTGACGCCGGCGAGCGCCGCCAGGGGCTTGAGCGACCCGCGCAGCGCCGAGATGTCGAGCGAGACCCCCAGAGAGACCATGATCAGCGGCACAGCCATCTTCGCGCCGATGCCCGCCCAATCCATTACCGTCGTCGAAACCGCCGCCGGCAGAGGCAGGAACCGGAACGCCAGCGCGACCAGCAACGCGATCATCGCGGGGAAGGTGAACAGCTCCCTGAAGACATTGATGCGGCCATCGTGCTCGCCGTAACGCGCGGCCACCGCGATACCGAGCGTGAAGAGCACCGCAACCGTGCCGAAGACGTCGTAGAACACCGCAGCCGGAAGCGCGCCGGGCCCGAGCAGCGCCTGGACCACGGGATAGCCGAGGTAGCCGGTGTTGCCGAGGGTGGCCGCCAGCACGAAACCACCGGCCGTTCGCAGCGGCAGCCGCAGCACGTGCGCGAGCTCCCAGGCAACGGCGAGCCCGACCAGGGACACCGCCCACGCGACGCCCGCGGCTCGCACCAGCTCGAGCGAGAGCGGAGCAGCCGCGACGCTCGTGAAGATGAGAGCCGGCAGCGCGACGTAGACGATCACGCCGTTGAGGACCTTGGAGTCCTCCCGCCGCAACACGCCGAAGCGCCGCAGCGCCATGCCGATGCCCACGAGCAGCAGCACGGGCGCGATCGCCCCGGCGAGCGCCGCGATCGACATTCCTTAGCCCCTATCCGATCTCGTTGATGGAACCGGAGCCTTCGCACGCGCCGGCCAGCGATGCCGCGTAGTCGGGGCGCGCGACGCCGCGCTCGGTGATGATCGCCGTGATGTAGGCCGCCGGTGTCACGTCGAACGACGGGTTGTAGACGTCGATGCCCGGAGGCGCGATGCGCGCCCAGCCGTCGATCTGATAGGCGCCGCCTCTGCGGGAGATCTCCATCGCATGCCCCTTCGCTATCGGGACCTCCCACGGGCCTTTCTTCGTGAGCGCGTCCAGCGCGCTCGCCTCGGCCGGCGTGTGCGGCTCGACCACGCCGGAGAACGTGACGCCGAGCAGCTCGCGCGGGTCGCGCTCTTCGATGACGATCTCGTCGCCGGTCGCCAGAGTCAGGTCGACCGTGGAGGTCGGCGCGGCGACGTAGAACGGGATCCCGTGTTCCTTGCACAGCACGGCGAGCCCGTAGGTCCCGATCTTGTTGGCGGTGTCGCCGTTGGCTGCGATGCGATCGGCGCCGACGATCACCGCGTCGACCTGCCCGGAACGCATGAGCGAGGCGGCCATGTTGTCGGCGATCAGCGCGAACGGGACGCCCGCCATCTTGAGCTCCCATGCCGTGAGGCGGGCGCCCTGTAGGACGGGGCGGGTCTCGTCGACCCACACGCCGCCGAGCTTGCCCTGCTCGTGCGCGGTGAAGATCACGCCCAGCGCGGTCCCGAAGTAGGCGGTGGCGAGCGACCCGGCGTTGCAGTGCGTCAACACCCGCGCGCCCTCGGGAAGCAGATCGGCTCCCAACGACCCGATCATGCGGTTGCGCGACTCGTCCTCGGCGGCCATCGCGAGGGCCTCATCAACGATGAGTTGGCGCAAGTCGCCGAGCGCCAGGTCGGCGTTGTCCCGCACCAGGGCACGGATCCGCTCGGCGCCCCAGAACAGGTTGACCGCCGTCGGGCGCGTTGCCGTGATCACCTTGGCGACGGCGTCGAGCTCCGCCGAGAAGGCGTCGTAGGTGAAGTACTCGTCACTCTGGTTGACCGCCCACAGAGCGAGCGCCATCGCCGCGGCCACGCCGAGCGCCGGCGCTCCGCGCACGGCCATGCCCGAGATCGCCATGCACACGCCCTCGTAGGCCGGACAGACCAGGACGTCGCCGGCCAAAGGTAGCCTCGACTGGTCGATCATGTAGACGGCCGGCAGGCCGGTCTTGTCGTCGACAGCCCACCACAGTGTCTGCGGGATCGCCTCGATGCCCATGTCGCGTCTCCGTCGTCGCAGGTATGGAACTCCTCGAACGGTGAGTTTGGCCTATGCGCGGCCGCGGTACAACACGGCGGCGCAGCGAGTCCGAGTCGATCGGCGTCCGAACGTCGCCAGCACATAAGTCTCAGCACATAATGCGAACCGGCCGATGATGTATCTGTGAGCGATAGCGACTGACGATCCCGGGGGAGTGACGCTGTATGGCGCCCAAGCATCCGTACCGCAGGCTGACCGACCATCTCTTCCTTGTGGCTGACGCGCTGCTGCTGACCGTCATCGCGGACGCCGTGCTGATCATCCTCAGGGACCTCGCACACCTACCCACCGCCTGGATCGACCCGATGACCTCCTTCCTACTTGCGATGGCGCTGGGGTCGATGCTCGGCGCGGAGGCGGCGTGGCTCCTGCACCGGCGCTCGTTCGGTTCGGGCGGGTTGTGGATGCTCACGGCCGGACTCGCCGTCGCGGCCCCCGCCTTCGTGATCGCGCACGGCTTCGCCTTGGGGTCCCCCGATGTGGGCGCGGGGACCGGCGTGCTCGTAGCGATCCAGATCCTCGGACTCACCATCCTGATGCCGCCCCTCGTCGCCGGGACCGCCGACATCGTGAAGCGGAAGTCCCGCCACCTTGACGCTGTCGCGATCGTCCGGCTCGCGGGGCTGCTGGCTATCGCAGCACTCATCACCCTCCGATTCCTGCCGGAAACGCAGGCGTACCCGGCCGCGGCCCACACGGACGCGATGCTCGGCCTGTCGACCATCGCCGGCGCGCTGGCCGTCGGGATCGGCGACGCGATCCGCCTGTTCAGCGATCAGCGCGCCCAGCGGCGACGCGACACCGCCCAAGGTCCCGCCGAGGCCACCTGAGAGAGCCGCCGCAGGCACGAATCCACTCGCTGGCGGGGAGCCGCGACAACGCGCGCGTCGCAGTGGATACTGGGCGCCGCAAAGCGAGGCGCCCTTCCGGTCTCGTTCTCGGACCCGCGCGAGAGCCGCTCCGTCGAGCCGGTCACTCCGGCCTGATCCGCCCGATCGCTCGCGCGTCCATGTGCCTGACCGCATCGAGGACCAGCCGCGCCGACTCGACGAGCGCCGGCCTCTGCAGATGCGAGGTCACGTCACCGGCTGTGTGGTACTTCGGGTCCTGGAGCCGCTCGATCCACGCAGCGGGGATCCCCGCCTTCTCGTAGGGCTCGTGGTCGCTCCAGCCGGTGGGACCGGGATCCTTGAGGTGCGTCATCGCGATGTCCAGGGCCGATGCCCGCTTGAGCAGGTACTTCGACATGGTGAGCGGGCCGATACCCATGGTCCGCACGTGCAGGTGCGGGCCGTAGGCGACGACGTCGACCGAGATCATCCCGACGGTGCCCGCGCGCTGCGCACGGGTCATCTTCGACACCCGGTAGCGCGATCCGCGGTGATGGTCCCGCGGGTTGCCGTCGTTGTACTCCTCAGAGCCGAAGAAGACGAACTCGATGCTGACCGGCGACCCCTCGGTTGCGGAGATGCGGGCGATGTCGAGCACCACCGCGCAGCCGGCCGCATCGTCGTTGGCCCCGGGCGTCCCCGAGCGGGTGTCGAGATGCGCCCCCAGTACCAGCCGTCGCGGGTCCGAACCCTTCAGACGGGCGATGACGTTGCGGCTTGTGCCACCGGGCGTGGCGAACTCCTCTATGTCGACGTGGTAGCCCATGTCGCGCATGCGGCCGGCCACGTAGGCCGCCGCCCGGGCCTCAGCGTCGCTGCCCGGGACCCTGATGCCGTACCGCTCGAGGGCGGCGGTGTCGGCCAGCATCCGCTTCGCGCTCACGTCGAGAGGCTTCGCGGCGGGCTTGGGAGTGGCCGTCGTCGGGTTCGCGGGCGCAAGCGGAGCGCTCGTCTCGAGCGCGGAGGTCTCGATCGCCGGCGGCGCCACCGGGGTCGTGGCGGCGGTCGTCGGCGTCCCGAGGGCGGGGGTCTCCGATGGCGGGGCCGCACAGGCGCCCAGCGTCGCGACGAGCACGCCCGACGCGCACAGCGCCAGGGCCGCTCTCAGCCAGGGCTGCGACCCGGAGTGCGGGCCGGCACCCCCCGCAGGCATCGGGTCAGTTCCTGATCACGGTGAGCTGGTACCGGTACGTCAGTTTGGAGAAGGTGCGGAGGTTGCTGTTCCACAGTCTCACGCAACCGTGGCTCGCGAACGTCCCGATGCTGTCAGGAGCGTTCGTCCCGTGGATGTAGAAGGCGGTGCCCACAGGCCAGCCCATCGTCTTCCACCGGCGCACGCGATGCCCGTTGACACGGACGATGTAGGACACCCTGAAGTGGCGGTGCCGGTACAGCCGCATCCGGAACGGGCCCCACACGGAGTTGGGGCTCCTCCCGGGCCTGCCGAGGTAGAAGGTTCCCGTCGGCGTCGGCGTGCCGCGCATGCCGATGGCGACGGGGAATGAGGCGACCACGACCCGGGATCGGATGACGTAGAGCATGAAGTCGGACTTGTCGACCAGCACGGACCGGGCGCGAGCCGGCGCGAACTTCAACGACCACACGGTGAGCTTGGTCGGCGCGGACCACGACACCGCGTCGCCGGCGGACAGCGTCAGCATGGTCCGGCCGTAGCGAACGGTCGTCTGGGCGGTGAACGTCGCCCCCGTCGAGTCGGACACCGACAGTGTGACGGTCGCGACAAGGGCACCTTCCACCCGCACCTCGGTGACACCGGGCCCGACGCGGCCGGTGATCACGAACGCAGGCGCGACCATCCCGGAGGGCGCGGGGCTCACCACGACGGGAGCGAGGGGTGATGCGGCCAGCGCGGCCGCCGGTGCGAGTACGAACCCGTGGATGACAAGAGCGCCGACCAGAGCGAGCAGCGCCCGGTGCGCTCGCCCGCCCGGGGTCGACATCAGTACCTCGCTATCACGATGTGATGGACCTTGCCGGACTTGCACCAGAACTCGGTCATGCCCGTCCGGGTGCCCATAGTGTAGTAGTGGTACGTCGGGGTCGTGTGCTTCTTGATCCTCGAGCCGTAGCGGGACACGAGAGTCGTCTCGCCGGTCCCCGTGTGCGTCCCGTTGCTGGTCACGAAAGCGGACGAGTTGAAGATGAACGTGAACACGTGACGGGTCGACTTCTTGCTGTACATCTCCAGCGGGTACTTGTGGGTCGTCGCGCTCTTCTTCCCGAAGAAGTAGCCGTAGACCGTGTAGCCGGCGCCCTGGTAGTCATCGTAGGTCACGCGCTTGTACGACCAGCCGAGGCGGTGCGTATTGGTGGTGTCGTGAAGGTTGAGCTTCGCGGTCTTCACGCCGACGTTCTCGACGATGCGTCCCCCGACCGCCGCGAGCGCGACGGTCGGCGCCAGGACAAGAGCGGCGACCATCGCCAGTGAGACGATCCAACGACCTCTGCTCATGACCAGCGCTCCATTCCCCATGCGATCCCTGCGGGAGTCGGTCGATGCCCGGAGGGACTCGCTCCCATAACGTGTTGATGCCCCGGCGGCGTCAGGTATACGCATGATAGCCCGCGCCGGTCCCCGCACAGCGAATGGATCCGGTTGCCGACCCGGACGACGAACGGCCCCGCGGATCGCGGGGCCGTTCGGTGGTTCGCTTCCGAGAGGAGCCCGTCCTAGACGGTGCCCTCGTTCCAGCTCGCCAGGTACTTCTCCTGCGCGGCGGTGAGCGTGTCGATCTTCACGCCCATCGTCGCAAGCTTGAGCTTGGCGATCCCGGCGTCGATGTCGGCGGGAACGGGGTAGACGCCCGGCTCGAGCGACGCGTGGTTGGCGACCATGTACTCGGCCGAGAGCGCCTGGTTGGCGAAGGACATGTCCATGACCGATGCGGGGTGGCCCTCGGCGCAGGACAGGTTGACGAGCCGGCCGTCGGCCAGCAGGTAGATGTGACGGCCATCGGCGAGGGTGAACTCCTCGACCAGGGGACGGACCTCGCGGGTCGAGACGGCCATGTCGCGCAGATGGGTGATGGCGATCTCGCAGTTGAAGTGGCCCGAGTTGGCAAGGATGGCGCCGTCCTTCATGACCTCGAAGGCGGCCGTGTCGATCACGTTGAGGTCGCCGGTGACCGTCAGCCAGATGTCGGCCAGGGCCGCCGCCTCGACGGAGGGCATCACGCGATAGCCGTCCATGACCGCCTCGAGCGCCTTGAGCGGGTCGATCTCGCACACGATCACGTTGCCGCCCAGTCCGTCGGCGCGCATCGCGATGCCGCGACCGCACCAGCCATACCCGGTGACGACGACCGTGCGGCCCGCGATCAGGCGATTGGTGGCACGGATCACGCCGTCGATCGTCGACTGGCCGGTGCCGTAGCGGTTGTCGAACAGGTGCTTGGTGTTGGCGTCGTTGACCGACACGATCGGGAACTTGAGTGCCCCGTCGGCGGCCATGGCGCGCAGGCGGATGACGCCGGTGGTCGTCTCCTCGGTGCCGCCGATGATGTCGGCGAGCATCTCGGGCCGCTCGGCGTGCACGCGGCCGACGACGTCCGCGCCGTCGTCCATGGTGATGTTGGGCTTGTGATCGATCGCCGCATCGACATGGCGGTAGTAGGTCTCGGTGTCCTCGCCCTTGATGGCGTAGGTGCGGACGCCGTAGTGCTGCACCAACGCAGCGGCAACGTCGTCCTGCGTGGAGAGCGGGTTGGACGCGCACAGCACGATGTCCGCGCCGCCGGCCTTCAGCGTGCGCATGAGGTTGGCGGTCTCGGTCGTGACGTGTAGGCACGCGGAGACGCGCATGCCGGTCAGCGGCTTCTCGACTTCGAAGCGGGTGCGAATGGAGGCGAGCACGGGCATGTCGGCGTCGGCCCACTCGATGCGGGCCTTGCCGGCGTCGGCGAGCGCGATGTCCTTGACGTCGTATTCCATGGTGATCTCGATGCTCCTTCGGGGGACAGCGGGTCGTTGAAGACGCCACGCGGGCGCGGGTAGCTACAGCCGGGCGAGTATACCAGTGACCAGCATCGCCATCGCGGGGGTCCCCGCCTCCACGGCCTGAAGGACCTTCTCGTGGGACTCGCCCATCTGGCTCGAGACGTTCGCGATGAGCGAGAAGCCCGCGACCTCCATACCGGCATGCCGGGCGACGATGACCTCGGGCACGGTGGACATCCCCACTGCGTCGGCGCCGACCGCGTGCAGGTAGCGGTACTCGGCAGCCGTTTCGTAGGTCGGGCCCAGCAGGCCCGCGTACACTCCCTCGGCGAGGTCGGTCCCGTGCTCCGCCGCGATCTCACGCGCCAGTGCGCACAGCCGTGGGCTGTAGGCGTCGACCATGGACGGGAAGCGCACCCCGAGGTCCTCGATGTTCGGTCCGGTCAGCGGGTTGATGCCGACCAGGTTGATGTGGTCGGTGATCATCATGGTCTGGCCTACGCGAAGGTCCTTGGCGATGCCGCCCGCGGCGTTGGTCGCGATCAGCGTGCGACACCCCAAGAGCGCGGCCGCACGGATCGGCAGCACTACGCGATCGACGGGATGCCCCTCGTAGAGGTGCAGCCGTCCGACCATCGCGAGCACACCCAGCTCCCCCACCCGACCGAAGACGAAGCGTCCCGCGTGGCCGATGACCACCCGACCGAAGACGAAGCGTCCCGCGTGGCCGATGACCCCGGAATCGGCGAAGCCCGGAAGGGCGCCGAACGGGACCTCGGCGACGACCTCGATGCCGTCGAGGACGGCGCCGAGCCCGCTGCCGAGTATGACGAGAGCGTCGGGGCGCACTCCCCCGCCGAGCATCTCGAGTTCGTTGGCGGCGTGACGCGCCGTGGCGAGCCGCTCGTCGATCATGGTCGTCATCCCCTGTCGGTCTCGACGGCCGCGACGCGGCCGCTCAAGTTCACTTCGCGGGCTCGAACGCCTCGAGTGCGTCGACATCGACGTAGTGGTAGCTCGCCTTCGCGTTCTTCGTACCCGCGACGCGGATCGTCATCGTGTGCCTGCCGGCCGCGAGCACGGCCGACTCGAACAGGCGTTGCTGGTTGCGCGTCGTCGCCGAGTAGAGATCGACGAGCACGGGCGCCGAGGTGTCGACACTCACCCAGGCCTTCCCGTAGTTCGCGGCGCGCTTGCCGATCCACCGGACGCGCGAGCCGGTGAAGGTGAAGACGGCCGTCGCCGAGGTGTCGTGAGAGTACTTGTGGGTTCCGCCCGAGAGGCCGGCGATGACCGACGACGACCACGCGCCCTTGTAGGCCACCGTCGACGAGGTCTGCTCGTAGCGCCTCCACAGCGGCGGGCGCGGGACGGCGTACATGGCGCCCGCGATGTCGACGGCGTCGACGTACACGTAGGAGCCGTGCGAGGCGCTGCGGTGCGTGCCCAGCGTCTTGATGACCAGCGTGTGCGTGGCGTCCGCTGCGAGGCCGGTCTTGGTCCAGACCGTCGAGCGGTAGTGGGTGCTCGAGTCGTACAGGTCCACGGTGGCGACCCGGGCGCCGTCGAGCGACACGTCCGCCTTGCCGCCGTGGTCCAACCTCGTCCCGATCCAGCTGACGCT
>Ga0209540_10001797_pt1 | contig 15709 bp, 15 predicted proteins | sample BarGraIncu01121A_FD_184501 | JGI IMG/M metagenome (GOLD analysis project Ga0209540, IMG submission 184501) | Arctic peat soil microbial communities from Barrow, Alaska - Barrow Graham LP Incubations 011-21A (SPAdes) (version 2) | ecosystem: Environmental > Terrestrial > Soil > Wetlands > Peat... | reverse complement strand
GGGGATCGTCGGCATCAGCGGCTGGATTTTTGAGCTGGAAAAACTGGTGCAGGAACTTTCACCCGTCGCGCGCCAGCAGCGCCTGCTCATGACGCACGGCACAAGCGACCCCATGATTCCGATTGACAAGGTGCGCCGGCAGATTCCGTTGCTCAAGGCCGCCGGCCTGCGCCTGGAGTGGCACGAATTTATGAAGGCGCACACCGTCGCCGGCGAAGAGGAAATCGCCGTGATTCGCGATTTTGTGCGCGCCGGTTATCCGGCCTAGCTTGGATATTTAACACCCTGAATGGCCTGTCTCATTAGCACCGCGGCTTCAGCCCGGTGATTCCTGGCGAGAGTGAAGACGGAGCTGTTTCAACAGTTTCGACGAAACAGGGCAAACCGTTGAAACGGTTTGATGTTGTTCCATGCCGTTTCGCACCGGGCTAAAGCCGGGTGCTAATGAGATGCCTGGACATATCGGAAGGACGAATTACACGAGTCCCTCCGAATAAATCCCTAAACTTTCACTTCGCGGGCCGCGCCGGGAATCCAGATTTGCTCCGGCCGCGGCTCGCCGGCGGCTTCCCAATCCATCGCGCACTCCACGATGTCGCGCATTTGGGCGAACCACCAGCCGGCGCGGGCGATGCGCCCTTCCCGACCCGCCACGTTCGCCTGCGGGCGAATGCCGTTGAAACCGAGTTCCAGTTGATTGTCTGTCGCGTATGTCATAGTGAACCTTTCTTTGCGCGACATTCTGCCAGAGGGGGTTGGACATTGGCTGTCCAAGGCAAGATTTATCTTGGAATTGGAAAACATCGAACATTGAACACCGAACATTGAACGTCGAGTGGATTCGATGTTCGGCGTTGGATGTTGGTTGTTCGATGTTTCCGGCAACTACTCGCGAATGGTAATCGTGTCGCCCGGTTCCAGCGGCACAACGTGGCCGTTGAGCAAATCCTTCGGATTGATGCTGGCCTGTTCGCCCTGGCGGGTGATGGTGATGGCCTTCGGATTGCGGCGACCGGTGTAATTGGCCGTCGCGATGGCCTGCGACAGGGTCAATCCCTCGACCCACGGGACGTTGGGATATTGCACCGGGCCGACGATGACCACACCCTGCCCCTGCGCCATGCTGGCGAACGCGGCCTTCTGGCCGGCCAGATAAGCCGCCCGCGCCTGGGCATTGGCCTGCGACCGGGTGACGCAGCCGGCGGCAACCAACGCCAAAAGCAATCCGCCGGAAAACAATTTTATGGGCAATCGCGACACAGTCATTTTCATAGTCAGATGCAAAACAAACTGCAACTCCAGTCATTCATTTTCCGCCGCCGGCGGCTTCAGGGAGTTTTTCCACGCCGTGACAGCGGCTTTGATTTCCGGCGCGCAAGCCGCCTGCGGTTTCACAAATCGCGGTGTGAACCACGGGAACAGCCCGACCAGATCATGGGTCACCAAAATCTGCCCGTCGCAATCATCGCCGCTGCCGATGCCGATGGTGGGGATGGGAATGCGCGCCGTAATTTCCTTTGCGACCGGCAGCGTCACGAGCTCGAGCACAATCGCAAACGCACCCGCGTCGGCCAGCGCCTTCGCGTCTTCGAGCAACGCCTGATGCTCCGGCTCGTTTTTGCCTTTGACGTGGTAGCCGCCTTCCTCCAGCACGTGTTGCGGTAACATGCCCAGATGCCCGCAAAACGGAATTCCGGCGGACACAATCGCGCGAACCGGTTCGATGATTTCGCGTCCGCCTTCGGCCTTCACAAATTCCGCGCCGGCGGCGACCAGCCGCTTCGCATTTTCGACCGCAGTCGCCACGGTTTCGTAACTGCGGAATGGCATGTCCGCGCCAAGCAACGCGCGCGGTTTGACGCGGGCGGCGGCGCGAACGTGATGCTCCATTTCGGCCATCGTTACGTGTGTGGTGTCGGGATAACCGAGCACAACCATGCCCAGTGAATCACCGACAAGAATCAGCGGAATCCCCGCTTCGTCGAGCAGTTTCGTCATCGGAAAATCGTAGGCCGTGAGCGCGGCAATCTTTTCGCCGCGCACTTTCATGGCGCGGATCACATCGGCGGTGATTTTGGTCATCGGTTTTTCGTAGCGGCGTCTCGGCAGAGCGCTGCAAAATTGTTTTCAAATGGTAAGCGGCGCTCTTCCGAGACGCCGCTACGCGTTAAAACTGTTCAGCAATTCCTCCGATGTCGTTATGGCGGTGCCGATTTTGCCGACGACGATGCCCGCCGCGTGGTTGGAAAGAATCGCCGCCTCGACCGGCGATGCGCCCGCCGCGATGGCCAGCGTGAATGTGGCAACGACCGTGTCGCCCGCGCCGGAAACGTCGAACACTTCCTGCGCGACGGTCGGAATGTGAAACGGCTTTTGCCCGCGCTGACAGAGCAACATGCCGAGTTCGCCCAGCGTGATCAGCAGCATCGCCGGGCGCAGTTCGTTGAGGAGACGCTCCGCAACGAGCATGAGATTGTTGTCAGCCAGCGGGTTCGCGTGGCGCGTTTCATCCGGCAAATTGGCAAGCTCGAAAGCCTCCTTGCGATTCGGCGTGATGAGCGAGAGGCCGCTCAAATTCAAATGATGCACCGGCTTGGGGTCGAAACTGAGCCAGATACCACGCGCGCGGCAGAGTGTTTTGATTTCGTTGAGCAGCGGCTGTGTCACAACGCCCTTGCCGTAATCGCCAACGATGACGGCGGCGGCTTTCGGGAGTTTTGATTTGAATCCGGCAAGCAGCTGCCCGGTCAGCTTTCCATCCAGACCGTCGCGCGTTTCGCGGTCAATGCGCACCATTTGCTGTTTGTGCGCCACGATGCGGGTTTTGACACTGGTATGCCGCGCGGCGTGCATCACCAATCCGCTGCAGCCGATTTTCTGTTCGTTTAACAATGTTTTCAACCGGCGGCCGGCGTCGTCACTGCCAATCGCGCCGAAAATTTCCGTCGGGACGTTGAGCACGGTCAGATTGCGCGCGACGTTGGCCGCGCCACCGGGCATGAAACTTTCGCGCTCAAAATCCACAACCGGCACCGGCGCTTCGGGCGAAATGCGCGACACGCCGCCCCAGATGAACTGGTCGAGCATCACGTCGCCAAGAACCAGCACGCGGGTTTTTGTCGCGGCAGTCAGGATTTGCCGCGCGCGCGAATGGGAAAGAGTTTTTGTGGTCATTTTAATTGTTTAACCACGGATTAACACGGATGAACACAGATGAAAAATAAAATCCCCTCTCCCGGTCCCGCTTCGCGCGGACCACCCTCTCCCCGCCCAGCGGGGAGAGAACCGGGGCGAGAGGCGCGTTCAATTTGGTTTGTTTTCAATCCGTGTCTATCTGTGTTCATCCGTGGTTGAGTCTAGTCCAGAAAAGCCGTCAACGGACTCGTCGCGCTGGCGGTTTCCTGCGTGGCACCGAGTCCGGCTTCAAACGCCGCGCGTCCGGCTTCAACGGCCATTTTAAAGGCGACGGCCATGCGGTTCGGATCACTCGACACCGCGACGGCGGTGTTGACCAGCACGGCGTCGGCACCCATTTCCATCGCCTCCGCCGCGTGGCTCGGCGCGCCGAGACCGGCGTCCACGACGACGGGCACCGTGGCCTGCTCGATGATGATGCGGATTTGGTCGCGCGTTTGAATGCCGCGATTCGACCCGATGGGCGAGCCCAGCGGCATGACGGTGGCAACGCCGATGTCCTGCAGCCGTTTCGCCAAAACCGGATCGGCGTTGATGTAAGGCAAAACGGTGAAACCGTCCTTCACCAATATTTCGGCGGCCTTGAACGTCTCAACCGGATCGGGCAGCAGATAGCGCGGGTCGGGATGGATTTCGAGTTTCACCCATTTCGGCAGACCGGCGGCGGCGGCGAGGCGCGCGAGGCGCACGGCTTCCCCAGCGTTCATCGCGCCGCTGGTGTTGGGCAGCAGGAGAAATTTTTTCGGGTCAATAAATTCCAGGATGTTCGCGAACGGATCGCGCTGGCCGCTCAAATCGGCGCGGCGGAGGGCGACGGTGACCATTTCCGCGCCGCTGGCGGCGAGGACGTCGCGCATGGCTTCGGGCGACGAAAACTTGCCCGTGCCCATGATGAGGCGCGACCGGAAAATCCGCCCGGCGATGACCAATGGCTGGCTGGCAGACGACATTGCATCCAATTTAAGAAATAATGCCGGTTTGTCGAGCAGCGAAGGCAGCCGGGTGGTCTGGATGTGAAAACAAGATCATGAGCAGTCGGGATTCGTCTGCTTTCAGTCTGGAAACCGGTTCCACGCCAGCCAGTAGAAGCCGAAAGCCTCCATCAGCTTGGTGAATTTCTCGAAGTCCACCGGCTTCACCAGGTAGCTCCCCACGCCATGGGTGTAGGCGTTGACTATGTCCGATTCGGCGCCCGAGGTCGTGAGCACGACCGTCGGGAGGAGCTTCAATTCCTCATCCTCTTTGATCCGGCGCAACACCTCCAGCCCGTCCACCTTGGGCAGGCGCAGGTCCAGGAGAATCAAATTCGGTCGGGGACTGGTCTTGGGGTCGGCATAGTCGGCCTGGTGGAAAAGATAATCCAGTGCCGCCTGGCCGTCGGCCACGTGAACGATGCGGTTGGCCAGGCGAAAATCTCCCAGGTTGCGCCGCACAATCTCGGCGTGGGCCGGGTCGTCTTCCACGAGCAAAATGGTGATGGGGTTTCCTTTGATCATAATAGGGTCTCCAAGGTTTTATTCAGCAGTTTGTGAGCCGTTTTTCGGGATGCCGGGCGGCAGGATGCCGCCAGCTACGGCAGACAGGATGCCCGCCGCTACCCGGGGCGGCGTGCTGGTTGACGTCTTCATTGGGTGTTGGGGTCGTCCCCCTCCAGTTTCGAAAGATACTTCTGGGCGCACTCCGGGCAGTAGCTGTGCGTAAATCGGGCGTCGGTGTGCTTCTGGATGTAGCCCTCCACCTGGCTCCAGTAGCCTTGGTCGTCGCGGATTTTCTTGCAGGCGGAGCAGATGGGCAACAAGCCGCTCAGGGTCTTGACCTTCGACAGGGACTCCTCCAGTTGGGCAATCAATTGCTTTTGCGCCGCCACGGTTTCCCGGCGTTCGGTGAGCAGCTTCCACTCACGCAAGGCGCGCTCCACCGTGCGCGGCATCATCACAAAGGCCTCTGCGGACTTGACGACGTAATCCAGCGCGCCCGCCTTGATCGCTTCCACCGCCACCTGCTCGTTGCCATAGCTCGTCATTACCATGATGGGAAACGGCCCCGCCTCGGGCGGATTCGTCATGACCTCCACGGCGCGGCCATCCGGCAGGTTCAGATCCAGCAAGGCGAGGTCCGGCGGGTGGTCGGCGCTGCAACGGCGGAATTCCTGCAAGGTGCGCACCACCTCGATTTGAGTTTCGGCCCCGTCGGTTTCGAAGGCGCGCTGGATCGCGGCGGCGTGGGCCGCTTCATCTTCCACGATCAGCAAACGCAGAGGAGGTTTTCCCATAACAATTCGCTTTACGACGATTGTTCCGGCTCAAGGATAACCGCTGCGGGCAAAGTAAACAGGAAATTCGCGCCCTGTCCGGGACCGGCAGATTCGACCCAGATTCGGCCTTCGTACAGCTCCACGATTCGCTTGACCAGAGCCAGTCCCATCCCCGTTCCCTCGCCCTTCGGATTGAGCTGCTCAAACAAACCGAACACTTTCGCCTGGTAGCGCGGATCAATGCCCGCGCCATTGTCGCGCACGAAAAACACCGTTTCTGGCCCGCGCTTCTCGACGCCGATCTCGATCTGCGGCTGGGGCTGGTTCCCCATGAACTTGCAGGCGTTCTCCACCAGGTTCTGCCAGATTTCCATCAGCCGCGGACGGTCACCCTCCAGGGTCACAACCGCATCGGCCACTTGCACCTTCACGCCGACCGTGCTGATGCGCCCGGCGACCAGCCGGACGGCCTCCTGCGCCAGTTCCCGGAACGTGACCCGCACGGCCGGATTTTTTTTGCGGCCAACGCGCGCCAGATTGAGCAGTTCATCGAGCAACTGGCCCATCTTTTCCGTCGCGGTGTGCATGTAGGCCACATCCTGTTTTACCCGTTCCATGTCCGGGCGGGCCAGGTCCTGCTCCAGGTAGCCGAGGAAGGTCTTCACCGTCACCAGCGGACTTTTCAGGTCGTGCGACACGGTGTAGGTGAAGCGTTCCAGTTCGGAGTTTTTCTGCTTCAACTCCTCTTCCTGCCGCTTGCGCTCGGTGATGTCACGGAACGACCACACCCGGCCAATGACCGCCCCTTCCATCATCATCGGGAAGTAATAGCGTTCAAAAATGCGGCCGTCCTTGAAGGCCAGCGTGTCCATCTCCACCGCGTCCGTGTTATAGAGCAACTGCACCTTCTTCAAAAACGCGTCCGGATCGGACAACTGCTTCAGCACGAAATCCAGCAGGGCACGGTCGTCTCCGGCATCCATGAGCGACTGGGGAATCCGCCAAAGCTCGGCAAACCGCCGGTTGGCTTTGATCACCTTCCCCTTGTTGTCCACGGACAGAATGCCATCGGCGGTGGATTCCAGGGTTGCCTGGAGCTCGGTTTCACTCCGGCGCAACTCCGCCTCGACCCTTTTCAAGTCGGAGATGTCCGTGATGATGCCGAAAACCTCCCACCGATTTTCCGCCAGTTTTCGGACGGTCACAAACTGTTGCATCCAATGCCCAACCCCGTGTTTGTCAATGCATCGGAACACGTTGCGGTAAAAAGGCAGATCATTCAGAAAGGCGTTCCCTGAAATCCAATTCATCTGGGCTTGATCGGCATGATTGCGGCTGCGGAACCAGGCTTCCTGGTATCGTTCGCCGGCCGCCAGTTCCAGCGGAACTATCTTTTGCGCCGCCTCTACATTTTGCATCGGAAAATCCCAGTGAAACGGTGAATCCGGTTCCAACGCCCGTTCCCGCCAGCCTGCCGGACCGTCCACCTGGCCGGAATGCAGGATGCAGCGGGTTTGCGTAATAACCTTGAGCAGCCGTTCCTCGTTCAGGCGCAACGTTTCCCCCGCCCGCTTGATCTCGGTGATGTTGCTGGAGATGCCGCAGGTGCCGATGATTCGCCCCGCGTCATCCCGCAGGGGCAGCTTGGTGGTCAACACCCACGTTTCAGAGCCATCGGGCCAGGTCTCCTTCTCTTCGATGTTCACCAGGGGCTGGCCGGTGCGGATGATCTCCTGCTCGTCAGCCAGCGCCTTGCTGGCGTGTTCCTCGGTGAAGAAATCCGTATCTGTTTTGCCGACCGCCTGCGCCGGGTCGCTCAGGCCAAACCTCCGGGCCAAGGCTGGATTGACGCGGAGAAAACGACTGGCGGCGTCCTTGAAATAGACGGGATCAGGAAGGGTCTTCATCAGGGTCGCCATCAAGGTCTGTTCGTGGTGTAGCGCCTCCGCCGCCTGCTTGCGCGCGGTGATGTCAAGAATCTGCGACAGGACCGAGGTCATTTTCCCCCCGGCATCATGCAGCACGGAATTGTACCACTCGCAATGAATGACCTGTCCATTCCTGGTGCGGTTGCGGTTTGAGGAAAAGACCTGTTTCGACACGCCGTCGGCAAGCTGCTGTATGACGCTTTGCACGATCGGAAGATCCTCCTCGCAGACTCCGGGCAATTCCGTGATCGGTTTGCCGATGGCTTCCTCCGCGCTCCAGCCGAACATCTTTTCAACCGCACCCGTCCACCGCGTGATAATCAAGTCAGCGCTCCATTCAACCACGGCCATGGGAGAGTTGTCCGTATGAGAACGCAGCCGTTCCTCGTTCTCCCGCCGCGCCACCTCCGCCTGCTTGCGCGCGGTGATGTCGCGCATGGTGCCCGTGAAAAACCGCTCTCCGCTCACGCGCCACTCGGCCACCGAAATTTCCATCGGGAACACGCTGCCGTCCTCGCGCTGGCCCGCCAGCTCCACGGCCTTGTCGAGGGTCAACGGTGAACCGCCCGCTTGGATCCGCTGCAAATCGGTGAAGAAATGGTTGCGCCCGGCGCGCGGCAGGATGCGCACGAGCGGCTGCCCCAGCATTTCGGCGGCGGTGTAATGGAAAATCTTTTGGGCGGCGCCGTTCCAGCCGGCGATCTCGCCCGCGGTGTTGATGGTGACAATTGCATCGTTGGCGGAATCCACCACCGCGCGGTAGCGCGCCTCGCCCTCGCGCAACGCCTCGGCCATCTTATACCGCTCCTTGTAGAACTGGACGCGCTGATGCCGCCAGATCACGCCGATGCCCGCGCCCGCGCCGATCAGCAAAAGGCTCACGAGCAGGATGGTCAGCCACAGCCGCTCGTGCAACAGTGCATAGACTTCCGCCGTGTCCATCTTGGCCACCAGGGACCAGGGCGAATCGGACACCGCGCGCACGGCGGCGATCACCGGCACGCCGCGATAGTCTTTGCTTTCAACAATGCCTTCCTGCCCCAGCGCGGCTTTCACCGCGGGCATGTTGGTGTTTTCAAGAGAACTGCGCAGGTTGAGGGCGGTGTTGGTCTGAAACCGGAGTTCATTCAAGAACACCGCCTCGTTCCCTTCCCGGCGGATGAGCAGCGTCTCGGCCGTCTAGCTGGGCGTGGGCCAGTGTTTGATGAAGGGATAAAGATACTTATCTGGGTCAATGCGCAGATAGAAAACGCCCAGCGGCCGGCTGGCATCCTGTTCGTCGAAAATGGGAACCAGGATATCCAGATAGACCCGCTGGTCGTGTTCGTTCCGGTGGAAATCCTGGAAGGTCACTTGACCAGATCGCAAGATTTCAGGAATGCGCTGCGAAACAACGGAAGATACAGGCGACCGCCCGGTGGGGACTGACATGCGAGTGACGCCTTGAGCATCAAGCAGGCAAACCAGGCCATACCGATCGGTCGCCATGTATTTGACTGCCCACTCCTGAATCTGCTGTTGCGCTTCGGCGTCCTCCGGGTGATCGAGAAAGCGCCGCACCAGACCGGAAAAAGCAGTGTTGTTGAAAAAGACGGCGGCGTCTTCCAACCGCTCCTTGCGATACTGCACCAGTTCGCCCGCTTTCAGTTCCGCAATGGCCGCAAGCTGGTGCGCGGCTTCGGAGTAGTAATTCCGCTCGTAGTTCCGATAGTAACGGTAGCCGACCATGACAATGCCCGCCGCCAGCAGGACGAAAATCAGGGCGAAGGCAAATGCAGTTCTGGAACCGATTGCCGGCGATCCGCCAGACAGCCCGGCCGGGCGACCGGCCAAAGCAAGAAGCGCAAGTCCCAGCATCACGAAGGCGAGGACGGTGTTGAGCGCCGGGGGGATGAACGTGCCACCGTAGATCAGAGGTGCGCCATAGAGGTAAGCCAGCAGGAAAATGAAGCAAGTCCCCACGAGCACGCCCGCCGCGCCCAACGCCAGCGCGGTCCGCCAAGACCGGGTTGCGGACGGCGAAAGCGAGCCCAGAAACGACACGCTGGCGAGCAGGAAACAAAAAGCGGTCACCGGTGACATGTGTCCGATGGGCGCTCCACCAACCGTTCGGGAAGTGCTCAGGCCGAGGTGTTCAACCTCCCAATAAATGTTCAGGCAGCCCAGCGTGAACAACAGGAGCGCGACCATCGTTCCCAAGCCGACCATCGCAACGCTGATCCGAAAGGTGCGGTGGCTCAACGGCGTCCGGGTGCGCAAGCAGACAGCAACTCCATACAGAAGAAACAAAAGCGCCGTGCTTGGCGCCATCGGTATCAGGTCCGCTCCGAAGCAGACCAGTCGCGGCAAGTCCAGGATCCATCCCAGCAGCGCGAGAAGACCGGTGGCTGCCGTGGCAATGCCCGCCGTCAGCAGGAGGAAAATCAAGACGAGCGGATACGCAACACGCCGTTCTTCCTTTGCAACGGCTTTCATAGGTGACTCCGATTATGAAGCGATGCCAGTAATTGGCAATCTGCAAACTGCAATATTTTCCATTCTTTGCGGTGCATCTGCACACTGCCACTACCGTGGTGGCAGTGCCCGGACACGCCCGATTGCTCCTCCCAGTCAACTTGGAACTTGGAACTTCGCACGTGTAATATCAGTTCGATTTGATCCGGAAAAACGCGCGGTTGGTGCTGTTGGTGGTGGTGACGCGGAATTGCGTATTCGAGACGATGGTCTGAACGGTTGCCACCGTGTCCGTCGTCCAGCTTCCGCCCAAGTCTGATGTCTTCAGCAAGAGAAACGGTGTGCCACTCCGGTAATTCGCCACGTTAAAATTGGCTTGGAACTGGTTTCCGGAACGTGCCGGCTGGCCGGTGAATTGAATCGTCATGGGCGGGAGGTTGGACACCGAGACGCGGATGGCCGGGCCCCAATCCAATGTGTGTCCGGGAAGCTGCGCCCGCACCCGCAGCAGATAATCGCCCGAGTTCGTGGGGAAGAATCCAAACGAACTGCCGGACGGGACGTTGTTGGTGATGGGATTTTGCGCTTGTTCTGCATTGGAGACGGCGATGTCATCCAGGTACAAACCGACACCGGAGCTGGTCTGGGGATAATAACCGCCACCGGTATAATCATAAACAAATCGGACTTGCACGGGCACTCCGGCGTAGGCGCCAAGCGAATTGGTAACCCGGCTGAACGAAGCGTCCCCGCTGCCGCCGCTGCCGGCCTGGCTCCACACGTCTTGCCAAACGCCGCCGTTGGCCGAAATCTGAGCGCGGGCAACCTGGCCCGACGCAGCCCAGCCGAGCCGCTTGGCGAAGGTGAGCTGGCTGTTGGTGCGGGGTTGGATGGAAGCATTCAAAGTCAGAAGTTGGGCGGCTGTATTCGTCGGATGGCAGAAATGGAATGAATAACTGCCGGACGCCTTCACGTCGCTGGCGAACACGGAATACCCCGGTGAACTTACAATGGTGACATAGTTCGATCCATTTTCCGCGCCTTCAACCGCCGTGTAGGGTGAGAGCCTGGTAATTTCCCACTGATAATTCGTGGCGGCCCCCACCGGCGTGAACGAATAGGTGTTGTTGTTGGTCAGCGCCGCGGGATTGGGGCCTGAAATCACGGGCGGCGAGTACGCCGGAACATAGTTCACCTTGACGTTGGCCAGGCCGGTTACTGTCGCCACGCGCTGAGTGGTCAGGCCGGACGCCGAGAAAGTCATCGCGTAATTGCCGTTGGTGGTCACCGGCACGGCGTAGCCTCCCGAATTGGCCGTGATGGCGAAATACGTCGAGCCGGGCACCTGCACCGTGACGCCGCCAATCCCCTCGCCCACGTCGTAAAAACCGTTCCCGTTGAGATCATAATAAACGACGCCAGTGATCAGCGGTGTGGCCGATTGGCTGGTGGCAAAATCTTGCGTGACCAATTGTGGCCCCACCGAGCCATTGGTGCCATCGACCACTCCAATACCGACTTCACGAAAAGTGCTGTTGTGAATGCTGAGCCGGTGTCCGGGTGGAACTTGCATCCCCCCTGTCCCCGGCCCCCAATCCACTTCAAACCCCGCATGGCCATAAAAGACGGACTCGGAATGGGAATAAACATTCTCGCCGTAAGTGTACCAGTTGTATCCTTGGGCTGTGATCCGATCGCCCGGGATCGAACCATCTGTTCCTGTGTGGCCTTGATCTTGGTTTACGAACATGTCCTGGCTGTGCCCGCGCGCGGCAGCCATGAGTTGCCCGTTCATGGCCACCGGCGGAGAGGAGGTGATTGCGTTGAACTGCGATTGCATCAGGTTCGTGTCCACGCCGAAATAAGCATACGCTGCCAGCACGTCGGGATCCGTCGTGGTGGCCAGAATCCAGCCTTCGTGCGGCGGGTTTGCCCGGGCGCGGTTGATGTATTCGAGATAAAGCTGCTCTTCATCGGTCGGACTGCCGATGGAATAAGGTGTGATTCCCTCGGGTGGCGGTGACAGTTTGAATTGTTTGATCTGTGGCGAGGCCACTTCCACCGGCGGCGCGGGGGGCGGAGCTTGTGGCGTCCGGCCGCTGGTGGTTGAAGAAACGGACTGGCCGGGAGAACAAAGCGGCATCAGAACCCAAAGGCAAACCGCCCAGATGACCGGCAAGGTGGTTTTGTCCTTGATGGATGAAGGCCCGGGGAATGGTTTCGTGTGCATCATGGTATGGCTAATTTCATTTGATCCGGAAAAACAACCGATTTTACAGCACTATTGATACCAGCTTTAAGGCTTCAATAATTCGATGCGGTCGGACAAGCGGTCAAAATCGGAATCAACAACCAACAGCGAATCCCGTCGGGCAATCACGGTGGCGGCAATGGCGGCGTCGAAAAATCCCATCACTTTTCCCGTCCGGCGAAGTTCCGCGTTCAGGGCGGCCAGTTGCGCGGCGTCCGCCTCGCCAAACGTATCAACGAGACTGCGAAATTCATCTTCGTAAAGCCGCCGCGCGCGTTCACGCAAATGCGCTTTGGCTGGTGGATGCGTGCCCACGAGGAATTCCGCCGCGACGTGAGCTGGAATTTAAAAGAGGCCGTCATGCGCGGCGATGAACGGTTCCAATCCGCCAATTTTTTCAGCGGCGATCAGAACGCTGGTATCAATCGCGACCGGCATAACCAAAAACTTTACTGGCCGCGTTCATCGCGTTCTTCAATTCTTTCTGTTCGGCCTGGCTGAAGCGGGCGGCTTTGAGGCGTTTTAGCAATTCAGCGCCGGACACACCGACCTTGCGCCGGATTTCCACAACCGTCTTGCCGTGCCGCTTGACCTGGACGGCCTCGCCGCGAGCGATGACGCGATCCACCAAGGCTTTGCTGTCGTTGGCCAGTTCGGTTGCAGTCACAATCATAAGTAAAAAATACCTATTTTACCCATACGGTCAAGTTTTGGGTGGATGTTTTAAACGCATGAATCTAGTCTGACGCCATGTTCCGTCCGTGCATTGACCTGCATGAAGGCAAAGTGAAGCAAATCGTCGGCGGCTCGCTCGGCGATTCCGGCCCGCGCACGAACTTTGTCTCCGACCGCTCCGCCGCGTGGTTCGCGGAACTTTACAAACGCGACGGCCTGGCCGGCGGCCACGTCATCATGCTCGGTCCCGGCAACGAGACCGAAGCGCGCGCCGCGCTCGCGGCGTTTCCGGGTGGACTACACATTGGCGGCGGCGTCAACGCCCAAAACGCGCGCGGCTGGCTCGAGGCCGGCGCGTCGCACGTCATCGTGACCAGCTGGGTCTTTCGCGAAGGCCGCGTGGATTGGGAACGGCTCGGCGAATTGGTCAAAACCGTCGGCAAAAACCGGCTCGTGCTCGATTTAAGTTGCCGCAAGCGCGGTGAGAATTATTTCGTCGTCACCGACCGCTGGCAGAAATTCACGAAAGTGACCATTTCGCCGGATACACTTCAAAAGCTTGCCGGAAGCTGCGCGGAATTTTTAATCCATGCCGTGGACAAGGAGGGTCTGCGCCGCGGCATTGACCGCGAACTGGTCAAGAAGCTTGGCCAGTGGACGCCCATTCCGACGACTTACGCGGGCGGCGCAAATTCAATGTCGGATTTGGAGGAAGTTACACTGCTGGGTCAGGGGAAAGTTGATCTGACGATTGGCTCGGCGCTGGACATTTTTGGAGGCAATGGCGTGAAATACGACGACGTGGTAAAATTTAACCGCCTTCAGAAGAAAAAGGCATCGGCATAATAAAACTGGTTTCCACCCTTCCCACTGTGGCGCTCAACATCATAAAGCGCTGCTGTCCCCATTTAGCTGAAACTACGATGGCAAAACCGGTACCTACTCATTTTTTCAAAGCGTTTAGTTCTGCTGCCGCGCTTTGATATTCGTCAAAAGTTTTCATGTCCGTGACCAGACACTTCTCGAAATGCCCAATTGCAATGGTTTTGTCACCCTCGATGAGCCGTTTTGAGCCGGCATAGAAGTATGCTTCACAATGTCGCTCGCTGTCTTTCTTTTTGTCTGTATTTTCGGCTGCTTTTAAAAAATCAGGTTCGGTCAATTTCCCCGTAAGATAGCTGCTGATTTTCGACGGCCAATCATCCGGATTTCCAGTTTTGCGATTGTCCCAACAGGCTTGTAATTCTTTGGTCGCAACTTCCTTTTCGCCCAAGCGCGCTCGGGCCAGCCAGAGATAGAAATAATAACGGTTTGGGATATCTGAATTCAATCCACACGACTTGCGAAAATTAACCAAAGCATCCGTGAACTCGTGTGAATTATAGTGGAGACAACCCCGCAGGTGATACGCCCAGGCAAAGTTTGGATTCAGTTCAATAGCTTTGTTGTAATCGGCCAGCGCACCGCTCAAATCGCCTTTGTCTAACCTGGCACTACCGCGACCAGTGTAAGCATCGGCTATGGGTTTGAATTCAATGGCTTTGGTATAATCGGCAATCGCACCGTCCAGGTCACTTTTCTTGAACTTCACACAGGCGCGATTGTAATAGGCTTGAATCAAATCGGGCTTGAGTTCAATGGCTTTGGTGAAATCAGTTATCGCACCGTCCAAGTCGCCTTTGCCATTTTTCAAAATGCCACGGTTGTAGTAGGTCTGATAAAAATCAGGTTTGAGTTCAATGACTTTATTGTAATCGGTCAGTGCGCCGTTTGAGTCACCTTTTTGTTCCTTCAGAAAGCCACGATTGTAGCAGGCGCCAGCCCAATCAGGTTTGAGTTCAATGGCTTTATTGTAATCGGTCAGTGCGCCGTTTGAGTCGCCTTTTTGTTCCTTCAGAAAGCCACGATAGCAGTAGCTTTCGGCACCGTCGGGATTGAGTTCAACGGCTTTATCGCAATCGGCAACGGCTCCGTCCAGGTCCCCTTTTGCTTTCTTCACAGCGCTGCGATTGTAATAGGCGTGAGCAAAATTGGGTTTGAGTTCAATCGCTTTGTTGAAATCAACCAGCGCACCGTCCAAATCGCCTTTGGCTCGCTTCGCATTACCACGATTGTCATAGGCTTCTGCATAATCAGGTTTGAGCTCAATGGCTTTACTGAAATCGGTTATCGCACCATCCCAATCACCCTTCTCAAACCTTATCCCACCGCGATTGTAATTAGGTTATAATAGAATCTGGTTTAAATTGAATAGCTTTATTGAAATCGGCCAGCGCGCCATCCAGGTCACCTTTCGCCCTTTTCATAATGCCACGACCAATGTAGGCCTCTGCAAAATCAGGTTTGAGTTCTATGGCTTTGTTGAAATCGGCAATCGCACCGTCTGAGTCGCCATTTTTCCCCTTTGCAAGGCCGCTGTGATAATCATCCAAGGCGCCATCACCCAGCGCAGAGGCGGTAACGAGAAATAAAACAGCCAGCAACCAGAAAATTCTTTTTGTAAATTTCACAGGCGCTTTCTTCCATTACGCAGAATTCTTGACACCCACTCCCATTCACCAAGCTTGGATCCCGGGAACACGGACAAGTTCTCCCCGTTCCAGCCGAATGGCAAAAACTGGCTATATTTCTTCATTTAGTTACGGAACCATTCATTCAGATTTATCATTTTCAATAGCAGAATAAATCTACTTTGCCATTTTCTTACTAAGCTCATCAGCTCGGTCTTGATAACCAAATATTTTCAGACCAGGTATGGCCAATGCGGCTGTGTCTTTGCTGGCAAGAATAAAATCATCACTCAATCCATCAATTGCCTTTAGAAAAACTTGTTTATCAGGTGGCAAAGCTCCTTTAACAGGCTGTTGAAAAAGCCTCACCGGATTTTGAACGTGATGGGATGAAATGGATCAGATAACCATGCGTGGAAAACCCCAAGCCCAGCCGGACTTT
>Ga0209540_10001796_pt1 | contig 15711 bp, 14 predicted proteins | sample BarGraIncu01121A_FD_184501 | JGI IMG/M metagenome (GOLD analysis project Ga0209540, IMG submission 184501) | Arctic peat soil microbial communities from Barrow, Alaska - Barrow Graham LP Incubations 011-21A (SPAdes) (version 2) | ecosystem: Environmental > Terrestrial > Soil > Wetlands > Peat... | reverse complement strand
GTAAATGCATTGGAGCATGTTTTGATTCCCGAGATGCGGCAGAATATCAAATATATAACAATGAAGCTGGATGAAAATGAGCGTGGTACTCAAATCCGCTTAATGAAAATCAAGGATATGATGTTGGAACAGGTGCATCACTATAAGGATAGGCAAAATGAGGCCTGATACAAAAAATGTGGAGGAAGTAGCTATTTGAGCTACTTCCTCCACGCATTTTTTGAATAAATCACATAATTCTAAATTAAAGTTTATTTCCAACTTTTTGTGGTATTTTGATGTTATAATTTATATATTGATAATGAGAAATTTGATGAATTTTTAAGGATGGTGGCTTTGTGATAACTGAAAATAAAAATAAGAAGAATAGTGAACGAATGAAAATAGTTGGATCGTTAGTATTATTTGTTGTCTTACTTGTCTCCGGATTCTTTTACATAGGAAACACGTTTTTTGGGCTAGGGAATACTAATACGATGGCGGCTACAGAGAATGAAGAGAAGCAGAACAGCAAAGCGGAAACTACAAATAAAGGGGTAGATGAAAGCAACGATATTATTAATATCGCATTGTTCGGTATTGATACCAGAGCGAATGATTATGATGGTTCCAGAGCGGATACGATTATGATTGTTTCTTTGAATACAGCAAATAAAAAAATGAAGATTACTTCTATTATGCGTGATACTTATGTAAGCATACCAGGAGAAACATATGATAAGATCAATCATGCTTTTGCTTTCGGGGGACCTGAATTAACGATTAAGACAATCAATGAAAATTTTGATATGAATATTAAGGATTACATAACTCTGAATTTTAGTGCCATGGAACAAATTGTGGATGCTGTTGGGGGAGTGGATATTGATGTGAAAGATTATGAAATTGAGTATATTAATAGTGGTTCAAGTGCTAAAGTAACCGCTGTTGGCGTGCAAACTTTAAATGGGCAGCAAGCTTTAGCATATAGTAGAATACGTTATGGAGGAAATGGCGATTTTGAAAGAACAGATAGACAAAGAACTGTTTTACAGAACATCATAAACAAGGGTTTGAAAAACATATCATTGCCCAAAGCTTTGGCGTTAATTGAAACACTGTCACCTTATATAGAAACGAGTCTTGATAAAGGTGAAGTTGCAAGTTTGGCCACTTCCGTGTTTGTTTCTGGGATTAGTGATATAAAGGAAACGAGACTGCCTCTTGATGACAAATCAAAAGGAGGTATATGGGATGGGGTTTATTACTTAAAGCCTAAAACTTTAAGCGATAATGTTTCATATTTGCATGACTTTATTTATGAACAAAGCGGGTATGTACCATCCTCCACTATTGAACGGATAGATGAAGGAATAAAGTTCTAGTACTAAGATTGTTAATAACAATTAGAAAATATTAACAAAAGAATAAGTGATTAGAAGATAACATAAAAAAGCAACTATTAGTTGCTTTTTTTATGTTATCATTATTAAAACATTTGATACAAGGAGAAATTAAATGCCTAAAATCGGAATGAGAATAATTAAAACATGTATAGCGGTATATATCTGTTTTTTAATCTATATGCTTCGGGGTGAACAAGGTGCTCCGTTTTATTCTGCAATCGCTGCGATTTTATGTATGCAACCGTATGTTTCAAATAGTCTGAAAGTTGCTTTAAACAGAACACTAGGAACTTTTATTGGTGGAGCAATGGGAATGTTTATTTTACTTGTTGAGCAAAGTTTTGTTCCAACAGACATGCCCGCCTTGCAGTATCTTATAGTCTCTCTGGCTATTATCCCCTTGATTTACTTTACAGTGCTGATAAAAAAACCAACGACTTCTTTCATTGCCTGCGTCGTTTTTTTGAGCATTGCCATATCTCACGGTGCTGACGTCAACCCATCGGTCTTTGCTCTTAACAGAATTTTGGATACATTAATCGGTATTTTTGTGTCTCTTGGAGTGAATGCTCTTCATTTGCCGAGAAAGAAAAACTCACGGATTCTGTTTGTCAGTGATTTGGATGGGACTTTATTAAATTCACAAAATGAAATCAGTAATTATTCAAAAATAAAATTGAATAGAATGCTAAACCATGGAGCACTCATCAGTGTTAAAACAAACCGCAGCATTGCCACACTGCTTCCGATTTTCGATGGAGTGGAACTAAATTTACCTATTATTATAATGAACGGTGCCTCGCTTTACGATTTGAAAAAGAACACATACATGCATTGCAAGTCTATAAATTATTCAATCGCCCAAGAGGTGATAGAGGTTTTTAAACGTCAGAGCGTAAATTGTTTTACCCACACCATTATTAATGATATGCTCCATATTTATTACACTAAATTAATTAATCCGGTTGAAAAAGAACTCTATCGTTCAAAAAAACTTCATCCTCAGAAAAACTATATCTGCGCCGATTTGCCTAAGAATCAGGATGTGCTGTATATTATGGCAGTGGATAAACCTGAGTTAATAAAAAAACTGCATAACGAAATTACTCGCCTTCATTGTGCGCCTCTCATTAAGCTCATCACCCATAAGGACGAAGAACATCCCGGGTATTTTTATTTGGAAATTTATAGTGTGGAAGCTTCGGTAGAGGAAGCGATCATGGAAATGAAAGAGAGACTATCGGCGGATACGCTTGTTGTTTTTGGGAACAGTGAAAATGATATCCCAATGATGGAAGTTGCAGACTTTGGCTATGCAGTTGCTAATGCATCAGAAGAATTAATGGCAATTGAACCGCGTACTATAGGAGATAATAATAGTGATGCCGTAGTTAAAAAAATGGAAAAGCATTTTCATTCCAAAAGTTTATTTTAACCAGAAGTCATAGTTAAGTTATCAGTCATGAAAGAAAAGATAAGACACAGCGAGAATCATTGAAACCACAATTTTATGTGCTTGTGGCATTTGGCATCTAATAAAAATACTCGAAGTAAAGATAAATGAACAGACCCCTTAAAGCAAAACCATTAAGGGGAATTTTAAGTAAAAGGTGCTAAACTAATGCTTGTTAGCAACGCCAACGCACAATCCTCTTTATGACTCTTCGAAAATTGGTATTTATGTATTAGCCTTAAGGGGCAGGAATGGAGACAAACTATTATGAAATCCAATGAAAAAAATGTGTCTGAAAAATCAAAAAAAACGTCTAGTTCCATGATTCTATATGTTGCCGGTTCAATTGTAGCAGTGATTGCAGTTGCGTTATTGATTGATAATATTATGCTATTTTACACGAATCTTAACCAATATGTAACTCAGGGGTATGCGGCAGCAGATGTTATTAAACAATTATTGCCAGGGCAACTACTTCCAGGGATATTCGAACCAGTCGCTGTTTATGGAGGTATCGCACTTCTTTTATTCTACACTGGTTTTATAAATCAAAAGGTATCAAAAGGCCTGATGTTATTAACTGAAGTGAAATCTGTTGACGATCCCACTGTGGAAAGAATTACTGTGGAAAAAACAACAGTAATCACTGACATGGAACCAATCAATCAAGAAGAAACTTTAGTAGAAGATGAAAAAGCGTTAGACGAAAATAAATAAACTTTAGAGGAGTTGGCTACCTTATTTATAGGGTTTTGTAAGTTCTGTGATTTTCAGAATGAGCAGCCCTTTTTTTATTGGGAAAGGTTTTTATACCTAAGGAAACATCAATGAAGCCATGGAAAATTCCGGGAACTTATAAAAAGCAGCAGCCCTCATTAATATAAGGAGATCAAATTTTTGGAATCTGATAAAAGAATAGAATTAAGAATCCTGAAAACGATTCTTTGGACATATATAATCTTATGTCTTTTAATCGCAGGTTTGAATTACGGTTATGCCGGCCGGGCCAGCCCTTCGGCTGCTGCTTTCATTACATGGTTTTGGCACTTCTATGAAAACTGGATAAAAACACTATTTATCATCGTATGCAGTTTTTTTATTAACTCAGGTTTGTCCAATGTCAATTGAAATTAAAAACAATGCGAAGAATGGCATAGCAGTTAAAGAACTTCGGTGTGTGGGGTGTGGACACTGTGTGGATGCATGCCCTACAAAAAACTTATCCTATAAAACCCGATTTTTAAATTTGTTTTAAATGTCATAAGAAAGGATAAGAATATATTGAAGAACGACATTTTAAAGATTTCTTTAAAAAATCAATAAGAGCCTATTTATACCAAAAGGTTATTCTGAATGACCAGGGGATTCCTTGTGACTACATTTTTTAGAAGTAAATATGGAATATGAAAAACCATGAATTTAAGTGCTTCCGATATTATTGGCAAAAGATACAAGGAAGTATTCACTAAAGAATGGCAGTAAGGTGATCAATTGCATATAGCTTGTTTGGAGGCCTTAACGGATCATAAAATGGTGAATCCTTTAAGAACTGGTACAGACGTCTTGATAAAGCTAAAGAAGAAGGTCGGAATCGTGTTGTCATTGTAGAAGTAAAATATCTTTTAATATACAAAAAATCATGCTTAATTCAAATTGAAATTTATCCTTAACTATTTTGTTAACAATGTGTTATAATTTAGAGATTAAGAATTGATTATTCAACAAAATTAAAAGGATAGGTGTCTTGATGACAAAGGTAAGAGAAAATGAGTAAAAAAAGCAGCACAATGAAGAAGATTTTGATTCCCCTTTTTATAGTTATCATTCTAGCAGCCTCGGGATTTTATTATGTTTATAGTACGTATCTTGGGAAAATTAATACGGTAAAGATTACGAAAAATGAAGAGGAACTAAAAATCCAGCCAGTAGTTGCAGATAAAAGCAAGGATATTATCAATATAGCCTTATTTGGTATTGATACCAGAGCAGATGATTATGATGGTTCCAGGGCAGATTCGATAATGATTGCTTCTTTAGATTTGACACATAAAAAAATTAAACTTACTTCAATTATGCGCGATACTTTTGTGGATATTCCAGGAGAAAAATATGACAAAATCAACCATTCCTATGCCTATGGTGGACCTGAATTAACCATTAAAACAATCAATGAAAACTTCGATATGAACATCAAGGATTATATGACTGTGAATTTCAGTGCCTTGAAAGAAATAGTGGATGCCGTTGGCGGAGTAGAAATTGATGTGAAAGATTATGAAATCAATAGTATCAATGGGAGTGTTTTAGGGTTGCAAACTCTTAATGGGGAGCAGGCCTTGGCATATAGTCGGATACGTTATTCCGGGGATGGCGATTTTGAAAGAACACTTAGACAAAGAACGGTTTTGCAGAATGTCATAAACAAAGTACTGAAGAACAAGTCATTGCCTCAAGCTTTATCACTTATTGCAATACTGACACCTTTAACACAAACAAATCTTGATCAAGGAGCGTTGGTTGGGTTGGCTACAAAGGTATTTTCTTCAGGGATTACAACGATGGAAGATACCAGATTACCTGTTGATGGCCAGGCAACAGGGGGTTTATGGGACAGCGTATATTATTTAAAACCGAATACTTTAAGTGAAAATGTATCTTATTTACATGAATTTATTTATGAGGAAAAGGGATATGTGCCATCTCCTACAGTTGAAGAAATAAGTAATACAATTATAAGTACTTTTTAAAAAAGTTTTATGTTGTTGACAAAGTAGCAAATGAAACTCAAGTGTTGAGCAGCAGATGATGCTTTTTCACTTGAGTTTTTTGTTTTGTCGATAGAAAATATCCGAAATGAGGTGGATTATGGAAAATAAATTAAAATTGAGTGGTTTCAACAATCTGACTAAATCCCTTAGCTTTAATATTTACGATGTATGTTATGCTAAAAGTGAACGTGAACAACGGGATTATATTGCTTATATTGATGAGCAGTACAATTCTGAACGCCTTACCAATATTTTGCTCCATGTTACAGAAATGATTGGTGCCCATGTATTGAATGTGTCAAAGCAGGACTATGACCCCCAAGGGGCAAGTGTTACTTTTTTAATCGCAGAAGAAACATTTCTTCGGGAATGCAGGGCAGAATGCGGATCTAAAATCAATCTTCATGGGGAAACCGTGGTAGCGCATTTGGACAAGAGCCACGTAACTGTGCATACTTATCCCGAATATCATCCGGATACCAGTCTAGCCACTTTTCGGGTGGATATTGATGTGGCGACCTGTGGTGAAATAACACCACTGAGCACACTTGATTATCTCATAGGCAGCTTTGATTCAGACATCATCACCATGGACTATCGGGTCAGAGGCTTCACCCGGGATATCAGTGGAAAGAAGTTGTTCATGGATCATAAAATTACCTCAATTCAGGATTATATTGATGATGAAACCCTGAAAAAATATGACGCCATCGATATTAACGTTTATCAGTCCAATATATTTCATACGAAAATGATGTTAAAAGAAATCTGCTTACAAAACTATTTGTTTAATACCGATGTCTATGAGCTGCCGCCAAAAACACGATTGGAAATTTCCAGCAGCCTTCGTCAGGAAATGATTGAAATTTTCAGTGGAAGCAATATCTACTAAATAAAGGGGGCAATAAAGATGACAAAGTTATCTCAAGATAGAATTCCTATTTTAGAGGCACTTAACAAATTCAAACAAATGCGGGTAGTTCCTTTTGATGTTCCGGGACACAAACGAGGGAAGGGTAACAGGGAATTAACGGATTTTTTAGGCGAGCGGTGTATGTCTGTGGATGTAAACTCCATGAAACCACTCGACAATCTTTGCCATCCCATTTCAGTGATTAAGGAAGCTGAGGAATTAGCAGCAGAGGCCTTTGGCGCAAAACACGCATTCTTTATGGTTAATGGCACCACATCAGCGGTGCAAAGTATGGTTCTGTCTACCTGTAAAGAAGGGGATAAAATCATTCTTCCCAGGAATGTCCATCGAAGCGTTATTAATGCTTTAATTCTTGGAGGGGCCATTCCGGTTTATGTGAATCCTGAGATCAACCATGAGCTGGGTATCTCCTTAGGCATGACCTTGACTGAGGTAAAAAAGGCTATTTTTGAAAATTCGGATGCTAAAGCGCTACTCATTAACAATCCGACTTATTACGGAATCTGCTCTAACATTAAAGCCATTACTGAACTTGCACATGAGCAGGGGATGCTGGTATTGGCAGATGAGGCCCACGGTACTCACTTTTACTTTGGTGAAAATCTACCCATCAGTGGCATGGCAGCAGGAGCAGATATGGCGTCAGTAAGTATGCACAAATCTGGGGGATCTTTAACCCAAAGCTCATTTCTTTTAGTGGGGAATGAGGTGAACCCGGGCCATGTGAGACAGATTATTAATCTGACTCAAACCACCAGCGGTTCCTACTTGTTGCTGTCCAGTCTGGATATTTCAAGAAAAAATCTGGCGGTTAATGGAAAACAGATTTTTCAAAAGGTTTACCAGATGGCTCAATATGCAAGGGACGAGATTAACCAGATTGGTGACTATTATGCTTATTCCCGGGAACTGATTAACGGGGATACAATCTATGACTTTGATGTGACCAAATTATCAATTAACACCTTAGAAGTAGGACTTGCCGGTATCGAGGTGTATAATATTCTCAGGGATGAGTATGACATTCAGGTGGAATTTGGTGACGTTGGAAATATCCTGGCCTATATCTCGGTGGGCGACTGCCAACGCAATTTAGAACGTCTGGTCAGTGCGTTGGCCGAAATCCGCCGGCGGTATAAGCGGGATAAATCTGGAATGCTCCAGTACGAATATATTAATCCGGAAGTTGTGGTGGCGCCACGGGAAGCCTTTTACACTGAAAAGGAATCACTGGAAATCCAAAGAACTGTTGGGCGAATTTGCAGTGAATTTGTCATGTGTTACCCTCCAGGGATTCCAATTCTTGCGCCAGGAGAACGAATCACCCAGGAAATTCTTGATTCTATTGAATACGTCAAAGAAAAGGGATGCTCGGTTACCGGTCCCGAAGATATGGATATTAAGTTTCTTAATGTACTAAAGGAGGGTTATTGACATGGAGTTATGGTTTACAGAAAGTCATACACCGAGCGTAAAATTTTCAATTCAGGTGGATCGCCAGCTTTATTGTGGGCAAAGCGAGTTCCAACGCATTGATGTTTTCGATTCAAAAGAGTTTGGACGATTTTTAACCTTAGACGGCTATATGATGCTTACTGAAAAAGATGAGTTTATTTACCACGAAATGATCGTTCATGTGCCAATGGCCGTCCATCCTGCTGTCAAACGAGTACTAATCATTGGTGGCGGAGATGGCGGCGCAATCCGGGAGTTAACACGGTACCCAATGGTTGAACACATTGATCTGGTTGAAATCGATGAGTTGGTGGTTGAGGTATGTAAAAAATATTTGCCTCAGACAGCCTGTTCTTTCAATGACGAACGTGTTCACTTGCATTTTCAGGATGGATTACGGTATATCAGGCATTGTGAAAATGACTATGATTTGATTATCGTGGATTCCACAGATCCATTTGGGCCTGGAGAAGGGCTGTTTACAAAAGAATTTTATGGCAACTGCTACAAGGCATTAAAAGAGGATGGCATTATGGTCAACCAGCATGAAAGCGCCTTTTATGCCGATGACGCAATCGCCATGCAACGTGCCCACAAACGGATTGTGGGATCATTCCTGATAAGCAAAGTCTATCAGGCTCATATCCCGACCTATCCGTCAGGCCACTGGCTCTTTGGGTTTGCATCTAAACAGTATCATCCTATCCATGATTTAAAAGCGGTTAAATGGAATGCATTAGGTTTCAAAACCCATTATTACAATACGAGACTTCATACCGGAGCCTTTGCATTGCCAAACTATGTAGAGGAGCTGCTACGAGATGCTGAGTAAAAATATAGAGACCTTTATTGGCTGCGAAAACGATTATAACGATGCCCGAGGGGTTATTTTCGGAGCGCCCTTTGATTCCACCACCTCTTACCGTCCGGGAACCCGTTTTGCCAGCCGAACCATGCGCATGGAATCCTTTGGTCTTGAAACATACAGTCCTTATCAGGACAAGGATCTAGAGGATATTTCTGTGTTTGACGGAGGGGATCTTGAGCTTTGTTTTGGGGATACTCAAAAAGCCTTGAAGCAAATTGAAGAGTTTGTGACGACCATCTTTTCCGATGGAAAATTGCCGATTATGATCGGAGGGGAGCATCTGGTGACTCTCGGGGCGGTTCGGGCAGCGGTTCAGAAATACCCCGATCTCCATGTGATTCATTTCGATGCCCATGCCGACCTCCGGGATGACTATCTGGGGGTAAGCCTATCCCATGCAGCGGTTATGCATCGGGTTTGGGACTTGGTGGGAGACCACAGAATTTTTCAGTTTGGCATTCGATCAGGAGACCGCAGTGAATTTATTTGGGGAAGCGATCATGTAACCACTCAAAAATTCAACTTTGATGGTCTATCGAAAGTTGTTGAAGCGCTTAAAGATCGACCCGTTTACTTCACTCTGGATTTGGACATACTGGATCCTTCGATTTTTCCAGGGACCGGAACACCGGAAGCGGGAGGAGTGAGCTTTTTGGAGCTCCTGGAGGCCATTCAAACAGTGAGTAAGCTCAATATTGTTGGATGCGATATCAACGAACTGTCGCCGATATATGACCAAAGTGGGGCCTCAACGGCGGTGGCATGTAAAGTATTTCGAGAGTTATTGTTGGCAATCGTTTAAAGGAATAAATAGTTGGAAATTGCGAAACAAAAACAAAACTTTATACCTTGATATCGGTTTATATAAACAATTATGTAACGTCTTAGGCGGACATCTCGTAGAGTGTCCGACGTAGAGTGGAAAAATTGTTTCATATAAACCGACAGGAAGGATGAGCCTACTTTCGCAAATGCCTGGAGTTAAATAATAAAGGAGGATGTAATTATGGGAAAAGCATTGATTATCGGTTGTGGGGGCGTTGCCAGTGTCGCCATTCATAAATGCTGTCAGAACAGTGAAGTATTCAGTGAAATATGTATTGCCAGTCGTACAAAAAGCAAATGTGATGCACTCAAAGCGAAGTTGGATGGTGGGGAAACCAAAATCACCACAGCCCATGTGGATGCGGACCATATGGATGAGTTGGTGGCACTCATTGAGAAATTCAAGCCGGATGTGGTTCTTAATCTTGCTTTGCCCTATCAGGATCTGACCATTATGGATGCCTGCCTGGCCACCAAAACCAATTATGTGGATACCGCCAACTACGAGCCAATGGATACCGCGAAATTTGAATATAAATGGCAGTGGGATTACCGGGAACGTTTCGAAAAAGCAGGAATCACTGCACTTCTAGGCAGCGGGTTTGACCCCGGAGTCACCGGAGTGTTCTGTGCCTATGCACAAAAGCACCAGTTTGATGAGATTAACACCATTGATATTCTTGACGCCAATGCAGGGGACCATGGCTATGCTTTTGCCACCAACTTTAACCCTGAAATTAATATACGTGAAGTAAGCGCCAATGGCAGTTACTGGGAAGATGGGAAGTGGATTGAAACCGAACCTATGGAGATCAAGCGGGTTTACAACTTTCCGGAAATTGGGGAGAAAGATATGTATTTGCTCCACCATGAAGAATTGGAATCCTTAGCTCTTAATATCAAGGGCATTCATCGCATTCGCTTTTTCATGACTTTTGGACAAAGCTACCTAAATCATCTAAAATGTTTGGAAAATGTGGGGATGACTTCCATAAAACCCATCGAGTTTGAAGGCATGCAAATTGTACCTCTTCAATTTTTGGCAGCTGTGTTACCCGATCCCTCATCATTGGGACCAAGAACCAAAGGGAAAACCAATATCGGTTGCATCTTTCAGGGGAAAAAGGATGGAAAAGACAAGACCTACTATCTCTATAATGTTTGCGACCATGAGGAAAGTTACAAAGAGGTGGGCTCCCAGGCGATTTCTTATACCACCGGTGTTCCGGCCATGATCGGAACCATGATGGTCATGACTGGAAAGTGGAACAAACCTGGCGTGTATAATATTGAGGAATTTGATCCGGATCCATTTATGGAAGCCCTGAACAAGTGGGGACTGCCCTGGCAGGAAAGTTTTGAACCGGAGCTGGTTGATTAAAACATGGATATTAACCATGCATTCGCCCAGTTACCCACGCCCTGTTATGTAGTGGATGAATCCTTGCTTATTAAAAACCTGGAACTTTTGAATTCCATAGAGACACGAACGGGATGTAAAGTTTTGCTGGCACAAAAGGCCTTTTCTATGTTCTCGTTGTATCCACTTATTGGGCAATATCTTTCCGGCACCACTGCCAGTGGTTTGTTTGAAGCCCGACTGGGATATGAGGAAATGGGAAAGGAAAACCATGTTTTTTCAACCGCCTATTTGGAAAACGAGTTTGATGAAATTGTAGCCCTTTGTGATCACATAGTCTTCAATTCCTTTAACCAATGGATGAAATACAAAGGCCAGGCTCAGGCAGGGGGGCGTATCTGCGGCATTCGAATTAATCCGGAATGCTCCACCCAGGATCATGGTATCTATGATCCCTGCGCCACCGGCTCCCGGTTAGGGGTCACAGCCAGGCACTTTCGAGCTGATCTCCTTAAGGGTATTACCGGACTGCATTTTCACACACTTTGCGAACAAAATGCCGATGACCTGGAACTTACCTTAGAGGCGGTAGAGGCCCAATTCGGAACAATCCTTCATGACATGGAATGGTTGAATTGTGGGGGTGGCCATCATATTACCCGGTTTGATTACGATATTGAAAAGTTGATTGCCTGTATCCTGCATATCCAGGAAAAATACAAGCTTAAGGTTTATTTGGAGCCAGGAGAAGCCGTGGCTCTGAACACCGGATTTCTTGTATCTACGGTGTTGGACATTGTGGATAACGGCATCCAGATTGCTATTTTGGATGCTTCAGCGGCCTGCCATATGCCGGATGTCCTGGAAATGCCTTACCGGCCGGAGATCATCGGGGGAGGGTTGGCTGAAGAAAAACCCTTTACCTATCGTTTGGGGGGGCCTACCTGTTTGGCAGGGGATATTATTGGGGATTATTCCTTTGATGCGCCACTTGAAATAGGAGACCGACTGGTTTTTTGTGATATGGCACATTATACCATAGTCAAAAATAACACATTTAACGGCATGAATTTGCCGTCAATCGCCATTTTCACCCAACAAAAAAAAATTCGAATGATTCGACATTTTGGGTATGAAGATTTTAAAAACAGACTTTCCTAGGGTGCATAAACAATTGAACTATTTAGATATTCAGTTAAGATTTCTGGAAAGGAAAAAAACAATGAAAATAGCAGTCATTAATGGAAATGCCCGTCATGGCAGTACATGGCATTGTATGGACTTGTTAAAACAAGAGCTTTCACGCCTTGGAGAAATAGAAGTGATGGAATTCACCATGCCCAGAGATATGCCCCATTTCTGTAATGGCTGTTTTTCCTGTTTTTCAAACGGTGAGTCGACCTGTCCCCATGCGGATCATATCAGTCCCATTGTTACTGCTTTGGAAGAAGCTGACCTCGTTGTCTTAACCTCACCGGTTTATGCATTGGATGTGTCAGGTCAACTTAAAGCAATGCTTGATCATTTGTGTTTTATGTGGCTTAGTCATCGACCTAATCCGAAAATGTTCAATAAGGTTGGGTTGACACTATCAACCACCGCAGGTGCGGGACTTTCCCATACAACAAAAACAATGCAAAATAGTTTAAAATTTTGGGGAGTTAAGAGACAATTCTCTTTAAAGGAAGCGGTTGCTGCGATGAGTTGGGAAGAGATACCTCTGAAAAAACAGGCTAAGATAAAAAGGGATATTGAGATCGTGGCAAAAAAAATCACCAGAACAGCAAACAATATCGATCATGTACCGTCACCCGTATTCAGAAGTTTTATGTTTATAGTCATGAAACAAATGATGAAAAAAAATAAATGGAATCCCACCGATAAAAATTATTGGGAATCACAAGGTTGGCTTAGTGGCAATAAACCCTTTTAAGGTAGAATTATGTTTTAATCACTGGAATAGTTACTAAGTATTTTGTTCATTTTAGATTATTTCGATGTTTGAACCTATTGTCTGAATTTGGGCTATTCTGTTTTTAGGCATGGTTTGGAGATAATTGTCAAGATATTGCTGTAATATAATTTCTGCTTCTGAAAAATCGATGGCATTTATTTCTGGGTGACAGGGGTGACGCTTGACTAAAACCGCAATCTCAACATCGTCAAGCAGGTTGAAAATGACAAAAGCTTCAGATTCACTCAATGCGCAGTCCAACAGGATATCCTCTATATCGGAAAGTGTTTTGAACTGTTCTTTGATGATTTGAATTTTATCATCAGAATATCTGCAAGACCGAACCTCATTGACGATTATTCGGTAACTTTCATCATCTGTTTTTGTCCCCATGGAATACTGAATGGTGTCATTTGAAGTGAGGTTAACGCGAGGTACAAAGACTTTTTGTAAGGTATCGTTTTTTACTGCAAAGTAAATACTTGATGAAAATTCCGGTAAACTTGCCCAGATATAGGCTTTTAATGATGTGTTTGTGATTTCTAAAGTTTTTATGATGATGGCAGCATTTTGCTGTAGAATTTCAAGTATTGATTCTTTGGTTTCGTTTTTCAAGTCGTTTTTAATTTTTCGAATATCCGAGGCTTCAAGGTTTAAGGCGAGTATTTCCTTGTGTAACATCGCACATCCCAAAGCATTTTGAAGGGCTTGGCCAAAGATATTGACAAGTAAGTCGGCATAGGACTCATGGTAACCGCACATAACCTCATGGAGGATAGCCGGTTCAAACTTTGAACAAAATAAATTTTCCAGATGCCAGTTTTGGAGATATTGAATGATATATTCCACACCGGCTAAGTCAGTTATTGGGTGCATGAGCTGATAATCAATGGAGCCTGAAGTTTCATGGGCTTCGTAATCAGCATGATAGTCCTTGAAAAACCCCTTGATGCCTTCTTCTCCGATGGTATCGTTGTAGGAGGCATTGCTGGTTTGAATTTTAGTTTTGTATACAAGATGATATAAATACCTTGCAACATTGAGTTTTGTATCGATCATGCTCCGCCCCAATGAATAAAGGTCGGAGAGCGGTTGGCTTTTGACGGTATCAAGGGCAGCGGCTGGTTCCGGGAAGGATTTTAGATAGAGGCCAATGGTATATAAATTTGACTTCATAATCGTTTGAGCGACCTCAACCTTTACAGAACTGCTGAGACCTTTATTATAGGCCTCGGTACTATCTGCCAAAAGCTTAATAATTTGCATTTGGATGCTTTCTATTTCCAAAGCACTTAATTCTCCCTGGTTATGGGCTTCTTGTAAAAGTGCCTGGAAATAGAATTCATTACCTAGGCGTTGTTTGTTAATTTTTGAATGTTTTTCAATAGACTGCATTGTTTTTCTCCTCTGCTTCCGGAGTATCAATTTCTTCAAATTCGGGATCACAACCATTGCGAAGGTTTCTAGCCATTTTCTCCAGTTCCCGATATTTAAGAAGATCTAATGAACCTGCGCTTTTTCCATTAAAATGCTTTTTCATAAACTGAATTAAATCATCATCACTCATTTGGTCAAGAGTCTCGTTTTTATAATAATAGAAAATTTCAACAAGCTCATGCAACACCTCTTGATAATTGTAATGCGAAATGTAGGGCGAATCACAAAAATATTTGATTATTTTATCAAGAACGCCACCGCTAAATTCAATTCTTCCCGTATTTTTCAAAGCATAAGATCGGGTTTCCACAAGCTCAAGGGCCTGAGGTTCGGTCAAGATGAGACCAAATTGTTCGGTTCTTTTGTTAATCATCATTATTTCTGAAACGGCTTGTTTTTCAAGCAGAGAACCATCAAATAGCATTAAATCAAAGGACATAGTGATTACCTCCATAAAAATAATTAAAAAACGGAATTAAATTGACAATTGATAAAAAATATGATATGATAATAAAGGAAATGTATAATCTATTATATATTTTCATCTAAAGTACATAATATCACAAATTTTATGTTAATTCAATGATTATAGATAAAAAAGCAGGCTTCTTTTAAATATTAGAGCCTGCTTTTATTTTTTACTTATTTGGGAATATAGTATTTAAGCGTTAAAATAAATAACCGAGTTTATTTAAAATTTCGAAAGGATTTGTGGTGAAAAAAATGAAAAGAAGAAAAAGACATTCGCTGTTAAGTTCAAGTTTAATTCTAGTCAGTTTGGTGTTACTTGTGTTATTAACAGGATGCAAAGTGAATGCGGATAAGATTAATCAGCCATCCTATTCGGTGAATGAAGGAACCTATACTGCACCCATCACAGTGGAAATCAATAAACCGGATGGTACAGATATTTCACTTTACTATACCATTGACGGTACTGATCCAACGGTGAATGTCACTAAGTACACTGGTCCAATCATACTTGCAACGAATACTACTTTAAAAAGTATTGCAGTTGATAAGAATGGTTTAAGATCCGAAATTAAATCAGCGGTATACACTATTTCAATTCCAATTGAAAACATACCAGGGATAACAAATCCGCATCTAACAAATGATAGTAATGATAATGAAAAATCCATGAATATGATTCAGGGTACATGGGTTGCAACTCAAGAAGGATGGACACTTAAATATTCATTTACTCCCATTGACTCAATGAGTGGAACCCTGATTTATTCAGAAGTGGGTCCCAATGGAAACGGTGATGGT
>Ga0209540_10001794_pt1 | contig 15725 bp, 11 predicted proteins | sample BarGraIncu01121A_FD_184501 | JGI IMG/M metagenome (GOLD analysis project Ga0209540, IMG submission 184501) | Arctic peat soil microbial communities from Barrow, Alaska - Barrow Graham LP Incubations 011-21A (SPAdes) (version 2) | ecosystem: Environmental > Terrestrial > Soil > Wetlands > Peat... | reverse complement strand
TTTTGTAGATTGTATTTCCGAAACTCTGCACGAGCTGTACAAGAATAACGAGTATTATTACGGTGTATATCATTATGTCTGTCTTGAACCTGTAGTAGCCGTATTTTATTGCAACGTCGCCCAGTCCGCCACCGCCGATGGCGCCTGCCATTGCAGAATAACCGACAAGGGTAATAAGTGTAAGGACTATCCCCATGGCAATTGCCGGCAGGGCCTCCACAAGCATCACCCTGAATAGTATCTGCCAGGTGGTTGCGCCGAAGGATTTTGCTGCTTCGACCACACCAGGGTCGACCTCCTTGAGTGCAGACTCTATGACTCTGGCTGCAAAAGGCGATGCTGCAATGGTGAGCGGCACAATCGATGCTGTGGTGCCTATGGTTGTGCCCACCAGCGTTTTTGTGAGAGGGAAGATCGCTATCATAAGTATGATGAAGGGGAACGATCTGAGGATGTTAACCGACAGGTCGAAGGCGCCGAATACGGCCTTGTTCGGTCTCAGCCCATGTTCGGCTGTAACCACCATGACAAAAGCTGCGGCGAAGCCTATGATGACTGAGAATACTGTTGAAAGAGAGACCATGTACAGCGTCTCCAGCAGGGCCGGAATGAAAACTTCCTGAATCATCATTTTATATCACCTCACAGTAAACGGATTTTTGTTTTAGAAAGTCGAGCACGGAAGCCTTGTCCTTTTCGTCGATGTTTATTATCAGGTTTCCAAGCACATCGCTATTGAATTTCTCCAGCTTTCCATAGGAGATGGAGAAGTCGATGCCGAGGGTCCTGGCCATATTTGTAATAAGCGATTTCTGGCTGATTTCCCTGGGGAAGTATATCTTTACGTTTATGCCGTCCTCCGGGAGTATTTCTTCCTCACCCAGAAGCTTTTTCAGGTTTGAGTCCGGCTTCAGGAACATATCCTCAACCGCACCTGAGGATGTTATGCTTCCGTCCTCGATAAGGGCAACCTTATGGCATATGCTCTTGATAACCTCCATCTGATGGGTGATTATGACGATGGTCAGGCCCAGCTTACTGTTTATCTCCTTCAGGAGATCCAGGATGGACTTCGTTGTCCTCGGGTCCAGTGCGGATGTGGCCTCGTCGCAAAGGAGCACCTTCGGCTGGAGAGCCAGGGCCCTGGCTATTGCAACCCTTTGTTTCTGGCCTCCGCTGAGATTGGCAGGCTTCTCATGCATCTTGTCCTCAAGCCCCACCAGCTCCAGGAGCTCGGCTACCCTTGCGCTAATGGCCATCTTGTCGAAGCCCCAAAGCTCCAAGGGGAGCGTTATGTTGCTAAAAACGTCCTTCCTGCCCAGAAGGTTGAAGCTCTGGAATATCATTCCCAGTTCGCGTCTCATCTTCCTGATGCCTGCAGTATCAAGACCTCCTACCTCCGTTCCCATAACAGTAACGCTCCCGCTGTCGTAGGTTTCCAGACCGTTGATGCACCTGAGAAGGGTGGATTTTCCGGCGCCGCTCAGGCCTATGATTCCATATATTTCAGCGGCTTCAATGTCGATGCTGGCGTCCTTCAGCACCTGGGTGCCGCCGAAGCTCTTGTTCAAATTGCTGATCTTTATCATTGCGTAACCCCCTTAAAAAAATAAAAATGCCCGAAGAGAACTCCGGGCAAAAAAATCCATCTGTTCTCATCTTCCGGTTTTCACCGCAGGATTTGGCACCTCGCATGAATAATGAATCATGCCGGTTGCCGGGCTTCATAGGGCCAGTCCCTCCGCCGCTCTCGATAAGCAGTAACTATTAAATTTTTGCAATAAAAAAACTTCTTCCATGACAAGAAGAAGTTAAATAAACTATTGACCTCTCCTTATCACTCAGAACCAAGTTCTGCAGGATTTAGCACCTTGCATGCAAAAAGCAATGCTGGTTGCTGAGACGTCATAGGGCCAGCCCCTCAGTCTCTCTCGATAAGAAATTTATATTTATTTTTTTGCTACAAGAAAAATTATATATCCTGTTTGCAGGGTTGTCAACCCCGTATGTGTGGAAATTCTGCTGATAAAACTTGGATTTCCCCTTGACTTAATATGGTTAAGTAACTAAAATAGTAAAAGTGATTTAAATGCGGAGGAGGGATCGTAATGAGGAAGAACTGTTCGGCCACAATTAAAAAACGGCGAAAAAACCGAACTTTATTCGGTAAGGCGGGAGTGACCCCAAAAGAGGGTAAAGAAGCGCTCAGGTTTATCGACACTAAAATCAGCAGCTTTTCTTCTAAAGCCGGCAGCATAAGGCTATCTGACTCAAAAAACGACCTTTCAAGCCCGGCCATCGGGAATTCTCCAAAAACATCTGTCTCAAAATCCGGAAGCCATAATCCCCAGCGTGCTATAAAAATAAACATAGAATATCAGCTAGCTTATGGGACATCATAGGTTTATTTTTCGTTGCACAAAAGGGCGCTGGCAAGCATATTAACATTATGTTTACATAAATTTGAAGATGTGGCATAATGGTTAAAATATAAAATAAAACGTAGTGAGGAGTAATTATGAAGATAGGATTTGACCACAAAAAGTATCTGGAAGAACAGTCGAAATTTATACTGGAAAGAGTGCAAAGCTATGACAAGCTATACCTCGAGTTCGGAGGGAAGCTGCTGTATGATATGCATGCCAAGAGGGTATTGCCTGGATTTGACGAGAACGCTAAAATAAAACTTCTTCATAAACTGAGGGAAAAGGTGGAAGTTGTAATCTGCGTTTACTCAGGAGACATAGAGAGAAACAAGATAAGAGGAGACTTCGGTATTACATACGACCTGGACGTGCTGAGGCTGATTGACGACCTGAGAGCATATGAGCTGGATGTAAACAGCGTTGTTATAACAAGATACGAAGGACAACCTGCTACGAACGTATTCATAAACAAACTGGAGAGAAGAGGGATCAAGGTCTACAAGCATGAAGCAACACCTGGATATCCTACAGACGTTGATCTTATAGTAAGCGACGAGGGCTATGGAAAGAATCCATACATCGAAACAACAAAGCCTATAGTAGTTGTTACGGCGCCAGGACCGGGAAGCGGAAAGCTTGCAACATGCCTCAGCCAGCTCTACCACGAATTCAGACGCGGAAAGACAGCAGGATACTCCAAGTTCGAAACATTCCCTGTGTGGAACCTTCCGCTCAAGCATCCGGTTAACGTTGCCTACGAAGCAGCAACTGTCGACCTCAAGGATGTGAACATGATCGATCCGTTCCACCTTGAAGCATACAATGAAGTAGCGGTCAACTATAACAGAGACGTAGAGACATTCCCTGTTCTCAGGAGAATAATCGAAAAGATAACAGGAGAAGAAGCAGTATTCAAATCACCTACGGACATGGGCGTCAACAGGGTAGGGTTCGGAATCGTGGACGACGAGGTTGTCAAGGAAGCATCAAGACAGGAAATAATCAGAAGATACTACAAGACTGGCTGCGAATACAAAAAAGGCTACATAGACAAGGAAACCTTCATGAGATCCAAACTACTCATGGATGAAATGAAACTTAAAGAAGAGGACAGAAAAGTTGTAATGCCTGCAAGAAATTACGCAGGAAAAGCTATGGAGCTTTCAGGGAAAACGGACCTCATACCTTCAATAGCCCTGGAGCTTGAGGACGGAACTATAATGACAGGCAGGAGGACAACCGTGATGGATGCACCTGCATCAGTGCTTCTCAACGCTGTAAAGCACTTTGCTAACATAGCAGACGAGATACACCTTATATCCCCGGTGATCCTTGAGCCGATCATTGACCTGAAGATGAAGGTTCTTCACAGCAAATCAACTACACTTGACAGCGAAGAAATCCTCATAGCGCTTTCAATATGCGCAGCAACAAACCCTATGGCTCAGGTAGCCCTCAAGAAGCTATCAAAGCTCAAGGGATGCCAGGCTCACTCAACAACAATTCTCAGCGAGAGCGACGAGCAGACTTACAGGAAGCTGGGAATCGACTTAACAAGCGATCCGGAATACGCTTCAAGCAGCCTGTTCTACGGAGTTTAAAACAAATTGAACTGCACGGCCCTTTGTGGCTGTGCTTTTTTTATGTTATAATTTTGATATCAGAATTTTCTTGATATAACAGTTTTAAGGAGGTGGACCGAAGCATGAAAATCTCTTCTTTCTTAAAATTCGCTGCTTTCGGCGCTGGTACAGTGATGTCAAGAGGCCGGAAACCGATCATCGGTGAAGTAATACTTACGGACAGGTGCAATCTGGCATGCCTGCACTGCGCAGTGAATAACATAAACTCAGTGATTTACCCCTATGTGCAGATCCGCCGGGAGATGCAGCTGCTGTACGACCAGGGAGTGCGTATCCTGTTATTCTTCGGGGGAGAGCCATTTCTGTGGCAGGACAGCGGAAAGACCCTAAAGGATCTTGCTGCGGAAGCTAAAGATATGGGCTATCTATATGTTATTGTGGTCACCAACGGAACATTCCCGCTAGACCTGCCCTCTGCCGACATGATCATGGTCAGCCTTGACGGAGGACGCGAAAAGCACAATGAGATACGCGGAGATACCTATGACAGGATAATTGGCAACATCAGATCTGCAGCCTCGCCTAACATATGCCTATATATGGCCCTTAACAAGATAAACAAAGATGAGATAAGCTCCGTCTGCAGCGTTGCAGCTGCCGAACCCAACGTAAGGTCAGTTTCCTTCAACTTCCACACGCCTTACCCGGGAACTGAACAGCTCTCGCTTTCAAGGCCTGAAAAAGCGCAGTGTTGCGGGGAAATCGAAAATATGATGGACAAGGGTATTCCGGTTCTCAATCTGAGGAGCGTCTTCCCTTATTTAATCAACAACAATTTTCCTGTGCCGTGCTACCAGTGCGTAATAATTGAAGACGGGAAACAAAGCGTTTGTGGAAGATGCATAGAAATCCCTGGCCTTTGCAGCAAATGCGGATACTTCTTTGCAGCGGAATACTCACTTGCATTCCAGGGCAACATCCGTGTTATCATCGAGATGCTGCACACCTATCTGAAATATACTTAGAAGGAGGGATTGCGAATGAACATGACGTCTTTATTGAGGATATGGCTCACAAGGTCATTCAAGCCCTTCGAGTTCAAAAACAGGCACGATAACAGGCTGGACTTTGAAGGACTGGACCAGCTGGGGCTCTATGTGCATATACCATTCTGCAGAAGCATATGCAGCTTTTGCCCATACTGCAAGATCCTCTATGACCAGGATTTGTCGGAGAGGTACCTTGAAGCGCTGCTTGCCGAAATAGAAATGGTTGGCGGGACGCTGGACGCCCCCAAAGAAGCCACAAGCCTCTATTTCGGGGGAGGCACCCCGGCCCTTATGCTGGACTCTCTGGCTGATATAATAACCGCTCTGAAAAAGCATTTCATAATCCGCGGCGGCATAGGGGTGGAGCTGCATCCTGAGGACGTGAGGGTTGAGACGCTGGATGCGCTTAAATCTGCAGGAGTGACAATGATAAGCATCGGGGTGCAGTCCTTTGATGAAGGCTGCCTTATGGCCCTGGGGAGGAGTGAACCTGACTACGGCAGGATTTTCGAAGCAGTCCGGAAGTCCGGGTTCGAAACCGTCGATATGGACCTGATTTTCGCTATACCCGGGCAAACCGCCAGGATACTGAAGAATGACATAGAGACCGCCTTCGCCAATGGCGCAACGCAGATTTCGACATACCCCTTCATCGACTTCACCTTTGCAGACAACCGTTACAAGCCCCTGCCGGAGAAGGAAAAGAAGAAAATGCTGTCAGAAATAACTGCCTTCTGTGTTTATAAAGGCTGCCAGAGGACCTCGGTGTGGACATTCGCCAAACCTGGGACTGAAAAATATTCTTCGATTACGAGGGACAATTTCCTCGGCTTCGGTGTTTCTGCAACAACGCTTCTGATGGATCAGTTCAAGATCAATACATTTTCAATAGAAGGCTACATAAATAGGAATGAAAATGGAGAGCTTCCAACTTCGCTTACCCTGGATTTCTCACTTAGGCAGCGTGCCGCCTATTACCTTTTCTGGAGCGCCTATTCCATGCGGATAAGCCCGGACAGCTTCCGCAGCTACTTCGGCAAGCCGCTTGAAAGCATGTACGGAACAGAAATTGGGCTCTGCGTGCTGCTGGGACTCCTTAGAAAGAAAGGCACTGAGTACGAGCTCACTGAAAAGGGAGCATACTATTACCATTATATAGAGCAGGCCTACACGACGGCTTATATAGACAAGATGTGGAACATATCAAGGAACGAGCCTTTTCCTGAAAAAATCATTCTGAAATAGCCGCTCAATTAAGACATAAACCGCCCGCTTTACACGTGGACGGCTTTTTTGTGGTATAATATATGGATATGTTATTTTTCATTTAGACAAGGAGAGGTCATGGAAAAACAGAACAAATTACTGCAAATGTTTAATAAGAATACCAGCGGCAGCAACCAGGCCAAAGGGCGCATAGTGATGAACAGCGACCTGGTTTCCGATTTCAGCATAACCGACTGCGACAGTCTCATTTGCGTTCATGGAAACGTCATATCCCAGAATCTGTTCAACGAGTACGGCACCTCCATAGAGATCGATGCAGAGAATAAAAAGGTGATATCCACCTATTGCAGCTGTATGGATTTTGAAAAACATGAATTCAGCAAGAAAAACTACTGCTGCAAACATATAAATGCAACCTTTTACAAAGCGCTTGAAGACCTGGCAAAGCATAGGCTTTTCCAGGAGGGAGAAGAGGCGTATGAAAAGGAAACAGGAATATTCAAGGGTCGAAGCATACTGTCGACACTTCTCGGGGAAGATAAAGATAACAAGGATGAAGTAAGGATCGATGTCTATGTCAACAGGACAGGTTTGAGGGACAACATCTCAGCTGAGTTCAAAATAGGCAATAAATCAAACAAGTCAGGCGGCATGTTTATACTGAAGGACATAAACTACTTCCTTGCGGCAGTCCAGAACAGGATACCTATAAGCTACAGCAAGAACTTCACGTTCAGCACGGATAACCAGAAGCTGAGCACGAAGGACAGAAAGCTGATTTCCTTCATCGAGACTCTTAAGGAAATGAAGGGAGTTATAGGCTATGACAGGGTAGGCGACAAGGTTGTGGATGGAAAGCACCTGAATATACCGAAATATATGGTGAGGGAATTTTTCCAGGCTGTCAGCAATCACAGGATATTCTTGAACGATGGGTTCTTCTACAGGTCAGTTGAGACAGAAGTACTGCTGCAGGCTCCGCCCGTACAGTTTGACTTGAAACTGATAAAGGAGAGCTATGTGCTGAAATCACCGGCAGGTATGCCGGCAGTCCTGGGTTCAAAGCATGACGTATTCCTGTACGGTTCAATGATATATCTTCCGGACTACGAATTCTGCTATAAGATAAGGCCATACCTGAAGGCGTTCAAGGAGTCCAAGGTTCTGTCCCTTCAAAAGGGCGAAGAGGAAAGGGTGCTAAAAAAGCTGATCCCGAATCTGAGCCTTCTTGCCCAGGAAGTAACGCTTTCCAAGAGCATACAGGACAAGATAGTGATGGGGGACTGCGAATTCCTTTTCTATTTCGATAAGAAGGGAAAGGAAATACTGCTGAAGCTTAATGTCAGGTACGGAAAGCATGAGTTCAATGTTTTCGGCGACTGCAGCGAGAAGGTAGTATACCGCGATTCGAGAAAAGAAAACGAAGTTATTGGCATCCTGCGTTCCTTCGGTTTTGAAGAGATAAAGGATATGTTCTACCTTAGCCAGGGTGACGACCGGGCGTTCCAGTTTTTCAAATACGACATCGGCAAACTACAGGAAATTGGAGAGGTTTACTATTCTGAGAGTTTCAAAGGCCTGAAGAACATCGGTAATTCGGGTATAAGGGGTTCCGTTAAACCTGGCGAGTTCAACTATTTTGAATTCGAATTCAAAATTGGTGACATCCCGAGGGATGAAACGGAGGCAATCCTCAGGACCTTCAGGGACAACATGAAATACTATAAGCTTAAGAGCGGCGAGTTCATCGACCTGGAGGAGCTGGAACTGCAGAAGCTTCTAAAGATCCTGGACGATGTTTCCACAGGCGGGATTGATGACAACAAAACAGGAATCAGCAAGGCTAAGGCTGCCTATTTTCAGGACTATATCGAAGACAACGGCATGAGATATATCACTGGAACTGATGAGCTTAAGAATATCAGGGACAAACTAAGGGACGTTGACAAGCTTGAGTTCGAGATTCCGGAGGAGCTTAACGGCACGCTGAGGGAATATCAGAAGGTGGGATACAACTGGTTCAAGATGCTCGATTACCTGGGCTTCGGCGGGATCCTGGGGGATGAGATGGGCCTTGGCAAAACAATCCAGGCTATCGCATTTATCCTTTCGAACAAGGGAAGCAAGACCCTTATTGTGGCGCCCACATCACTGACCTACAACTGGATCAACGAGCTTGAGAAGTTTGCACCCACACTCAAAGTGGCGGCTTTCAACGGCGTCAAGGATGAGAGACGAGAAAAATTCCAAAATATCGGCGACTATGATGTGGTTATAACCACATACAACCTGCTGAGAAGGGATATTGACAGCTACAGGGAGATAAAATTTGACTGCTGCATGATCGACGAGGCCCAGTTCATCAAGAATGCAAATTCCCAGAGCGCTGAGGCGGTGAAGGAGATTGATGCTACAAGGCGTTTTGCCCTCACAGGCACACCTATGGAGAACTCCCTAATGGAGCTTTGGTCCATTTTCGACTTCATCATGCCGGGATATCTTTACGACGAGAAGCGCTTCGGATCAAGGTTCAACAACAAACTTAAGGATACGCCGGAGATACTGGAAGAGCTTAACAAGCTGATTAATCCTTTCATCCTGAGGAGGAAGAAGAAGGATGTCATCAAGGAGCTGCCTGATAAGATAGAGAAAACACTTGTAGTCCATCTTGACGATGAGCAGAAGAAGGTCTACAAAACCTACGCAGACCATGCGGTGCAGCTGATAGAGAAAAAGGTTAAGAGCGAGGAATTCAAGACCAGCAAGATCGAGATACTTTCGTACATCACAAAGCTGAGGCAGCTTTGCCTGGATCCGTCCATACTGGTGGAGGACTACAGCGGAGGAAGCGCAAAGATGGAGGCCGTAATGGAGCTTTTATCCCAGAGCGTTGAAGGCGGGCACAGGATACTAGTTTTCTCCCAGTTCACAACGGTGCTGAAGAGGATCGGGGGCAGACTTAAGGCGGAAGGGATGTCTTACAGCTACCTCGACGGATCCGTTCCTTCACAAAAGAGGATCGAAAGGGTGGACGCATTCAATGGAGGGGAAAACTCGATATTTCTCATCAGCCTGAAGGCTGGAGGCACAGGTCTTAACTTGACTTCCGCAGACATCGTGATACATTTTGACCCTTGGTGGAATCCTGCCGTGGAAGACCAGGCAACTGACAGGGCTCACAGAATAGGGCAGGAAAATGTGGTTGAGGTTATCAAGATAATTGCGAAGGGGACGATAGAAGAGAAGATTCTTGTCCTTCAGGAAAACAAGAAGCGGCTGATTTCTGATGTTATGGGTGATGAGCTCTACAGGGCAGAGAAATTCTCAAACCTTTTGGAAGAGGATATTATCGAGCTTTTCTATAACAATTAATTTTGGCTGCGCAGCTTCAGTGCTTTTGCATGGGGGGCGCCGCCGCTTTTGTTTTTTTGGGCGGGGTGTACAATGAATAATTCGATTATTAAAGGGAAAGGGAAGAATCCTGTCGAAATAATATTTTTAGCGGCATTTTTGCTTTTAACGGCATTTTTGACGGGCAGGTTTTATCTAGTGAAAATATAAATTTGTGATGATTTTGGTTAATATTAAATGTCTAAATTAGGAATGGGGGAAATATATATGAATTTCGACGCGATTTCTAAGGATCCGGTGCTTGATAAGGAGTATCCGCCTATTACGCAAACATTCACTTTCAATGTTAAGGGAGATGACCTTATCGTTTTGGTTTACGTTGCTCAGGGCAAAGGTCCTCACCCTACGATAATCCTGTATCATGGCTTCCCGGGATATGAGAAGAACTTTGACCTTGCACAGACACTGAGGAGGGCCGGCTACAATGTCATGATCTTCCACTACAGAGGATGCTGGGGAAGCACAGGAGCTTATTCAGTGAACAATGTGCTTGAAGATGCTGAGGCGGCTATTGATCTGCTGAGAACCGATGCATGCAAGTCGGCCTGCAGGGTGGATCCTGACAACATTATTCTGATGGGCTACAGCCTGGGCGGATTTACTGCACTGATCACACTTGCGAATCATCCTGAGATAAAGTCAATGGCATTTCTGGTCGGCTTTAATTTCGGTCGGTATGCTAAGGGCCTTGCCGGTGACGAGAAAAAGATCAAGGAAGCTGAGGACTTCTGGTCTGGTTCTTTTGCACCTCTCAGAGGCACGAGCAAAGAGGAGTTCGTTGCTGAACTCCTCGAGAACAAAGAAAAGTGGGATCTGGTTGATTATGCAGAAAAACTGAAGGGCAAGAACCTGCTGTTCATCGGAGGAGCTTATGACACAGTGGCGGATGTGCCTAACCATCATGTTCCAATTGTGGAAGCGTTGAAAAAGAGCAATGCCAATAAGCTGACTAACGCCATCATTGAGACTGACCACGACTGTTCGAACATGAGGATCGGACTTTCTGAGCAGGTGCTGGCATGGCTGGAAAGTTGGGACGGTTAACAACTGTTTTGCATTCCGAAAAGTAAATAAAAAAACCTACAAAATCGAATTTGTAGGTTTTTTGAATTGGTTTTTTTATAAGATGTTGGCCTTCTTGATCAATTTGCCTAGCGGCAAAGCTATGAGAATTCCTGATGCAACTTCTATGCAGTTAGCAGGTATATCTCTCACTGACACTATAATTCCCTGGATGAAAGTAACATTTTCGGACATTAAGTATGCAGTGATGAAACCGCTTGCTATAAGGTATGCCAGTACCATCCATACACCTGCAGCTACAAAGGCAATAAGGTTGTTTCCAAAGTCATCACCATTCTTACCGCTTCTATATGCTATTGTACCGGCTATCAACGCCATAACTCCCTTGATTACAAAAGTAAAAGGTGCCCAAATCAAATATCCACTCAAAATATCCGCCAGCATCATACCGACTGATGCCGAAACGAAAGATTTTTTATTGCCAAGCAATATTGCAGCGACGAATATCATACTGTCTCCCAGGTGTGTATATCCTGAAAAGATTGGTACTCTGATCGTCATAGTTACTAAAGTTGTCATCGCTATCATTAAAGCAACCTGAACCATCGATAATGTTTTCGTGCTCATTACTCCTGCGTGTTTTTCTGCCATGTCTTTATCCTCCTCAATAATATTATTAATAAAAAAATAAATAAATTATGTTTCACTTATGTACAAAACTTATTATAAAGCATTTCGGAAAATGCGAAAGTGTACCCATACACTTTGGGCGAGTTTGGGAGAGGTGGGACGGTTAACAACAAATGATCACAGAATTCATAGAAAAGCACAACAATTGTTAACCGTCCCTGAACCCAAAAAAAAGAAAGGAGCCTAATGCCAATGGAAAAACTATTCTGGAAAGATCCCTATATGACCGAGGTTAAGGCTAAAATAACTGAACAGAAGGTCGATGTCATAAGATTGGACAAGACCATAGTCTTCCCTTTTTCGGGAGGACAGCAGTCTGATTCAGGAACCGTAAATGGCATTGAAATAATCGAGGCAAGAAAAGAAGGAAAGGAAATAAGCTATAGGATTCAAGAGGGCCATGGGTTAAGAGAAGGTGACGAGGTTGTCGTTAAGATAGACTGGAAGAAGAGATACAGGCTTATGAAGCTTCACTTCGCAGCGGAGCTGGTCCTTGAACTTATTTACCAGAACTACAACAGGCCAGAAAAGATAGGAGCGAACATTACTGAAGAAAAGGCAAGGGTGGATTTTTTCTGGAAAGGAAACATCTCTGAAATATTTTCTGAATTAATGGAAAAGATTAATTCACTTGTTAGTGAAGATCTTGAGATAATTAGTGATTTCAGCGATGAAAAAAATGAAACAAGATATTGGGAGATAAAAGGTTTTGCCAGGGTGCCCTGCGGCGGGACGCACTTAAAAAGAACCGGGGAAATCGGAACGATAAAATTGAAACGCAGCAATTTGGGGAAAGATAAAGAAAGAATAGAAATTTATTTTTGCGAAACATAAACATTTCATGCTGAGCTATAAGTCATGATAAATTCATCCACCATGTCCTTGTAAAAATCACTAGCCCGGACTAAATCGAGTCCTATTCTAGTAAGACTTGATGCCCTTGACTGAGTAATGTTGCCAAGAATTCAATTTCATCTTTCATTTCCGGATCATTACAGGCATTAACAAATTCAAGATAATCATTTTGAGAAATTGCCATTTCATCATTCGATCTCTTGACATTAAATCTGAAAAAAGAGTTGATGAAATTTTGATCCAGTAAACCAAAGTGATCCTTCTGCATGTTTAAAAAAGCGGGAAGGCTTGAGAAGATATACTTCTCCGGATTTGAATTGTATCCCGGCAGATCAACCGGATTGTTATGGACATAGCCGGTTACGACTCGCAGGTACCTGTCGCTCTTCACTATTTTGGATTTGAATCTGTCCTGAAATAGATGACCGTGCCTTTTATAAATTTTGTTGAAATATCTAGCATAGCTGAAATCTGTGCAGTGCATGATGCTTGATATATCCGCCCCGTTTACATCGATGACTAAATGGGCGTGGTTATCCATTAAGCAGTAAGCATAAATTTTGAAGTGATATATATCCTGGTATTTCTTTATAAGATTCAAATAGAGCAGCTTATCCTTGTCTGTCCTGAACAGGTTCACTTCACTTATGCTTCTTACCATAATGTGGAATATGGAGTTGTCTGATTTCTCTCTGGCTGTTCGTGGCAATTAAATCACCTCAATCACATTAATATTCAAAGTATTGCCAGATTCGCTGAAAATAAACATGCAAAACAATTGATAATCGTCCCAACATCACTTATAATAAACTCAAAGACTAATTTGTTTGAATTTTTAATTATTTAACTATTTAATTATTTTTATTTTGGGGAGGGGTTAGTTTGAAAAGATTCAGGAAGCCATATTTGATATTAGGAGCTATTCTTATCGTGACATCAGGAGCGTTAGCCGGATGCCAGCCTAGCAACACAACCAACAATAACAATAACAATAACAATAACAATAATAACAACAATGGTACAACGTATAAGATCAGCGATTATTATCCGTTCACAGCCAATTTGAAAGCAGTTTACGAGGGTCAGGGAAATGAATTTGCTTCTAAGACCGAATATGTGGATTACATCAAAGGAGACAAGATCCAGATCAGAAGCGATAACGGCGGCACGGTATCTGCGAGAGTGCTGCAGAATATAAACGGAGAATTGATTCAGCTGAACTCAAAAGGTGAAGTCTACTACAAACAGGATATGACTTCTGAAACAGCTGCACAGAACGAGGTTCTACTCAAGGAACCGCTAATAACAGGTACCAATTGGACTCTTACAGACGGCAGCAAAAGAGCCATTACAGGAACCGATGTGGGTGTCACAACTCCGTCAGGAGATTTCAAAGCCCTTGAGGTTACAACAACCTATGCCGATTCATCAATTACTAAGGATTACTATGTGCTGAAAAAAGGTTTGGTTAAGTCATTATGGTCACAAAACGACTCCGAGGTTTCAAGCTCGCTTAAGGAATATGTGACTGACGCTGCTTACACATCAATAGTAAGGATGTACAACTTCCAGGTAACGACAACAGACATACAGACAGTTTACAAGGAAGTAGAGGTTTCGTTGAAAACCAATGAGGAAATAAAGGACATTTTCCAGAAATATTTGAGACAGAGTCTGGGTGCAGGAACAAACACGACCCCAGTTATTAGCGCCAATACGGCTATAAACAGCCTGTCAGTCAAGCCTGATGAAGGCAAAGCATACGTAGATTTCACAGCGCAGTTCGTATCAGAGATGAATGCCGGAACCACCAAGGAAACAGGAGTGCTCAGGAGTGTTGCAAATACGATCGGACACTACTACGGCGTTGACAAGGTAATAATTACTCTCGACGGAAAGCAGTATTCATCAGGTCATATCGCTATGGAACCTGGCGAATATTTTCCAACCAACTATGAAGGGGAGAAAAAGGTCACCACCGCTCCTTAAATCAAGACTTTAGAACCATAAAAAAATAAAAAAGCCTCTGCCAGTAAATAAACCGGCAGAGGCTTTTCTTTCAAGTTAGGGCGGTTCCTTCCTACTTTTCGTAGGATGTCATCTCTTTTAGGATTTTCTTGTATCTTTCAGATACATCCGGAATGAATTTAAGCATAGCGGTTACAAACTGATCAACATTTTCGTCATCGATGATCTTAACTTTTGACTCTGAATCAAGCAGCAGTTCAGGTCTGTCAATGGAGTCATAGACAGCATCTATGCATTCGCATTTTTCTGTTTTTTCATTCGCATCACAGAACTTAGAGAAATAAAGTTTCCCTTCTAACGATATAAGCTGTCCGAATACGTATTCTTTTTCAGAAGCATCGGAAGCATCTGTTGAGGTATGTTTTGAGTGTTCAACATGTTTAATGTTAAGAACATTGAGGTTCTCATTTCTGGTTAGAACGCATCTCATCTCTAGCTTAAGTAGATTCTCTTTAATAAGCGGAGAATAAGCCCCGCCAAATTCGGAAATGAATTTTTTTATTGAAATGGTTTTAGCGAAATTGTACCTGTAGCGATTGTTTTTAGCTTTAGTGTCCGCGCTTTCAGTTTCATTTAATTTGTTTTCATCATAAAATCCAACGTAACTCATAATATCCCTTCTTTGTTCATAATGTCTATTAACAGCTTAGCTTTTTGGAATCCATCTGGATGCAGAGTAAATAACCAAAAAACTATCATAATAGTATTATACCACAAAAAAGAAAAAATATTTGACTCGCGTTGAAAAAGTTGTTATACTATTTGAGTAGCCAAAAAACGCTTAATAATAGTATGGCCCCTTGGTCAAGCGGTCAAGACGTAGCCCTCTCACGGCTGAAACAGGGGTTCGATTCCCCTAGGGGTCACCAAACAGTAAGAGCTGAATTTGCAGAAATGCAGATTCAACTCTTTTATTTTTTTGCTTTAATATTTATTTTGCTAGGATTATAATACGGTTAAGATGGCAAACAAATGTTAACCGTCCCAGCTATTCAAATTTTTATTTATGGGAGGGAAATTAAGTGGTTAAAGGAAATCGAAAAATCAATCTTAAAAGGGCAACAGCAGGAGTCATCGGATCCATATGTGCAATCCTTATTCTTACAATTCTAGAGTTTCCTCCGCCGTTCGGTTTTGAGACAAGACCACAGGGCGATGTATCAATATTTTGGCTTGTATTTTTTCTCGTTATCTTAGTCACCGAAATAGTTGTTATTGTATTTGCTTTCAAACGGCCCAAACTGAGTGCGAAATTCGCTTTTGCTTCAGGAATCCTCAACATACTTCAGATTATCGCCGACCAGATGCACCTAATGCAGCCTGAGACAGCAACCTTAGCATATACATTGATTGAGTATTCGGTCGGACTATTCGCTTTGTCACTAATCTATTTTGCCTGGAAAGTTAATTCAACCTTCCGGTCGACTAAAACC
>Ga0209540_10001792_pt1 | contig 15731 bp, 13 predicted proteins | sample BarGraIncu01121A_FD_184501 | JGI IMG/M metagenome (GOLD analysis project Ga0209540, IMG submission 184501) | Arctic peat soil microbial communities from Barrow, Alaska - Barrow Graham LP Incubations 011-21A (SPAdes) (version 2) | ecosystem: Environmental > Terrestrial > Soil > Wetlands > Peat... | reverse complement strand
TGGTTTCTTCATTCTTCATTCCACCTTCATCATTTTGACAAGAGTCCCTGATTCCTTCAGTGATAAAGTTTGGGACTCGCAGAGATCGTCCCTCCGAAAAATTTTCAGCGATGTGACGTCAGGGGCAGCGTCTGGCCGGAATTCGCCGATTGATAAACCGCGGGTTGCAAACCCGTCAGCAGGTCACTGCGTTTATGGTGCCGCCACGCGAAACTGCCGACAAAAACGGCCAAAGCGATTCCCAAAACGACGGCTCCGACCACGCCGACTTTCCAATTCAGTTTCGAGAGCAGAAACATCAGGCGGTCGATCGGAGTGTTTGACGCTTCCGTCAACGGCGGTGGCTCGCTGAATTTTTCCGTCCGACCCAGCTCGATATTCAACGCGGCCATGATTTGCGGCACGTCGAGCTTGAGCAGCGTGGCGTAATTTTTCACCGAGCCGCGAATGTAAATCGGCGCGGAAAACAAATTGAAATTCCCCTCCTCCAGCGCGCGGATGTGGTCGGTGCGGATTTTCGTGACTTGCGCAACCTGTGGAATCGTGAGTTTCCGGGCTTCGCGTGCGACACGGAGTTGTTCGGCGACCGTTGACATAACCATATTATTCAAAGATTTTAAGCAATTTAGCAATCCAAATAGCACGAAACAGGCCAGTTTTCGCCAAATTTGGGCTGTAATCCGACCGGGCACAACCTGCAGGTTGCGACTGCATTGTTCGTTAAAAATAATTTAACCGTTGAACCTTTTCTCGCCTAGTGCATTCCACTCGGTGTAAATGCTGGTGGTGGCTGAACGCGAACAACTGCCCGTGCTACAGGCCAAAGCCGGGGAACCGGAGGCTTGGGACATTCTCTTTCGACGCTACCAATTGCCGTTGTATGTCTATGTTTTCGAACTGGTGCATGACGAACAGACGAGCCTCGACCTCGTGCAGGAGACGTTCATCGCCGCCGTCCGGTACATCGGCAGCCTGCGCGACGATGCGAAATTCGGGAGCTGGCTCTTCGGCATCGCCCACCAGAAGTGCCTGCAACGCTGGCGGAAACAAAACCGCGAAGAAATTTTGCTCGATGAAATCCCCGATGCGCCGAATGAATTCGAGAATCGTCCGGACGATTTGCTCATCCACCGGGAACAGGAGGCCGAGTTTATGAATTTGCTGAATCAATTGCCGCCGCCGCAACGCTCCGTGCTGCTGTTGCACTTTGTCGAAGATTTTTCGCTCGACGAAATCGCCGGCATCACCGGCGCGGCGGTCGGTACGGTCAAATCACGGTTGCACTACGCCAAAAAATCGCTGCGAAAACTGCTGGAGGAGAAAAAATGAAAACGCCGCGTGAAATTTTACTGGAACAACATCGTTCCGCCGCGCCGAAGCTCGACGCCATCCGGCGGGAGGTTTTGGCAGAGAAGGTTACGCCAGCGCGTGCAGGTGGCAGCGGCGCCCTCGCCGCCGTCTGGTTGAACTGGCCGGCAATGTTGTGGCGCGAACTGATCTGGCCCTGCCGCCGGATTTGGACGGGTCTGGCGGCGGTTTGGATTTTGATTTTTGTTTTCAATTTTTCGCAACGCGACCCATCCGAACTCCTGGCGCGAAAAACTCCGACGCCGACGCCGGAAATGATTCTGGCGTTCCGACAGCAGGAACGTTTGCTTGCCGAGTTGATTGGCCCGAATGAAACACGCTCCGCCGAGCCGACGCCGAAACCATTTTTGCCGCAACCCAGGAGTGAAGGGCGATTTGAAACTTTGGCGGCGTAAAAAAGTAGCAGTCCCGCATGCGGGATAAGTCCGCTCAAAACCTGTAAAGAATGAGCCGACTCACGTCGGCTGCTACGAGGAAAAGAAAATTATGAACGAAACACCAAGAAACAAACGGGGCTGGCGGATTTGGCGCCGGATTTTGATTGGCGTGGCCACGCTCGCCACGCTGATAGCCATTTTTTACACCGAGGAAGACTGGCGCGGCAAACGCGCGTGGGAAAATTACAAACATGAGTGGGAGGCCAAAGGCGAGAAATTTGACTGGCAGGCATTTGTTCCTCCATCCGTGCCGGACGACCAGAATTTTTTCACCGCGCCAATTTTTACAAATATGCTCAATGGCAAAATCGTGATGAATCCCTATCACTCCGACGGCAGTCCAGACTTTCGGCCGGAAAAAGATGAAGTTGGCTATTTGGGTGGCGAAGGTAAAACAAGGATAACCGATTTGAAAACGTGGCAGGTGTCTTATCGCAATCCGACCAATGCGAGTTTGGCAAAAGAATTTCCCGTCGCACCGCAGCCGCAAACACCCGCCGCCGATGTCTTGTTTGCCTTGAGTAAATTCGATTCAGCAATTGAAGAATTGCGTCAAGCCAGCCAGCGGCCTTATGCAAGCGTTCCGTTAAATTACGAAGATGGATTCAATTCGGCATCATCGTTATTGCCAGTTTTAACGGAGCTTAAAAGATGCACTCAAGTGCTTCAATTGCGTGCTGTTGCCGAATTGGCTGACGGCCAAAGTGCAAAAGCGTTGGATGACGTGAAGCTATCCTTGTATTTGAATAATTCCCTTCGCAGTTCGCCGTTTTTGATTTCACATCTTGTTCGCATGGCAATTGCGAACATTGCGCTGCAACCAATTTGGGAAGGATTGGCGGAGCATGAATGGTCAGATGAACAACTCGTCGCACTCGACGCGGAATTGGCGAAGATGGATTTTCTGGCTGATTACGAATTTACGATGCGCGGCAAACGGGCGTTTGCGATTGCGTCGTTTGAAAATCAGCGGCGCACGCGAGAAGTGATCGTGCCTCAAGAAGACGGCGGTGTTATCACCAACAGCCTTCGCTTCATGCCCAGTGCGTATTTTTATCAAAACGAACTCGCCTTTGCCCGGATGCAGCAACAATGGCTTTTGCCGCTCGTGGATACGAATTCACGCATCGTTTCACCCGCAGCTTTGCAACGCGCAGAAAATTCTGTGCATGCCGAACAGAAACATTATTCGCCTTACAAAGTTCAAGCATTGATGTTATTTCCTGCTATTGGCCGAGCCGTGGAAAAATTTGCCGCAATTCAATCCAGCATTGATTTAGCCCGCATCGCCTGCGCGTTGGAGCGTTATCGTCTCGCACATGGCGAATATCCGGAAACGCTTGACGCGCTCATGCCGCAATTTATCGAAAAATTGCCGCACGACATCATTGGCGGCGAGCCGTTGCACTATCGCCGCACGGACGGCGGGAAATTCCTGCTCTATTCTGTCGGTTGGAATGAAACGGATGATGGCGGGCAGGTTGCGTTAAAGAAGGACGGTTCGGAAGATCGGGAAAAAGGCGACTGGGTCTGGCGTTATCCGACGCAGTAGAACGAAGTAGAAATTACCAGAAACATCGAACATTCAACATCGAACACTGAACATCGAATTGTTCCTGATTGGACGAACGCAGATGATTCGATGTTGGATGTTGGGCGTTCGATGTTCGATGTTTTATTCCAAAACCTGCCGGGTCGGAGACCGGCGCTCCATCAAACGGCGGATTGCCCGCCGCCATCGGCTCCGCCGCCGTCCAGATCAATCAAAATATCCCGCGGCTCGGCGCCTTTGCTCGGGCCGACGATGCCGCGGTTTTCCAGTTCGTCCATGATGCGCGCAGCGCGCGTGTAGCCGAGGCGCAGGCGTCGTTGCATCAACGAGACGCTCGCCTTTTGTTCGCTGCGGATGACCTCGATGCACCGCTGAATCAATTCCTCGTCCTCGTCTATGCCGCTTTCGTTTCCGAAATTGGCGGCAGGCCTGGAGAGTTGCCGGTGAATTTCCATTTCGTAGCTTGGCTTGCCTTGTTTGGCAATGAATTCGACGATGCTCACAATTTCCTGGTCGGTGATGAGCGCGCCCTGGGCGCGAATCAACTTCCCCGAACCGGGCGGCAGATACAGCATGTCGCCTTTGCCGAGCAATTTGTCCGCGCCCATCGCGTCGAGAATCGTGCGCGAGTCCACCTTCGCCGCGCACTGAAAGGCGATGCGCGCGGTGATGTTCGCCTTGATGACGCCGGTGATGACGTCCACGCTCGGGCGCTGCGTGGCGACGATGCAATGAATGCCCGCCGCGCGCGCCATCTGCGTGATGCGCGCGATGGCCATTTCCACGTCGGCCGGCGCGACCAGCATCAAGTCCGCCAGTTCGTCAATGATAACGACGATGTAGCTCAGCTTTTCGGGAATGACGATGTCCTCCTCGCGCGGCACGACGATTTCCTCGTCCACTTCCACTGCAAATCCTTCCGCGCCCGGCTCGACTTTTTCCTTTTTGGCCATCAGTGGCAATTCGGGTTCGGCTGGCGGAGCCAATTTGTTTTTTGGCCGCGAGTTGAACGAGTTGATATTGCGCACGCCGACGCGCGCGAAAATCTGGTAGCGTTTTTCCATTTCGTTCACGACCCAGCGCAGTGCGAGGATGACCTTCTTCGGGTCGGTGATGACCGGCACAACCAGATGCGGCAGCGAATTGTAATGCTGCAACTCGACCACTTTCGGATCAATCATCACGAAGCGGAGCTGGTCGGGTGAAAACCGGTAAAGCAGCGACGTGATGATGCAGTTGATGCAAACCGATTTGCCGGAACCGGTGCTGCCCGCAATGAGCAGGTGTGGCATTTCCGAGAGGTCGGCGACAATCGGATGGCCGTAAACATCCTTGCCCAGTGCAATTGGAATTTTCGCCTTCGTGTTGCGCCACTCCTCGGATTCGAACAAATCGCGCACGATGACCGTCGTCTTGACCGGGTTCGGCACCTCGATGCCGACGGAACTTTTGCCGGGTACCGGCGCGAGGATGTGGATGCGTTCAGCCTTGAGCGCCGCGGCGATGTTGTTCGACAGCGCGGTGATTTTTTCCAGTTTCACGCCGGGCGCGGGATGCAATTCGTAGCGCGTGATGGTCGGGCCTTTGGTGATGTCGCCGAGCGAAACCTCGATGTCGAACTGAGCGAGCGTCTGCTGCATGAGCCGCGCGTTGGCCATCAATTCCTCCTTGGACTCCGTGGGCTTCGCGGTCATGTCCGGGTGCTGGAGCAAATCCAGCGGCGGCAACTGATAATTGCCGATGATGGGCGTTGCGGCAACCGTAAGCAGCTTCGGTTTTCTTGGCGCCCTTGGTTTGGGTGGCGCCGCCGGCACCGAACCATCGGCCAGGTGAACGACCGGCTCGGGTTTTTCACCATCGGACTTCTCCGCCCCATTTTTTTCCGCGACCGCCGTTTCCGTTTTGGTTGCAGCCGGTTTTTCCGCGGCTTCCGGTTTTTTACCGAGGATATCTTCGGTGGTGGCCGCGACCGCTTCGCGTGGTGGGGCCGGCTCAGCCTCCCTGGCGGCTTCAGTCTCTTTGGACGGTTCGGGCAAGGCGGTTTTGCGCGCGCGGGCGGACGCCGGTTTGGCCTGCGGCACGCTCAAATCGCGAACGGTCGGCTCCGGCACCGGCAGCAAATCCGCGCCCAGACCGGAACGTTGGACTTCCTCCTGCAATTTTTTGGTCTGCTTCTCGAGGTCACGCGCGCGGCGTTCGAGCGCGGCTTCATCGGCGGATTTGGGTTCGGCGGCGGCGGGTTCTTTTTGAAGCAGACGGCGAATCCATTCGCCGAGTTGAAAATTGGTCAGGGACAACAGGCTGATGAGGCACAGGGTCGCATAAACAATGATTGCGCCGACCTTGCCGAGGAGGCAAAAGCCGTATTCGAAACGCGGCGTCTGCCCGTAAGTCACGAATCCCAGCCAGCCACCGGCGCTTTGCGAGCCGATGGCCTCGCGGAGGTTTCCCAGCCAGCCCGCGCTGTCCAACAGGTAAAGCAGGCCGGCGAGCGAAATCACCAGCACCGCCGACCACAGCAACGACCAGCGCAAACGCTCGCGCAGGTAGCCCAGAATATTCAACAGATACGCCACGCCAAACGCCGCAAACAACACGGGCAAAAGGTATCCCACCGCGCCAAACGGAAGAAACGAACCCCACGCCAGATAAGCGCCCACGGTCCCGATCCAATTATGCACCGGCTTGATGGGCGGGTCTTTGAAGAACGAAAGGTCGTAACGGTCGAATGAAAACTGCGCGACCAGCAGCAGCAACGCGGCAGCCAGCAGCGCGACCCCGATGACGTCGGCAAAACCCTTGTTCGAATCCGGTGGCGACTTGCGTGACATGGCCGCAGCGTAACCATTCGGCGCGGCGACTTCAAAGTTGAAATTACCAGGCCGGGACGGTTTGCCGAGCCGTCCGTGCGGACGCGCGGGGGCGCCGCCGTCAGCCTGTTGCGACGAGGCGTCGCAGCCGCTCAGCAGCCCCCCAAAAAAAACTTGACACCTGCGTCATAGTGTATTAATTGTATTAGCACAGTATGCACCGCGATGACGATTAACCTCAACATCAATACCGGGTCGAACACGCCGATCTACAAACAGATCACGGATCAGGTGCGTATGGCCGTTGCCTCCGGCAGGCTGGCCGTGGACGACCAGCTTCCAAGCATTCGTGCGCTGGCAGAGCGGCTGGTCATCAATCCCAACACCGTCGCCCGCGCCTATGCCGACCTGGCGCGGGAGGGTTTGATTGAGTCCCGGGCCGGCCGCGGGGTTTTTGTCACCCGCAAACGGAAGATGTTTACACGCGAGGAGGGCTGGCGCCGGCTGGAGCCGTTGATGGATGCGGTGATTGGCGAGGCGATGGTGCTGGATTTCACGCCGCAGGAATTGCGGGAGGCCATTGAGAAAAAACTCGGCCAGTGGAAACCCCAGAAAGGAGGAAGCCGGAACGATGAATGAACAACCCGTTATTCAAACACGCAGCTTGACCAAGTATTTTGGCGCCAAGCCGGTCGTCCATGACCTGAATCTGGAGGTGCCGCGCGGGAGTGTGTTTGCCTTTCTGGGCCGGAACGGCTCCGGCAAAACCACCACCATCCGCATGTTGCTGGGGCTGCTCGAACCGACCCGCGGCGAGGGCAGCATCCTCGGTTATGACATCCGCGCCCTGCCGCCGGAAGCCCGGGCACGCATCGGTTATTTGACTGAGGAACACCAGCTTTACGGCTGGATGAGTGTCAAGGAGTGCGGCGGGTTCCAATCGCAATTTTATCCGCGCTGGAATGAAAAAATTTTCCGCGGGGTCATCGGACATTTCAGCCTCAAGCCAACCGCGCGGGTGAAAGACCTGTCGCGCGGCGAGCGGGCCGGTCTCTGTCTGGGCCTGACGCTGGCGCCGGAACCTGAGCTGCTGATTCTGGACGATCCGGCGATGGGATTGGACCCGGTGGCGCGCCGGTCGCTGGTAGAATCCATGATTTATCTGACCCGCCGGTCGGACCGGACGATTTTCTTCTCCTCGCACCAACTGGCCGACGTCGAACGGGTGGCGGATTACATTGCCGTTCTGGATCACAGTGTCCTGCGCGCCTGTTGCCCGGTCGAGGCGTTCCGGAGCAGCGTCAAAGAGGTGCGCCTCCGATTTTCAGGCGCGCCGCCTGCCCTGCCAAAAATACCGGGGTTGCTTCAGGCGTTTCGAGCAGAGCGAGAGCTTCGAGTCACTTGTGTTCATTACAGCAGAGCCACCGAACAGGTGCTGCAAGCGCTTGCACCGTTACAGATGGAGATGGCACCCATCAGCCTGGAGGACGCGTTTATCAGCTATCTGGGCGAACGCGGCGAGAAATCGTTCATTCTGTCGGAAACGGAGGTACAACCATGAAAGCACTGATTCAAAAAGAGCTGCGCGAGAATTTGAAACTGGCTGTGCTCGGCCTCATTGTCTTTACCGTGCTGGTGATGTTGTCGTGGCGCGACTACACCGGGATGATGAAAGATGTCCTCTTGGGATTAAGGAGTCTGGAGGGCTACCGCCTGCAGCCGGTCGAGTCGGGGCTTATATTGGTGGGAACCGCCTGGTTGTGCGTCATCTTTGGCGCCGTGTTGGGGTGGATGCAGATCTTTAACGAGAGGCATCGCGATTTGTGGGCGTTTCTGGTCCATCGTCCGGTCAGCCGCACCCAAATCTTTTTCGGCAAAGTCATCGCCGGCTTGGGTATTTACATTGTGGCGGCAGGCTTGCCGCTGGTGTGCTTTATCGCGTGGGCAGGGATTCCGGGGCACGTCGCGGCGCCTTTCCAGTGGGCAATGACATTGCAGATCGCTTGGTTGTTCCTTGCGGGAATCGCTTTTTATTTTGCCGGAATGCTCACGGGCCTTCGGCAGGCGCGTTGGTATGCCAGCCGTGCCCTAGGTCTGGGTCTGGCCTTCATGATACTTCTGGTGAATGTCGTCCCAAACTGGCGATCCTGGCAGATTCTCGTGGTCATGCTCATCGGCATCGCAATTCTGGCTACTGCCGTTTGGGGCGGTTTCCATAGCGATGGCCACTACAAGGGCCAGCCGATGCTGGGAAAACTGGGACTGACGGCCTCCATCACTGTGGGCGCCGGTCTCGTGGCATTCTTTGTGGCATTCCTTGCGTTTGCGTTGCTTGACAATTTCCTTCCGAACTTATTCAACTCCGACAACCAACGATGGTCGGCGCATATGATGACCAAAGACGGCACGATCTACAAAGAAATCCAGGGAGGCCACAGACCGCCGGAATTCGTTGACCTCGATGGGAAGCCCTTCATAGATGTAAAAACCGGACGAATGATTGATCTGGAGGAGTTTAATCGGCGTGCCTGTAATAAAACGACCTCGATTCCGATAGACTGTGGCAAACAGAGCTTGAAGAGGCGGAATCCACCAACCTTTTTCACTTTTTATCAGGCAACTCCGGACACGATTTGGTGCTATTGGAACCGATACGGACGGTTGGTCGGCTACGATATCGCGACACGGCGGTTCATCGGGAGTGTTGGCCCAAACGGTTTCGCAAATGATCTCTCTGGAGGCGGCGATCGCTTCAATACTCCAGATCAAGACCGCTATCCGTCGGTTCCTTCGCGAACTCTCCGGACGGCCACCGCTATTTACAGGGCAGACCTCCAGAATCGTGCGATCAGGACCTTGTTCACCACTGAAAAGGATGAAACCATTCTTGGCGCTACGGACATATTCCTGAATGATAACGACTGGGATTACACGGTCGTAGTTACCAAACGCTTTGTCCGTCTGCTCACACCGGACGGCAAGGTGGTTTGGAAAACGCCTTACGAACCAGCCCATCCGGACTACAACCGGATTCAGATTTCCTTCCTGGAAGCGCCTGGCCAATCTGCACTCTGGTTTGCCCCGTCGCATTCGGCGAACAGGAAGGCCGACTGGAAACTCCCCACGCGCGTGACATGGCTTGCCCGCGATCAGGGTGTGGTGAAAAGCACAGACCTGCCAGGCTTGAATCTGCCCAGAAGCAAGTTTCCCCACGGAATAGCAATGAAAATAAGTTCGCTGCTGCCTCCGGCGTTTTGGGCAGCGGTTTACTTGGACTTGGACTTGAATGTAGATGAGATCTGGCCGGCGTATTGGTGGATATTGCCGCTGATCAGTTTGGCGGTTGCGGCATTGGTTTGGGTCCCGGCAGGTTGGTGGCTTGGTCGGCGATATAGTCTTACCCTCCAGGCACAACTGGGTTGGGCGGTGTTCCATTTGCTCTGCGGCATCCCCGGCCTCCTCGCCTTTTTGAGTGTGCAGGAATGGCCGGCACGGGAGTCCTGTCCCAACTGCAAAAAGCTCCGGGTGGTGGACCGCGAACACTGCGAACACTGTGGCGCCGACTTCGCCCCGCCCGAAAAGAACGGAACCGAGATTTTCGAACCCTTGGCCGCGGTCAAATAGCCATTTTCACACTGTCTTCGCGGCAATTCGCGCTTGCCAATGCGCGATGTGATTGTCAGGTTTCCGATTTGCGCCGGGCAATCGGATTGAAAACCCACAGGGCGCGAAGTAATTGGAAAGCATTCTAACCTGACATGAAACGAATCATTCACCTTGCTGGAATCACACTGCGCGCCGGACTGTGCGTGTTGATTTTACTTGTCCTGATCCCGGGTTGCCGGTCGGCCGCGCCAGGCAAATCAGCGGTCAAACCAATCAACATCGTCGTTGCCGCCGACGGCAGCGGCCAGTTCACCAATGTGCAGACCGCCATCATGTCCGTGCCTTCCGGCAGCCGCACCAATCCGGTGGTCATTCACCTCAAGCCGGGCACTTACAAGGAACTGATTTATATCCAGCGCGAGAAACGCTTCTTCCGGTTGGTGGGCGAAGACCCGGCCACCACCGTGATCACCTGCAATTTGCACGCCAAGCTCACCAACTTTGACGGCAAAATCCTCAGCACATTCCGCACCCCCTCGGCGGTCATTGACGCGGATGATTTCACGGCGGAAAACATCACGTTCGAAAATTCCGCCGGAGCGGTCGGGCAGGCGCTGGCCATCCGTGTGGACGGCGACCGCGCGGTGTTCCACCACTGCCGTTTCCTCGGGTGGCAGGACACGATTCTGTTGAACCGCGGGCGGCAGTATTTTGAAAATTGTTACATTGCCGGTCACGTGGATTTTATTTTCGGCGCGGCGACGGCGTGGTTCGAGAAATGCCACATTCAATGTCTGGGCGATGGCTACATCACCGCCGCTTCCACGGCGGTGGACCAGCTGTTTGGGTTTGTTTTCTCAAATTGCAAAATCACCGGCGACCAGCCCGAAGCGCGAACCTATCTGGGGCGGCCCTGGCGGATTTACGCGAGCACGATCTTCCTGAACACGGAAATGTCCGAAGTCGTCCGCCCGGAAGGCTGGAACGATTGGAAAAAACCCGAGACGCACCAGACTGCGCGCTACGCCGAATTCAACAGCGCCGGTTCCGGCGGCAGCCCAAAGCAGCGCGTGGACTGGGCAAAGCAATTGACGAAGGCTGAAGCCGCAGCCATTACGCCGGGAAAGGTCCTCGGCGGCGCGGACGGCTGGAACCCCAATGATCGGTAGGGACGACCTGCTGGTCGTCCGAGGCCGCGCGGCAGGCCCTGCCCACATGCCGACCATTCCCAGAAGTTGGGGAGCACGCCCGCCTCGGGCGTCGCTGGACGCGCCTCGCGTCCAGCCGTTTTGGAGCACAGGCTGGCCGTCACCCGCCGGACTTTTCCGCGCATTCAGTGTTTTCCGCGAGGGCGCTGAAAACTGCGCCCGAGGCGGGCGCGCTCCCCATTTCAACTTCGGTTTTCGGTTTAAAACCAGCCCTCAACCCTCAACAATTTGCAACCCTCAACCACTTCTCAACCGCTTCCAGTGCCCAATTTTCAAATGTATTTGCACAAAAAAGATGATGACAAAGCCGGAAAGCAAGGTAAAGTTAACCTAGCCAGTAAAGTAACAATAAATAAAGTAATAAATCAGAAAACCCTAACAGAAAGTTGTAATATCATGAAACGTTTATCTTTGGTCTTGGTCGGTGTTGGTTGCATGCTGTTTCAAAGCGCGCAGGCCACACTGTTGTTTTCAGATGCTTTTAATTATTCTGCCGGTAACCTTGGCGGGAATGTTAACCCTGGTAACAGCATAGCTTGGTCCGCTGGCAGCTCCCATTTGACCGTTGTTAACCAAAACCTGACTTATGCGGGTTTGGTGGATACGGGCGGCAACGCACTTCAGATCGATAACGGAGTAGCAGCTGGATCTATTTATAATACATACACAAGTCAGACCAGCGGACAAGTCTGGTATTCGTTCTTGTTTAATGCAACTGCAGCTGACAGTGGCAACAACTACTTCACCGCGCTGAATCCGGGCGTTGCAACCCCGAATGGCGGCAGCGACGCAATTGACGCTTACTATTATTCTAGCGGTAAGATGGAAGTGCGAGCGAACGCTCAATCCGCATCCGCTGGCACCGGCCCGGTCTTGACGCTCGGTACGACGCATTTAATCGTTGAAATGATTGATCTCACTGCAAAGACCGCCAGCCTTTGGGTAGATCCAACTATCGGTGCCTCCGCGCCTACGGCCACTGCAACCCTTTCAGGTATCACAGCGACAGCGGTAGCCGATGTAGGATTCAAAGCTCAAGCCGCCGCGGGTGGTCCTTATTTGGTTGATAACCTTCTTATTGGCACGTCGTGGACGGATGTCATTGTAGCTGTACCCGAACCCTCCACCTTCGCGTTGGGTGGGTTGGGGATGCTTGGCTTGGTTCTCGTGCGCCGGATGCGCCGTTAAAACATTGGTTGTCATTTTTTCCGACAGGCGCTGGTAATTTTCCAGCGCCTGTTTAGTTTTTAGAGTGATCCTGCCGGCCAGCGCGGTATTGGCATTGGGAAATTGAGGATGGCGTTCACAAGCGCTGACGGACAAAATGACCAGCAATCATGGCCGTTTCACAACTACCACCGGATTCCGACAATGCGGCCAGCAGGTTCACAGTTCTCGGCTTGTGCGTCCTGTTGGTTTTGGCGGTGTGGCTGGTCTTCGGCCAGACACTCCGGTACGAGTTTGCATTCGATGACGTCGCGTACGTGTACAAAAACCCCGCAGTCACCGGCGGGCTGAACCTGAAAGGAGTCGAATGGGCCTTCACCCACAACGTGTTGTTCAACTGGCATCCGCTGACGGTGATGTCCCACATGCTGGATTGTCAGTTGTATGGGTTGAATGCCGGCGGGCATCATTTGACGAACGTCCTGTTGCACACCGCCTCGGTGATCCTCCTGTTTCTGGTGTTGCATCAGATGACGGGCGCGCTGTGGCGCAGTGCGCTGGTGGCGGCGGTGTTTGCGATTCATCCGCTGCGGGTGGAATCGGTGGCGTGGGTGGCGGAACGCAAGGATGTGCTCAGCGGCCTGTTTTTCATGCTGACGCTTTGGGCTTATGTGCGATATGCGCAGCAGGTGACAGGTATCAGGTGTCAAGTGACAGAAACGGATTCCGCCCGGTCACGAGTTACGGGTCACGGGTTGCTTTTCTACGGTCTGATGCTGTTATTTTTCGCGCTGGGATTGATATCCAAGCCGATGGTGGTCACGCTGCCGTTCGTGCTGCTGCTCCTGGATTACTGGCCGCTCAACCGCTTCGCTTCGCCAGCCCCGACAATCACCAAACATGGCGGGTCGTTGCAAAGCCATTCCATTCTCTGGCGCCTGCTCCTCGATAAATTCCCCCTGCTGGTTCTCTCCGGCGCAATCTGCGTGGTAACGATGGTGACGCAGAAGGAAATCATTGAACCGGTACCGGTCGCGTTGCGAATGGGCAATGCGGTGGTGTCGTATGTCATCTACCTTCGCCAGATGATTTGCCCGGCGGGGCTGGCGGTTTTGTATCCGTATCCACGGAACGGGCTTCCCGGTTGGGAAATCGCGCTGGCGGTCGTGCTGCTGGCCGCCATTTCAGCCGCCGTATTTCTCCGGCGGCAAAGACAGCCCTATTTATTGGTTGGCTGGCTGTGGTATCTGGGAATGTTGGTGCCGGTGATCGGGCTGGTCCAGTCCGGCCTGCGTGCCCACGCCGATCGTTACACTTACCTGCCGCAAATCGGGTTGTATCTGGCCATAGTCTGGACGGCTGGGGATTTGACAATTCCCAGGCGAAACGGCCGCCAGATACTGGGCGTGGGAGCACTCGGTGTGATTGTGGCTTTGATGGTCTGCACCTGGAAGCAAACCTCATATTGGCGGACTGATGAAATTTTGTGGGAACGCGCCCTTGCCTGCACCTCCGGAAATTATGTTGCCCACAATAATCTGGGTTATGACCTGGCACACCAAGGACGGCCCGCTGAAGCCATCGCACATTATCAGAAAGCCCTTGAGATCAACCCCGATTTTGCGGCGGCACACAACAATCTGGGCACGGCGCTTCTCAACCAGGGACGGTTGGAGGAAGCATCTGAGCATTACCACCAGGCCCTTGACAAGGACCCCGCCTTTGCGGAGGCACACAACAACTTGGGCATTCTGTTGACGAAACAAGGTAGAACTGCAGAAGCCATTGAAGAGTACCGGAAAGCGATCAAACTCAACTCCAACCGTGCAGAGTTTTACAATAACCTGGGCAACCTGCTGGCCACCCAAGGACGGACGACCGAGGCCGTTGAACAATTCCAGAAGGCCCTTGAAGTTGAGCCTGATTATGCCAAGGCCCACTACAACCTGGCCGATATATTCTTCGCCCAAGGACGGTGGGACGAGGCTATCGAACATTACCAGCAAGCGCTCAAACAGATGCCAGATTCCGTTCATGCCCACTATCAGTTGGGCCTGGCCTTGCAAAGCTGGGACCGGTTTGCCGAAGCGGTTGCGCAGTTACAAAAGGTTCTCGAACTGGATCCCAAACACATACCGCTCAAAACAATCTGGCCTGGCTGCTGGCGACCTGTCCGGACAACTCGTTGCGCGATGGGAAAAGGGCGGTGGAAGTGGCGCAACAGGCCGTGCAACTTTCCGGGGGCAAATCTCCGGAGATACTGGATACGCTCGCGGCGGCTTATGCCGAGGCCGGGCGATTTCCTGAAGCGGTCGAAATGGCCCGGCGGGCGTCAGATCTAAGCACGGCGCAAAACAACAAACCCCTGGCTCAAGTCATCCAAAACCAGCTCAAGCTCTTTGAAACCCATTCCCCCTATCATGAGAAACCGTAGGGGTTACCTGATACCAATTCCCAGAGACAATCGGGGCAATGGTAGGGCGGCGTTGCTGCGCCGCCGGGTATGATGGCCGCGCGGCAGCGCGGCCCTACCGTCTGGGAAATGTGCCGATTCCCACTGGGAATTGGCATAAGTTCTAACTGTTTGACCTGGCGGAGATTTAATTTAGGCTTGAGAGGACAAATGAATCCGCCGCCTGTCTCGGCACAGCGTTGCAGCTAAAACCAGATTTGCCAACAGCACATGAGCGATCCGACTCCCCAACCCCGCCCGCTCTCGTTGCTGTCGGTGGTCATTCCGGCGCGCAATGAGGAAGGCTGCATCGGTTCCACGGTGGAGCACCTTCATTTGGAACTGCGGCTGCATAACGTGCCGCACGAAATTATCGTCGTTGATGATGGCAGCACCGACCGGACCTGGGAACTGCTCATCCAAATCAAAGCCGGGCTTCCCGAGCTGGTTCCGGTAAAGAATGAAGGCCTGCACGGCTTTGGCCGCGCGGTCGTCCGTGGTCTCGACCACATGAAGGGCGACGCCGTGGTCATCATGATGGCGGACGAATCTGATGATTGCCGGGACGTGGTGCGCTACTGGGAAGAACTGAACAAGGGCTGGGACTGTGTATTTGGCAGCCGCTTTGTCAAGGGCGGCGGCACGGTTGACTATCCCAAAATCAAGCTGTTCATCAATCGTATCGCCAACTTCTTTCTCAAAACCCTCTTTGCCATCCGCCTGAACGACACGACGAACGCTTTCAAGGCCTACCGGCGTGAAGTGATTGACGGGTGCCGGCCATTGATCTCGCCCCATTTCAATCTCACCGTTGAACTGCCGCTCAAGGCCATCGTGCGCGGATTTTCATGGACCGTCATTCCCGTCACCTGGCGCAACCGTCGCACCGGCGAGGCGAAGCTGATGATGCGCGAGATGGGCAGCCGTTATCTTTTCATCTGTCTTTATATCTGGCTGGAGAAGTATTTCAGCCGCGGCGACTACCGGAAAAGAAGCCCGAAATGATACCAATTCCCAGAGACAATCGGTGCAATGGGTAGGGCGGCGCTGGGAAGCTCCTCACCGCATAGGTAACAGTTTGTCCTCACCGCATGGGTAACACTTTGAGGTGATGGTTCCGCTTCGCGGCGA
>Ga0209540_10001791_pt1 | contig 15749 bp, 16 predicted proteins | sample BarGraIncu01121A_FD_184501 | JGI IMG/M metagenome (GOLD analysis project Ga0209540, IMG submission 184501) | Arctic peat soil microbial communities from Barrow, Alaska - Barrow Graham LP Incubations 011-21A (SPAdes) (version 2) | ecosystem: Environmental > Terrestrial > Soil > Wetlands > Peat... | reverse complement strand
CGACCTCGGCCGTGCCCATGCGGTGGCCGGAGACGTTGATGACGTCGTCCACGCGGCCGAGGAGCCAGTAGTAGCCGTCCTGATCGACGCGCGCGCCGTCGCCGGTGAAGTACTTGCCGGGGAACGTCGAGAAGTAGACGCTCTTCATGAGCGCGTTCTCGGGGTCGCCCCACGTGCCGCGCATCATGCCCGGCCATGGCTTCTCGATGCAGAGCCGCCCGCCGGAGTTGACCGGTGTCTCGGTCTTGTCCTCGTTGAGCACGACCGGCTTGATCCCGAAGAACGGGAAGGTCGCCGAGCCGGGCTTCATGGGCGTCCAGCCGGGCTGGTTGGTGATCATGTGCCCGCCGGTCTCGGTCTGCCAGTAGGTGTCGACGATCGGGATGCGGCTGCCGCCGATGACCTCGTAGTACCAGCGCCACGCCTCGGGGTTGATCGGCTCGCCGACTGTTCCCAGGACCCGCAGCGTCGAGAGGTCGAACTTCTTCGGCACCTCATCGCCGGACTTCATGATCGAGCGGATGGCGGTGGGCGCCGTGTAGAACTGGTTGACCCCGTGCTTCTCGATGATCTCCCAGAACCTGCCCGCATGCGGGTAGGTTGGGACGCCTTCGAACATCAGGGACGTGGCGCCGACGCACAGCGGGCCGTAGACGATGTAGGAATGCCCCGTGACCCAGCCGATGTCGGCGGTGCACCAGAACACGTCGTCGTCGTGGTAGTCGAAGTTGTACTTGAAGGTGATCGCCGAGAAGAGCAGGTAGCCGGCGGTGGTGTGCAGAACGCCCTTGGGCTTGCCTGTCGATCCCGACGTGTAGAGGATGAACAGCGGGTCCTCGGCGTCCATCCACTCGATCTCACAGTGGTTGCCGATGCCGGGGGCGCGGACCTCCTCGTGGTACCAGAAGTCGCGTCCGGGCTCCATGTCCACGCGGGCGCGAGCGCGGGATACCACGATGCACGACTCGATCGTCGGGCACTCGTAGAGCGCGGAGTCGGAGTCGGCCTTCAGCGGGATCACGCGGCCGCCGCGGATGCCCTCGTCCGCTGTGATGAGCATCTTCGCGCCGCAGTCCTGGATCCGGTCCCGAAGTGCCGCGGCCGAGAACCCGCCGAAGACGACGGAGTGGATGGCGCCGATACGGGCGCAGGCGAGCATCACGACAGGAAGCTCGGGGATCATCGGCAGGTAGATGGCGACGCGGTCGCCCTTCTTGATGCCGTGCTTCTTCAGGACGTTGGCGAAGCGGCACACCTTGTAGTAGAGCGACTGGTATGTGTAGACCTTCGTGCGGCCCTCGTCCGACTCCCAGATGAGCGCCGCTTTGTTGCGGCGCCATGTCTTCAGGTGGCGGTCGACGCAGTTGTACGCCACGTTGGTCTTTCCGCCCTTGAACCACTCGATCTTCGGGTCGTCGAAGTTGTACTCCAGCACGGAGTCCCACTTCTTCTCCCAGTGCAGATACTCCTCGGCCTGCTCGGCCCAGAAGCCCTCCGGGTCCTCGATCGACCGCGTGTACATCGCCTCGTACTCCTCGCGCGTCTTCAGGTACGCGCGTTCCCGTACGAACTCCGGCGGTAGGATCGTAAGTCCATCGTGCTGCATCGACTCGATTGAGTCAGCCACCGAAACATCGCCTCCCTCGATCGGATCGCCTCACCGGCACTTGGGATCGCTTCCACGGATCCGGCGCGCAGGCAACGGCTCACCCGCAACCATCGCCCGTCGGCCGCAGAGCCCATGATTCACGGTCGCGGGCGGCCCTGTCCCGCCTCCTTGCGGTGGACGGCGGCTGAGCGTCGGTCAACGGCAAGATCTGCATGTACAGGTGTTGCAAGCCGCCCGCCCACGCAGTACAGTCCGATGTGTTCAAAGGTTTCCCTTCCCTCAGGTCCGCTTCCGGGATTCCCGAAAGCGGCGAGACAGGTAAGGACCGTAGTTGCGAAGGCCGGCACCCGAGCACAGGTCCATACCTTGCGGGATCGCAGGAGCGATACCGCCGAGACTCAGGGGTAGTTGGGGAAGGAATGTGGGAAGCCCGGCCCGAAGGCCGGGCTTCTCCGTGTGTACGGGCGCTTTCGGGCCGCGCCGCTCCCCTCCCGGCTAGTCGCCGGGGACGAACCCGATCCCCCAACCGGTGCCCGTGTGCGTCGAGATCGTGACGCCCGTCTCGACGATCATCAGCTCGGTGGCCTCGTACGCGCCGGCTATCGCATCGCGCAGGTAGGCGGCCGTATCCGGAGACATCGAGTGGGCCACCATGAACCGCCCCCGTGTCTGCCCGCCCATCTCGCGCTTCACGTACTCGAGCGTCTCGCGCATGGCCGCCGTGTGACCTCTCTCGCGCGTGACCGGCTTGAACGCCCCGTCCGGATCGACGGTCAGCAGCACCTTGAGGTCGAGCAGGCCGCCCATGAACGCGGAGACCGCGCCGATGCGGCCGCCGCGCGCGAGGTAGTCGAGCTTGTCGAGCCCGATGATGTGCCTGACGCGGCTCCTGAGGCGCTCGGCCGCCTGCATGACCTCCTCGGGACCTGCGCCCCGGGCAGCGACGCGCGCCGCCTCGATCGCCTGCCAACCGGCCGCGGTCGACAGGTTGAGCGTGTCGAACACGTGCACGCGCCTGGCAAAGGACTCGGCGGCCTGCCGGGCGGACTCGATCGTCCCCGAGAGTCTGTTGGAGACGTGCACGGACACCACGTGGGGAAACGTCTCGAGCAGCTTCTCGTAGACCGCGGCGAAGTCCCCGACGGGCGGCTGGCTCGTGGTCGGCAGCGCCTTCGCCCGACCCATGCGCTCGAAGAACTCGGCCTGGGTCAGTTCGCCGTCGTGGAAGGTCTCGCCATCCGGGAACATCACGAGCAGCTTGACGACCGTGACACCTTCCGCCGCTGCGAGCTCGGCCGGGATGTCGCACGTGGAGTCGGTGACGACGGCCACCTGCTGCGTGCCGCTCATGCGAGCTTCACCATGCCCTCCGACATCGCCGCGCCGCCGAGCAGGTGCACGTGCAGGTGCGGTACGGTCTGACCCGCATCGGGACCCGTGTTGATGATCAGCCTGTATCCCGTGCCGGCCACGCCCGCCGCCTCGGCCACGCGAGGGGCCGCTCCGAGCAGCGCCGCCAGCACATCGGCGGGCACGTCGCTCCCCAGACCGTCGTAGTGGTCGCGCGGGACGATCAGGACGTGTACCGGCGCCTGAGGGCTCAGATCGGCGAACGCCACGACCCGGTCGTCCTGCCACACCACGGTCGCGGGAATGGTTCCGTTCGCGATCAGGCAGAACACGCAGTCGCTCATCTGCCGGCCCCTTTGTGTCATCGTGCTGCCCGCCCTCAGGCGTCGTCGGACGCGTCGTCGGCCTCGAGCTCACCCATCAGCATCGTGACCTTCTGCTCCGCCTCGGCCAGACGGGCCTGACACGCGCGCAGCAGAGCGACTCCGCGCTCGTAGCGCGCGATGCTCTCCTCGAGCTCCAGCTGCCCGCTCTCGAGCGCCGAGACGATCGTCTCGAGCTCGGCGAGCGCGTCGGAGAAACGCATCTCCTCGGCGGGTGTGGGTGCGTCGGTCATCGGCTTCAGATCCCTTCGTTGCGGACGTCCTCGACGAGGCAACCGGCAGCCCCGCTGTACAGTCGGACGACCACGTGGTCGCCCGGATCGAGCGCGCTCGAAGCGCGCACCACCGCGCCCGCCTCCGAGTAGCATACGGCGTAGCCCCGGGCCAGGATACCGAGCGGCGAGAGGTCCTCCAGTCGCGATCCGACCAGACCCAGGCCCGCTGCGGCGCGCTCCAGCGCACGCTCCGCCGCACTTGTCATGCGGTTCGCCGCGGCGTCGAGGCGAGCGCCGTCGCGCGTCATACGCCCGGGCAACGCACGTGGCAGTCCTGCGGCGGCGGCGTCCAGCCGCTGCGCCGCCATGGCCGTGAGCGCGCGGCGATCGCGGAACACCGCGTGGGAGCGCAGGACCGCCACCCTGCGCTCGGCGGCCCGGACGCTGCCGGACAGCGCTCGGGCCAGAAGGCGGCGCCGGTCGGTCAGGCGCGCTCCGACCTCGTCGCACGACGGAGCGACGGCCTCCGCGGCCGCTGTCGGAGTCGACGCGCGGAAGTCCGCGACCATGTCGGCGATCGACGTGTCCGGCTCGTGCCCGATGCCGGTCACGACGGGGACGCCGCACGCCACGACCGCACGGGCAACAGCCTCGTCGTTGAAGGGCATCAGGTCCTCGTATGAGCCGCCGCCACGCGCGAGGATGATCACATCGGCGCCGGAGGCCGAGGCGGCCCTCAGACCCTCGACGATGGAGGCCACGGCGGTGGCGCCCTCCACCGCGACGCCCGCGATGAGCAGCTCCGCGACCGGATAGCGGCGACGGAGCGTGCGGATCACGTCGTGCACCGCCTTGCCGCGCGGCGAGGTGACCAACGCGATCCTGTCGGGGAACTCGGGCAGCGGTCGTCGCCGATCGACGGCCATCAGGCCCTCGGCCTCGAGACGCCGGGCGAGCGCCGCCACCTGCAGGCGCAGAGCGCCCTCGCCCGCCGCCTGCAGCGTGCGCACCTGGAACTGCATCCGGCCCTTGGGCGCGTAGACGGTGAGCATGCCGGTCACCTCGACGAGCATCCCCTCGCGGAGCGGGATCCCCGACGCGGTGAACACGTCGCGCCACATCAGACACGACATGACCGACGAACCGTCGCAGAGGGTGAAGTAGACCGCCTTGTAGCCCGATCGGTCGGTCGCCTCGGAGACCTCCCCGATAACGCGCAACGGAACGCCTTCCAGCGTTCGCCGAGCCCAGGCCATGGCCTCGGTGACGCTCAGTGCGCGCGGCGCGTCGGACATCGGGTCGTCTCCTTTGAGGGGTCATCGGGAATCCTACCATCCGCCGCGTGCGAGCAGCCTGCCGGCCGAGACCGCGCCGCACGCGTCGCAGGCGCCGCACGGGCGGGCCACCTGCTCACCGAAGTGGGCGCACAACGCGCTCTGGCGGCAACCCCCTCCCGCGGCGAAGCGGTACATCTCGCGCAGCGCCGCCCGCAGGTGCGTGCGGCTGTCCGGGGCGGCATCGCGGGCGAGCCGCTCGCGCCTGCGCACGTCGTCCCACGAGTAGAGAAGAACGCACTCCGACGGCAGGCCGTCCCTCCCCGCCCGCCCCACCTCCTGTGCGTAGGACTCCAGGGAATCCGGGAGGTCCGCGTGCACCACGAGCCTGACGTCGGGCTTGTCCACTCCCATCCCGAACGCGACCGTGGCCACGACCACCCGGCACCTGCCCGACAGGAACTCCTCCTGTACGTGGGCACGGTGCTCCGGGTCGAGGCCCGCGTGGTACGCGGCCGCAGGGATCCCCCGGCGGCGCAGCCAGCCCGCCAGCGAGGTCGCGCCCGCCCTCGAGAGGCGGTAGACGATCGCCGAACCCTCCGTACAGCCGCGCAGCAGGGCGGCCACCAGCTCGCGCCCGTCACGCGCGCGGTCCTTGCGCAGCGCGCAGAGGCGCAGGTTCGAACGGAAGAACGATCCCCGGTAGACGAACGGGTCCCGTAGCCCGAGCGAGTCGACGATGTCGCGCTCGACCCGCGACGTGGCCGTGGCGGTGACCGCGAGCATGGGCGTGACGGGAGCCAGCAGGGCTCGCGCGTCGGCGAGCAGGCGGTAGTCGGGGCGGAAGTCCGACCCCCACTGCGAGATGCAGTGCGCTTCGTCGACAGCGAACAGCCCGAACGAGCCGCCGCCGTTCAGGTCCCTTCCCAGCCGGGCGAGGGCCTCCGGCGCCGCGTAGAGGAGTTCCAGCCGCCCCTCACGGACGTCCGACAGCAGATGAGCCCGCTCTGAGCTCTCGAGGGTGGAATCGATCGACGCGGCGCGCAGGCCCTTGTGCTGCGCCTGCGACACCTGGTCGCGCATCAGCGCGACGAGCGGCGAGACGACCAGAGAGCATCGCCCGGTGGCGGCAGCGGGCAGCTGGTAGATCACCGACTTGCCGCCGCCCGTCGGCAACACGGCGAGGGCGTCGCGGCCGAGGAGCACGCTGGAGACGACCTCGCGCTGCCCGGGCCGGAACCCGCTGTGGCCGAAGCGCTCGCGCAGGACGCGCTCGATGTCCACGTCCCCGGCCTCGATGTCCTTGCTGCTCTGCTCGCCCATGACGGCGAGTGTGGGCGCAGGGACCGACCGCTACCCGACCGTTTCCGGTACCGCACCCGACCTAGTTGCGGCGGGACAGCCCGAGGAAGTAGGCGAACTGCATGATCGCCACGAGGGCCGCCGCCACGTAGGTCATCGCCGCCGCGTTGAGAACGGAACGCACACCGGCCGCCTGCTCCGGCGGGAGGCCCATCGACAGTGCTTCCACAGCGCGGTGCGAAGCATCGAACTCGACGGGAAGCGTGACGATCTGGAAGAGCACCGCGCCGCCGAACACGAGGGCGCCGATCGTGATCAGTCCTCCGAAGTTGAGCCAGAACCCGACCATGATCAGCAGCCAGCTGATCTGCGAACCGATGTTGGCGATGGGCACGAGCGCCTGGCGCGCCGCCGCGGGCGCATACGCTCGTGCATGTTGCACCGCATGCCCGGCCTCGTGGGCCGCCACACCCGCGGAAGCGACACTTCGGCCGTTGTACACGTCAGCGGACAGGTTCAGCACGCGCGTCCGAGGGTCGTAGTTGTCGGTCAGCGAGCCGCCGATCTGAGAGATCCGCACCTCGGACAGGCCGTTCTGGTCGAGCATCGCGCGCGCGACCTCGGCGCCGGAGCGCCCGGTGGCGAGCGGGACGCGCGACCACTTGCGGTACGACCCCTTGATCCAAGCCTGGGTGACCAGACCCAGGACCAGACCCACGACCATGATGACCAGATACGAGGGATCGAAGATCATCGCTGTTCAGACCCTTTCTCCGCCGCGGCAGGCGGGAGGCCCGCCGCGCCATGACTACGCATCGACGCTGTCGTCCTCGGCAACCGGACCATCCAGACGCTCGACGACTATCTTCCCGTCGGCGACACTCAACGCGAGCGAGCCGTCGACGAGCAGGACGAGATCGTCGCCGACGATGGAGCGTCGCCATCCGGTGAGCAGCGGGCTGGCGTCGCGCTCGCCGGATGCAAGGCGCTCGAGGTCCGCGCGCGTCGCCAGCAGCGGCACCGCGATCCCGTGCTCGGACGCCCGCACGCGAACGAGCGCGCCCATGAGCTCGACCACACCTTCGACGTCCACGATCGCCCGCGGCTTGCGGTCGATGCGGGGAAGGTCGTCGTCGGCCATCGCGACTCCGGCGCGCACGGCGTCGAGCAGAGTGACTCCGTCACCGCCGACGGAACGCATGTTCAGACCCCGGATGTCCGCGAGCGCAGCGGCGTCGACGGGGCGGCGTCGCGCCACCTCGACGAGCGTCTCGTCGGACATCACCCAGCGCCGCGGGAGGTCGCGTCGCATCGCTTCGGTCTCGCGCCAGGCGGTCACGTGCTGCAGGACACCGAGCTGGCGGCGCGAGAGCGAGGCGGCACGCTTGATGCGGCGGTACTGCAGCTCGGGGCGGATCTCATACAGGGCTGGGTCCGACAGGCTCGTGAGATCCCCGGCGAGCCACGCGGTGCGCCCGTCGCGCTCGAGGCGGGCGGTGAGCTCCAAGTAGGCCGCGTCGAGGTAGCGAACATCGTTCAGCGCGTACTCGATCTGCGCGGGTGTCAGCGGGCGCCGCGCCCAGTCGGTGAACGTGTCCGACTTGTCCAGATCCACGTCGAAGAGGTCCTTCGCCAGGCGCGCGTAGCCGACCTGCGAGGGGAAGCCCGCGACAGTCGCGGCGATCTGCGTGTCGAAGACGGGCGTCGCCGCCCGGCCCGCGAGACGGTAGAAGATCTCGAGGTCCTGGCTCCCGGCGTGCAGCACCTTCAGCACGCTCTCGTCGACGAGCACCTCGAGCAGAGGGCCGATGTCCGACATCTGGAGAGGGTCGAGGATCGCGCATTCGTCACCGACCGCGAGCTGGATCAGGCACAACTTCGCCCAGTAGGTCTTCTCGCGCATGAACTCGGTGTCGATGGCGATGCGTCCGTGCTCGCGTGCCCGTTCGATCAGCGCGCGCAACTCAGCGGTGTCGTGGAGATACACAGGGTCCTTCCCGTTCAAGGCCACGTCGGGGGTCTCCCGCACGGCCGGATCGTCTGCAGCAAGTATGGTCGCCCGGCGGCCTACTATCAAACCGCGCGCCAGAGCGCGCTTCGCGCCGGCTTCGGCCTAGGCCTTGGCCGGCGAGTACAGCAGGTACAACGCGACGTAGCCCGCGATCCCGACGATCGTCGCGATCACCTTGGTTCCCAGCGGGCGCCGCGGCTCTCGCCACAGCAGCCAGCAGGCCACCGGCGCCGTGATCAGGAGCGCGTACAGCAGCCCGATCGTGAGCCACTTCGTCTCCCAGGTGCTCTCCTGGATCAGCCCGGCGTTGAGTGAGGGTGCGAACGACTCCTCCCGGCGCATGTCGGGCGACTTCTCGCCCATGAAGCCGGGCGGGATGGGAGGCGGCAGCTCGTCGTGCGAGCCCCGGTCGAGCGCTTGATCCAGTGCGGACTTGTCGGCCGTCATGTTTGGTGCCTGTCTGTTGTGCGGCCCCACACGGGGCCGGTGCTCATTCGCTGTCGTCGAACCCGATGTCCACGTGCGCCGAATCGCAGAACGGCTTGTTCTTGGAACCGCCGCACCGGCACAGCGTCATCCGGTTGCGGACCTCATAGGGCGTGCCGTCGGCCGAGATGACCGGTACGCGGCCGCGGACCCATACGGGGCCGCTGAGGCCCTCGTGCGGGTCCTCGACGAGCCCGATCGACGGCTCGAGGTCGGGCTCGTGCACGAAGGCGGTATCGCGGTCGACTGCGGTGTAGCGCCCGGAGGGGCAGAAGTTCGACTGCTCGATCACGACCTGCCTCGATCCGTCGCCGTCGTCCGCGACGCGCCGCCAGACCTTGCCCTTCGCCGCGCAGAAGCGTGCCTGCGCGCAGAGGTCGACCTCGTCCATCAGCACGAGCGTCGGCCCCTCGATCGCGACGGCCGCATCGGCGTACGGCACTCCCGACGCGGTCTCCGTGCCGTCGAATCCGATGGCCGCATGCGTGCCGTCGCAGTAGGGCTTGATGCCCGACCCGCCACAGCGGCACAACGCACAACTGCCCTGCTCGCGGCGGTCGCTCTCCTGCCAGGCGACGCTCTCGTGCTTGTCGTCGACGGCGATGGTCTGCTTCGCGATCGGCAAAGGGCCGTCGATGAGGTAGGGGCCGTTCTTCGTGACGCGGACGCGTGGCCCGCCGGTGTCTGACATCGATCCTCCGGTGTGGAGCGGTCATGCGGTCGGCCTGCGGGTCCATGATAGGCGCGCGCCTGCGACAGCGCGACCGCTGGCGCGCGCGGCCGGTGTCCGCCCGGTCTGGCATACTGTCCCCAGCCGGGGGCGCAGCGCGCCCGTGTCGTTGCGGGAGGCCCGATACATGCAGCGTCGCCACGCACCCCTCATCCTCGCTGTCGCGCTCGCAGCGCTAGCGCTGCCGGCGGGCAGATGGCGCGTGCGCGCGGAGACGGCTGCGGACACGTTGCACGCGGCGGCGGTAAGCGGCTGGTTCGCGATCACCGTCCGATGAGCGCCGAATCCCGCCAGCCCCGGCCAACACGCAAGCCCTCCGCTCGCGGCTCCGGCCGCGGCCTCCCAGGGTCCGGCCGCGCCCGTGCGGCGCGGCGGCGCGCGGTCCTTGTGGCGATCGCGATCGTCGTCGCCCTCGCAGGCCGCCTCGTCTGGTCGGTGACCCGTCCATCGCCGACCCCGGGCCCGCCGTCCACCTCCCCTGTCACGCCCTCGAAGCTGCAGGGCGAGACCACCACAGGTCCGGTGCCCGGGACGTCGGCTTCCACGCCGGATGTGGCCGTTGGCGGCGCGGAGGACGGAGTCAAGATCGCCACGTTCCTCGGAAGCTCCCTGCGCCGCTCCTACGGGATCGGGCCCGCTCCGACACGGCTCGGACTCGTCTGGAGGGTGAAGCTCGGTTCGGGCACCACGCAGCGCAAGGCCGACAACAAGTCCGTGTGGTGGGCCGGTTCGGGCTGGACCGGTCAGTGCACCGTCGTGCGCGACAAGGGTCGCGACTACCTGCTCATCGGCGGCTACGATCACCACCTGCACAAGATCGACGCGATCACCGGCAAGATCGTGTGGGAGTACGCGTTCGACGATGTGATCAAGAGCACCAACACGGTGTTCGCCAACCCGGAACCCACAAGCGACGCCGATCGCATTATGGTGGTCGCCGGATCGCGGCGAGGTTCGGCGTATCACGTCGGAGACAAGCGCATCACGCCACTGCGGGCGGTCTCGTTCACGACCGGCAAAGAACTGTGGCGCTTCCCCGTTCCCAAGACCATCAACTACAGCCAAGACGTCGACTCCAGCCCGCTGCTTGTCGACGGCGTGCTCTATGCGGGAGTCGAATCGGGCTTCGTGTACGCGATCGACCCGTTCCACACGAAGGTGGTCGATGGCCATCGTCAGCCCATCGTGCTGGCTCGCTCACCGCAGCTGTTCACCGCGGCAGACGCCAAGGCGCACCCCGACCTCGGTGAGGCCAACGTCGCCCTCGAGGCCTCCCCGGCACGCATCGGAGACGTCCTCTACATCGCCTGCGGTTCGGGACACGTGTACGGCTTGAAGATCCCGACTCTCGAGATCGTGTGGGACTTCCGCACCGGCACCGACATCGACGGCACCACGGTCGTGGCCCGGGACGGCACGCTCCTGCAGTCCATCGAGAAGCAGTACACGACGCGACATGGCGGCGTGTTCGGGCTCGACCCGTCGAAGCCGCCGGCGCAAGCGCCGCTGTGGTACTCGCCGGTGCCCGACCGCGGCATCTCCGAGTGGTACGGCGGCGTCATCGGCTCCGTGGCGATCAACGACGAGAGCAACACCGGGGGGACCCGGCCGCGACTCGCCGCGTACACGGCAGTCGACGGACACCTGCACGTGATAGCCCCGGACGCGTTCACGGCCGACAAGGTGAAGGGGCCGGGCGCTGCCACGGCATCGAGGATCCCCGCCGAGGTGTTCCGTGACTCGGTCGGCGCGAGTATCTCGACCCCGATCATCGTCGGGGACAGCATCGTCGCCGCGGGATACGACCGGAAGGTCCACCTCTACCGGATTGCGTACGCGAAAGCGGCCGCGGGCGCGCGCGGGGCGCTTCCGAGCCCTGATGGCGGCTCGTGGACGGTCAAGGTCACCGAGACCTCGTCGTACAAGGCGAGAAACGCCTTCGAGTCGACGCCGCTGGTGTGGGGCAAGCGCGTCTACATCGGCTGCCGGGACGGCTACCTGTACTGCCTGGGAGCGCGCTGACCGGTCGCTCTTCGCCGTTGGCAGCATCCCCAAACCTGGGCTCCCATGCCGGGAGTTACTCCGGGGGCCATGTGCTATGGATTCGGATGAAGACCCTTGTGGGGAGATGCCAGTCCCGGGCCGTTGGGGAGGCTGGAGGTCGGGTGAGTCTGGGCCGACGGCGAAAGGCATGTCGCTCTTGTCGTCCTGGAAGACTCGGCAGATCACGGAGCCCTGGACACGCTGGTTGTTGCCGTGATGGAGTAAGCACCCCCTGTGCACGAAGCGCCCGCAGACCGACCGGTCCTGCAGACATCGCCACGTGACGATGCTCAGCGCCGACACCCCGCTTGCCGAGGAACCGGTCTGCCCGTCGGGGGTCCCTCCGGAGGGTACCCGCCGATACATGGAAGCCGATGATAGTGAAGTTCTGCTGGTCCAGGCCGGACATCCCATTCTCGGAGATGAACACCCCCCCCCTGAACGTCACGTTGTTGTTCTGCACATCGAACTGCGATGTGGCGTATACCGTGCCCGTGAGGTTCACATCGATCGTGTCGGGCAGAGGCAGGACACCTGCCAGCGGTGCTCCTGCCGTCACGCACAAGGGGGTGGTCACCGAACGCCGAGCCGCCATGGCGACGGGGTGACGTTTCTACTTGGCTGAACGGGTGTCACTTTGACGTGACTGCGACACCACGGGGGCTCGCCCACCGGACCGCGAACGCACGGCCTACAGACGGCGCCAGGCCGTCACCCGCAGTCCGTTCGCGCCTCCGGACCCGCTGGAAGTATTCATGAGGTCGGGCATTCCCGGCGAAATGTATGCACCCATGAGCGGGAGCGCGGTGATGGTCAGGCTCTCCTTGGTGTTGATCAATCCGCCCTCCGCCAGGAGTGACCCCTTGAGCGTCAGGTTGTTCGAGGGCAGGGACACTGGGCCCTTGGCGTAGATCGCCCCGGTGAAGTCGACACCGCTGTCCCGGGAGATGGTGACTTGGTCGGCGCTGAACAGGCAGAGCAGGTGGGTCGCGTCGGGCTGGCTCCTAATGGTCGAAGGCAGGACGTCGGCGGTGATCACGATGCCGCCCGAGCACACGATCGTGCCGTTGCCGACGTACTTGATGTTCTGGTTGATCCGGAGCGTGCCCCAGACGAAGACCGTCCCCTCGACGTAGAGCGTGTTCTTCGACTTGTCATATGCGAAGTCATCGTGGGCAGTGCCGGGATACATCCCAAACGAAGCGGCGCTCGGGATCGTGAGGCCGGCAGAGGCGACCGAGCTGCTGACCACCTTGTAGGGACCGGACGCGCCCACGTTGGGGCCGCGCCTTGATAGGGGGTATGTGCTCGGGACGCCGATGGGATTGACCTCCTGGACGGTCGTCGTCGTGTTCCCGAGGATGTTGTCGCTCGACTGTGCGGTCGCGTTCGCCAACGACGTCGGCAGGTACGTGCTGAGATCGACGGGGCTCACCGTCAGCGCAGCGGTCGCCTCCAGCGGATACCTGACAAAGCCGCTGTGGTTGATTCCGACGTCCGAGTTGCCGTTGACCGTCCCGTTCGTGAATACGGGCGTGGTGGTGAACGCCGGCTTGTTCGACTTGAAGTTCCCGTTCTTGACGTAGAGCGGTCCTCCGTTCACCTGCATGCTCCCGTTCAACGAATACGTCGGGAACGACGCGGGCGGTACGGGTTCAGGGTAGAGGATGAAGAAGGGTCCCGTGATGAGACCGTCGCCGTTCGTGCTGCCGGTGTCGGCTCCACCGAAGTAGAAGACGTTATTGCCGAACGGGAGCGGCTGCGAGGAGGGCGGGACGATCTGGAACGATGCGACGACGACCTCCTGCGTGCCGTCTGCGGCGGTGCCGGTGGAAGTGCAGTCGTACGAAGCCGGTGATGTACTCGGATTGTACGTGGCGGTCGCCGCATACGATGCTGTTGAGGTGGCGACGATATTGCCGTTCCAAGTACGGGTGCCATTGGTGGGCGTCGCCCGCAGGTCCGCGAACGCGACCATCACGCCCGAGCTGGCTGCCTGGAACGCCACATCGTGCTGATCGGCAAGCTTCGCCTCGAACAGCGTCTGGCTCGCGAAGTAGAAGGCGGTCGTGGTGAGCAGGAACATCAGGGCGATCGCCGACATCGCAACGAACAGAGCCATTCCTGAGTCTTCCCGCCTGAACCGAAGCAGCGATCGCATGTCAGCTCCTCATCGCAGGTAGATGTCTCGGGAGTCTTTGCGCACACCGGTGCCGAACGCCGCCGCCACGGTCAGGCGGATCCGCCTGATCTGGGTAGCCGCGTACACCCCGGCCGACACGGGCGCTGTGGTGTCGTCGGTTGTCCCCGTGTAGTAGGCGAAGAGGGGCACCTGGGGCGCGATGGTGTTCATGTTGCGGTCGCTCATCTCCGCGTGGAAGGTCGTTGCAGCGCCGTGCGTCCCGTTCGCGTCACTGCTCCATCGCTCCCATACCAGACTCCCGCGTGTCGCACCAGGCGTGGAGGTCGCGTAGATGCTCTGCAGCTGGTAGACGCCGGCGGTCACCGTCGTCACGATCTGCACCTGGTAGTCGTCGGCGTACACGACCCGTCCGGACATGAGGGCCTTGCTCAGCACCTCCATGGAGTAGGAGAGGTCGTGAGCGGAGGCGCTCTCCTCCATGCTCGTGGACGCCGACGTGGACAGGACCTGGACGGCCCCGAAGATCACCCCGATGACGGTGCCGAGCAGACCGATGACGACCATCATCTCGACGAGCGTGAATCCCCGGTCGGCGCGTCGCGTAGCGGTCAGCATGGCATCATCACCCGGTCCCGACCCAGAAGCGACGAGCCGGGTCGCGGGAGGACACTCGCAGCGCCTCGAGGGCGCCACCCACGGACGCAACGGATGCCCCGGCGCCACCGGGAAGCGCGCTGCCGACCGTCCCGACATCCGCGAACACGGCGGCCGTGGTGTAAGTCATCGCGGAGCCTCCTCCGGCGCGGACCGAGGAGACCGAGAGTGTCACCGTCTTGAGATCATCCACCGTCGCACTTGGGGAACACCCCGGTGTGACCCGCGGAGTGATCGTGATCGTGTAGGCGCCGCTCACCGTGACGGTCGGGATGAGCGCGGTCGAAGTCGTCCCGATGCTGTCGTACGGCAACTGACGGGCCCGCTCGAGGTAGCTCGCCGCTGCGTTGACCATCGCCGAGCGCTGACGAGCGTTCGCCGTCATCAGGGAACTCGTCGTCGCCAGCCCGGCGACCGCGATCAGAGATATGAGCAGCAGCGACAAAGCGACCAGGAGTTCGGCGAATGTGAACCCCTCGTCCCCGGAGGCCCGCGATGACACCCCTCGCACCTGTTGCACGTCACGTGACATCAGTGAGCAGTCCGTTCAGAAGCGGATATGCACCGCTGTCGATCTCGGCTCTCAAATCGGACTCCAGACCAGATCCCCGGACGGCGAGTACGAGATCGCGTGTCACCACACACGCATCGCTGCGATTCAGACGAGCCGTGCGCCCGATCAACCACCACAACAGACCTGTACCCATCAAGAGACCGCCAGCGACGTTGATCCAGACCAGCCACGTCGCGATCTCTCCGTACGCCTCGAACGAGATAGCGCCGGAATCGACGAACGGGGAAGGATCCCCGCTATCGTGCCACCGCTCAGGGCCGTGAACACGCAACCGCTGATCAGCACCCAGACCGTCACTCGGGCGGACAACAGCGTCTGGACCTCCGCTTCGGCGATGTACGACTCGGCCATGCCGGCACGCTCGACCGGCGAGAGCCCCTTCGCTTCCAGGCGGTAGCCGAAGGTGCGCAGGAGTCCGAACGCGCCAAGCCCCAGCACGATGCCCATTCGGCGCATGGCCGACAGGACAGTCCTCTGTCCGCGATGCGTGAATACCGCGAGAGAGGCGAAGACTAGCACGAGTGCGTAGCAGGCGGTGAACCAGAAATACTCGGCGCTCATCGACGTCCTTTCGTGGTCCCGATCATGACAACAGCGTACGCGGAACGGACCGCGCTCGCATCGAGCGGGGGCCGGACGAAGACCCGGAGGTCGGGCGCGAGGGCCCGCGCCTGATCGCCACCCCTCTGCGTGTCTATCGGAAGCCCGCTGCCGCGCCATGAGGGGCGCGGCCCTGCGGGGAGGACCCCGCATCGAGCGGGACCGGCCTGCGATCCGGAGCGCGTACAACAGGAGGCCCCGGCGGTCGTCGCCGGGGCCTCCGTCAAGTCCATGGTGGGCCATCGTGTACGAGCTTGGAACCACGCGACAACCATCTTCAGCGGCTGGCTACCACGACGTACCGCTCGTCACTGGTTCTACCGCCCCACAGTTCCGCGCGGTCGCTCAGTCCTCGGACGGTCACATCCGTCAGGG
>Ga0209540_10001787_pt1 | contig 15761 bp, 13 predicted proteins | sample BarGraIncu01121A_FD_184501 | JGI IMG/M metagenome (GOLD analysis project Ga0209540, IMG submission 184501) | Arctic peat soil microbial communities from Barrow, Alaska - Barrow Graham LP Incubations 011-21A (SPAdes) (version 2) | ecosystem: Environmental > Terrestrial > Soil > Wetlands > Peat... | reverse complement strand
GCTTCCTTTGGCAATGCGTTGTTTGCGGCTTCCGTTCAACAAGTTTGGATTTTCGCGTTCGCGGGGTGTCATGGAATGAATAATGGCTTCGATTCCTTTAAATGCGTTATCGTCAATATCCACATCTTTCAAAGCTTTTCCCATGCCGGGAATCATCGCCGCTAAATCCTTGATATTCCCCATTTTCTTGATTTGTTCAATCTGAGAAATAAAGTCATTAAAATCAAATTGATTTTTGGCAATTCGTTTTTGAATGCGTCTTGCTTCATCTTCATCGTATTGTTCCTGAGCACGTTCCACCAACGAAACAATATCACCCATCCCCAAAATCCGATCGGCCATACGTTCGGGATAAAATACATCCAACGCATCCATTTTTTCGCCTGTTCCAACAAATTTAATCGGTTTGTTTACCACCGAACGAATAGATAATGCCGCTCCGCCACGTGTATCACCATCGAGTTTGGTCAGGATAACGCCATCAAAATTAAGACGATCATTAAATTCTTTTGCTGTATTGACTGCATCTTGTCCGGTCATAGAATCCACAACAAAGAGAATTTCCTGAGGTTGCAAAGCTTTTTTGATCGCTGCAATTTCGTTCATCATCATTTCGTCCACTGCCAAACGACCAGCCGTATCGACAATTACCACATCATTTCCATGCAGTTTGGCATATTTTAAAGCAGCCTCGGCAATCGCTACCGGATTTTTACTTTCCAAATCGGAATAAACAGGTACCCCGAGTTGTTCTGCAATCACTTTCAGCTGCTCAATTGCTGCCGGACGATAGACGTCACAAGCCACCAGCAAAGGATTTTTACCTCGTTTTGTTTTTAGCAAATTAGCCAGCTTACCGGAAAATGTCGTTTTCCCCGAACCTTGTAATCCGGCCATCAAAATTACGGTTGGAGACCCTTTCAGATTGATATCCACGCTCTGACCACCCATCAGCTCGGCTAATTCGTCGTGAACAATTTTTACCATCAACTGATTTGGCTTCAGCGAAGTAAGCACGTTCTGACCCAGCGCTTTTTCTTTTACCGTTTCGGTAAATGTTTTGGCAATTTTATAGTTTACGTCGGCATCCAAAAGGGCTTTACGTACATCTTTCAGCGTTTCCGCCACATTGATTTCGGTAATTCTTCCTTCACCTTTCAGGATTTTAAACGACCGTTCCAGTCTTTCACTAAGAGATTCAAACATAAGTTTCTGATATTTAATTACCCCTAACCCCTAAAGGGGAATAAAAACTGTTTAATGAATACTATTGAAAAAACAAATCCCCCTTTAGGGGTTAGGGGTCTTATTTTTTGAGAGCACAAAGGTACAAAAATTCACCTTATATTCAAACCCCGACCTTTTTATCAAATAGATTATCCGGTTCATTTAGCTCCTTTTTTACAAATTCAATCAACTCTGGGAAAAATTGATGAAACCGTTTTCCCAACTCATCATGATTTTGAATTAGAAAATCAATTGTTTTTCCGGGATTTATGGCTGATACTTTGTAAATTGACATGATTTCCAGCGACCTTTTTAGTCCTTCCAGGCTGGCATACTTGCCCAATCGGTTTGTAAAAATAAAATGGAAAATAAAACCTTTTACTCTGTCAGGCAGATATTTATAATTGATTAGGGATGAAAAATAAAAACGGTAAGCAAATCGGTTCAGCGAAGTTTGCGGAGCATACTTTGTAAAGTTATTTGCAAGGAAATAATCGAAATACATATCGACCAGTATTCCCGAATAACGTCCAAACGCAGGACGAAGCAAAGCAATAGTTTCACTAACTATTTCATGCGAATCGGTAAAAGTATCCATCTTTCTGTGTAAAACAATCCCTACCCGGATGTGTTCGGGGTAGGTATTCAACCGATTTCCTTTTACAAAATCACCGATAAAATTCCCTATTTGAATCCGTGAATCTCTTCCTGACAAAAAAATATGCGCTAAATAATTCAAGGTGGTAATTCTATTTTCGAATAAAAGTAAGAAAAAATTGCCGTTTTGTTTTAAGGAATTTCCGTAACAAATTAGTCGTTCATGATAGTATATAGACACAAACTATTGATTTATTGTTTTTTCAGATTAAAAGTTTAACTAAAAATATAGTTTAAATGAATGATTGTTCATTTATCTTTGCACCATGAGAGTAAAAGATGAAGAAAAAGTGAACCGAATCTACCGTGCTGCTATAAAAGTAGTGAACAGCGATGGTTTTCAGGGTAGTTCCATGTCGAAAATTGCCAAAGAGGCTGATGTTTCTGCTGCAACCATTTACCTCTATTTTGAGAATAAAGATGATATGATCAAAAAGCTGTTTATTCATCTTAAATCCGGAATGGGTAATTCCTATTTTAAAGATACTAATGATTTGGCACCCTCAAAAGGCACTTTCAGAACTATCTGGTTGAATCATTATCAGTATATTATGGATAATATGGAAGAATATAATTTTCTGGAAAATTTTTCCAATTGTCATCTGATTGAACGAATCGAGAAGGAATATAAACCCGATTACTGTTCGGTAATCGAATCACTTTTCGAAAAATCCAAGTCGCAAGGACTTTTACAGAACTTGAACAATGATGTATTGTACAGTTTGTTGTTTTTGCCGGTTAATTATCTGGTTAAGAAATCAAAATCAAACGGAACAACCTTAAACATGAATGATTTAATCGATATGTTTGAAGCTTCCTGGAGGGCAATCTGCAAATAAATATAAAATAATTTGACTATAAATGAACAGTTGTTCATTTTAATAGAATGAACATAAAAATCAATCATACTTACAAAACAAATAAATTTATGAACTTAATTGACCAACTTAACTGGCGATATGCCACAAAGCGAATGAATGGAGCAAAAGTTCCGCAAGAGAAAGTAGACAGAATTCTGGAAGCAATACGGTTAGCACCGACTTCATTTGGATTACAACCGTTTAAAGTATTGTAGTAGAAGATATTTCACTCAGCGAAAAAATATTCAACGAAGCCTGTCACCAACCGCAAATGAAAGAAGGTTCACATGTGCTTGTTTTTGCTGCTAACAAAAAAGTGAGTGCCGAACAGGTAGATGAATATATGCAGTTAATCGCAGCAACAAGAGGGATTTCAGTTGATAGTTTAAGCGGTTTTCGTGCTTCATTTGACGGGATCGTTGCCGGAAGCGCGGAAAAAAATTATGCATGGACAGCCCGCCAGGCTTATATCGCTTTTGGTGTGGGAATTGCAGCCGCTGCTATGGAAGAGGTTGATGCAACCCCAATGGAAGGATTCAGTGTTGAAGCATTGGATAACCTACTCGGATTGGATGAACAAAACCTGAGTGCGGTTACTATTCTGGCACTTGGTTATCGCGACGAAGCAAATGACAGACTTGCAAAAGCAGCAAAAGTGCGTAAAAGCAAAGAAACCCTACTCGAATTCAGATAATTTCAATTCGAAATTACTCTCCCATAAGGAGCAATATAAGCCCGTATAAATGAAGAAAGTCGTATGAAAAGAATGCAACGAGATTCAATATACGGGTTTAATATTTAGTTTACACCACTCTAAATTTTTAATAAATAACTTGCAATACAGATTATTTCTCTAATTTTGTCCGTCCAAATACAGGGTTTATTGTGTTATTCGGTTGGATTTTTCGTATTTAGAAGCAAATAAACGGCTGTATCATAACTTTTATCCCGATTTCGAATTCCAAACAATAAAACCCATTTTTCTGTTATTCAAATTCTGAGAAATTAGTATACAGATATTCAAATGAAATTGATTATTAGTTAATTACAATTCTTGGCAAGACGAGCGGGAAATTGTGTAATTGATAATTAGGAATTATATAATGCTCTGATCATGATAATACACCAAAACGCGTCACTTCTTCCATTTAATACCTTTGGCATTGATGCTAAAGCTGATTATATAATTGAATATAACTCAGTACATGAGTTGCAAGAGGCGTTGCATACTGAAATGGTGAAATCAAATAGATTGTTGCCTGTTGGCTGTGGAAGTAATTTGCTGTTCATGCATGATTTTAAAGGTGTGGTGCTTCATTCTCTTATCAAATCCATTGAAAGAATTCAGGAAGATGCCGATGCCGTTTATCTGAAAGTGGGTTCGGGAGTAGTGTGGGACGATTTTGTGGCGTATTGTGTCGAAAGCGGTTGGGGAGGAGTGGAGAATCTTTCGCTAATTCCGGGTGAAGTGGGAGCCGCAGCCGTACAGAATATCGGTGCGTATGGAGTGGAAGTGCAGGCTGTGATTGTGGAAGTGAATACAGTGGAAATTGAAAATGCTGCAGTTCGTACATTTTCCAAAGAAGAATGTCACTTCAGTTATCGCCAAAGTATTTTTAAAAACGAATTGAAAGGCAAATATATCGTTACCTCAGTTGTTTTCAGGTTAAATAAACGACCCGATTTTAAAATCAATTATCCCCATTTGGAAGCGGAAGTCCTGAAAAACGGAAGCATCGATTTACTTTCTATCCGCAAAACCATTATCGCCATTCGCGAAAGCAAATTGCCCCAACCAAAAGTGTACGGCAATGCCGGTAGTTTTTTTATGAATCCGGTGATATCAAAACAATCATTCTTTGGTTTACAAGCCCGGTATCCTCAGATTCCGCATTATTTTGTTTCGGAAACCGAAGAAAAAGTTCCTGCCGGTTGGTTGATTGATCAATGTGGCTGGAAGGGAAAACAAATCGGGAATGCAGCCGTTCACGACAAACAAGCATTGGTTTTGGTCAATCGGGGTGGGGCTACCGGAGCCGAAATAATTTTTCTGGCCGAACAAATCCAAGCTTCTGTAAAAGAAAAATTTGGAATAGAGTTGAAGCCGGAAGTGAATTATATTTGAAGAACCCCTTTAGAGGTTGGGGGTCATTATTTGAATATCTTCAGTTCATTCAGTTTTTGCTGATATTTTTTTGCATTTGCCTGATGTTCAGCCCAGTTGGAAGCAAACTTGTGCTCTCCGTTAAGCGTTTCCGAAGCACACATATAAATATAATTGTGATGAGCGTAATTTAATACAGCATCAATTCCGCTTTCTGTTGCAACACGAATTGGTCCGGGTGGTAAGCCGTGATTCCGATAGGTGTTATACGGCGAAATAAACAGAATCTGCTTAATTCCAATGCGTTTCAGATTGAAATCGCCCACAGCAAATTTCAACGTTGGATCAGCCTGAAGCGGCATACCTTTTTTCAAGCGGTTTATGTACAATCCGGCTACTTTCGGACGATCGGTTTTATTATTCGTTTCTTCCTCCACAATCGACGCCAACGTGCTTACTTCAGCCGGTGTGAGAGGAATGGCAGCAGCTTTTGCTTTGCGATCGTCTGTCCAGAATTTGGTATATTCCCTGTTCATCCGATCAAATAATTGGTTGGCGTTCACGTTCCAGAAAACCTCGTACGTATTCGGGATGAACAGCGAAATGGAAGTTGCCGGATTCAAGTGGTAGGTTGCTAAGAAAGCCGTATCGTTGAGCAATTTCAGGATGCTCGTTGAATCAGCCATTAATTCCGAACCCAGCCGTGCAGCCAGTTGTTGTTTGGTGCGCATGTTGTTGAACGTGAGTCGAACCGGAGTTTGTCGTCCGCTTCGTAAAATCCGGACCAATTGAAAGTTATTCATGCCTCTTTTGAGTTCATACCTTCCGGAGCGGATTTTCTCACCATAATGAAGAATGCCGGCAACCTGTTTAAAAGAGAATAGTGTGAGTATATTCGCATCCTTTTCAAGTAAGCGGGTCACATCGTTGAACGTACTGCTATCGGGTATACACAGAAAGGCTTTCTCCTCTGATTTAGGGAAAATATTCGGGGCAAACAGGATATAGGCAAAATACAGAAAAACCGCTACTACGCCGTAGCCAATCCATTTACTGATTTTAGTAGTTTGCTTTTTTTGTTTCATTTTAGTTGTCATAGTTCCGGTATGTTGTTAGGTTCAATTGATGCCACAAAAATACGGATTTGTTTTGAGATAAATAAAAAGTAATCAAAAATCAGAATGTTTAATTTCATTTTTCATTTCTAACTAACAGATTGCCAACTAATAAAATAGTAAATGGTAAACCAGCCTGCCGGCTGGCAGGTGGATAAATGGTCAATTTCGAACGATCGGTTTTGATAATCAAAAACTCTTTTCTATCTTTGCCCCCGCAAAAGCGAAGTTTTGGAAGTTTGGGTGAGTGGCTGAAACCACCAGTTTGCTAAACTGACGTACGGGCAACCGTACCGCGAGTTCGAATCTCGCAGCTTCCGCCATAAACGCCGGATACTGAAAAGTGTCCGGCGTCTTTTTTGGGACGCCGAAATTCCAACTCCTTTTGGGACGGCGGAATTCCGATTCCGGCTTTCTCATGGTCGGATTCGGAAATCCGACCTTCCGTGCGAATGTCGGATTTGGAATTATTCCCTTTGGTCATGACCGTTGGTTCTGACATCCCGACCCTGACAACTAATATCAGATTTGATTTCTGTTACATTACAGTCATCAATTTATGCAAAGTCCAGCAGAATATCCGCTTCAATGTGCAGATTTTTGCGGAGACTTTTTGCTAACCGCATGCTGATAGGTCTTTTCCCACGAAGTATTTCGCTCATACGTGCTTCATCTATTCCCAGCAAAATAGCGGTATCCTTCTGTTTAAGATTCTGTTCTGCCATACGTTCCTGTATCCGTGCTATTAGCGGATTTGCAGGTATTGGGTGTGGGTAATGTGCTTTTTCCCATGTGCGTACCAGGGCCGATAAACGAACATATTCGTTTTTGTCCGGTTCCGTCAACAACTCCATATTACCCATTTGTGTACCTTTGTCTATCAATACGTCCATTGCGGTGCATACGCTCCTGTATTCTTTTTCTGTTTTTATACTTTTGGTTTCCATATTTTTTTATTTTAAATTGTTTTTGCATCAATTTTTTCATATTCTGCATGTGTTCCGGCAAACCTTATATTTAGTTCACCGGCAAAGAAAACAAGAACTACTATGATACGGTAATTATTTCCCTTAATATTGAACACATAACGGCTATTTGTTACATAGTCTGCTCCCGGAAAATCGGCTTTCAACTCATTGTGATTCGACCATTGTGCTTTCTCTATGCGTTCAATCCAATTGTTTAATGGCTTAATCACATCTGCATGCTTCTTTACAAATTCATCTAATTTATACCTTTGGGTTATTTCCATTTGCTTTCGTTTATTTCATTTTTCACTTGCAAAAATAAGCAAGATTTGCATAATGTGCAACTTTTTACTGTTTTATTTTCTTAAAGTCACTCCATTCCCCTCAACAGTCATCGACCAAAGGGAATAATTCCAACATGGATGACAGAGCCTGCCAGCCGCAGGTAGGTTCCGATTCTGTCAATATCTTTTAGTCAGAGTCGGAACTCTGACCTCCCGGTTTACCTCGCAAACCGCCTCATCCTCCCTCTTCAGGAGGTTGGTGGGCTATCCTTTAGGGGGATGGGGGGGGCAGTTTTTTGGTCGGAGTTAGAACCTACCTGCGGCTGGCAGGCTCAGACCAACAGAAAAATTGTTACAAGGAATGAATTTAAAGCATATTATCAGATTTAATCAAAATAATATTTTTATCTTTGCATCATTATAATAAATAATAACATTATGGCACGAATAGCAGGTATTACAATAGAAAAAGATGTACGCGGAAATGCTCGGTATGCACGTATTGATCTGAAAAAATATGGTGAAATTCTTAATCCTTTTTTTAAAGAAATGGGTATAGATACAGAGGTTTCGCCATACAACAAAAAATTTGTGGCTAAAATTAAAAAAAGCGAACAACAAATGAAATCAGGTAAGGTTTCTCGTTTAGACCTTAATAATATATGGAAATAGATTTAACTGATGCTGCAAAATCAGACCTTAAAAAACACAAACTATCCGGTAATAAAGTTGTTTGTAAAAAAATAGAAAATTTACTTTTAGCTATTGCCGATAACCCTTACGATGGAATAGGTCAACCAGAAGAACTAAAACATGATTTAACCGGATTTTGGTCAAGGCATATTAATTTAGCACACCGGATTATTTACAGCGTTGATGAGAAAAATCAATTAGTTACAGTCCATTCATTATTTGGTTATTACGAAAAATAAATAGCTAACCAGATAAAGAATTTATTTTTTTTTAAGCCTGACAATTTATTTTGCCGGGCTTTTTTTATGTGCTTCTGTCACAAGGAATTTGTAATTTCTGAATGATCTGCCCCTCAACCCTGCCTGCCGCAGGCAAGCCCCCTGAAGGGGGAGTAAGACGGGATGTCGGAATTCCGATTCCGGCTTTCTCATGGTCGGATTTGGAAATCCGACCTCCCGGGGAAAATCCGACGTCCCGTGACATCTTCTGCATCAAATTTAACGTGTTCATAACTTTTTTGTCCTTTTTATTGTGGTTTATAAAAACTTTCTTATTTTTGTATAATAAAGCTCAACAAATTTTAACATTATTGGGCGTTTTCTGTGTATTTAAAGCCAATTTTTATACAGAAAGACTCCGTTCTATCTGAATTTAAAACGCGAATAAAGGAAAATATCAAAAATAAATAACAAAAAATTTACATCATGAAAAAATTATCTAATTTAAAAACGGTGCTTCTCGCCGTTATGCTGGTGGTGGGGAGTGGGAGTGCGTGGGGACAATTGTTACAACAAAACTTTTCAAGTTCATCTACTGTGACTGATTATGTAAACTCTACTTCTCCGTCAAATGGACAATGGAATGCGATAAGTACTAGTGGTTCCGGGACAGTACTTTCTATAACGAGCGGCGCACTACAATTTGCCCGCGGCACCGCCAATACAGGTACTTTTTCTCGCACGACAGATTTTAGTCCTACTCCAACATCACTTATATACAGATTTGATCTAACCGTTTCAGGTAATACTACTGCACAAACAACAGCTGCAGTATGGCAAGTTGGAGCTGGATTTGGGATTGCAAATAGTGCCGAAGTTATCGCAAACGTTCATTCAAGGATTGGACTGAACTGGACGACAACGGGTGGTCAGTTCTCCATTCGAGATATAGGCGCAACCTCAAACAGCACTAACTTTAGTGGAACTCAAACAGTAACGTGGGTAATAAATAACTCAGGCAGTAGTTTGAGTTACAGGGCACCGGATGGCACGGAAGAAAGCGTAGGAGATGATAAAGCCGATTTATGGGTGGGTACAACAAAAGCCTTGAATGAAATCGCTGCTACGACTTCAACACAAATTCTGACTGACTTAAAATTTGCTATAACAGCAGGAACAGGTACCGTAGCGATCGACAATATTTTGATAGATCCAATACCTTTAACACCTACCTCAAATACAGCAACAAGTGTGACTTCTGATGGGTTCACGGCTAATTGGTCAACCGTGAGCGGAGCTACTGGTTATAGATTGGATGTGGCGACAGACAATGCCTTTACATCAATGGTCTCTGGCTATAATAATCTTTACGTTTCAGGACAGTCCTCAAACAGTCAGGCTGTAACTGGTTTGAATGCTTCGACCACATATTATTATAGAGTTCGCGCTGCTTCACAATATTCAGTCAGTGAATTCGCAGGGGCAAGTTCAAGCACACAGAACTTAACTACTTCTGTAGGAAGTTCACCTACCATTACTGTTACTCCAACTTTACTCACAGGTTTTACCTATACAGAGGGTTCCGGCCCATCCACTTCACAGAGTTATAATCTTAGCGGTTCCAACCTGACTGGAGGATATCCAGGCAATATTACCGTTACCGGCTCTACAAATTATGAAGTTTCAACCGACAATACGAATTTCTCAAATTCTGTAACTGTAGCTTATTCAAGTGCAACTTTATCATCAACTCCTGTCTATGTTCGTTTAAAATCGGGATTAAGTGTCAGCAATTACAATTCAGAAACAATAACAAATTCAGGTGGTGGGGCAACGGATCAAACTGTAGGTTGCAGCGGATCGGTTACTATCCTTCCTCTTTATTTTAGAAGTCAAGCAACAGGAAACTGGAGTTCTGCTGCCAGCTGGGAATCATCTTCCAATAATAGCACATGGAGTGATGCCACAAGGACACCATCAAGCTTAGATTATACTATTACAATTCTAAATGGACACACTGTTACTGTTGATGCTGCAGTAACTGCTGATGAAATTGTAATAGCAACTGGAGGTACACTTTCTACAGGTACGAATTTAACTGTAAATAATGGAATTGGAGATGATATTACCGTTCAGAATGGTGGTAAAATAATATATACCGGAGCCCCGACTTATAATTCAAGCACGATTCGTATTCTAACTGGTGGAATTTTAAGTGTTCAAGCAACAAGTTTAACAGGGAATGGTACAGGTGTCAATGCATCAACTCATATTTATGATAATGGAGCCATACTCGAATGGAACTATCCTACTAGTTCTCCATCGTCATCTGGCGTAACTTATTTCCCCAATGTTGATGTATCCACTGTTCCAACACTTAGATTTACATCAGGCACTGCCAGTAGCATTGGAGCTGGTAGCCCTACAACAATAAATGGTAATGTTGAAATAATGACAGGAGTTAACATCACCTTGACAGGGGCAGGTCTAAAAACAATAAGAAACGGAGTACATTTACTGGGGACAAGTAGTCTTACCGTTAATACCAAACTTACCTGTGCATCGCTTGAGATTGATGCTAGCTCAACTCTAACTGTTAGCGCCGGCCAGCAACTCACCGTAAGTACAACCCTTACCAACAACGGCACCCTGAATTTATTGTCAGATGCTGCTGATGGTACCGCCACTATTCTTACTCCGGCAACTATCAGCGGAAGCGGAACTGCTAATGTCAAACAATTCCTTAGTGGTGGCAGAAACTGGTATATTTCCAGTCCGGTAACAGGCGAGACTGCAGCTGATGTATTGAGTTCATCCACTGCATCCATAAAACCATCGTCGTTTGTTTGGTATGATGAAACAAAGGGTTCTACTACGCCATGGACTACCACATCATCAACACTTACCGTTACCAAAGGATATATTGCGGTTAATGATGTCGCTACGCCAAGTACCGATGGAGTTATTATTTTTACGGGTACACTCAATAATGGTGATTATTCAACAGCAACACTAAACCCACTAACTTTATCGAGTACAGGTGTAAAAGATGGTTTTAATTTGGTGGGCAATCCATATCCTTCGTATGTTGACTGGAATCAGGCAACAAAGACTAATCTAAATGCAACCATGTGGTACAGAACAAAAGAAAGCGGGGGTTATAAATTTTACACCTATAACGGAACTTCAGCTGGTTATGGAGGTGATGGGATAGGCGTTCCGGCAAATGTTTCCAATTTAATTCCACCGATGCAAGCTTTTTGGGTAAGAGTTGTAGGAGGTCCCGGTTCACTGGCTTTCACAAATACAATGCGTTCACATTTGGTTGGTACGAATCCACTCAAAGCACCTGCAGCCAAAAATACAACTCAACAGGTTTTGCGTCTAGAAGTATCGAACGGTACGAACAACGACGAAACTGTTGTGTATTTCAATCCCAACGCTTCTGACGGTTATGATAATTACGATTCACCGAAAATGTCGAATGCCAATGCAGCTATACCTGAAATCTATACCATGGCAGGAACCGAACAATTGGTTATTAACGGATTGAATACCCTGATTCCGGACGAAGAATTGGCTCTTGGGTTTACTCCCGGTCAGACGAACACATTCACCATTAAAGCTTCGGAAATCAGCAACTTTGATACCGGTACCCGCATATTTCTGAAAGACAAACTGCTCAATACCGAACAGGAACTGACAGTAGGAAATGATTACAGCTTTACTTCGGATGCCACTCCAACTGCCAATCGTTTCACGCTTATTTTCAGGGCAGCAGGTATTGCAACCGCTCTGAATACAGGTTCGAATGATCAAAGCGTGTTGGTTTACAAAAATGTCCATAATCAGATTACGGTTAAGTGCTCAGGCGATATAAACAACGAAAACTCGGTATCCGTTTACAATGCGGTTGGTCAGAAATTACAGACAAAACAACTGACCAGTAACATTACCGTACTGGACGATGCGCTCACTTCGGGAGTTTATCTGGTAACGGTTACGAAAGCCGGAAAAAGTGTAACTAAGAAAGTTATTCTAAATTAATTCATTCAATCATCCGCCAGTGGTCGGACAGACAAGCCGTTGATGCTTTGTCGGATTGAAGAGAATAGAAAGTCCCTGAGAAATCGGGGATTTTTTTTGTTCGGGACGACGGAATGTAACAATCAAAACAGAATACTTTTGTAAAACCTTTTGAAGATTTTCGAGTAGTTTTTCTTTTTGTGTTAAACATTAAAAAAACGACTTAATTAGATGCCATACAATATAATAAACACATATATTTGTAAAAATTTTCAATTATACGGTTACAACTATCCAATTTACCACTCGATTAAGTTATTAGCTTTATTGTTTTCAATTAGAAACTATTGGCTAAGCAATAGAAATTTTATTTCCATTTTCCCTTTTTAATATCAAATTAGATTTCATGAACAATTCAAGCAAACAATCAAAGACTACAAACCTGCACCAAAAAGCGGAAACGCTTCTGAAAATAAATTCATCAGAAACCGGTTTGCCTCTTTCCGAGACAGAAACACTGAAACTCGTACACGAACTGGAGGTACACCAGATTGAACTGGAATTGATAAATGAAGAACTTATGCTGGCAAGTTCCGCTGCACAGAATGCTACCGAAAAATACTCAGAATTATTCGATTTTGCGCCATCGGGTTATTTCATACTTTCCAAAGAAGGCAAAATCATTGACCTAAACGTCTGCGGATCGCAACTGCTTGGAAAGGAATGTGCAAATTTAAAAAACAGCGTGTTTGATTTTTTTGTTTCTGATGATACGAAACCAGTTTTTCATCTCTTTCTCGATAAGGTATTCAACAGTAAAGCCAAAGAAACCTGTCAACTAACCCTGTCAATCAACGGCAACTTACCAATACATATTTACCTTACCGGCGTGGTTGCCAAAAATAAAGAACAATGTTTTGTTACTTTGGTTGATATCACCGAGCGTAAGTTGTCCGAAATCGAACTCCGCGAGAAAGAAGTTCAGTATCAGAATCTTGCCAACTCCGGTTTAGCACTTATATGGGCTGCAGACACCGATAAATCATGTAATTATTTTAACGAACCTTGGTTGAAGTTTACAGGGCGTACGCTTGATCAAGAACTGGGAAACGGATGGGCAGAAGGAGTTCACCCCGATGATTTGGACCGCTGTCTCGAAACTTATGCGACTGCTTTTGATAAACGCGAAGAATTTAACATGGAATACAGGTTGCGTCATGTAAGCGGTGAATATAGGTGGATTTGGGATATGGGCACTCCAAATTACAACAGCAGCGGAGAATTCATTGGCTACATTGGGAATTGCCTCGACATCACCGAGCGCAAACAGACGGAATTTGCACGCAATGAAAGTGACGAACGTTTCCAATTATTATTTAATAATGCACCGCTTGGTTATCAGTCGCTCGACATCGATGGTCATTTTCTTGAAGTAAATCAGCAGTGGTTGGATACACTTGGCTATAGGCGTGAAGAAGTGATAGGAAAATGGTTTGGCGATTTTCTTACGCCAATGTATCAAGATGGTTTTCGCAAGCGTTTCCCTATTTTCAAGGCGCAAGGTCATATTCACAGCGAATTTGAAATGGTACACAAAGATGGTTCCATTTTATTTATTGCTTTCGAAGGTAGAATCGGAAAAGATTTGGAAGGAAATTTCAAGCAAACTCATTGCATTTTGCAGGATATTACCGAGAGTAAACGGGCGAACGAAGCATTAATAAAAAGCCGTGAGGATTTTATGGATTTATTTGATAATGCTCCAATTGGCTATCATGAAATTGATGCTGAGGGTCGTATTGTCAGAATGAATCAGACGGAGTTGAATATGCTGGGCTATACTTTCGGTGAGTTAGTTGGAAAGCACTTCTGGTCAACCATAACCGAAGAAAAAGTATCACGAAAAGCTATAGAAGCAAAACTTTCAGGAGAATATGTTCCACTCGATTTTTTCGAACGGGAATTTCGAAAAAAGGATGGAACTACATTGTCGGTTCTGCTTAAAGACAAATTATTTAAATCTAAAGATGGTCTTGTAACCGGAATTAGAACCACCGTTCAGGATATTACCGAACGAAAAAAGGCTGAATCGGCATTGCTGGAGAGCGAAAAGGAATATCGTACCCTGTTGGATATGTCGCCGGTGGCAAAATGTATTCTTCGCGATTGGACATTGATATATGTTAATCACTCGGCTATCAAATTATTCGGAGCAAAGTCATCGAAAGATCTTGTAAATAAACCCATCCTCGAATTGATTCATCCCGACTTTCATAAACTTACATATGAAAATGCGAAACTGTTAGCCAAAAAGGGTTTCGTACCAAAACAGGAGCAACGTTTTGTACGAATCGACGGTAATGTTTTGGAAGTTGAAACCCAATCAAAATCAATTCGCTTCAATGGAAAACAAGCAACTTTGGTTGATATAAGTGATATAACCGAACGTAAACAGTCAGAAGAAAAAATCATTAAACTTAGCAGAGTCAATCTGGTTTTAAGTAATGTAAATCAATCAATTGTTCATATAAGAGATAAACAGGAACTTTTCAACCAGGTTTGCAAAATTGCTATTGAAGATGGTAAACTTCGAATGGCATGGATTGGAATAATTAATCCTCAAACAAATAAAGTAGATGTAGTTGCTTCGTATGGAATTGTAAACGGATACCTGGATACTATTGATATTGATTTGAATTATCCTGACAGGAGTAACGGTCCAACAGGAAAATCAATTAATACTGCTCAACATTATTATTCCAATAGTATTAAAACAAATGAAGCTATGTTACCCTGGCGTGAAAATGCCGTAAGTCGGGGTTATAATTCTGCCATTTCATTACCATTATTTTTAGCAGGAAAGGTAATTGGCAATTTTACACTTTATTCCGAAGAGGAAAATTATTTTAATCCGGAGGAAATAGAACTGCTTGATAAATTAGCCATGAATATTTCCTTTGCAATGGATTACCTGGAAAATGAATCTGAACGTAAAAATGCAGAAGATGCCTTACGGGAAAGCAAATCGAAATTGGATGCCGCCCTGGCAAGTACCACCGATGCTATATTTATAACCGATGCCGAAGGTAATTATATTGAATACAATGATGCTTTTGTAAAATACCTACGATTTAGTAGTAAAGATGAACTTCTTGCGAATTTTAATGATTTCTCGGATATTATTCAGGTCAATTATTCAAATGGAGAAATAGCCCCTTCAGAAATGTGGGCTGTACCAAGGGCTTTAAGAGGTGAAACTGCCACAAATGTTGAATATAAACTCCTGCGAAAGGATACAGGTGAAAGTTGGGTTGGGAGTTACAGTTTCAGCCCGATGCGCGACGACAAAGGGGAAATTGTTGGTTCAGTGATTGTAGCAAGGGATGTAACGGAGTTAAAACAAGCAGAAAAAGCACTTTCTGAAAGTGAAGAAAAATTCCGCACTCTTTTCGCCTCCATGACCGAAATGGTTGCCATTCACGAATTGGTGTTTAATGAAAAGGGCGAAGCAGTAAATTATATAATAACTGATTGTAACGATGCATTTTGCCGAAATATTGGAATTAAAAAGGAAAATATAATTGGGAGACCGGCTAATGAGGTTTATCA
>Ga0209540_10001786_pt1 | contig 15768 bp, 24 predicted proteins | sample BarGraIncu01121A_FD_184501 | JGI IMG/M metagenome (GOLD analysis project Ga0209540, IMG submission 184501) | Arctic peat soil microbial communities from Barrow, Alaska - Barrow Graham LP Incubations 011-21A (SPAdes) (version 2) | ecosystem: Environmental > Terrestrial > Soil > Wetlands > Peat... | reverse complement strand
AATTTCGGATTCCTGTGCAGGTGTTGTTTTAAGCGGGAGTTCCAGTACGAAAGATGGAGTTTTACTCTTCATGGTATAATTGAAATCGAATATGGGCTTGCTTTGATATATTCATGATCCTAGCGGAGAAAGTATTATTATCTATGCAAAGGGGCAATTCATATCCACGACTGAAGTCGGGAGCTTTCTTGCCCCTTTGAACCCTTTTTTGTAGAAATTTACTCGCATCAAGAAAATCAAAAGTAAAGAATACATCTATGAGATAACACCTTATTATGATCCAGAAACAAAAACAATAAAACAAAGAAGCAAATATCTTGGAAAAAACGTTGCTGATAAGCCTATCAAGGTAAGATCCCAGACCACACCTTTAATCTCGACTCCAAAAAAGATTCTTTCATATGGTGAACATCTTCCTCTAATCAAAATTATTAATGATCTTGAACTTGAAGAGTTACTCTCCAGATTACTTCCCAAAGAACATGTATGGACATCTTTGACCATTGCTTTGAACTATATCATAAAACCACTGGCTTCATCACACATCCAGAGCTGGTATGAAGGAACTATTCTATCTGAAACACATCCGGATCTTCCCATCTCTTCTCAATCGATTTCAAAGTTATTTGATCAGATCGGAACTAGCTCAACTCACATTGATTTTTCAAACAAACTGATCCAGAAAATATCCACTTCTAAGACTCTTATTTATGATATCACTTCAGTATCCTCTTATTCACAGACGATTGATTTTCTGGGGTGGGGTTATAATAGTGATGGACTTGATCTCCCCCAGATAAATCTGTCACTGGTGGTCGATAAGGAACGAGAAATACCAATAATACGACCTGTATCCAGGAAGCATTGTAGATGTATCGACATTAAAAAATACAATTAAGAAAATCCAGGCATGTGGAATTCAAGATTATACCTTGATAATGGATAGGGGATTTTTCTCAACGACAAATCTTGAAGAAATGGTGAACAGTGGACTTTCATTCATTATGCCTCCCTCAACTACAATGAAAACAGTTAAAGAAGCAATATCTATCATCCATTCATCTATTTCTAATACAAACAATCTTAAGATTTAATACAACGAGCCCTTGTTTGTCAGTCCAGTGACTATCGATGTAGGCAATTTATCAGTAGAAGGTTATGCATATTATGACCAAAAACGTGAGCAACAAGACAGACAATCATTTTACAGGAGATTGTATGACACAGTTGAAAGTCTAAAAAAAATCGAGATCAGATCATGGATGAATCCTCTCGATGTTTTTAAAGAAATAGCAAAGAAGAATGCTCAATATATTGATTGGAAAGTAAATAATAATCGATTTGAAGTGGAATTGAAAAAAAATGCGGTTTCACAAAGGGTAAACAGGATGGGAAGATTTATTCTTCTTTATCGAGGAAATTTTGGATGGGAAGAATGCTTGTCGCTTTACAGGAGCAAGGATGTCGTAGAAAAAGGATTTGATATCCTGAAAAACGAGCTTGATGTTATGTCAGCAAATGTGAGAAAAGACAGTACTTTGAAGGGATATTTGTTTATAAGCTTCCTGTCTTTGATTATAAGGATGCGGTTGATGAAATTGATGAGAGAAGGAGATTTGTTGAGTAAGTATTCAGTCAAAGCGTTGGTTATAGAACTTGAAAAGAACAGAGTAATGATATTACCAGATGGATCTCAGATTGTTATTGAACCTACGAAGAGGCAAAAAGAAATATTCAAGGTATTATGTGCCTAACCAAGAGGAACTCAGGATTAACCCCTCCCCTTCTAGAATATAATATACTTCGGTTGTCTTTAATTTATGAGCTCTTGAAGTTAGCCCGGGCCTCAAAATTGCATGAGCTAAACTATATTGAATAGCAAGATCTGCTTTATCCGGATGTAAAAGTTCGCGAAGGATCGAATTATCCCCGGCTGTAAATTCTTCGCAATCTTTCAAATCCCTGATGAACATGACCCTAACAAATACTTATGTCAAAATAAAGCTTTAGGGAGTCATTCGACCAGTTATGCCTCATTGGATCATGCCCAAAATTTTTATCTATAATGAAAAATTAGCTGATTCAAGTATAACCATTTGAATACAACGCGATAAATTAAATATTGGTGGGGGAAAAAAAAGTGGAAACAAAATTCCTGGAAGATGCGGGAGCGTTTTTCTCTCTCCTGACCATCAAACAATTGTCATCTCCAAAGATAAAATAAATTGGATTATTTATGAAAAGCTCCGATAAGATCTAAGATGGGGGTAATTTCCTCCTTTGAAAGCGATATCCTTGCCATAATATACTTGAATTCCGGGATTCCTTTTCCATCTGTTTCACCAGAAATAAGAGTGTTCGACCAAGGGCTGTTCACCATGAAAGCCAATCCACCGGATTCATTCTTTTTGGATTCTTTTACTTCCACGACAACGGTTCCATTATTATTGGATAATTTCACGCGGTCACCCGATTTGAAACCCGTTTTTTGCAGGTCATTTTTGCTCATGGTAATGACCGCTGAGAGTTTCTTATACTCCTCGCCAAACCTGTCTCGTTCCAGCGCTTCAACCTGGAAGATATCGCGATATGTCGTGATCAGTATCTCAAATTCGGGATTTTTCAGGAATTTTCCAATATCTATGCCCATTAGACCGCCTCCATCAATCGTTTCATGATATCTTCGTCAGTCATATAATTATTCTCAATGATCTTTTTTATCCCAATTAGTTTTCCATCCATCCTGACAGCACTTCCTGCTGATTCCACACCTGATGCCGCCGAAGGGATATTAACGGTCGCAATTCTTGAAGTAAATGTCTGGCATGGATCGATGCAAACAACAGGTATTGATGCAAGATGAGAAATTATGCTACGGGGAAGACTCAAGACAGGATCAGAACCCACAACAACGAGTGCGTCTATACTTTTCTTCTTTAGCGCCTCAATGACTGCAAATTTATTATCATTCACCACTTTTCCTTCAAACTTTACCCTGTTGACAAAACCCGTTTCCTTAAAGAGTGCCTCGTTAAAGCCCCGCATGTTATAATGACCTACCATGGGCATTATATTAAATCTTGGAAGCATATTTGCAAGTGCAGTTAATATTTCAAAGTCATTTTTTATGGAATACGTAAGTCCTATGCCAACGAAGATCGCCCCGAACTGGGCCTTTTTCAAGATGCTTGCAAGCCCAAGCATATTTTTCGTGTCATATGCCGGTGCTTTTCCGGATAAAGCTTCCATCAAGGCAAGAATAAATTCCTTATCTCCCTTCAGGGGTATCCTGTAAAAGTGCCCTTTGCAGATCTTTGCAGTATTTGATTCCCGCACATCAATGGCTATTGCTAACCTGTCTTCTTCGTATCCTCGCTGGCGCGACTCACCACGTGGAAAATATGAGAACCGCGACAGATGCCTGGGTTGTGAGTCCTGTGCGTCCGAGCCCCAGTAAACAAGTACGTCTGCTTTGTTCCTTATATCGTCAAGGGAACATGTCCTTAGCTTTTTCTGGAGGATCTTTTCGATGAGAAGGCCCTGGCAAAATGAAGACGTGTCATCTATGATCGCATTTGTTTTTTTGGCAAGCTGGATCCCTTTTGCCTGGGCTTCACAGGTTGAGTTGTCCAGGCCAAAAAGCATGGGCGATTTCGCATTCCTGAGGATTTCGGCTGCTTTCTTGAGGCAACTTTCAATATCCGCCGGTTTTTGGTCAATGGATGAAACAAGTCTGTTCGCACAGCCCTTCATTCTTGCAGCGCCCCGCCTGCATGCGTTCCTTATCTCTTTTATCTGGTTATTCTCAATAATCGCTTCAATATCTTCGCATAACAGCGCGCACCCTGTGCATGTAAACATTTAAACCACCTACACAAATTCGATAGCGCCTGTGGGGCACGGGTCTATACAGGCATAGCATAATACTTTATTTTTCCCAAAGCGTCGGCATTCTTTTATGTTCGATGCCACGACTTTCCCCTCAACCACCTTAAAGATCACTTTGTCATTCGTGGGAGCGCAACCCATACCTGCGCCATGCGGATCATTCGCAACGTCAACCGGGCATGCTACGACACAATTCCCGCAGCCAGTGCATAATTCAGTATGTACGATCATTCCCGTTTCCTGCGCACCGGCTGAAGGCAAAAGAATTGATTCAAGGTTCTCTTTCTGTTTTTTGAAATTATCTTCAAGGAGAGGTGTACACTCAACCACCTTCTTTTTTCTTCCCAGCAATGAAACCGCAAAAGCCATACATGTTGATTCTCCGCACTTCTTGCAGTTGGTTTTCGGTAAGAGCTGGTAAATCTCCATTACTGTGACCATATTTGGGGAATTAAGTTTAATAATGGATAAAGTTATCTTTTTACCGGTGACTGGAAAAAATATTGAAGTCCACGAAAATGATACACAAATATTCGACATGTCTGCAAAATCAAAAAAGGATATCAAGAAAATTAAAAGTCTCCAGAGGGGGCAGTTTTACGACTGAAAAAGAGATCGATATGATAGTCTATGGAAAATAAATATGAATTTAGCATGGCAAGTTTTGATGCCGGATTTGATAGTAACGAGAATCCGGTATTGATTTGAATAATGCGAGGGATGGGATTTGATATACAGGTTCAATTCGCTTTTTTAGAGGGCAATTCGCCCGCTATCACTTTTGCCTCAGAGGGCATAAATAGGTATTTTGGATTAAAAAGAGATAAACTTTTCGCTATGCTCTAAGCGAACATTATCTGATTATCGTGTTCATACACGCCAAAATCGACTTTGATCTCTTCAATGAGGTCATAGGCAAGTGACTCATTTAGCTTGCACCTGTGAGTGAGACACTCCATCAGGTTTTGTCTATAGACAGGACGGCATGAAAGTTTCTGATACAGATACTCTTTGATCTTATCGAATTTATCCCTCTTTGTCCATACGTTTTTAATTTCACAGTGGATTTCAGGGCAATCTATCTTTATCCCGCGTGCGAATTCGAATGTTTTTACTTTATATCTTGCACTGGTTTCCATTAACAAGTCTGTATGGCAAGCAGGGCATTTTGTACTTTCTATCAAGGTTGTACTTTCCACCAAGGTTGCACTTTCACTCATCTATTCAGTCTCCATCTTTGTTTCTGTTACTTTAACACTACCAAGCTCGTACTCTATTGCCAGGCGGTGTATTGATACTTTCAGCAGATATGATACAGAGTCAAAATCCCCCGTATCCATTAAATAATTGATCTTTTTCCTAGTATAGTTATCTAGCCAGAGTTGCGCTCTGGTTCCTTTGACATATCTTTCAAGGTCTTCATTTTGTTCCAATTTATTCACCTTCTTACAGATTTCGTTACGTATCTTACTATGTAGAAAAACTATATAGTCTTTTGGGTACGTAGTTTGTAACGTCGTACACAACGATATAATAACGAGGTTAAACTCCATGCAGCAAATGAGCATCATAAAAAATCCAAAAGCTCGATCTACATACATACACATCCCAAAATGGATTGACAATGAATTGGGACTTAAAAAAGGCGAAGAAGTCTGGATCAAACTTGAAGGCAAGAGAATCATCATCCAGAGGGAAAAACCAGCACATAATTTTGAAATAGGGGGGAAAACACATGAAAGCACCTAAAATCAAGCCCGATACCACAGAACAGATGAAGAAACTCTACATAAAGCACAGAGAAGTTATCGAGTACAATGCAGTATTTGGGAATAAACTGGACAAGGCGATCGCCTTAACAATTAAGCATTTCGCAGGAGAAGACTTTATAAAATCCTGTACAGATATTGATAATGGAATGCCGCATATAAAACTGGAGAAAAGACATGGGCTGGAGTAATTTTATAATAATTCCCTCTTTGAATATAGCAATAGGGGTCAGCAGGGATTTACATGATCTGGCAGATTATGAGGAAAAAGCGTTTGATTATCTCACCTCTGAAGAGTTTGATGATGGGATAGATATTGAAAACAGGAAACTAAAGGATTTAACCGTTCGTGACCTTACAACTCTTTTTACGGCATATGACAATACGAATTCTCTCAAAGGTCTGGATTATAATAAATTACTCCTGGTCTGGTTAAAGAGCAGGGGAATAAGTTACGAAATAAAACCTGAGTATGATATTGACAAAGAAAAACTCGAAAAAGAGGGGTATAAAATAATATGGCGATAACATTCACGGATGAAGACCTAGTGTATCTTGATAAAGAACAGGATACGCAATTACGTTCGATCAGACAGGCGATCGATGCCTTGAAACTGAAAGGTGACACAGCATTTTGTAAAAAATTCGGTCACTTGATGGAGTATTTCACAGTTGGAAATGCGAAGCTTCTCCAGTGTGTTTTCTGCGGGAATCGAATTGCAGAGATGATCCAATTATAAGCCTTAATCACGTACCAATTCCTTCAGCCGCTTGATCGATGTCATTCCATCATCAATTGCTTTTTTCTGCTCTTTTTCAAGGTGAACGATTATATCTTTGAATCTAACTTTAAGCGAATATACCTTATTCGGTCTTCCTTTGCCCGGCTTCTTTTCTTCATTCTCTTCGATCCAATCAAACGGATTTAACTGCCTCATTGCTATGCTGACTTCAGGCTGGCGCAATCCTGTTCCCCTCTCAAGGTCAACAGATGTAGCCATATCCACTTTTTTAAGATATGCCAGGGTTCGGCGACTGGTCTGCTCAGGCCTGAGGAAATGAGTATTTCCGCCATTTCTTCATCGCCGTCATCAAGTTGGTTGATATCAAGTTTCTTCATAATGATCCCTTATTATATTTTGTGGTAAGATATATTGTTATTATATTAATCTTTCGATAAGATGAAATTTGATTGGCAAATCAGGCTGGTCGATTTTAATTGAAGGGCTTATAAGGGTAAGCCGAATAATTTTATTGAACGACTGGAAAATTTATTTAAAAGAAGGTCTATTGAAGAGCAAGTTTCCGATGAGGATATGAGATAATAATATGATAACTAATGAAGAAAGAATCGAAGTTTTAAGTAGGATTGAAAAAATTATGGCACATACTCAAACTGAAAGTGGCGCTGTAAATGTTAATGAAATGGCAATAGCAAATAGACTTGTTAAAGAACTTATGGATAAATACGAAATATCCATTGATGAAATTAAAGCTACTTCAGATAAATCAACACTAGTAAAAAATATTGAATCTGAATTAATAGATCAAAAAGGTATAAGACATTGGGTTATGAGTCTTTCTTCAATTGTAGCTTCATTTTATGAATGCCGTATAATGAGAACCAGTACAAAAATATTCTTTATAGGATTCGAAATGGATGCAAAAGTTGCGTCAAAAATGTTTGATCATCTATATTTACAAATATACAATGCTGCGATCAAAGCAACAGAGATTCCCACCTCGATTTCCAGAAAAACCCGTATGATAGATTTCTGTGTCGGCGCATTAGGTGCTCTAAGTAATAGATTGGACGAGATCAAAGAGGAAAGAAAGTATCAGGAAAGTAAGAATGCGCTGGTAATAGTTAAAAAAGATATAGTTGAAAAACAAATGGATAAGATGTACCCCGGATCAGTGTCAAAGACACACAAAACAACATATCATCCATCAGAAGATTATCGTAATGGTGTACAATTTGGACAAAAAATGGAAATACACAAATCTATAAGATGAAATTAATATAAATAGCCCATGATTAAAAAACATATTACGAAATACTAGAAGTCGATAAGAAAGCATCCCAGGAAGATATAAAGTCCGCTTACCGCAGACTGGTTATGCTATATCATCCTGACAAAAACAAGTTACCAGAAGCCGAAGAAATTTTTAAAGGAATCGCAGAGGCTTATTCAGTACTATCAGACCCAGGCAAACGGAAACAATATGACCGAGACAATGAACCGAGAAATGTTCTGCGAAGAAATAAACAAGAAAAGATGTGGCAAATAATAAGAGAGCATAAACAAAGAGAAGCCAGAACAAACCAGATACTATGGGATTTCCAGGAACAAGAACGTATCAAATATAAGGTAGTGTCCCACGAATCGTGGCCTTTATATACCATATTGAATAGAGATGATGTGGTGTGTAAATGAACCAGCAAGACATTGAGCCACAGGGTGCTTTTTTTGAAAGACACCTCATTATCTCAATGCTACTATTGTGACGGTTTTTTGAGTAGGCCACGTTATTTAGGACACTACCAAATATAAAGAAAGAGAAAGAGAAGCTATGAATATTATGTATGTGTGATTATAAAAACATGGGGAATCGAAATATTCATCTTTTATTGGGGGGCAACAATCGATAGTTATGATGTCTTCTGTATATGCAAAAAGATAGTCTCCACGGAATAATTCCGGCAACACCGCGCCCAGCCTCAGTCATGCCCCGCGCCTGGCTGCCCCGATCAAGGTATGTAGCGATAGAAAATAGTATTACCTCAATACGGGTCGTTGCATCATGTACAGGCCTCGGACAAAGTACGGGAGAGGGGATAACTGAAACCGTCATAAGTTGGCACTGTCCTAATATTTACCGCATAATTTCAAAATCTGAACAATACTTATTTTAATCCATCGGGCATCCCTCGCTGTTCGCCTGCGAGTGCATGAGTTTGCCTTCAAGCTCATCGCAGAGGGACATGAGATGGATAACTCTGGCGACGATGCGGATAAATATTATAACCGTGGATCGCCTTATATAAGCTGGTAGAAAATATTGAATGAGATAAATCTTCTTACGTTGGAAATATTACTAGATATCAATGAGCAAATAAAAATCCGTGCCTCAAAAGACCATCGAATAGAATATTCTGGAAGTGAAGATTATCCGATCAAGATGTATGAACTCAAAAAACTTATCGAATATGCTCCAAAGAACCGGGATGTCCTTGAAGTAGCTGCATATTATTTAAAAAATATAATACTTTTAAAAGCTTTTCCTGATGCAAACCATAGAACCGCATTAACCGCAACAGAAATGTTTCTGGAAGATAATGGTCTAAATTTAGATTATACAACTGTGGAAGCTTTTGATTTTAGAAAAGAGCTTTATAACAGTAGATTAATGGTCTATAAGACATATGAAGAAATGTCAACAAGAGTATTAAAAGAGGATGATAACCAGGCAGGGAATAGTGTATTTACATTATGCCTGAAGTTCATCAAGGCGCATGTCAAATAGATTAACTTAACTCTATTAACACTTCATATCTACGGTCAAGAATGCGATTTATTGCTTTTAACTCGTACTCTCTATCCATATTCTTGTTTTTTGATACAACAGCTTCAATATTACTCTTTTGATGCGGTTTCATTATTATCCTTGCAGGTCAAGTATAAAGATTCATATTATTTAAATCCTTTTCCCGTTACTCCGCCAACATCCTCCCCACAACCGCCCGTATCAACCTTTCGCTGTCCGCCGCCAAGCGCATGAGTCCGGCTTCAAGCTTATCGTAGAGTGTCAACCACCGCGCCCAGCCTCAGTCATGACCCGCGCCTTGGCTGCTTATCAAGGTATGTTGCGAGGGAAAATATTATTACCTCAATACGGGTCGTTGCATCATGTACAGGCCTCGAATTTAAGTCCAAGGTTATGGTTAATTGTAGTTACGTTTATTATTGATAATATTTCCAAAAAATCAGAGTTTTGATTACATTTAATTGTATATAATAATATTATATCAAAAGAGGTTTTATGAGCGAATCTGAAAAAGGAAATCTCAAATATTCAAAATCGCGTTTTAATCTGAGAATTGGCGAGTATATTGGATCAAGTGCTTGGAGAGCAATCCCTGTTTTTGCCTTGGTTGGAATTCTTATTTCGTATCAATTTAAATTAACAATGAACAAAGATGTCTGGTTTTGGTTTTTTAGCTCGATAGCACAAACATTTGCATCACTTGTTGCCCTAGTTGCTGTATTTTTACTTTCTCGTTTAGGTTCTTATGACGCAATAATAAATAAGAACATAGACATAATGCGCACTCTCATTCAGGAATTTACTGGTCTCATTAAGAAAGATGCATATGGTATAGATGATTTCTCAACTTCCTCTAATTTAGTCTTAATAATTTTGATAGACAGTTGGATGCCTATATTAACAAAACTGGCAAATACTGAAGATAAAGCTGAATCTGACCCTAAAGAACGAAAAATGAGAGCTTCATTAATAATACGAGCCAGAAATGATATTAAACACTTAGAACAAAAAAAGGAACGAGCTAAAGAACAAATGAAGATATTACTAGAACACACTGTTTTAATAATAATGTTGTCTATTTTATTAATACCTTTTGGCTCTGTAAATACGGAGAATAGCTTGATTTTGGATTTATGGAATAATTATAATTTGAAATGGGGCATCATATTTGGCGTAGTCGGGCTTTGTATTGCCTCACTGTATAAAGTAAAATCCGAATTGTTGAAATTTTTATCTGAAAAATAATAAATAACAAATGTCTCAAAAAATAATTTACTTAGACCAATATGCTTGGATTAATCTTGCTCAAGCATATTTTGGAAAAAATAAAGATATAGATGCCATAAGATTATGTGAAAAGGTTATAAATGCTTCAGAATCAAATGATGCAATCTTTCCGTTATCCTTAAATCATTTGATCGAAACACGTAACGAGCTAAATCCCAAAAGACGGGAAAGATTGATCGAATTTATGTCCTATGTTTCAAAGGGGTATACAATCGTACCTTTTTCTTGCACAACCGACGCTGAAATTAGAAATGCAATATTAAGAAGGCTCGGTTTTTGCACAATCAACATTAAAGATTTTGTAATCAGAAAGGGTATATCACATATGTTCGGAGGAAGACCAAAAATTACTGGGGATATGCCTGAAAGTGTGAAGAATCTAATAATCGAATGGCTAGATAATCCAGAGATTTTTGAAGAGTCCTTAAGAAGATTAGTTGATGTTAATAAAAAAAAATCATATATTGATAAAATAAAAGAACTTGAAGATGAACGTTCTTGGTATGCAAGTGTAGTTAATGATAAGCAAAGAAGACATAAATTTGTTTTGGCAAGAAATTTGATTTCGGTATTATCTCCCAAAATCGTAGAAATATGCATTGAATTAAATGTCTCTATTTCAATTTTTAAAAATTGGACCGATTGGGTGAATTTTATTAAGGAAATTCCTACTTTTTATGTGCCATTTAGTTTGTCATATTCGAGTGAAAGAGATTTAGAAAAAAGTATAACTATAAATGATATTTTTGATGTTTCTCACTTATCAATTGCTATACCCTATTGTGATATTGTTTTACCTGATAAACAGTTTGCACATTTTGCTAAACAGGAAGTATTAGACAAAATATATCCAGCCATCATTTTGTCCTCGATAATGGAATTAGAGGAACATATTTAAATGGAGGCTTGTTCATCCATACTATAGTTAGATAGTCTTTGGAACGAAATTTTTAAGACGTAAGAATCAATCTCCCCATCCTGACAGTCAATTATTGTATATGAACCAAGAGATTAATAATCCGACAACACCACACCCATAGTCAGTTATGAACCGCACCTAGCTGCTCGGATTAAGTTGTGTTGGAGATAAAAAATATTACCTAACTAACTGTCCACTCGAAGGGCGCAGTCCAAGACGCTACCTAACCATCCATCGAAATGTTAGTCTGAAATGTTAGTCTGTTCATTTAGTGATGCAGTTCTCCCTCACCTTCCCACAATTATTTCTCTTTCCCTATCATAACGATAATCAACAATCTCACCGGAAATAATGAATTCTATGGCCTCTTCGATTATCTCTAAAGGCACTATAAACCATTCGCGTGGAGTATGACGATTGCCCTTTTCATCAAAAATGTCGAAATTCAAACATGTTTTTCCAAAAAAGTTGTGAACTAACTGCTCAAATTTCTGTGGATTTAAGTTATAGCATTGAAAAGTTGAAACAATTCTGACAGGTGCCCTTAAATATGTTAGCTCCTGTTCTGCATTTTTGATTCTTTCCTCAACGGGGATATTTGAATATCCAATCTTGTAGAGATTTGGTATATTTTGAATATTTGGGTCACTGCTCAATGATTTAAGGATGTAAATAAAACCAGTTTCATTATCATCGTCGCTAATAACCCTTAAACCACCAAGTAATTTATCTTCGTTTTCCGCCACTCGACGACCATCCTTATAAAGTTCTGCCGATAATGACCGCAGAAGCATGTCTGATTCTGTCCCATTGTCAAAAATACACCTTAGACGAGCATTCACTTTGCCTTTTTCATTGAATTTCTTTCCAACTTGGGCAACATAAAGCAGTATTCCTTTCAATACAAAGAAATGGCCTTTGGTAATTTGTTGCTCATTTTTGAACGGATATAATCGCCGCTTTTTATTTGCCAAATCGGATTGACATTATATAAATAGCGATTCAAACTTATCAAAATCTTTACATGGTTTTCTACTTGCAATATAATCTGGCATTGTCGTTTCTTTTGGGATATGTTTAAAATTAAACAAACCTTCTGAATCACCATCCAGAATATCTTGAGTATCATCACCAAAACATCATCTATCGATTTTATTTCTTTCTTTTCTGTTTTGAGTAAGCCATACTTGTCCAGTGGTTCGCAAACCATCATCTTATCTTCATTCTCTCTCAAGGATTTTAAACGAGAATAAAGCTGATATTCGGATATATTTTCTATGTTTGGCTGAGGCTCTCTATTATGCATTTCAAAAAACCCATTGATTTCTTGAAAAGATGAAGTCAAACGTTCATCAGCACTTAATGTCGAAGATATTTTTGGCTTTACGTCAAGCAATCCCATAGGATCGGAATTGAATATTTCGTCTAAAACTTCGTCTTTATCCATTTTCAGCGACCCGTTTTCGCTTTTCTTCTTTCAAATAGATAATACATTCGGCCATTCTTCTTTCCAGTGGGTCATTTGAATTCAAGCTTGGTTCTTTACCATAGGCTTTTTTAAACTCATTAATTTTAGGCCACAAAATTTTAGCTTCCTCAAAGTCCATTCGGATTCGGGTTGCTTCAATGGTTTCCTGAATGATTTTCAGAACTCGTGTGGTAACTGACTTGGAAAGCACCTCAAAGGCTTTCTGGAAAGAATTTATCCGATCAATGAGGTCAATGTGTATTTCGTCAATGTTTACAAAAGTGCCTGCCATTCTGATAAACCGTTTATCTCCAATCTCTTTGATTTCTCCATTCTTTATGACCGAATCAACGACTATATGCTGACGAACTTCTTCAATTTCTTTATCTGACAATTCAGGATATTTTACCTTGATGATTTTTGGAATCAAAACTTTATTAATGACTTCCGGATCTACATTGCCCGGCATGGCTTTGAGCATGGTGTCATCCTGGAGTATGGTCGCTTTCAGATCATTCAAGTCTGATTCTTAAATGTCTTTTACTCGTTGTGAACTTGGTTCTTTCAGACCTCTTATTTTTATTTCATCTGGTTTTGCTTCATCATCATCCGAAAGTTTGGTTTTGAATTTCCAATTAGGAGCCAAGACCTGTTCCATAAGCAGAGAAGCCGTAATGGCTTTAAGCATATTGTTTACCGATAGCTTTACTAAATCATCAGCGGCATCAGGTTGAGCAATAAGGTTCGTAAACTGAGCATGTGTTTTATTGCTGCTGTCTCTGGTGGCACGTCCAATAATTTGTATAATTTCTGTCAATGAACCTCTATAACCAACGGTTAAAGCATGTTCGCAGAATGGCCAGTCGAAGCCTTCCTTTGCCATACCAAGGGCAATGATCAAGTCCATATCATCCACGAACTCAATTTTTCTAAGGTAGTTAACAATCTTATCTCGTTCTCTTGGAGTGTCTTCCACCAAATCAGCTACTTTCAAGATTTTACCGTCTGAATGTCGTTTGATATGGATTACGCCCGTGTCAGAATCTTGTTTGACAACTGAACCAATAGCATCTAAAATGAAATCTACCTCATTGTGCTTTTCTTTTGTGGATTCACCAGAATTGACATTTGGAATATGAAGAATAGTCTTTTTATCCGTGTCCAGCATTTCCAAAATGGCAGTTGTATATCTTCCCTGATAAAAGTGGTAGCCAATGCCCAACGATTTTAAGTAGGTGTAGCCATTTAGCTGATCGTAGTAGTTGTATGTTACTTTGGTAAATTTAGCTTCATCTTCGGGTTTCAGAACAGGAACGCTATCACCCCTGAAATACGAACCCGTCATGGCAATGATATGAGCAGTGGATTTTAGCATTATAGCTCGCAGCAACTCCCCCAAACGACTGTTTACGTCCGCTGAAACATGATGAAATTCATCAATGGCCAGTAAAGTCTTATTGAATTTTGACTCGTCCAATTCTTCACACGCAAAACGAAGGGTAGCATGGGTACAAATGAGAATTTGTTCGTTACTGTCCATGAAGTTATGAAATGATTGCACCTTGCTTTTGCTTCCGTCACTTCCAGGAGTGCAAAGATTGTATTGATCATTGGGTTCCCAATTGGTAAAAAAGCCATCCTTTTTTAAATCTGTTTTGGCGAATGAACTTCCAATGGAACGTTCAGGCACGGCTACTATAACTTTCTCAATGCCCTGGTTTTTCAGTTTATCCAGAGCTATAAACATCAAAGCACGGGACTTACCAGAAGCAGGCGGTGCTTTGAGCAATAAATATTGAGCATGACGGCCCTCAAAAGCACGGGCTTGCATATCACGCATACCCAATGAGTTGATTTGAGTGCTTTTGCCTGTTTGGTTGTATGTTACATGTACTATATCCGGCATATTATTTCTCCTGTTCTTCTGCGATCATTTTTTCATAGAGCTTGAACAAATAATCCAGCCTTTCATCATCACTTACAAAGGGGTTGCTGCGGTAGCAACGTTCTATTGCCAGATCATTGAGGTGATGGGCTTCCCTCAAACCTTCGGGCATCTTATCAGGGTCATAAAGTTGGGCAAGTGTTTTCTCAGGATGCTTTTCCCGTTCTTCCAAAATCCGGAACACGCATTGTGTGATTTCTCGTTTGCGTTGGTCGGAGATGGGTGGGAAGGGGAAAGTGTTGTAACCTAATGCTGAGCTGTATCTAATTCTTGATTCTAATGTCCCACATACTGCTTTTATCCATTGAAGATGTATACGTGATATTAAAATACCAAAAGTGTGAGGTTGTGCTTGATAAATGGCCTGAGCAGAATCGGATATAACATAATTACCATCAACGTAAGCAAATGGAATATAAAACCTTCTCTCTGAGGAAACTCTAGGGACCACAATGATATGAGGGCTGTTTACATATCTAACTTCGCCAAATTGATAAGGAAACGCGGCACGATCTCTAGTGGCTTTTTTCTTGCTCTTCAAACGCATTTGTCTGACTGCCTCAACGCGCTTTGAAATTTCTTCAATCGACATGGCTTCATTCAAGTTCGCTTTTTCAATCCAAATACAGTATCTTTCAATTGAATTAATTAGCTCGTCTGCTCCAGTAAATTTTCGTATGAAAATCTCAGCTTCTGGATTGTTTTCTATGAGTTGATGTTTTTCATCTTTTGTTAAGGTCAAATTTCCACCGTCAACCGTTTTTGAACCATAATCCATTATAGTCAAAAACGTAACTTTTATAACTAATTAGGTCTATATGGTTTTATGTGGCACGACCAGAAAATATCGCAATTGAACGGCATATTAGTACCGAAGAACTGCTTAAGAGAATAAAATCCCTGGAAAAAGATGTAAAAGTATTACAGAGATTGTATTTTATAA
>Ga0209540_10001785_pt1 | contig 15771 bp, 19 predicted proteins | sample BarGraIncu01121A_FD_184501 | JGI IMG/M metagenome (GOLD analysis project Ga0209540, IMG submission 184501) | Arctic peat soil microbial communities from Barrow, Alaska - Barrow Graham LP Incubations 011-21A (SPAdes) (version 2) | ecosystem: Environmental > Terrestrial > Soil > Wetlands > Peat... | reverse complement strand
GTAATCATATTCTCTTTGCTTTCAGGAACCCTGGCAAAGATGCCTGAGATGTTTGGCTTGAATATCAATGATCCGGCATCCTCATTGATCTACTTAAAAAACCTGAGTCTGTTTGTTTTACCGTTCATTGCAGCATTTTTCATGATCAAGCATAAATTAAGCTGGAAAATGACAGCGGCTATTATGGGTGTTTTTTGCTTTACAGCAATAGCAATCAATATTTATCCATCCTATAATCCTAAAAACACGGAATTACTCACCGGAATCCATGTACCTATCTTTTTATGGCTTGTTACGGGTGCGGCGTATATGGGCAATAAATGGAAAGAGAGTAGGAGCAGGATGGACTTCATACGTTTTACAGGGGAGTCATTTATATATGGCGTTCTTATTTTCTGCGGGATAATGGTATTGGCAATATTTACAATGATGATATTCAGCGCTATACAGATCGATCTGAGCTGGTTTATCAGGAACTATTTATTCGTTTACGGAGGCTGTGCTGCTGCTATGATAACTGTTTATCTCGTTGAGGCCAAGAAAAGCATGGTAGAGAATTTTGCGCCGATTCTGGCAAAAATATTCAGTCCTCTTTTCTTAATGACAATGGTTGCCTTTTTAGCAGTTATGATAATAAGCGCAAAGAGTCCCTTCGTTGAAAGAGAATTTTTAATCGGCTTCGACCTTATGCTGGTGCTGGTGCTTGGACTGGTTTTATATGTAATTTCATCAAGAGGCATGCACGACAAAGCCGGCTTGTTTGACTATATGAATCTTGCGCTTATCCTTGCGGCTGTTGTCATAGATGGGGTAGCTCTTTCAGCGGTTATATTCAGGCTGTCAGCCTATGGCGTCACCCCCAACAAACTCGCCGCATTAGGAGAAAACCTGATCCTTTTGGTCAATCTGGTCGGGCTTGCATGGATGTATGTCCTTTATTTTACCAAAAAGATTGGTTTTTATGTCCTGGAGAAATGGCAGACATCATATCTGCTTTTCTATGTTATATGGCTGGCCATTGTAGCATTCCTGTTTCCTGTTGTATTTGGATTCGTTTAAGATTTAGACGGTGGATAAATAATGAAAGAAGGGGCATAAAATGGATGAAGGGAACAAAATATTTATAGTGGTAAGTGTTTTTGCATTGTTTTTTGTAATATTTGTTGCGAATACTCAAAAAATAACAAATCAGAATCAACAACCAAAAACATCTGAACAAGCTACACCTGATCAAGCAGGTTCTGGTCTAATTGCGCCACAAATCAAGTATATAGATGGCATATATGAAGGACAAGGAACGGGCAAAAATCCAGGTATTAAAGTCAGCGTGACAATTAAGGATGATAAAATCAAGGATATTACAATCATCAGCAGTAACGATAATAGTGATTATTTTGACGAAGCAGCATCGGTAATTCCAAAAAGTATTATCGAAGCCCAGGCGACAAATGTGAATACAGTCAGTGGGGCTACGCTTAGTTCAAAAGGAATTATCAAGGCTGTAGAGGATGCTATTTCAAAGGCGATTAAATAAGATTACAAATTTGCATCCTTCCTAAGTGACGGCTTTTTCTTAAGCATGCGGATGTTCCTGTGAACTGAGTGCATTTCTTCTCGGCGGACGTGACCATTATGAGGGCTTTTCTTAATTCCTATTCCCAGCAACAAATGAGCTTCTACTCTTCGAAGGAACTTCTTGAAAGGCTTTTCCCATTCACACCACAAATGTCGGATGACAAGATAATCCCTCAGAATAACCGCTGCCTTTAGATAATCACTAACATGCTTGTCGTTGAATTTGCTCGTGATGCTCTGTTTATGCCTGAGATAGTAATAGCAGGACTTTTTGGTGGCCGCAACAGTCTTTGCATTGATCATCAGCATGCACACTGTTATGGCATCCTCATAATAGATGGAAGGAAATTTAATGTCATAATCGATGAACAGCTCGCGCAGATAGAGCTTATTCCAAACAACACCAGGAAGGTTCAGCATACTCAATGTTTTCCGCGCGCCTTCAGAACCGCTCATCTTGGGGGCAAAGGTGAAAAATGGATAGGCGAAACGGAGTCCGTTCGGCAGCAGGACATAAAAATTGCAGACTGCTATATCGGCGTTGTTCGCCTCAGCGAGATTGAAGAGAACATAAACAAAATCAGGAGTTATGTAGTCATCCGCATCTATGAATGCAATATATTTTCCGTGGCTGGCAGCAATGCCGGAATTGCGCGATTCACCCGGACCCTTATTCGTCTGCGTAATGCATTTGAACCAAGGGTACTTGCTGATGTAAACCTGGACAATAGCAGAGGTGTTGTCTGTTGAACCGTCATCGACGATAATCACTTCCATAGACTGGAACGATTGTCTTGCTATGGAATCCAAGCATCGCGCTATGTATCTTTCGGCATTATAAACAGGAATTATTATACTGACGAGCGGATTTTTCATTTCAGCAAAACCTCCTCTTACATATTCAGTTTACATCAAAAACCATTTTCAGGTCAATTTCCAATTGTCATACTAGGCGATATAAGTGACATATCCCTTGAAAATAAAGGAATTATTACTATTCATGAAGAATATTTGCATAAATGAGAGGTGATATTTGTGAGACGATCCGATGGCAGACCAATAAAATCAATTGGACCATTTATTAAAATGATTCCGTACATAATGAGCAGGCGCAGTGACGCACAGATTTTTGTAAAGCAGGATATCTGCATTGATAAAATTGATGAGTATCTTCATGAGAAACGGAAGCAGAACTTGAAGATAAGCTATATGCACTTATTCATCGCAATTTATGTTCGCGTCATTGCAGAACGGCCGCAGTTAAACCGTTTTGTTATGAACAGCCAGATTTATTCGCGAAATGGCATTTTTGTTTCGATGGCGGTCAAACCCATTCTTCGTGACGAAGGGGAAGAAACAACAGTCAAATTTGCCTTTACAGGGCAGGAAGATATTTTTGAAACAGTCCGGATAATCAATCAAAAAATTTCCGAAATTTCAACTGCTGATAGTCAAATTGAAATGGACAGAATTATATCAGGCATAATGTCAATGCCCGGCATAACCAAAAGAATGATGACAGGAATATTAAAAAGCATGGACAGGCACAATTTTATGCCTCGAAAAATAATTGATGTCAGTCCGTTTCATACAACAATGTTTTTCTCATACCTGAAATCCATCAAGATGGATTATGTTTACCATCACCTATATGATTTTGGAACCACCGGCATTTTCGTTGCTCTCGGAAAAGTCAAAAAAATGCCGTTAGTGGAAAATGATGCTGTTGTTGTCAGGAACTGCATTGAAATTGGATATACCTTTGATGAACGTATCTGTGATGGACTGTATTTCGTAAATTCCCTTAAACTTGTCGAGAAATATCTGGAAGACCCATATCTTCTTGAAACAAGCCTGGCAGAAGCTGCTGAGGATACTAAATAAAAAAATTGAAACGAATAGAGTCATATTTCTGTCCAAACAGATGGTTTCCTTGTGAGGAGATCGTTGGGAAAGAAATGTGTCATTGTTCAAAAGAAAGGGAATTTATACATGAGAGATTGGATACAAAGAATTCTTCATTTCATGTTCGTTTTGATTTTAGGACTGATCATATTTGTGTTATTCAGCCATTTCAGACCAATGCTGGACGAAAATTCTGACCGGACATTCAGAATGTGTTTAATTTCAGCACTGCTGCTTTCTGCTCTTCTGGTACGTAAGAGCAATCGATTCAAGAAATATTGGGAAGTATTGTTTGCTTTTTTCATTTCTGCATCGGTTACATCAATTGATTACTATCTCCCATCAAGCAAGTGGCTTCTGTCTGTATTTAATATCCCAATACAAACACCGGCTGGAATTGCAATAGACAAGCTGGACAGCAGCATCATCATTATCGGATTAATTATATTGCTAACTAAAATATCCGGAAACAATCTTGATTCGATTTATATAAACAGGCGCAATGTTAGACGCAGTCTCTCAATCGGGCTAATCGCATTTGTGATAGTTGCAGCCGGCTCTGTTTTTATCGCGAATATATACGGCGCGCAGAATTTGACCATTGCAAGGATTTTGCCATGGATACCCTGGATATTGATATTTGTTGCAGGTAATGCATTAAATGAGGAGCTTCTGTTCCGTGGGTTGTTTTTAAGAAAGATTGAACCGTTTATCGGGAAATTTCACTCGAACATTGTCCTTGCAATTCCCTTTGTTTTGCATCACACAGGTGTGACCTATACAAATGACGCACTTTTGTTTCTTACGTATCTATTACCGCTCGCGCTTATATGGGGCTGGCTGATTCAGAAAACAGGCAGCTTGTGGGCTTCAGTGTTGTTTCATGCCGGAACAGACATCCCCATTGCACTGGTTATTTTTTCGCAACTTTAAATATAGGCTAATGACAAATACTTCATACAGATATGATATAATTTATTCATAAAATCGGTCTCAAAAGGGTGGGTGAGGAGCATATGGGAATATCCGTAAGAAGAATGCTTGATGGTGAGTTTTTCAAAGATTACAGGGTTTTAGCCGGCCGCGGCGGGTTAAACAATCAGATCCAGGGATTTGCCATGCTTGATGCCCCTGATGGCTTTCTCTGGACAAAGGGGCGTGAGTTCGCCCTCAGTTCAGGATATGTCCTTCAGCAGAATCCGGGGCTTTTCGATGAAGTAATCAAAACCGATAATTTTAAAAAAATAGCCTGCTTCGGAATAAAGGTCGACAGATAGCTGAAAACACTTCCTGACAATATTATAAAAACATTCGATGAACTGAACATACCCCTTATCCATATACCTTCAAAGGACACATGGATGGATATAATAAACGCCATAAACGTAATGGTAATGAACAGGAATATAATGCAGTTCAATATCAGGGGAATAAGCCCCTATAACTTTTCAGACCAGTCCTACCATGTAAAAAAGATCAATAAAATCCTTGGCGCAGTCGAATATGAGATGAACTTCCCGGCAATGATCTATGACCTGTCTACAGAGAATGCTTACTACAGCTCACCAAGGTTCAAGGAAGTTTCAGATGGTTTGAAATCCGAAGATTATTGGAATCCCAGCTTGAATTTCAGCAAAGAAATCCTCTGCGACAACCTTAAGATGGCAAGGTATATCATTCACGAAAATAGTTACGGCAAGCCCTTCAGCTGGATAACGGTGCCCATAACGGTTGACGGCAAAATAAAAGCGTATTTCGTGGTCCTTGAAGCCGTAGGCCAGATTGACTACTTTGACCAGTTCGCCCTGAGGACGGGCTTTCTGCTGATACAGGAACTCTACGAACAGCTGCTGGTAGCCCGCAGCATAGTAGACTCTGACTTCGAAAAGTTCGTAAAAAGCATACTGGCAGACAGGATGAGCCAGAGGGATGAAATAACAAACGCAGCAAATGAACTCAACATAAAAGTGAGCAGCAAATATTACGTCATGGTCATGGAACAGTTCAACGATAACATAATACTTGCAGGCTTCTATGATGTTTTAAAAAACAGCATCCGCGGCGAATTCTTCTACAACGACTGCAGGGTATCCTATATAGAAAACAACAAGTGCTTATTCCTGATCAGGATGGATGAAACCCTTTCCGAAAAACAGAACGTCAATCTGATCAAAGAGAAATGCCTGAATCTGAAAAAGCGCCTCGAATTGAAAATACACAACATTCTACTGACCTTCGGATTGTCGGACACTCCTGAATTCGTTTGCCAGATAGCGAGGAATTACCACAGGGCTGAACAAGCAATCAAGATTGGGAGCCTCCTTTACCCTAAGGATGTAGTCAGGACTTACTCGCAGATGGGTGCCTTCGGATGGCTGGACATAAAAGACGACGAGATAAATCTGATGCTCAAGGACCTCAAACTCCTGTTGGAAAATGAGGATCACCAGGAGCTTGTAAAAACACTGAAGGTCTACCTTGAATACAAAATGAACTTCAGCCTCACTGCAAAAGAACTGTTTGTGCAAACATGTTCGACTTTGGAGCGAACATAAGGGATGAAGGCGGCGTTCAGGGAAGGAACAACAAAGGACTCATGACTTACGACAGGAAAATAAGGAAAGACGCCTTCTACATGTACAAGGCACACTGGTCCTCGGATAAATTCGTCCACATCACAAGTAAAAGATATTTGGACAGAACCGAAGACGCAATAACAGTCAAGGTATACTCAAACTGCAGTGAGGTGACACTTTTCGTCAACGGGCTTGAGCAAGAGACAAAGAGTGCAGACAAAATCTTCATATTTGGGAATGTACTTCTGAAGGATGGCACAAACGAGATAAAAGCTGTTTCAAATCATGACGGCGCGATTCTCAAGGATACTGCAAGATTCAAAAAGGTTATAGAGCCGAATCCGAGCTACAGAGCCCCTGAATCAGAGACTGGCGGATTGGTATCCAACTGGTTCCACATGCCTGACCTTGACGATGAAGATGTGGAAGCAGGGGGATTCGAAATCAGCAACGTATATTCAACCCGCTGCACTTTCAAGGAGCTCCTGGAAAACGATGAAGCCAGGCTGTGCTTTTCAAATACCTGGGCGACTTCACTGAAAACCCAAGCATATCAATGGCCATGGGAATGCCGGTTGACGTTGTGGCTGCAATGGGGGAAGACGTGTTCACCGAGAAGCTGAAGTACAGGCTTAACTTGGAACTAACAAAGATAAACAAATAAACCTATTCTCTTACCATTATGATATAATATTGTCAGAATGTTAGTATCATGATACTGGTGAAACATTTAACCTAAGTGACATGTTGAATAAAGGGAGGAATGAAGTATGGTAAAAAAGGCGGATTTTACGACCGAGGAATGGCAGAATATCTTGCTTGCACCTGAAATGGCATCCATATATATTGCACTGGCAAGCCCTGGAGGCATAATCGGCGCTTTCAAAGAGATGATGGTTTTTTCAAAATTGATTGTGGAGGCAGAGAAAGAAGCCAGCGACAATGCTCTTGTCAACGCAGTTGCTGCAGACTTTAGGGAAATGATTGAAAAGAAAGAAAAAATGAAGATACCGGAGATGGGAAGGGACCCTGAAGAAATAAAGACCCTGTGCATTAAATCACTGCGCAGCCTTGATGTTATGCTCAAAGAGAAGGCGCCTGATGAGTCAGATGGCTACAAAAGGTGGGTTTACAAAGCTGCTCAAAACAGCGCTGAGGCGGCAAAGGAAGGCGGGTTCCTGGGTATCGGAGGAGTATTGGTTAATGAGGCTGAAGCTGATGCACTCAAGGAAATTGCGGGAGCCCTTTACATTGCAGTTTAAAAAATAATAATTATCTTTTGATAATAATAATTTGCATTATCAGACAAACAGTGTTATGCTTAGCAAGAACTTAAATTAGTTAAGTAAATGTTAACACAACATATATTTCAAATTAGTACCTACTAACGTAGTACGCTGAAAACGAGATTTTATTGTGGTTTATTTCAATCAGTTTAAGAAATAAAATTTCGGAGGTACTCATTTATGAATGGTACAGTAAAATGGTTTAATGCAGAAAAAGGATTTGGATTTGTTACAGGAGAAGACGGAAACGACGCTTTCGCACATTTCTCACAGATAAAGTCAGACGGCTTCAAATCACTTGATGAAAACCAGAAGGTTTCATACGATGTTGTTAAAGGTCCAAAAGGACTTCAGGCAGAAAATATTAACGTTATCTAATTAATGAATATTTCGACCCTTGAGTAGCAAGTCTATTCAGGGGTTTTTTATCGTCTTGAATTAATTTCAACTCAAAGGAGAAAAAATGTTTAAAAATTTAAATATAATAGAACCGATTTTAAAAGCACTGGCAGGGGAAGGATACATAAAACCCACTACCATACAGGAGAGAACCATACCTGCAATACTGGAAGGCAGAGACGTTGAGGGATGCGCACAGACAGGAACAGGAAAGACAGCAGCCTTCGCAGTGCCTATACTGCAGCTTCTTTACAGCAGCAGAAAATCCGGGCAGGGTTCCAGAAGGACAGCAGGAAGGGTCAGCGCGCTTGTACTGGCACCTACAAGGGAACTGGCTTTACAGATAAGTGAAAGCTTCACAGCCTATGGAAAAAACACCGGCATCAAGAATACTGTTGTATTCGGCGGCGTGTCGCAGAAATCCCAGACCGATGCATTGAGGTCAGGGATTGACATCCTGGTTGCTACCCCAGGAAGACTTCTGGACCTCATGCAGCAAAAATTCGTAAACCTGCAGGATGTCAAGTATTTAGTGCTTGATGAGGCTGACAGGATGCTCGACATGGGGTTTGGAAGGGATGTAAACAGGATCATTTCAAAAGTCCCGAAAGAGAGGCAGACAATGCTTTTCTCAGCCACAAAGTCCCAGGAAATATCCAAGCTGATGGACTCCCTGCTGGTGAATCCCGTTAAGGTAGCCGTTACTCCAGTATCATCAACAATTGAAGTTATAAGCCAGGAAGTTTACATGGTCGACAAGAAAAACAAGAAACCGCTGCTCATAGATCTGCTGAAGGGTAATCCCGCCGATTCAGTCCTTGTATTTTCAAGGACAAAACACGGGGCTAACAAGATAACCGAGGACCTGATCAAATCAGGGATACTGGCACAGGCGATACACGGCAACAAGTCCCAGAATGCAAGGCAGCAGGCGTTGAGAAACTTCAAGGAAAAGAAGATAAGGGTATTGGTGGCAACAGACATAGCGGCTAGGGGGATAGACGTAGAGGAGCTTCCTTTGGTAATTAACTTTGACCTGCCGGATGTGCCTGAAACCTATGTCCACAGGATAGGGCGTACAGGAAGGGCAGGAGCCGAAGGCTCAGCAATATCCTTCTGCGACGATGAAGAAAAGGACATGCTGAAGGAAATTCAGAAGGTCATATCTAAGAAAATACCTGTGGTTGAAGATCATCCATACGTTGGAGTGGCAACATCCTCATTCTCAGGCAATCAGCCGGCTGACAAAAACAATAGCTCAAGACAAAAACCATATGCTGATAAATGGAACAGCAATCAAAGAAGCAGGACGAATAACAAGCGTTCAGCGTCAACTCAAAGCAGATAACAGGTATAAAACAATAAATAGCAAAGCTCCTGACAAAGTAAATGTCGGGGGCTTTTTATTTTGACATTTACTTCGCCAGGCTTGATAATGGAGATATAACAGAAAGCAAAGAAGGAGATTGCGAATGGGTAACGATTTAAATAGCAAGTGGATTTCAAAAGCAGTAATATTCCTTTCCAGTCAGACGATCTCCTTGTTCGGATCGTCCATTGTTGCCTATGCAATCATATGGTATATAACCCTTAAAACCTCTTCCGGCAATGTAATGACAATTACTATATTGTGTACTTTCCTTCCGCAGATATTAATTTCACTTTTTGCCGGTGTCTGGGCTGACAGATACAGCAGGAAAAAACTGATAATTTATTCGGACCTTTTCATCAGCCTATCAACTCTTGCTCTGGCAGCTTTCTTTATGGCTGGTATGACCTCTTTAAATCTAATCTACCTCGCATCAATCGTCCGCTCCATCGGTTCAGGGATACAGGCCCCTGCTGTAAGCGCGATCCTGCCTCAGATTGTTCCAGTCGAAAAACTGACCAGGATTAATGGAATCAGCAGCACCGTAAACTCGGTGATGCAGATTCTCGCTCCGGCGGTGGGAGGCCTGCTGCTGGCAACTGTCGGCTTCGTATATGCACTTTTGTTTGACGTTGTTACCGGGGTAATTGCCGTTATCATAATGAGTTTTTTGAAATTTGATAAGGGGAAAATTCCTGACGAACCTGTCTCAACCATAGAAGATTTGAAGCGCGGAGTCAGGTATGCAAGGGAACATGTTCTTATAAAATATATTTTGATATTCAGCTGCGTTTTCTTTTTTCTGGTTACGCCTGCAGCCTTTTTGACCCCTCTATTAGTGCAAAGGAGTTTCGGGAGTGATATTTGGAGGCTTGCAGCAAACGAATTGGCGTGGACCATCGGTGCTTTGCTGGGAGGGATTGCTGTAGCTTTAAAAGGCGAGATAAAAAACCGCATAAATGCAATGGCTGTTTCCTGCTTCGCTTTTGGCGTCACGTATGCCTTCCTGGGAATAGTCCCTGATTTTTTTCTGTATCTGATCGTAATGCTTTTATCTGGAATATTCATGCCGATTTTCAATACAGCCGCCACTGTCATGATTCAGGAAAATGTAACAGAAGAAATGCTGGGCCGAGTGTTTTCAATAATTCAAATAATTATCTCAGTTGTGATGCCGCTTGGCATGTTAGTGTTCGGACCTCTAGCCGATGTTATCAGGATAGAATATATGATGATTGGAACAGGCCTGCTGCTTGCGGTTTTAGCCCTATACATTTTCTCAAACAAATCCATATTAATGTATGCACAAGGCCAATCAGGAGATCAGGATCAATAAACGAGATTTAAAAGCCAGGGGGGGGTAAAGAGGATGAAGATGTTGATTGCCAATATACACATGAAGCCAGGCGGCAACAGGAGATCCCTTCTGAATTTGCTGTCAAACATAGATTTGGAGAACAATGAAGTCGACCTGTTCCTATTTGCCCATAAAGGAAATGTAAGGGAAGATATCGGCCAGATTAAGGGAATAAGGCTCCTCGACGAATCATTCCTTCTCAATATGTTCTACACACCATTAAAAACATACTGCGATAAAAAAGGAATATTGAAAAAGGTTTTGAAAAAAGTTATTTCCTTCCTGACAAGGGTTATCGGAACAAGAAAAATGTTTATGTTTCTGATGCTCTTCCAGAAAAGACTAGGGTATTACGACGTTGCAATATCCTTCGCCCATGACAAATGGGTTGGCGGCTTCTACGGCGGATGTAACGATTTTGTGAAGAAAAAAGTCAGCGCAAAACGTAAGGTTGCATGGATACACAACGACCCATACAAGCTGGGATTCACCAAAGATATCTGCGAGAATACCTATGAGGAATTCGACTGCATTGTCAACGTTTCAAATGCCTGCAAAGAGAAGTTTGATGAGATTATCCCTAAATACAAGGGCAAGTCAATTGTAGTCTACAATATGTTCAATGCCGGTGAAATCCGGAAGATGGCAGAAGAATACAATCCTTACGATTACGACGGCTTCAAGATCGTCACAGTGGCCAGGATGTTCAACCTACAGAAGCGTATTGACAGGATCATCGAATGCTGCAGGAGGCTTAAGAACGATGGAATTGAAGGCTTCAGATGGTATGTTGTGGGAGATGGACCTGACAAGTCATGGCTGAAGGAAAAGACAGACAGTGAGAGCCTGCAGGACATAGTCATATTTGAGGGCCATAAAGACAACCCTTATCCATACATGAGACATGCAGATGTATTCGTTCTGACCTCAAGGTATGAGGCCCAGGGGATGGTGGTCACAGAATCGCTTATAACAGGCACGCCAGTCATCGTTACAGATTATGAAGAAGCTTTCGAGTTTGTGAATAACAAACTGAATGGTATAATTACAGTAAACAGCACCGACGGAGTATACGAAGCCGTCAAAGATATACTGCTGCACAAGGAAAAACTGCTGCCACTGCGTAAATACATTACTAAACAGGATTTTGACAATATCCTGGCAGTTGAGCAGTTCTGGAACGCAGTGAAGGGAAAATAGGATAAGAGGAGGTGTATTTATGGCAGAGATAAAATTCGAAATAAAAGAAAAAACAGGAGTTATTTCAGAATCAGCAAAAGGGTGGAAGAAGGAGCTTAACCTTATCAGCTGGAATGACAAAGAGCCTAAATATGATGTTAGGGATTGGGATCCCGATCATAAGAAGATGGGCAAAGGGATTACATTAAGTTCAGAAGAGCTGAAAGCGCTTAGGGATATTTTGAATGGGATGGAGTTATAGAATCAGTTTATAAGGGAGATGAAAAGTATGCTTGGAGCAATAGCTGGAGACATTATAGGATCCGTATACGAACGGAACAATGTCAAGACAAAGGAGTTTGAACTATTTTCTTCAGACTCGAGGCCCACTGACGATTCAGTTCTCACAATTGCAACTATGGATTCCATCCTCAGTGGGAAAGCTTTCAATGAAAGCTACAAATCCTGGTTCAGGAAATATCCTCATGCTGGTTTCGGAGGGTCTTTCAGAAAGTGGGCAATGTCTGATGACATGATGCCGTACAACAGTTTTGGAAACGGATCTGCAATGAGGGTCAGCCCAGTGGGCTTCTACTATGATACCATGGACGAGGTACTTGCGAAAGCTGAGGAGAGTGCTGCTGTCACCCATAACCACCCTGAGGGAATAAAAGGTGCAAAGGCAACAGCAGCCTCAATCTACCTAGCTAAAACAGGCAGCTCCAAACAGGAGATAAAGGAGTATATTGAAGCCTGCTTCGGTTACGACCTGAAGGCCAGCCTGGACAGCATAAGGGCTTGGTACACCTTCGATGTTTCATGCCAGGGGAGCGTATCCCAGGCAATAATCAGCTTCCTGGAATCCGAAAGCTACGAGGATGCCGTAAGGAATGCAATATCCATAGGCGGCGACAGTGACACAATAGCCTGTATAAGCGGCGGAATTGCTGAGGCATACTACAAGGAAATTCCGGAATATATAGTTAAGAGAGTAAAGGAGATTCTGCCGGTTGACATGAAAGAGGTCCTGGAAAGGTTTTACGCATATCATGGAGCAGATTTCAACTTAAAATAAGATTAAAGCAAAGGAGAAGATAACAATGCATATAGTATACGTTTCTTTCTCAGTAAAACCCGAAAATATTGAACTGTTTAAGAAAATTTCGTCAGAAAATGCAGAGAACAGCCTGAATGAGCCAGGAGTAATTGCTTTCGATCTGCTGCAGCAGTATGACGATCCTTCTAAAATGGCTTTCCATGAGGTGTACCATGCTCCCCAAGACCATCTCAACCACCGTGAAACTGAACACTACAAGAAGTGGAAACGTGAAGTGGACGGCTTGCTTCAGGAACCTTATTTTGCAGAAAAGTATCACGACATCACGTAATAACCTGATTTTGCTTGTTTTAACTGCTAATTAAAGTAACTATAACAAATATTTATAGAGATGTAGCTGGCTATAAAATTATCAAATTTGAAAATAATCCGCAAATAATATAAAATTAATCTGCTAAACAATATTATTTGTCAGGGGGAACGTAAAAATGAAAAAGGTATTATCGATTCTTGCAATGCTAGTGCTTTTGATTGGAGTAACTGCAGGCTGTTCATCAACCACCGGCACAACCAGTACGTCCAAGGTACTAGTAACAAACAAAGATAAAAAAGAAATTTCAATGACTGCAACAGTGAATGGAAAATATTTTACTGAAGCAACAAGACATGGAGTAGTAGCTGTAGGCGGATCAAATTATGAAAAATCAGTATTAAAAGGTGATGCTAATGAAGTTGATTTTTACAATGCTTTAATTGAGATAGGCGCAAAAGCTGGTAATAATCTGACTTTGGCAGATATGACAAAAGGAGTTAAGGTTGAAGGTGACAAGCTTAATGTATTCGTTACATGGGACGGACTTGGAAAAGAAATCCCATTTAATGATATCATTACTTCAAGTGATCCAAGACCGATGGATATAAGATTCGGCGGCAATCTTCAGAATGCTAAGGATAAGAAAACCGGTTGTATATTATGCTTGGACAGCTGTGCCGTTGGTATTACAAGCAACGCTTCCTATGAAACAGGAGCTTCATCAACTGTAAAGTTTTATGGTAACAAGGACGTACTTCCTAAAGATGGAACAAAAGTTACTGTAATATTCAGATTAGCCCAGTAGTGTTATTTAGGAGTGCGGATGAAAATTCCGTACTTCTTATTTTTGAATGAGATTTAGGAGAGGACAAAATGAAAGTTTATAGACTTATATATAATAGCTTTATATGGGGCATGCTTGTTTCCATTTTAGCTTTCCAAAACACATGGCTTGAAATGAGGATGAATATCGGCATTATTATTCCCATATTCATGGCATTATTTTTGGCCGTTGGAATATTACTTGAGAAAGCTGGCAAAGAGCAACTTCTTTCTCTTAGCAAAGAGTTTACTATTATTAACGTTTTAGCCTGTACGGGTATGTCTTTATTGGTTTTAGGATTTCAAAGAATAAAAGTGGTTCCTGCATCTATTGTGCGGGAAGGACTGAAGTTAACCAATATAAGCTTTGATACTATGAATATTGTACTTTTAATACTTGTATTCGGTGGAGTTATTTTATCTTGTTTTGGGAGGGGAAAAATTGAAATGAATAATGTTAAGAATGTCTTTAAAGGAGGTTCAGGGAAAGTACTGGGTATTTTAATTATAGTATGTTTGTATTTTTTTGTGCCTCCAATAAATTCCTTTGTAAATAATGCAGTTAATGTTTTGAAAACTGTTGATGTACAGTCTGCGAAGGAATATATCCTTAGCTTCGGCATCTGGGCACCAGTTGTATCTTTTTTACTAATGATTCTGCAATCGGTGCTTTTCCCGCTGCCTGCTTTCATAATAACCTTTGCTAATGCAGGGCTTTTTGGATGGGTTAATGGTGCGATTTTATCTTGGACAAGCGCTATGGCTGGAGCGGCATTATGTTATTTTATAGCTAAGTTTTTGGGAAGAAATGCAGTTGAAAAGCTTACAAGCAAAACTGCTTTAAAAAATGTGGATGATTTTTTTGACAAATATGGTAAATACGCTGTTCTGATTGCAAGGCTGCTTCCATTCATATCTTTCGATATAGTAAGCTATGCTGCCGGCTTAACCTCCATGAGTTTTTGGTCATTCTTTGTTGCCACGGGCATAGGACAACTTCCTGCAACTATTATTTATTCATATATCGGAGGAATGCTCACTGGTTCAGCAAAAACGTTTGTAACAGGTTTATTGATATTGTTCGCTGTCAGCACATTGATCATATTATTAAAGAAGATTTGGACTGATAAGAAAAAGATTATTGTTTAGAATAAATAAAATCCTCCCTAACCTGTTATAACAGGTTAGGGAGGATTTTTATTAGTTAACCTATGTATTAGTTAGCCCTTGGTTTTCCAGTAAATAAAGATATAAGTCCGCATATTATTGCAACGATTCCACCTGCTCGGATCCAGAAAGCAGTAGCATGGCAGCTCATATCCGATTTCATGCAAATACCAATTCCCAGTATTGAAGAAAAAGTTATTACTAGAAGCATAACCCCTATGGATATAAAGGTCCAAGGCATTCTGGATTTTGTAAGAAAGGATTCTATTCCAGCAACAACAAGTATTATTGACAAAGCCAATGCTGCCTGTCCGGTATAATAACATTTCATATGGGTCATGTTGCCATTAGCCAGCTCCAGCATTCCGGTACAAACCGGTGACCATATAAATATTGCGCCTATTACGGCAATTCCTGTCAATACCAAAATTCCACTAAGAATTTTTGAAAAATCTTTCTGCATTTAAACTCTCCTTTTTAAATATTCTATTTTAGTCCCATGCAATAATATACCAAACTATTCTTGATTTCAAATAATGATTTCGAATAGTTGCGTAAGTATCTATTGGATATTATTATACATTGACTTTTTTAAAAAAATATCAATTTTATATGATATAATTTTATTATTGTTTGTAATTAGAGGATTGCAGAACTACCCGAAAAATAATATCCAACAAATGGTAATTATAGAAATGTTGGGGTTTGTGTCATTGTTCATAAAAATGAGCATAACAAAAAGACATTGCTTGGAGCAGTAATTTTT
>Ga0209540_10001783_pt1 | contig 15775 bp, 11 predicted proteins | sample BarGraIncu01121A_FD_184501 | JGI IMG/M metagenome (GOLD analysis project Ga0209540, IMG submission 184501) | Arctic peat soil microbial communities from Barrow, Alaska - Barrow Graham LP Incubations 011-21A (SPAdes) (version 2) | ecosystem: Environmental > Terrestrial > Soil > Wetlands > Peat... | reverse complement strand
AGGAGAAAAAACAAATGAAGTTGTTAACACTAGAGCTTATAAATACATTTGAAAAAGTAGGTAGACAAGAAGAAGTTAAAGACCCCTTAGTTATTGCTAAGTTCTTTAATCCAACAGGAGCCGGGACTTGGTATGCCACTGAATATAATCCAGAATCAAAAATATTCTTTGGTTATGTTTCTATTTTTAATGATTGGAATGATGAGTGGGGTTATTTCTCTCTTACTGAATTAGAAAGCCTTAAAGGTCCATTTGGTTTAGGGATTGAACGAGATCTTTATTTCACTTCAAAACCATTTAGTCAGATTAATGGAGTTAACAAAGGAGGACAATTATGATCAGAACTCTACCAATATTTAAAGGCTATACAGTTGATTTACGACTTCAAGAATTTAGAAAAATAGAATCTAACAAACTACCTGAGTTTGTTCCCTTATTAAGTGATAAAGGTGCCCGTCTATTTTATGAGTTTAAACAAACAGAAATAGGTCAAAAAGAATTAGATCATTATTGGGGACGTAGATAGGGAATTTGATTAATATTTGCCGTTGTCAAAAGCAGCGGCAAATATTACACTTCCACTTTTTCTAAAACCTCTCTAACTAAACCTTTAGTTTTAATCTGATTTGAAGTTGATAGATAAAATTGTGGTTCTAATTCATATTCCAGCTTTTTTTTAATATAACGACATAAATATTTTTTAGCTCTGTCTTCTGGGCAGACTAAAATAATTTGAGGAAAAGGATCTGTTTGTTGATCTTGCCAAATATTAGTTTGATAAAACTCAAGATATTGATTAACTCGTTTTCTTAAATACATCCTTGGTGGCCAGTCGTTAAAAATATCTAAAAAATAACGCTTTTTATTACCATTAGTTTTTGTAAGAGAAAAATAAGCATCAGGATTTGGACTGATTAAATCTTTAATGTTAGATAATTCTGTTTTAGTTCTAAAATTTAAAATTGATCCGCTTTTTTCGATCAGTGTAATCAAAGATAAATAAATATCAGCCACCAACAAACAATGTTTTTTAAATTGATCTGATAATTTTTTTTCTCGCCAGACTCGATCAAGTATAGTTTTATTAATTTTCTTTAAATCAGATTGTTTTAATAAATATTTTCTACCATTTAAACCTAATGAATAGATTGCCGGTATAGTCACTGTTTTAGTATTATAGTTACGTCGAATGTGATTAGTAGCCGTTAATTGATTAAGCCAGATAGTTATTCGATTAAGATATTGATGATTTAATAGTTTTTGAATTTGTAATCTATTTAAGAAACGAAAGCGATAGAGTAGTGTTAGTATTTCCAGTTGTTTTTTAGTTAAGTTGTTTGTTTTGTCCATTTTTTTTATTTATATTCTAGAAACCTACAAGAGAGTTTATTCTATTCACCCTCTTACTTTAGTAAGAGTAAAGAGAACAGACTTTTTTTAAATTTAGCTTTAATTTTTACTCAAAATAGTGTAAACACGTTTACACTAAGTGAGATCATCAATCTCCTCATTTGTTGTCTGATTTTTTAAGTTTTTTCTGCTCATTTTTATCTTATTATTATTTATTTTTGTCTTAGTCTTATTGTAAACAATGGCATAATTTTTTCTTGAAGTTTCAATTAGTTTTTTAAATCTTTCAGGATCCCGATCCAATGTAATTGGAATCGTTTCTCCCGAAAACGGTTCTTCTGGTTCCACCGCCGATAGTTTCATATAAAATCTAAATCGAGGTAAATTACCAATATCACCCTTTTTCACATAAGGACTAAATTGGGATAACATTAATTCTTCATCAATTGGGCTAGCCGTCCTAAAACAAATGATGGTACCAGTATTAGCTAAAATTACATTCACTATATTCCGATCATCTTGTTGGGCTGTTGATTGTTCAGCAATAGTCAGTCTAAGTCCGAACTTACGACCACCAGACAATAATTTAGTAAACGATGAAGTGGCAAAATTTTGAAATTCATCCACAAATAGATAGAAGGGTTTTCGGTTTGGAGCTGGGGTTCTGACTCGTCTCATAAACGCTTGCTGAAGTTTGGCAATAATAGTGGTGCCAAAAAGTTGAGATGTATCTTCACCCAATTTACCTTCGGCTAAATTACAGATAAGAATTTTTCCCGAAGCTATAATTTCATCAAAATTAATAGTTGATTTTGGTTGTTCCAATATTCTTTTGGCTGTAGGAGAAAAAAGGAAACGTCCAATTTTAGCTGTCACTCCGGACACCATTTTAACTGCTTGAAAACTCCCGGCTTTTCCAAATTCATTTAGCCAAAAGTTTTTTAAATTTTCATCTTCTAAATTAACCGTTATGCTTTTTTGAAACTTTGGATTATTAAGCAAATCATAGACAGTAAAAATGGTGGCGTCTTTAATAGTAAAAGCGGTATAAATAGTGTTACGTAAAATGTATTCAATTCGATGAGAATCACTGTTTTCATTACTGGAGAATAGGCGTCTAAAAACTGAAATAACACTTTCACAAACTAATTCTTTTTCTTGTTCCAATTCATCTTCACTAAGACCTTCTTTAAGTTCCAATAAATTAATCCCGATTGGATGGCTAATATCAAAAGGATTTAAATAAATACAGTCATTGAAACGACTTTGAGGAACAGAATACAATAAATCTTCAGCTAAGTCCCCATGAGGATCAATCACCGCCACTCCTCGTCCCTTTTGAATATCATCTTTGGCCATATGAAAGATAATCGTGGTTTTACCAGATCCAGTTTGACCGATAGCATAGACATGGCGAGATCTATCATCATCAGTTAAACCAATATCACTAACTACATTGGCATATTTATTTTTACCAAATACGACATCAAAATTTGAGTTATTTTTAACTGAAAGAGGGGAAGGTAGTTCCTGACTATGGAGAGTCACCATGCCTTCAGTCTTAGTAGTGGCACCATAAGGGAAATGATAAAGATCCGTCAATTCTGAAATTGATAAAATTGGATTTTGATTAAGGATTGAATTTAACGACAAAGATCTTTCCCAAAATTGTTTTATCCTGCTTTTAATATTTCGAAAAATATAACTTTTTACTATCAATGATTGATAAGGACTACTTAATTGTCCTAGGGAAGCTATTAGACCATTTGTTCTGGTTTTGTTTTCTTCATTCTTGTGAGTTACCACCAATAATCTAATTGAAGTTTCAAATAACGATCGATCAATTTTATCCTTGATTATTTTAGCTAATTCTTGTTCATAAGGATTTAAAATTTCTTGAGGCGAGTTGGGTGATGTTTGAAAAATTGGGACTGATTTACCACTGGTATCCATAATAGCCGGAACAATACTAATAACAAACATGAAGAGAAGATAGACTATTTTTCCAATTCCTTTAATAATAAACCACAGGGTGGAGATTACTGGTAAGGCCACTAATTTTTGGAAAGCATTTTTAAAAACAGCTTCAGTTAGAGGCCGACCTAAATATATTCGACTTCTTAACTCTTTCATTTCCAAAATTATTTTTCGATGAAATACATCCATAATTGGACTGACGATTATTTGAAAAGAAATTAACTCATCTGCTTTAAGATTGGTCATGTTTCCCGTCAGATAAGATATTGGATCGTTTTCTGATAAGATCTTCTGAGTATTAAGTGGCAGAGCAAAGTGGCTGGATAATTTTAATTCCATCAGTCTGATTGACCGTTTTGTTGTTTGATCCGTTTTATCAATATTAAAATAATTGTTAATTTCCTTAATCTTGATTCCGGGTAAATAGGACAGAAGATTATGACTGATAATTTCTATAAATTTAGAATCGGCAGTTAATAGATAACGAATACCTTCATTTTTAGTGGACACAATTTCCAATGAGTATTCATTTTTTCTTTGAGTTATTCGATCTCTAAAACTTACTTGTCGAGAAAGGGTATGGAGGAGGGTATAAAGTTGTTCAGTAGCATAAGCCGACTTACTAGTATCTGATGGAAAAATTAATTGCAGTATTTTCTTGTCAGTTTTTTTACGGGCAAACAAAGAAAAAAATAAAGGTATCACCGCTTTCATAATTCCTAAAAACATTTTTACTAAAACATAAAGCAAGACTATTAATAGAATCGGCCCAACTATTAAAATTATGGTCATCCACATAGGGGATAACATTGGTAATGGTAAAGAAGTTAGCCAATGATAGAAATTAAGTCTCCAGGAAACAGGCAAGGGAAGTATCATGGCTAAATAAAGTGAAAAAACCTGATTTTTTGATAAAAGATGTTGTTGAATCTGATGTAATAACTGAAGTTGTTGATAATCAACTGAAGTCATTTTTAATCTCCATTAGTTGTATATAGTTAGTTATATATAAGAATATATCGAAATATAACATATCTATGTAGAAATAATACACTTAACTCTAAATAGATATTTAATGAAAATGGTCATTTGATTACCAAAAAGGTTACGATACATTTGGGACTTTATACTTTCCACTTTATAAACTTTACAAACTTGATAAACTATCCTATGTTCTCTCTTATAAAAGAAATCAAAGCCATTTATAAATGGCGTGAACTACTTTGGCAAATGGTCGGTAGAGAAGTCAAAACTCGATATAAACAATCTGTTCTTGGTTATTTTTGGGTAATTCTAAATCCATTAGCTCAGATGTTAGTTATGTCTTTTGTTTTTTCTATCATCATGCGCATTCCTACCAATTCTGCTAGCAATATTCCTTATTCCATTTTCTTGTTTGTCGCCCTTTTACCTTGGACTTTATTTGCTGGCTCCCTAGGTTCAGCTGCTGGAGCCATAGTTGGAGCGGGTGGTTTAGTTACTAAAATTTATTTTCCTCGAACTATTTTAGTTATTTCCACTATTATCGCTAAAATTGTTGATTTTCTTTTTGCCAATATCGTTTTAATTGTTTATCTGGTTATTTATCAAATTCCTATTAATTGGAACATCCTTTGGATTATTCCAATTTTCTTTATTCAACAAATTTTCACTCTTGGTCTATCTCTTTTCTTTTCTGCCGCCAATCTTTTATATCGTGATATTCAGTATCTTTTAGCCATGATTTTACTTTTATGGATGTATATAACTCCAGTTATCTATTCAGCTGATATGGTTCCAGACAAATATAAAATTATTTTTCAATTAAACCCAATGGCTGTCATTATAAATGCTTACCGACAAGTAATTTTGGGTGGTGGAGTTCCAAAATATTCCAGTCTTTTAGTTGGCCTAGCTGTTTCTCTTATTACTTTATTTATTGGCTTTTCTTACTTTAAATCTCGCGAAAAAATCTTCGCTGACAATATTTAACTATGGCAGAAACTGTAATCAAATTTAATCACGTCACTAAAGAATTTAGTAAGCTTTCTCAAAAAACTTTCAAAGAATTTATTCCGGCTCTTTTTCGTGGCGAAAAAACTACTGACAAATTTATTGCTCTAGAAGATATTAGTTTTGAAATTAAAAAAGGGGAGACAGTGGGAATTATTGGTCCCAACGGTAGTGGTAAATCAACCATCTTAAAGCTCATTGCTGGGGTTATGTCACCAACAAGTGGACTAGTTCAAGTTGAAGGTAAAATCTCACCTCTAATCGAACTTGGTGCTGGCATGCATTCCGAGTTAACCGGTAGTGAAAACATTTATTTAAATGGGGCCATTCTTGGTCTATCTCAAAAAGAAATCAAAGAAAATTATAAATCAATTGTAGATTTTGCCGAACTTTGGGAATTTATTAATCAACCAATCAAACATTACTCATCGGGTATGTACATGCGACTTGCTTTTGCCATCGCCATTCATGTTCACCCCGAAATTTTAATTGTCGATGAAATTTTATCTGTTGGTGATGCTGCTTTCCAAGATAAATGTTTTGCTCGTATGGAAGAATTCAAAAAATCAAAAGAAATTACTATCATTTTCGTTTCCCACTCTCTTGGCCAAGTCGAAAAATTCTGCTCCCGTGCCATTTACATCAACAACCACAAAATCCAATACGATGGCACCCCTTCAGTAACAGTTAAAAAATATTTAACTAATAATATTTAAATAAATGACAAAAATTTTTGTAACAAAATCATTTTTACCTCCAATTAAAGAATATGAAAAATATTTAAAATTAATATGGAAAAATGGTCAACTAACTAATCAAGGGCCATTATTATTAGATTTTGAAAAAAAAATAAAAAAATATTTAAAAGTAAAGAATTTTCATTTTACAACAAACGGAACAATTGCAATCCAACTTGCATTAAATTCTCTAGATATAACCGAAGGTGAAATTATTACAACTCCATTTACATATGTTGCCACTACATCAGCCATTTTATGGGAAAGATGCACACCTGTTTTTGTTGATATAGACCCAAAAACTCTATGTATTGATGCAGATAAAATAGAAAAATTTATTACAAAAAAAACCAAAGCTATATTGGCTGTACATGTTTTTGGTTATCCATGTAATATTGAAAAAATTGAATCTATTGCAAAAAAACACAATCTAAAAGTTGTTTATGATGGAGCTCATGCATTTGGATGTAAATATAAAAATAAATCTCTTTTAGAATTTGGAGATGTTTCAATTTGTAGTTTTCATGCAACAAAAGTTTTTCACACAATTGAAGGTGGTTGTTTAATTACAAAAGATAATAAAACAAATAAAAAAATAGAACTTATTAAGAGATTTGGACACAATCAAGATAATCATATTATGTTGGGTATAAACGCTAAAGCATCAGAATTTCAAGCAGCTATGGGATTATGTAATCTTAATTATTTAAACAAAATAATAAAATCTAGAAAAAAAATATCAGAAACTTATGATAAATTTTTAAAAAAATATATAACAAGACCAATAGTTCCAAAAAACCTTGAATATAACTATGCCTATTATCCCGCAATATTTAAAAACGAAAAACAAACTTTGTCTGTAATAAAAGCATTAAATAATGAGGATATTTATCCAAGAAGGTATTTTTGTCCATCTTTAAACAAATTGTCATATCTTGATAAAAAACAAGAATGTCCTATATCTGAAGACATTTCACTTCGAATTTTGTGTTTACCATTATATGTCGGTTTAAATGTTACTGATATTGATAAAATTTGCAGAATAATAATAAAATGTCTAAAATAAACCCCAAAACTACTATTTACGAAGCTTGCAAAATATTTGATAAAGAAATTAAAACAGATTTTGGAGGTGGATCATCAATAGAAAAAACATTTTTAATGTCATATTTGGTGCAAAATCAAAATTTAAAAAGTTTTGCAGAAATTGGAGTTTATCGTGGAAAAAGTTTCTTTCCAACAGCGTATAGTATAAAAAAAAATAAAGGTAAATCGTATGGCATCGACCCATATTCTTTTAGTTGTGCTAAAGAAAACGATGTTGAAAAAAATCTAAAACTGAAAATTGATATTTTTTTAGAAAAACTAAATTTTGAAGAAATTTATAAAAATGTAACTTTTCTTAAAAAAAAATACTGTCTTAACCAAAGTGTAAATTTTATCAAAAAATCCTCGGAAAAAGCATATACATATTTTAAAAAAAACAATATTGAACTAGATATTGTTCATATTGACGGTAATCATGATACAAAGCATGTCAAACAAGACTACGAATTGTATTATGATATTTTAAAAAATGGTGGATTTTTTGTTTTTGACGATATTAATTGGGATAGTGTTAATGTCATATATAAACAAGCCAAAAAAGAATGTTTAGAAATATTTTCATGTGACACTTTTGGAATTTTATTAAAACAACCAAAAAACACATTAACCTTAATTCAAGCTGAAAAACTTACCAAAAGATTAAATGAAATTTACACAAAAATAATCGATATTAAATCAAAAGATACACAAATTCCAAATATTTCTGTAGGAATATTAACCTATAATCATGTTAATTACATAGAAAAATGTATAAATTCAGTTGTATCACAAGTCGGAAAATTTAACTTGAGTATTTATATATGTGACGATTGTTCTACAGACGGTAACAGTCAAAAAATACAAGATATTTTATCTAAAATACCTCAAACTAAACATTTAAAAATATATTTTATAAAAAATGAAAAAAATTTAGGTATTATTTCAAATTTAAAAAATCTTGTAAATTTATTAAGGGGAAGTGATTATTTTACCTTTTGCGAAGGAGATGACTACTATCTTTCAAAAAAAAGAATATCGGAACACTTAAAATATCATATTAGAAAACCAGAAACTGTTCTAAGTTTTAATAAATTATTAATGTATTTCCAAAATAAAAATGAATATAAAGTTTTTGAACCTAATCAAAAAAGCAACTTTTTAACAACAGAAAAACTTATAGAGGAAAATTTTATCGGAAATTTTAGTGCTTGTTTCTATAATTCTAGAGTACTTAATTACGTTAAGGACGATCTATTTGATATTTATACAGTTGATTGGATGTTTAATATTTTCTGTTCTCAATACGGTGATATTGTTCGTTTAAAAAAACCCCTTAATGTATATCGTGTTCATGATAAAGGGATTTGGTCCGGCCTCGAAAAGGACAAAAAACTAAAAATACTTACAAACTATATTGACCAATATAATATATACTTAAACTTCTCTTATAACAGTTATTTTACTGAATTTAAAAACAAATGTATTTCCGGAATTAGCAGCCAGGGCATAGAGCAACTAGATATAGCGGTTATAGACGATGTTTTTCCTCATACGTTGTCTGGATTCCGATATCAGGAATTTACATCAATATTAGAAACATTCGGAAAATCGACAGTATTTAAAATAGGCACGAGCCATCTTTCCCTTGGAAACAAGAATATTGAAGAAATATTGATAGAGTATAAAAGGAAATGGCCTGAACTAGCTGCGAGAGTCCAAAAAATTTATGATATTGTTAATTTTAACTACAAAATTATATATTGTACCTTTTTAAATAATGCTTATTCACATGTCATTTTGACAGCAGAGAAACATAAAGTTCCATTCATCTTTACACTTTACCCAGGGGCAGGCTTTGGACTTGATAACAAAGAAAGTGATGATATGCTTAGGCGAGTATTTAATTCACCTTGTTTCAAAAAAGTCATTGTTACTCAAAACATTACATACAAATATCTAATTAGAAAAAGATTGTGTCCAAAAGAAAAAATTGAATTTATTTACGGAATCGTCATGCCACTTGAAAAATTACAATTAAATATTACTAATAAAAAACATTATAAATTTGGAAAAGAAACCTTAGACATCTGCTTCGTTGCACATAAATACACTGAGTTTGGAGAAGATAAAGGTTATGATATTTTTATTGCCGTTGCAAAAAAATTGTCCCAAAAATATAAAAACGTGAACTTCCACATTGTAGGATCGTTCGACAAGAATGTCATTGACACAAAGGGAATAAAAAATATAACTTTTTATGGGACTCAAGAACAAAATTGGTTTGACAGGTTCTATCTGGACAAAGATATCATTTTGTCTCCAAACGTTAACAATAAAATATTTAAAGGCAACTTTGATGGTTTTCCAACCGGTTGTTGTACTGATGCAGCGATCAGAAAAGTAGCTATGTTTTGTACCGATCCTCTGAATTTAAATATCAAATTTACTGACGGTGAAAATATTGTGATAATCGAACATAATACCGATAAAATTGTCAAGAAAATCGAAAAATATATAGACAATCCGAAAAAACTTAAAGATCTCTGTGAAAAGAGTTGTGAGAAAGTTAAAGAAATCTACAACTATGAAAATCAGATAAAGCCTAGACTAAAAATATTGGAACAGGCGATAAACGAACCGTTTATATATAAAGAATCGTTTATGTATAAAATAATCAAAATAAAATCAAACTGTCAAAAAATCCAAAAAAAAATAAAAATAATTATTAATAAAATTGCTGATAAGTCCAAAAAAATCGCTTTACTGTTAAAAACAGTTAAAAGTAGACAAATTAATCTAATTAAGAAAAAATGCAAAAGTATATTAAAAATTCAAATAAAAGAAAATACAGACACTCAAAGTACTTGTGAACTTTTCCCTGTAATAAAACAACTAACATCAAATAAAATTTCTAATCGAAAAAAAGTATTAATATTGCCCTCATGGTACCCTACTGCCGATAATCCACTTATTGGAACTTTCTTTCAAGAGCAAAGTTTACTAATGACCCCAGAGTACGATGTAAAGGTTTTATTTGGCCAACCAAAAGAAAGGTTGGATAGTTTATTTATAAAATCAGACAACGACATAATTACCCCCCCAGAGGGATTATCGTTCTATTACGACATAAACCCAAAAAATGATGAAAATGTGAACCTTAATAGCGCCTTCTTATCTTATAAAACTATCGTTGATGAATTAATCAGTAATGGGTGGAAACCAGACTTAATACATGCACATTGCAGTGTTTATGGAGGAATTATTGCCAACTATTTAGGGAAGATAATGCATATTCCAACTATGATTACCGAACACCAAATATTTCTTTTAAATAATTATTCTAAATTTTTACAAGATAAGATAACTGAGGCACTCCAGGAAACGAACCTAGTCGGTGCAGTCAGCACAGACAAAATGAAATTTATATTAATGCACGGCATTAAATGTAATCCAACTGTTCTTGGTAACATGGTCGATGATGAACTATTTAAAATAAAAAACAAAGAGAAAGATAACAAAATATTTAATATTCTTATTGTTGCAGGGGCTTCATTTATTAAAGATTTACCAACTTTTTTTTATTCAATAAAGGAAGTAGTAGATAGAAATCACAAAGATATTCATGCCAAAATAGTAGGTAATGGAATATGGGGTAATGAAAATTATAAAGAACTGGTAGATAAATTAAATCTAAAAAAATACTGTACATTTATTGATATAGTTGAGCGAAAAAATATGCCCAAGTTTTATCAAGAAAGCGATGTTTTTGTGTCAACCAGCATAGCTGAAGGTTTTCAAGTTTCAGTTCTTGAAGCAATGGCATGTGGTAAACCAATAGTTACCACCTCAAATGGGGGAGTTGAAGATATTATTTCGAAAGACAACGGAATAATGGTAAAAATAAGAGATTTCAAAGCAATAGCAGATGCATTAATAAATATTAAGACTGGTAAAATTAATTTTAATAGTGAAAATATTCGGTCAATAGTGGTCAATAAATATGGGAAACATGCCTTCAAAAGTAAAATTTCAAAAATTTATGATAATCTAATAGAAAATTACAAATAAAGACTCAATTATTTTTGAAGCCAAAAAATAAAATGACCTCATTTTATACAAAAAAAGAATTAAAAAAACTAGGATTAAAAGCCTATGGCGAAAATGTTTTTATCAGCAAAAAAGCTAGCATTTATGGAGCTGAAAATATTATCATCGGTAACAACGTAAGGGTTGATGATTTTTGCATTTTATCAGGGAAAATAACTATTGGTAATTATGTCCATATCTCAGCTTATTGTGTTTTATATGGTAAATTTGGAATAGAAATTGGAAACTACTCAGGTATTTCCCCGCGGTGTACTATTTTTTCTGCTACAGACGATTTCTCAGGAAATTATATGATCAGTCCAATGGTACCAGCCGAATATACAAATATTATTAATGGATTAGTAAAACTTTCCGACTATGTACAAATCGGCACCAACACAGTAATTATGCCGTCCGTAACAATTGGAAAAGGGTCAGTAACCGGAGCTTTTACTTTCGTAACAAAAAATATTAATCCATGGAAAATATGTTTTGGTATCCCAGCAAAAGAAATAAAAAACAGAAGTAAAAAGTTACTAAAATTTGCAAAAAATATTCCAAAATAATATGAATAATAAGCCAAAGGTTTCAATTTTATGTATAACCTATAATCATGAAAAATATATGCAACAAGCTCTTGAGAGTTTTGTTATGCAAAAAACTAATTTTAATTACGAAGTAATAATCGGAGACGATTGCTCCACTGATAATACACAGAAAATTATAAGAGAATACGAAAAGAAATACCCAAAAATAATAAAACCAGTTTATCGAAAAAAAAATATTGGAATAATGAACAATCTCAAAGACTTGTTTATTAAAGCTAGTGGTGAATATATTTCTCTTTGCGAAGGAGATGACTTTTTCACTGATAAAAATAAATTACAAATTCAAGTCGACTTTCTTGACAAACATACCAACTACTCTATGTGTTTTCACCCTGTTAAAGTATTTTTTGAAAACAATGAAGATAAAGAATTTATATACCCTTATCCAGACCAAGCCTACAAATTTACCACCATTGAACTTTTAAAAAATAATTTTATTCCAAACAATTCCGTTCTATACAGGAACCAAAATACTTATGACAAAATACCCACAAACATTCTTCCCGGAGATTGGTATCTGCATCTTTATCATGCCAAAGTTGGTAAAATCGGCTTCATAAATAAAATTATGGCCTCATACAGGAAACACAACAATGGTTTGTGGTGGAATTACGGAAAGAACATGAACCAAACCTTAATAAAATTTGGTTATCAACAATTATCAATGTATTTTGAATTAATTAAGTTGTTCAATCATAAATCCAAATATAAAGAACCAGTTTTCAATAATATTGATTATGTTTTCAACAAATTAATAGAAATTGATAAAACAGACGATACTAAACTTGTTGAAAAAATTCTGAAAAACTTCCCTTCACAAATGGCCGAATATTTTATTTCCTTCAACAAAGTTCCTAATCTAATCACATACCAGCCAAAATATATAGACGAGCAATTAGAAGAATTAAAAGTAATAACTGACTCAAAATTATATAAGATTTGGCCACTTTACACCAAATTCAAAAAAACATTTTTTAAGATAATTCATAAATTTAAAAATAATGTACAAAAATAATATAAACGGTGTCAGTTTTATTATCCCTACTTGGAATAAAAAAGATATGGTTATCACTTGTGTCAAATTGCTCGACAAATACTTGTCTATTGAATGTCCTAAAATTTCAAAAGAAATAATTGTGGTGGAAAATGGTTCGACTGATGGCAGTTACGAAACTCTGTCAAAACTAAAAACTAAAATTTCACTAATAATCCTTAAACAGGAGACTAACCTCGGTTTTGCCAAAGCTATAAATATGGCCACAGACCACGCCAAATATAACTATCTTTATCTTCTGAATAACGACATGGAAGTTCAGTCACATTTTTTTGAAACCATTATCCGTACCGCTCAAGACCTGCTTGATCGAGGAATTAACTTTTTTGGAGTATCTTCACAAATTTTCTTTTTTGACCCAAAGGTGCCACGAGTTGAGTCTGGCAAAATTTACACTCAATTTAAAAATGGCAAATTATTGGTTGGACATGAGTTAAATCCTAAAAAACTTAAAAATATATCTTTGACCGCCTATTGTGGTGGGGGATCATCTCTTATTAACAAACATGTTTTTGAATTTCTTGGCAAGTTAGACAACAACGTTTATCTTCCTTTATATTGTGAAGACCTAGATATTGGTTTTGTTGCTTGGAAAAAAGGTTTTCCTTCATTTTTTTGTCCAGATTCACATGTAATTCATCATCATCGTAGTAGTAGTAATCTTTTATCAATCAGTCCAGATTATTATATTAAAAAAAATTATTTGGCTTTTTGTTTAAAAAACTTTGATAGCCCAAAATTATTATTGAAAATATTTTCTATTTATCCATTTTATTTAATCTTTAAAAAAGACTATTGGAAATACTTAACTGACAATCTAAAAAACATTTCCAATATAATGAAATCACGAAAAAAAATATCAAAAATTCCTAATGTTTATAAAGACACAGAACTAATTAATTTTACTAATTTTGAAATCAAAAATGGTTCAAAATACCAAACCTAAATTATTATTAATTTCTGCCATTAGTCCAACCCCTCAAAACAGTGGGGGAGCTACTAGAATTAGTAATACTATTAAAGAGTTATCCAAATATTACGAAATAGATTTTGTAACCTTTAATAATTCTTCTTTAAAACTTCAATCTAAAAAATTTAAACTTAAAATACCTTATTGGTTTTCTCCTTGGTATTCTTCAGAATTAATTTCACACATTTCAAAACTCATCAAGAAAAACCATTACGACATTATTCAAGTTGAATTTTCTCAACTTTTATATTTAGTCAAATATTTACCAAAAAACATTCCAAAAATATTTACCACCCACGATATTTCTTCAATCTCTTTTTATCGACGAATTTTTGAAAATAAACCTTCACTATTTAAAATAATTTTTCGTTGGCTTTTGTTTCTTCAAATATATTTTTATGAAAAAAAATATCTTCCAAAATTTGATACTATAATTTCCGTCAGTGAAAAAGATAAACAAACTCTTAAAAAATATTTACCAAATAAAAAAATACCATGTCTTCCAAATGGTATTGATAAAATCGATTTTTTAAAAAAATCTCCATCTAAAATATTAAAATTAGGTTACATTGGTTCATTTACACATACCCCAAATCTTAATGCAGTTAAATATTTTTTTGAAAATATTGCTCCACTTTTGGACAAAGAAAAAATAAACTATAAATTTTATTTGGCTGGAAACAATGATTCTAATTTTATTAAAACCACATTTTCTAATCCAAATTTAATTAATCTAGGTCAAGTTAAAGAAACCAAAGAATTTTATGAAAAAATTGATTGTTTAATTACACCTATTTTTTCCGGCTCCGGCAGCCGTATTAAAATCCTTGAGGCATTAAGTTTCGGCATTCCAATTATCTCCAGTCCTATCGGTGCTGAAGGTATCAATATTAATAGTAATTACCTAAAAATTGCTAACACTCCACAAGAATATTTAGACTGCCTTAAAAACCTTCCAAACAATCAATACAACGACCTTAAAAAACAACTCAAACCATTATTGTGGAAAAATATATTCAATAATTATCCAGAAATAATTAAATAATATTAATTATCTTCCACATAATAAATTCAGTTTGTTGTTCTATAATGGACTACATTAAATGAAAAAAATATTTTCTGTTCTATTAATTATCTTCGAAATTTGTTTACCTTTTGTTTTGTCTTATCTTTGTCAAAGATTAGTTATTGGTAGGGGGTATGAATTTAAAACCATTAATCCTTATGTATTAATTATAAATTTTGTTTTATGGACTGCCGTTTTTGCCTTTTTCTTGGGAATATTCAAAAGAAATTATCAAGCTTTATTTTTTTATCTTCTATTTTTTATTCTTTTCAGCATTGCCAATCGTTATAAACTAAAAATTTTAAATTCTCCTTTAAAAATAAACGATTTTACTCTAGGCAAACAATTATTAAATTTTTTTCCACTAATAATTCAAAATTCTAATCTTAAAAAAGAATTAATTGCCAGTTTTGGATTTTTATTTGTTTCCTTTTTTGCCTTAAAACATTTTTTTAAATTTGAAATTAAAAAAGTGATTATTCGTCTAGTTTTAGTTTTTATTTCCTTAATTATTCTTCTTTTACCTTATTTAAATTCTCAAATCTTTAGTCAAATATTAACTAAAACCAATATTAATTTTTATACTTGGGACGATCGAGAAAATTGCCGTCTTGATGGTGTTTTACTTAGTTTTATCTATGATGAAAAATTTCTAAATTTTGACCAACCAACAGATTATAGTCAAACCAAAATCAATCAAATCTATTCCAATTTAAAAAATGAAAAACTTGAAGAATCTTCAGTTAAACCTAATGTCATTGTCATTATGTCTGAATCTTTTTGGGATCCTATTGAACTTTCTGGATTTAAATATTCCAACGACCCAATTAAAAATATTCGACCAGACAT
>Ga0209540_10001782_pt1 | contig 15777 bp, 16 predicted proteins | sample BarGraIncu01121A_FD_184501 | JGI IMG/M metagenome (GOLD analysis project Ga0209540, IMG submission 184501) | Arctic peat soil microbial communities from Barrow, Alaska - Barrow Graham LP Incubations 011-21A (SPAdes) (version 2) | ecosystem: Environmental > Terrestrial > Soil > Wetlands > Peat... | reverse complement strand
AGCCATCTTCGAATATATTGAGGTCTTCTACAACCGACGCCGGGTACAGAAACGACTGGGCTACCAAAGCCCTCTGAAGTTCCTAAACGCCTGGCAACAGCTGCATCTACAAAGTGTTGCTTAGCAGATTGTCCGAAAAACCGTTGACTTCTCGTTTTATATTGATTATGAATGCAATGAATATATGGACGAATGGAATTTTGAGAATTGGGGAATCAACTATTGGTCTATGACTCCTGAGTTTATAAAGTATGCAGAAGAACATAATCTGACTGTGTGATGTGTGCACCTCAAATGAAGAATGTTGTCACAACAACGGAGGTAGAGTCATGAATATAATCAATTGGCTGCCGGAGTGCGAACCGTATGTTGAATACGCCGTAAGGAAAAATATTCTGGGACAGAATAAGGATGAGTTAAGCGACATAAAATCAGCTGTGCTTGTTGATACCCGAATTCAAAAATATCTGAGTGACGTAGCTGATTTTAATGCAACACTCGTTACTAATCATAAAAATCCGGATATTCCAATACATAAGCTGCTGTTTCTGCTGGAAGTCGGACTGGATATTGATATTCCGCAGATTGATATGGCAATACAACAGATTTTGAAGAATAAAGATGAAAATGGCATCCCAAAGAGCATGACCAATATACCAAAACACTTCGGCGGTTCTGGAGAGGATACACTTGCCTGGGCATTATGTGATGCACCCCTCATGCTGTATGCGTTATTGAAGACAGGGATAGATTATGACAGCCAGGTTAAGCAAGGTGTCGAATACATTATCGGGTTACACAGAGAAAATGGATTTCCGTGTGCAGTGTCAAAGGAGCTCGGCAAATTCAGAGGACCCGGCAAAAAAGATGATTGCTGCCCGTATGCAACTCTTATAACCTTGAGACTTCTGTCTGTCATCCCTGAATACAGACAATCTGAATTAGCAGATTCTCTTATTGATGTATTGCTGGATTTGTGGGAAAAAAGCCGGGAACAGCATCCTTATATGTTCTATATGGGGACTGATTTCAGGAAGCTTAAAGCACCGGCACTTTGGTATGATATCGTGAGCGTGGCTGACTGCTTAAGTCATTTTGAGTTTGCAAGAAAAGATAAGCGGTTTGAAGAAATGCTTGCTATTATTGCAGGCAAAGCAAATCCGAATGATCAGTTCATACCCGAATCCGTCTATCTAAAGTGTAATGAATGGGACTTTGGGCAAAAGAAGAAACCATCCGGATGGCTCACGTACCTGTGCATAAGAACACTGGAAAGGTGCGGCCGGGGATGTTGAAGGTATTTTCAAGCATACGAAGGGCGCTCTCGCGCTGAATCGCCGCACACAGGCTGTGGTTAAAGCAAAGGAGCTTGGTCTGGTATAGCGAAAAGAAAGTGTCCGCGCAGGCAAACTAAGAAGTTATGGGAAAAATACAGGACAGCCGTACTACAAATGACTGTCCTGTGTTTATTCGGGAGCTATTTAATCGGGACACAAATCTCACAGTAATGGCTATTTACCATATCGACTGTATACCTTTCAAGGATAGTCCTTTTGTCGTCGAACAGATAACCTTGCGTTGCCAGCTCCGGGAAAATATCAAGCCAAGCCTGCTGGACAGCTTCTTCTGTATGACGGATTTTGAAAATAGAATATCGACCCCCAACAATATTGCCCACACTGACAGCCTCATTTCCGGCTGCTTTATTACCGGCAGCTTCATCACAAGCACAGTTATTGCCGATACAATCATTGCCTGGGATAACTAAGCAAGTATCATAACGACAGTTCTCAGGCGGTGTTGTCTCGGGATTGTCGTGAGCTATTCCTAATATTATCGAGTTGTCGTGAAGCAGATCATTCGATTTGGCCCATGTTTTTAACTTTTGCATAGTCTGTATATTGTCGCTTCCATAAGGGCCAATCTGTCGTATATATGCTATTTTGCACGTGGTAATAGTTTCAATCTTCATCTCCATATTTTCACATCTTTTCCTTTCCTCGTGTCGCAAAAACAATTTGTGTTTTCACTTTACAATGCTTTAAAATGAAATGCAAAATCATTTTTAAAAGATATGATCTTTGGACAGCTTTACAGGCGCAGGAAAAATTTGAAATCATCTATTGACTCTCACACTGTGAGATACTCTACACTGTAGATGAGCTCAGATAACACACATGTGTGAGGTAGGATGAATGTTAAGAATAGGTGATTTTTCAAAACTTTCAAGGATTAGCATACGGATGCTGCGTCATTATGACGAAATGAATCTACTGAGGCCTGCCAGCACGGATGACTTTACAAGTTACCGGTATTACAGCGAGGCACAATTGCCTGAAGTCAATCGCATAAAAGCACTGAGAGATATGGGATTCAGCCTTGCTGCTGTCGCAGAAATACTGAATTACTATGATGACCCGCAAGCTCTTTCGAGGTTTTTATCTGTGAAGCAGACCGAAATGCAGGAACAGGCTGAAGAGACAAAACAGCGCTTACTGCTCCTTGAAACGGCCATAAAACGGCTGAGAAAGGATAATACAATGATGAAATATGATGTTACATTGAAAACGCTCTCTGAAAGATATGTTGCAAGTGTAAGGGATGTCATCCCGGCTTATAATCAGGAGGGAATGCTGTGGAATATCCTGATGCAGGAAACGGCTCCCATGAATATGCAGACGGCCGATCCTTGTCTTGCCCTTTCTATTTTCCATGATGAGGACTATAAGGAAAGTGACGTGGATGTGGAAATACAGATGACGGTGAAAGGAATCTACAAAAACACGGAGCATGTTGTGTTCAAAACAGTCCCTGCAGTACAGATCGCTTCTGCCACCTATAAGGGCGGCTATGATCAGCTCACTGCGGTCAATGAAGCTGTTGCCAATTGGGTGAACGATAATGAGTACGAATTTGACAGTGCCATGTTCTGCATTTATCATGTCGGTTTTGCGCAGACACAGAATCCTGACGAGTTCATCACGGAAGTTTGTTATCCGGTAAAAAAGAAATAGCCTATTCAATGTGATATGTTTTGCGTATTAATTAAGTAGGAGTTAGGAAAATTATGAAATATGAATGGAAAAAGCAAGAAAAGAATTTATATTTACCGAAAGAAGACCCGGATTTAATCACAGTTCCACAACAAAAGTTTTTTATGATAAACGGAAAAGGGAATCCAAATGATGAAGAGTTCTCCGGGAAAATAGGTGCTTTATATTCTTTAGCATATGCAGTTAGAATGATGCCTAAACAAGGGTACACACCGGCTGGCTATTTTGAATATACTGTTTATCCACTTGAAGGAATATGGGATTTGACTGAAGAAGGAAGACAATCTAATACATTAAATAAGGATGAATTGTTGTATACCATAATGATTAGACAACCTGATTTTGTAACGCAGGAAGTTGTAAATATAGCGTTTGAAAACGTTAGAAAGAAAACACAAAATCCTTTATTAGATGATGTAACTTTTGAAACTATGGAAGATGGACTGTCTGTTCAGATGATGCACATTGGTGCGTATGATGATGAACCACGAAGTTTTGAACAAATGAAAAAATTCATCAGAGAAAATAATCTTGAAATAACCACTCTAAAACATAGGGAAATTTATCTTTCAGATGCAAGTAAAACCGAAAAATCAAAATTGAAAACAGTTCTAAGATATATGGTTTCCTACAGACAATAAGCATATATTTTGATTGTTTTTGTTTCAAATATTCTTAATATACGAAAAGAAAGGAACTCCTTCGCACGGGTTCCTTTTTATATGCTAAGCTATAAACATTATTCTTTAACATATCTTTAAATCGTGCAACACTTGCTAAAAACTCCGTACTACATTCGAATTTTCATACCATGCAATTTTGTGCGCAAAAAGTTGCGAAAAGAATGCGGACACGACTTATAATGACATTGTCACCGGTGATCAGGAGGATACGTAATGGACTTAATCGACAAAATGAACGATGCGCTGGACTACATTGAAAAGAATCTCCTCGGAGAGATTGATATGGAAGAGGCGGCTCGAAAAGCCTGCTGCTCCAGCTTTAATTTCCAGAGGATGTTCTCGTTCATCGCCGACGTATCGCTGGGTGATTACATCCGGAGGCGGCGGCTCTCGATGGCGGCCATGGAGCTTTTGGGCACGGACGAGAGGGTCATCGATGTAGCGATGAAGTACGGGTATGAATCTCCGGTGTCTTTTGCCAGAGCGTTTGCAGCAGTTCATGACGTAAATCCGAGTGAGGTTAGAAAAAGAGGGGTGAAGATCAAGGCGTATCCCCGCATAACATTTGAAATCAGCATAAAAGGAGTAAATGCTATGAATTATCGTATAGAAGATAAGGGAAAGTTTCGTCTGGTAGGATACAAGGAAAGAATCGGCATGGATAATGGAGAGAACTTTCGCCGGGTTCCCATGTTTTGGACAGAGCTCATGCAGTCCGGGAAATGCGACAGCATGATGCAATACAACGACAATGCAAAACTCGGTTGCCTGGGCGTGTGTGCCAATGAGGGCAAAAACGAATTCGATTACTATATCGCAACCGGATCCGACAAAGAGATTCCGGCTGATATGTCGGAGCTCATCGTCCCCGCCGCCACCTACGTCATCTTTACCTGCGTCGGCAAGCTGCCCGAAAGCCAGCAGGATATCTGGAAACGCATCTTCACCGAGTGGTTCCCGACGTCCAACTATGATATCGTCGACGGTCCGCAGATAGAGTGGTATTCCGACGGAGATAATTCCTCCGATGACTACATGAGTGAGATCTGGATTCCTGTACGCAAGAAGGGGTAAGGAAAATTGAAATCGGAATTAAATTCGATTTCTGATTGAGCGAAAACGCTGCCGCAAGACATTGCCGGCAAAAATACAATCACCATGCCTGTTGTAAAACGGTTGTGGTGATTATTTTTACTACAAAATATTATTTGTGGTATTTTGCATGCATAAGAGAAATTAGTCGATCGTGAGACGTATGATCGCAAATTGCAAACTACACCAAAGACATCAGGAAGAAATATATTAGATCGAACATAAAGTGTGTTGACATTATGTTGAATATGACATATTGTAAAGATGCAAAATCAAAGGAGGTAAGTTTATGAGTGACTTGCAATCGTATCTGGATAAGGCATTAAGGGAAGTTCAGCTATCAAATATTGAAGAACCACCTGCTTTTGCTGATTATGATATTGAATCCGAGTTACGAGAGCTTATTGTAACTACCCGCACACAACTTGGAATTACCCAGAAACAACTGGCTGATAAATCGGGTGTTTCTCAAGCAAATATAAGCAAAATCGAAAATGGAAGTTATCGCCCAAGCATACCGATCCTAAAGAGAATTGCAGATGGTCTTGGAAAACGAATAGTTATTGAATTTACAGATCGTGAGGAGGGGATGTAATGGCTGTTCACATTGAGAATTTAGAAATTGGTCATTTTCGCGGCATTCATCACTTAACCATCGACAACCTAAATCACATTAATATTATTGCCGGAGATAATAACAGCGGGAAGACCAGTGTCTTAGAGGCAATACTACTCCTTCGTAACCCTGCAGATTTTACGAATATTCTTCGTCTGGCTCGCATGCGGGATACGAATACCTTTTTTAGTGGATCTTCTGTTTACGAGAGCTTCATTAATTTATTTCCTCAAGACACTACAGTGAAAGAAATATCACTCTTTGCAAAGTGCGAAGGCGAATATGTATCGTTCAAGTTATTGGGTGTACAGAAAAATATTATGATGGATCCAGAGGACGTTATTAAGAAATTATATCCTGCAAATAGAAATCGTATAATGCGCGACATAGGTGCTGAAATGATAGAAGTGGATGCTTTTAGCGGAGAACTTGTATATAAAATTGCTGGGTATGGTGAAACGATAAAAATTGAAATAGATGCCTATGCAACTGCTTCCGGGCGCGAAATCAAACGAAGCAACTATATGAACATTGTATATCTTTCGCCGGCAGACCATGTTCGTGGGAATGTTTTCGGACGCATATTACGCAATAATTCCTACAAAGAAATTTGTTTGCGTATATTGCAGCTATTTGATTCCGAAATTGTTGACCTTCTAATATTGAAAAATGATGACAATAACCGTTCAACTGAATATGTCAAACATTCAACACTTGGGAATATGCCTCTTTCTACCTATGGCGATGGTATCAAGAAAGTGCTGTCACTAGCGAATGGCATTGCACAAGCAGCAGGAGGGGTATTGCTGATTGATGAGGTCGAAACAGCTATTCATTCAAAATATTATGATGATATTTTCAGATTTCTTGTAAAAGCCTGTAAGCAGTTTGATGTGCAGGCGTTTATTACGACACATAGTATTGAAGCTATTGATGGATTGCTGTCTACGCAGGATTACGATAAGCAGGATCAGACGGACGATATTAGTGTACTTACCTTCAAAAAAGAGCGTGCTGAATCAAAAACCTATTCTCGGGTTCTGACCGGAAGACATGTTCTTTCTAACCGTGAACAGTTCGGGTTTGAGGTACGCCTGTGAATAGATTAATACTCTGTGAAGGGAAAACAGATGCCATCCTATTAAGCTATTATTTAGAAAGTACTTGCGGATGGACACATCAAGACGCTCCTAAGAATCTGGCAATAAAGGCCAATGAAAGGAAAGGAGAATCTGTATATTGGTATCACAAAAATGATGAGAATCTTTTGATTTGTGGTGTTGGCGGGAAAAATAACTTTGGCAGTTTTTTTAGGGAGAAAATTCTTCCTGCAATGGTAGATAGCGATGCATTCTTAAGAATTGCCGTTGTTATAGACCGCGATGACCAAGAGGAACAATCAATTCTGGATTCTTTTCGATTAGAATTCCGTCCGATAATTACCAATGTAGAAAGCGATATCTGGGTTTCAAATTATTATGAAAACAGCTATAAACAAGAATCACTTGCTGATTTTCTATTGGTGGTAATACCAGCAGATAAAGAGGGGGCTTTGGAAACTCTCCTGCTAGATGCCATTTCGGAAAATGAATATGATGAGGCAATTGTGAAGAGAAGTGTCGCCTATGTTAACGAGATTCAACCACTGGCTGATGTATATATACATAAAAATCGATTGAAACTCAAGGCGTGTTTGGGGGTTACTTGGGCAATACAGTCTCCAGAAAAGGTTTTTTCATTTATTGATACGCAAATCCGCTCAGTAAAATGGGAAGATTCTCAAGTTCTTTCGGAGTGTTTTCAACAACTAAAGAATATATAAGCTAGGAGTAATATCAAAAGATAACATGCTGAGATCGAGAAGGTAATAATTTGAGAATATACTGCAATTAGTTTATGTTACAATACAAAATATACAGGAGGTGATTGCTATGTCTTCACAGATCATTGACTATATCATTACCGGACTTTGGTCGCTTGTCGGTATTGGTGTTTTGGTGGCAGTAATTGCTTTATTTGTGCGTTTGTACAAATATTTGCGTAGAGTCTGATAAGCCGCAAAAAGGGGCAGACGCGTGAAGAGATATGTTATTTTGCTGCGAGGCATCAATGTCGGCGGCAAAAATCCGGTGTCAATGAAGGAATTGAAGGAGTTGCTTGAGAAGAGTGGGTTTCTGGACGTTACGACTTATATTAACAGCGGGAATATTATTTTCTCCAGCGAGATTTTCGACATTTTGCTTTTGAAAAACACCTGCGAGGCCTTGCTTCTTGAGAAGTTCAATTTGAATCTTTCTGTGATGATTCTCTCCGGCGATGAACTGGTGGAAGCGCTGGATCATGTGCCGGATTGGTGGAACCACGATGCGGAATCCAAACATAACGCGATTTTTGTGATCCCGCCGGCTTCCGTGCAGGATATTTTCCGGGAAGTGGGGGAAAGCAAACCGGAATATGAGAGCGTGGGCTATTTTGGCCAGGTGATATTCTGGTCCGCCCCTCTGAAGACTTTTTCCAGGACAAGATGGTCCAAAGTCGTGGGATCATCTGTCTATAGCAGCATTACGATCCGAAATGCCAACACGGCAATCAAGCTGGCGGAGATGTGCAAAAGGTGACTCATGCCATCGGTATCACAACGACAAAACACATGCCGTCCTCGATCTTATTGATGAAAATATCGCCGTGCATTTTGCCGGTGATGTGTTTGCAGATGTAAAGTCCCAAGCCGTTACCGGGTTTGTCATGTGCGTTGGAGCCGCGCCAGAAGCTCTCAAATACGTGCATACTCTCGAGTGCCGGGATGGGTGTTCCGGTATTGGTGACGGATATCAGCTGGCAGTTGTCTTCTTTGGAGAAGGATAGGCTGATGCGCCGGCCGTCGCCGTACTTTATTGCGTTTTCGATAAGGTTCTCAAAGACATCCAGAAGGCGTTCGAGATCGCCTTTAAGGAGAAGGTTCGAGTAGGGCGCTATGTCAAATTCCGTGCGGATCAGGGATAGTTTCTCTTTGTACGTGGAGGTAAGTCGCTTCACAAGTTCCTGCAGATAGAATTCGTCGATGTTGACTTCGATATCTACCAGGTCTTCGGTCTGCGACTGCACGATTTCAGCGACCAGCTTCTCAATCTGCTTTGCATTTTCCGAGATGGCGAGGGCTGTTTCCAAGCGTTTCTGCTCTGTGTCATAGAGGTTCTCGTAAAGCGCCCTCGAATAAAGCATGATTGCACTGAGCGGCGTCTTGATACCGTGGGAGATTGAAAGGATCATCGTCTTTTTCTCTTTTTCGAGAGCCAGTTCTTTTTTATTCTGTGCGCTTATGGATTCGCGGAGAAGATCGAGCCCCCAGACGAACCGGCCGAAGAACCGGCTCTTATTCTCTTTGAGCCCTTTCTTGAGGCGTCCTTTGGACAGTTCAAGGGGAAGATCCTGCACCTCGCTGAACGGCTTGAGGATTTGCCCCCTGATATAGAGAAGGAGCCATAATACAAAAAGGAAAACGACCGCGAACAGGGCGTTTATGATCGCAAACACATATTGGTACGCGCTCATGCTGCCGGCGGCATATTCATAGCGGACATATCCCGTTATAGAGTCCCCGTCAAAAAGCGGCTTCACAAGATAATTCATCCCGGGACTAACTGACGATCCGTTGAAAAAGGCATTGATGTTCCCGGCGGACGCGTTCGCCGGCAGGTAGGCGAGCTGCGTTACATAATCATAAGAAGAGAGGTTGTATTCCTCAATGTTTTCTCCGGCCGGAAGAGATTGCGAGATCCGGTTGATTTCCACGAGATATTCTTTCCCGCTCTTTTGGGAAAGGATACCGGCCGCTGCCAGATTAGCTGCCGCCCATCCTACAAGGAGGATGATAAGGAGCAGGATGCACAGCCTACTGAATCGCTTCATATTTGTAGCCTGTTCCCCACACTGTGGTGATCCGCCGCGGATCTTTTGGATTTACTTCTATCTTTTCCCTGAGTTTATTGATGTGCACGGTAAGTGTGGACGGCTCGCTGAAGCTGTCCATTCCCCACACAGTGTCAAAGAGCCATTCTTTCCTGAGGACTTTTCCCTTATTCTGCAAAAAGACCGTGAGAAGGAGGAATTCCTTACTAGTCATCACAAGCACCTGGTGATCCAGATACACGAGGTTGGCCTCTTCATCGAGGGACAGATTCCCGTCTGAAAGAAGCTTGCCCTTCTTCGTCATGTCATAATTGCGGCGAAGGATCGCTCGTATTTTGGCGGTCAGGACATCGACATCAAATGGCTTTTCGATATAGTCGTCCGCGCCGTATTCGAGACCCTTGATCTTATCTTCCTTACCTGATTTTGCGCTTAGGATGATAACCGGTATGTTGCCCTTTTCCCTGATGGCACTGCAGACGCCGAAGCCGTCGATGCCGGGAAGCATGATATCAAGAAGGACTACTTTGCAGGAATCTTTGTAAAGATAGGAGAGACCCTCTTCTCCGGAGAGCGCATGGAAGACGGTAAAGCCGTTTTTTTCCAGAAAATCGCGCACCAGCTTTCCGAGTTCTTCGTTATCCTCAATCAGAAGAATATCTACCATCTTGATTCCTTTCCTTGTGAGGGAGAGAGGTATCCATTTGAAAAATAATACAACTTATTATAATCCATACGATTCAGAAAAATACGCAAAAAACTACCCGCCGGATCATATTCTTATCTTGCTTACCAGCCCATGTCCATGAGCCAGGTGCTTAAGCGTTTTTCACGTTCCCTGCTTGCTTCGTGCTCTATATACTTGCCAAGCTCGAGTTCGCCCTGGATGTTGCCGTCAACGATGTAGAGAGCTTTGTCGGTACGCGCAGCAACCTTCACATCATGTGTAACCAGAAGGATCGTGGCGCCGTCGCGGTTCAGCGAATTGAGTGTATCCATAACTTCCCCGGCTGCTTTGGAGTTCAGGGAACCGGTCGGTTCATCCGCGAAAATCATCCTTGGCTGATTAATAAGGGCGCGGCAGATACACGCCCGCTGCAGCTGCCCTCCGGAGACCTCCGTAATATCATTATCCGCGATGTCCAGTATGTCAAACTTATGCATGAGCTCCCTGGCCTTTTCATTTATCAGTTTTCTCGAAGAAGGCGTGTGCCCTTTGTCAGAATTATATGCAGACAGAATGATGTTATCGAATACCGACAGATTCCTGAGCATGTGCATCTGCTGGAACACAAATCCCATCTCGTTCAGGCGAAGATCGGACATCCTGTTATCGTTCAGATCCCTGAAGCTCTTTCCGGCAAAAACAACTTCGCCGGATGTCATGCGGTCCATACCGCTGACTGTATAGAGAAGTGTGGATTTGCCTGATCCTGAGGGCCCCATGATCGATACGAATTCACCCTCCTCCATTGCGAAATTCACATTTCTAAGGACGTTATTCTGTCTCTTATTTACAATATATGTTTTGCACAAATCTTTTACCAGTAATCTAGTCTCACTCATAACATGTCTCCTTTTATAATTCTTTTCATAATCTGCGTTCATTTCCTGCATTTTGTGATTTGGGTCTGTCCGGGATCGGGTTTTCCCTTATCCCTTATCCCTTATTCCCTATTTCTTATTCCTGATTATTGACCTCCCAGATCTGCGTCTTACGGATCTGTCCGATTGAACACGCCGCCGCCAGAACAGTCGATGCCAGCAGAAGCCCGGGATAAATGAGGTATACCTGAAGCGGCACAATAATAAGTGGTACATTGGTAGCACCCATCATGCTGAAGACCCCGGCAACCAGGGTGCTGCCTATCGGACCTGCCAGTATGGTACCGACTATGATCGACAGCACAAGAACAATGGCAATGCGTCCGATCTGCCATCTGCGAAGGTCACCTTTCCTGAATCCAATACTCTTGAGCATGGCAATCTCAGGTATTTCCCGGGAGATCAGCATTCGCACGATAAGGCAGGTGATCAGAAAGATAATGCCCAGAACGACAGCAACGATCAGATTCTTCATGCTGTCTATGGCACTCACCGTGCCTCTCATATAACTATTGTACAGATCAATATTGCTGCCAATAGTAATCTCGGGGAAAGCTTTCTGAAGCTGTTCCTTTGCCTTCACAGCATCAACTGTGCTGTCGGCAAATTGCCCGTAAATATTAATGCTGGAGAATCCATCGAATGTCAGCGGATAATCCTCGGACAACCGGACAACGGTTCCCATATTTGTCATCGACTGGTAAAGCCCCGTAACAATAAAAGTCTTTGTTTCATCCTGCAAATTGCAGGTGACGGAATCACCAACCGAAATCCCGAAATGTTCGGCAATCTTGGTTGAGACCGCAATTTCGTTTATAACTTTTGGTGCCGTGCCTTCCATATACTGGTAATTTTCCGCCAGGTAATTACGACTTTGCCATGCTGAAACGTTCAGACTGTCGTCGGGATTATCAGTATATAGGTTGGCCGTTTTTACAAATTCAACATGAAAGTCTATCGGGTACCCTTCCTTCTCAAAGAGTGCTTCCATACGGGACAGTTCGTTCTCCATCCCCTCGGGATCTGCGTTTACAGCAGAGGAAAAAAATTCGTCGGTCATAACAGTCACGTCGAACGGAGGCATTCCAACCAGGTCCAGCATTGCGTCGGTATCTTTTAAGGTATTGATGATATTCAGCGGAACTATAATGAGCATCGTTCCAATAATAAAAGTGATTGTCAGAATGGCAAATTTCTTGAATCCGTTCAACAGATCGCTCCAGGCCAGAAAGTCCGAGGTGTTCATCAGAGACTGTTTTGACAGATGGATTTTCCGGGAACGGGAGAATCGTTCCCCGGTGTTTCCCATACGAATCGCGTCAACGACCGATACTTTATTTATTTTTCCCGTACAGAGCAAGCAGAAAAGCATACTCAGGACAACGACCAGGACAGAGCTTGCTATGGAAAGCAGGATACTGACTGCGTTTTTTTGCGTAATAAACAAATCAGATGTGCTTTGCAGCATGACCCCTGCATACAAAAAGCTTACGAAGAATCCAATCACGCCGCCAATAAGCGATATGGCAAAATATTTGACCAGATAGAGTCTTCGAATAGCCTTGTTCCGTATGCCTATTGCCTTCATCACGCCTATTTCACGATAGTCTTCCTGAATTGTGAAGACGATGGTAAACCGGAGGATCAGAAATGATATCAGAATGAGACACAGGCTGACAATAATCATCACAACAGCAACAAGTTTGGCAACTATGTAACTGGTATCAATGACGCCTGTACCGAGATTGAACTTGACGTTAATCGCTTTGCTGCCGAACTCGCCCGCAACCTCACGGTATGAGACGCCGTCGGCAGCATCAATAGCCCAGAAATTCAATTTGATTAAATCCGATGAACCGGCAGTCCAATATGCGGCAAAATCCGTATCATTTACGACAAATCTTTTAAAACCCATCATATCTGATCCGAAAACGATATCTTTCTCATAAGCTGCGACAATGAATTCCTTCTGCCCGTTACTCACACGAATCGTCATCGTATCGCCGATGTTTACGTCATATGCCTTGTGAAAAGCCATCGGAATGGCAATTTCTCCGGCGCCAAGCTTCATCGGCTGATCCTTCTGGTCAAATACCAGAGAGTGATCTTTCGGAATTGCTGTCAGTAAAACAGAGGTTATTTTGTCTTTGGGCACAATTTGTTTCGAACCCGAATAGAAGGAATCCGACATGATCATCAGCACATCATCACTTTGGCAGGAAGCAACCTTATCGGAAGTCCCGGCCCAATCTTCAATCTGTTTGTTAGTCGTCGGACTATCGTACGCATAAAGGGAAAGAACCGGCACATTGGCTGCTTTCATCATCCGGCTGATTGCCGTCGATGTCGTATAGAGTACATTCATGCTTCCGGCCATCAGCATCGATGCCAGGATGACAAAAAGAAACAAAATCACATTGATCGATTTTCTGCGTTTGAGGTCATTTTTTAAAATATTCAAGTTCACTGCGTTTCTCCTTGTATGCACATATCGCTGCGGGTTCCGGTTGTATGCACACAGAATACAGGTTCAATTATTAAATGATCCTTAATTTTTCGCACTTCGGGAAAGATTTACCTGCATGACAGTGACATGCTTAATACATTCTAACGGAATATGCGCGATACTAACGCTAGAATGTGGCTGCACCGTTAGAATTAGGCAATGCGATTTGTGTGGAGAAGAACAATAATTTATAATATAATATTATAGAAATTATCTTTAATACAAAGAGTGATAATTTCTACATACCGGAGGTCCTGATGATAATACTAAAGCAAATTACAAAGTGCTTTGGGAGCCAAAGATAATTGACGGGTTATCCGCGGAATTTCATCTAAACCGGGTTACCTCTGTTGTTGCGCCAAACGGCACAGGCAAAACCACTTTGATGAGTATTATCTCCGGATTGCTTTTGCCGGATTCAGGGGAGATCAAGTTTCTTGCGCCCTTGAAAAAAGAGGGGAAATCTTTTGTTCTATTAAAGAAATCAAGGTCATTTCTTAGGAGGAAGTGCAGATGATTTTTTATTTTTCATCAACAGGAAATAGTAAATATGTCGCAGCAAGAATAGCTGAAAGCACAAAAGACGAAATGGTTTCCATAACCGATTGCAGAAAAACCGGACTGCATTGTTTCTCGGTAAAACCGGAAGAATCTATCGGCATTATATCTCCAACGTATTTTTTTGGTCTGCCCACAATCGTGTGCGATTTTCTGGAGAATGTTGAATTTCTGTCAGAGAAAAAACCGTATGTGTATTTTGTTGCAACATATGGGTCAATCTGCGGACAGCCGGGGACTATGGCAAATCAATATCTGACCCCAAAAGGGTATCCCTTCGATGCCGGATATAATATAAAAATGCCGGATATGTGGACACCTTTCTTTGATTTATCGGACAAAGAAAAAGTAAGGAAAATCAATGAAAGGGCGGAACCAGAGATTAATGAAGTCATCTGCCAAATAGACCGGAAAGAGAAGGGCGACTTTATGAAGAATAAATCTCCCGGATTTGCGGCCCGGATCTACTATAAATTCTATGACAAACAAAGAACCACAAAGCACTTTCATGTTGAAGACACCTGCATAGGATGCGGTCTGTGTGCAAAGAAATGTCCGGTAGATGCCATTATAATCCCAAATAATAAACCGGTATGGACCAAGGATAAATGCGTCATCTGCTTAGGCTGTCTGCATAGATGTCCAAAGTTTGCGATCCAGTACGGCAGAAATACAAAGAAACACGGACAGTATATGCATTCGGATATTGAGGCTCAGTAACTGGAGCAGGCAGTATAGCTATACAAACCCGAAATTGGACTTCCCGATAAACAGGAAGTCCAATTCAGTCTGGCTCATGTCTTTATTGCTGCGGCAACATTGGCTACAGCAACTGCAAGAACGGGATCGACCTCGATTGAAGATGTATGCGCTTTTGGATCAATCTCCTTTTTGCTCAGAAGCTCTGCCGCTTCAATGATCCATCTGCTGGCGACATCAACAGGAATCATGTTGCTGTCTATAGTCATATTGAACCCGATAGACTCGGTTTGTTTGACATGGTAGTACGACTGCAGGAAGCTTTTCCGGATAGTATCACTTTGCCTGACGAGCTCTTCGGCCTCTTCGCGAACGCTGATATTTTGTGTTTTCATGACGTTGCTGACGCGCTTATCAAAAGGTGCCGTGATACAGACGTTGAGAACATTGTCAAAACCATTTAAGACGATAAAGCCGCCTCGTCCGACGATGACATTGTTGCCGAGCTTCGCGAATGCCTGGATAGTCGAATTCAGCATTCTGACTATTTCCGTCCTGTCTTTGTCAAAGCGGTCCCAGAGGCTTTGATCTGAGCTGTAGACGCTGCTGAAATCTACCAAACCGTATTGGACAAGTACCTTCTCAATGGATTCTTTGTTAATCAATGAATATCCCAGGGTCTGTGCCACTTTTTTACTAATCAAGTCACCATCACTGCCAAATTCACGGGAAATAGAAATAACAGCCATATGAATTCTCCTTTCATTATTCATGACGAAAAATGCATGACCTAAATTAAACCTAACCTTATTAAAATTATAGCAGTAAAACATGAACAAAGAATTAAACATTCTATATTATGCAGATGTGTTACTCTATAGGCAGCATCGCAATCATCATGCACATCGGAGGAAGGTTAATGAATTCAACATCTGCCAACAACAGAACGCCGTCGATTATACTTGTGTCCTCTTTTGCCATGTTTGTCCTATCACTATTACTTATGGAGTGGGATGCCCTGGCGGCAGCAAATTATGGTATTCATGAAATTGTAAG